>JAABUH010002307.1_pt1 | contig 18642 bp, 21 predicted proteins | sample 5559121 | NCBI WGS metagenome assembly JAABUH01 (sample SAMN10711871, study PRJNA513364) | rock metagenome | isolation source: Antarctica rocks | place: Antarctica: Victoria Land, Battleship Promontory nord | collected 2015-12-28
CGATCATGGCGCCCCGCTCGGCGATCTACCCGCTCTCGGTGTCGTCTGGGAACTTGGAGATTCCGTACATGGCGCTGATTCTGCAGGGCATTTCGGTGCAAGGATCGCTCGTGGCCCCGAGGAACCTGCACCGTCAAATGCTCGAGTTCGCGGCGCTTCACCAAATCAAGCCCATTGTGGAGAAGTTTCCCATGACCGAGGAGGGAATCAAGCAGGCGATGGACAAGTTGGACCGCGGCGAGGTCTACTACCGTGCTGTTCTGGTACCGGCGTAAGCGATCCCGCTATGGGTTGATGAGTCAATGAACATGCATGTCAGATAGTCATTTGGCAGGTAGACTAGACAGTCTGAAGTAGCCGTCAAGGCCTCAAAAGCGAAGAAGCCTTCTCAAGATGACTGTTGTTCTACTGTTGTTTTACTATATTCTAACCCTGCCCAATTCGTCTCGTCATCAAGACCAACAAGTTCTATCTCAAGTAGATAAGAACCAACAAGTTCTATTTCATGTTAGATTATGTTTGCACCATCTATTCTAGTTAATTCCTTCATTCTGTGTCAGGATGCAACGGATTTCAGTTAACGAAGGGTTGAAAGAGTTGAGAGGACTAGTCGAGAACAATTTACCCGAAGGCAACAAACAAATGATGGCAGTCATTGAATCGTGTTTGTCCTATCGAATCAAAGAGGATAAGAGCCGCCGCCAAAACAAACAACCCGTTATAAAAGATGGCTCGAAGGATTTGCTGCACTACCTACTTCAAGCCGAAGATTCAGAAGGTGGGCCAGGATTCACTCCTCTGGAACTGCGCGGAGAGACCGAACTGCTGCTTTCAGCCGGGTTTTACATCACTTCCGCAGTTTTAGCGGCTATGTTTTTCCACCTTACGCGAAACCCATCAGTCTATTCGAAGCTCACCAAAGAGATAAGGCAGGCGTTCGCCGGCATGAATGAGATAGTCACTGGTACGCGACTCTCAGACTGCATTTACTTACGTGCCGTCATCGACGAAACCATGCCACGAGCCCGCCAGGGGTCGCCGAAGGCATCAGGAAGGTCCTTGATGAATTGTAGATCTGACAATTGCCTAAAAGTGTGTCTTCTACAGTAGGAAGCTCACGATTTGTGACACGATTGGCGCTAGGCCCAACTAGGCTAGCGGGCAGTGTAATGGCACTGCAACTACTATGTTCCTAATTGAACGACTACTTCTTTTGCTTCTACTATTGCTCCTACTACAGCTTCTATTGCTTCAATGACCATCCGATAACTGTCAAGATTACCTAGGGATTGACTTGAATCAGCAGATCTAGACGCAAGCCAGTCAAGCGGGTCTTACCAAGACATTTTATCCACGTAGGGTTTCCAAGAACAAGCCCCCCCTGAAATTATTGGAAACAGGGAACAGTACTGTTACCCCTGTGTGGTTGGCAATCTCGCTTAGCCATATAGGGCGCGGGAGTCGGAGTTTTCACCTCCTTCCTCCCTTCGTAGCTCCTACTTTCTACAGTAGTTCAATCAACATACATGCACAACTCCTTCTGACCCTCATAAACTAACAGAAACTGCCAAAGCATTCCCCTGGAAAGCCGTGCATGTTCCCAGAGTAGCCGAACTGCCGACTGCCTAAACAACATTGCAGGCCTTTGCGCTATGAATTAAGACGACCTTGGCCGCTGAAGCCATAGTGAGAGTCGATCCAGTCTGGAAGATGAATTGGACCGCGGATTTTGTTTTGGCGCCTGGGTAAGCGTGCCGGTCAATTGGGCTGAGGAAGAGAATTTGTAGACCTGGGGACCCAGTGTGAGACCACCAAGATCGGTGCCGGTTAGGTCTTTGGTAGTGGTCAATGCGACTGCGGCATCTTACTCGCTACGGGCGGCTGCCTGGGCCGCTTTGGCAGTGCTGTCGCCTTCGTCAACAGCGCCGGTAAGTTTCACGGGTGGGAAGCCTATGTGTGCGGTAACGGGGAAGACTCCGAGATCACCAGTAATGATGTCGGGTTGTTGACTGGGTCTGTATTGGTTACAGTCGGAGCCCCAAGGACGCCAAGGGTGGTGTCTGTGACCGTTTTGATGGTAGGTTGAGCCACTATAAGGGCTGGGAGCGCAAGCCAGAGAGCGAAGTTTTGCTGGAATCTCATGATGAAATCGGTCTGATTATGTGGACAAGCTGGAATTGAGGGTTTCAATATGATAGAAGGGATGGGCTGGTCGAATTTCAAACGTGACGGGTTTTGAGATCCAGGACAGTCGATAGAGGAGTCACTAGGTCAACAAAGAAAGGTGGTGGGCACGGCTCTATCTATACCATAATGCATCAGATTTCTGCGAGACCCTGAAGCAACATCCGAATTTTCAGAATCTACGAAGTTGCTGCCATGAGCATTATTTTGACCCTGTGGGATTGGAAGAAATTCTCTAAGCCTCCATCATTGATGAATCAATTCATTCGATGTGCCGCTTTTGAAGTGAGACCATTATTCTTAACTTGTATTTCAATGCCTGCAAAGATAGTACTCCTTTCTGCCTCCGTCCAAAGCGATCACCACTGATTCATCGAATGATTTCGGAGACCGTTCTGAATCAGAGAAGTTAGTTTTGTCAAAGATATATCGAACATTTGGTCAGTGATTGAGATTCATCGATGAGTTGATAATAACACAAGGAGGATACAGTGAGTCGAGAGTAGTTTAAGATTCCTCGCCCACACATTCAACATTGACAGGCTCACGACTCTAATCTTTCGGCATGAAATCCTCATATCATCTGTTCTACATGAGTGATTGGTCCTGAAATTTGAGCGTGACACAATCTGATGCTCGAGTTGAATTGGGAGGATTCAGAAGATGAAGAACTAGAAGGTCTACAGCGGAATAACTCAATTTTGATGACGATTGCTACTTCTTGTGATCATATTACTCCCGGGGCATCTCAGTTACGACGGCATTGGCTATCTTTGATTACTCGAAATATATATGCCTCGTATCATTTCAAAATCCGTAAGCGAAGACCCTTATGTTGGCCTTAGACACTGATCGACCCAGCTTAAATGAGGACTTATCCACGATTAGCGTCGCGAAAGATTGTCTGAGATTGACTAACAGTCGAGTTATTGGATAGCAATATCTCTAGTAATAGATTTTTCAAGGGCATAACATGTGAGGACAATAGAAGCGTTGAAGGCAAGAACAACTTGAATTGTTGATACAACTGTCTAATCTGAAGGGGGTTTCCAAGCATATAATCTCTGCAGCGACTAGCTAGCTAGTCGCTGCGATATTTGCACTCGCGCTCGAATTGACCAAGCTACCAACAGCAAAAGCATCCACCAAAGTAGCCGGGTTGATACCATACGGCTTGCTCATGTAATAATTCATGGTGAAATCGAATTGGGAGCCGATGGCGTAGGCGTAGAGGACAAGAGTGGACTCCCTGAGTTTGGGGAGCGCTGAACGGGTTAGAAAGGGGAGTGTAGCAATGGGATAGAGAGACTCACGAGGAACAAGAATCGCGCCACCAGACCCTTTACTTACGCAATTTTCCATCAAGTTTTGCTTCGCTTCATCGATCATATACCAACTCGATTTGCTCGAAGCAAAGACGCGAGTCGCTGGCGACGTGGTTGCGTAGCTCAGCAGAGCAAGGCGAAATCCATCTACATACACGTCAGCCAGCCGCCCGCATTTGCGCCTCAGGTGGTGTAGTACGCACTATTGCCCCAAATCTTCGGCACCTGCACTCTGGGTTCAGGGCCCAAAGGTGGCTGGAATGGTGGATCTTGCAACTGCGGTTCCGTGAAATACCTTCTTGTGCTATCGATGGTAGGCAATTGGCCAGCGGAGGGTGCGTCTCGAAGATTAGGGGACCCGGCCCAGATGCCGCACCAGAAGGTGGCTGCTGTGGTAAAGGGCGCGAGGAGTGGGAGGAGGAGTGGAATGAAGATAACGTTGCGCATGATTTGCTTGGAGAGAAGGAAGAGGTAGGTCTACTCTTTTTTTCGTTGTTGGAATGGTATTTGAAAAATCACTGGAAGAGAATACTCGAAGATGGAAGTTGGCCCTCTTATATTGTGTGGGCTTCTTGTTTTCAGTATGTACTCGCCTCATGCGGGGTAGAGAACATCAATCTGGAAGCAAGATGTTTGAGTGGACGCGCATGTTGAAGGTACACCATCGGTGGTCTTGGGTCGCAATGAACTTCAAGGCGGTCCCATGAGGCTGTCGCTGTTGTGACCCAGGTAGGCTTTCGCGGGTTAACGCAAGGTCAACTAGACCATCTAGCACACGGCTTGATTCGAAATTTGCGGAAAACTGCGCGATACTTGCGGTCGCCATAATGTTCTTGTCGATTCTGGCGGATGTATTTTCACGACGCTTATCATCGTCTCTTTCCATATTCTACCGTGTGTAGATCTATGACGCAGCTATCGTTGATTGCGAAACCTGTGCCGTTTCTAGAATTTGTCGAGAGCCTCACCAAAATTACGAACGAATCTTCAAAAAGTGCAAAATAAGAACCAGATTTGTAAAATCAATCTCACTGCCTCTTTCGTTCACTGCTTCATGTGCAGTATATTCAGTGTCTCTTATGTAATCTACTCAGTGCTTCATATGTGATCTATTCAATACTTTATACTATGTAGACAGTAGTTTATCTAGTGTCTGATGCAATGAATGAAAGTTCAAGAAGCATCTCAAGTTTCATAAGTTTTAATTTCAAAACTTCAAAAGCTTCTCAGCTTCTCAAAGTCTCATCGCAAAAGAAAACGAAAGAATTCAAGTAGATTACTGTCAGAGACTGAGCTAGACTAAAGGTACTATCAATATAAAAGACTGATATTATTATTACTTTGATAGAATTTAGATACAAGACAATACATCAGATAATGTACAAGACGAAAGACAAAGAGTGAAAGAAAAGAATGAAAACTCGACTTCTATATACATGAATCGAACAGAATCAAGGCTAAACAGTAGTTTTATGACTTAAGATTGCAAAGATTCATGCACATGACTGAGATGATTGAAACAGAATTGCTGAGACTAAATTAAGATGACGATGACTAGATTGATGACTTGATTCATTGAACTGCAAAACAGATTCAATGAATCGAGATTATTTAAGACATTGATGATCTATGTTCTAAATCGAATTGATGATCTGACATCATGACAGTAGCTTCTCTCTTCAAGACTGAGCTTCTGCAAGATGATGAAAAGAAACAAGATGAAATGAAAAAGAATCAAAGATAAAGATTGAAACAAGACAAGAATTGATGTAAACGCATTTTAATGTGATGAAGCACAGATGAAACTGAAATAAATCTGAGTCACATTTGAGTCAAATCTGAGCAAGATTTCTGTAAGATGAAATGAGACAAGATGCATTTTAATATGATGATGCACAAATGAAACTAGAATAGATCTGAGTCACATCTGAGTCAAATCTGAGCAAGATATCTGAAGAATGAAATGAGATGAGACGCATTTTAACATGATGATGCACAGAAAATTGAAACACATCTGAGTCACATCTGAGTCAGATTTAAACGAGATATCTGAGTCAGATCTAAATAAGATCTGAGTCAGATCTGAGCAAGAAAAAGACAAAATGCAATTTAATATAATGATGCACAGATGAAACTAGAATACATCTGAGTCACATCTGAATCAGATTTAAATAAGATGTCTGAGTCAGATTTAAACAAGATCTGAGTCAGATTGAGATTGAATTGAAATGATGAAGATTGAACTTAAAGTTCTTGACATTGACATTGAGACATCACACACAATAGTACATGTGATTCTTCGACGACAGAATTAACGAGATGACATTCATTGAGTGCTTGCTCACAATTATTCAGAAGATGAAAAGACTTTCAAGTAGAAAAGTGATCTTTTCAATCGATGTAATACTTGAGCAGAAATGAGTTATAGCATCTATCATGCTTGAAGTTTAGTATGCTGTTTACATATCAGAATCTTTTGTCATTCTTGATGACAACGAGTTTTCAAGATTTTTGACGTTAACTCAAAAGAAGATCACTTGCAATATGATTCAAAAAAGTGACATGAAAGATTGAATGAATCTTCATGAATGCTGAAAGATTTAACTCAATGATCAGAGAATTATTCTCAAAGACATGCTTGATCTTGAAGAAATCAATATTATGATCATTTAACTTGACAGTGAAATGAGCAATGCTGAGATTGCAAGCATTCAGTCAGACTTCATCTTCGACGAAGTATTTAAAACAAGAACGACGAAAGAAATTGACATTGAATTCGTAAATGATCTGAGCTATAAGCATCTCATCATGTAGATGCTCAGTTAATTTCTTCATCTTCTTAATGAACTCTTTGACATTGATTAACTTGTTTCAAGCTTGAGACATAAGATTTTCAAGCAGAGACTCAGAAAACTTGAAGTTTAAACATGAGTTCTGACTCAAATTAATCAAGAAGAATGATGCTAAAGTGATTGATGATGATGTGTTATTGACGATGAATTCAACTTCAGAAAGCCACTTAGTTCAGTCATTCTGCATGTAGTTGATGAAGACTTGAAGATAATGCTTCATGACAGCATTGACTCTCTCGATTTGATCATTGATCTCAGAGTGATACATCATTAATAACTTAGCATCTATCTTCAGCATTTTACACATATACTTTCAGACATCGAAGATGAATTGTGTATCTCAATCAGACATGAAGAACTTGAGTAAATCATGATGTTTTCAAACATGAGCATAGAAACAGTTGATAACTTTTTCAACTTTCATAGAAGTGATGAGAACTAAATGTTTCATTTTGATAAGATGATCAATGAAGACTAGAACATATTTATATGTGATACTCATGAAGATACTGAGCGATAAAGAATTTATATAATTCATGAAAACATCACGTCAATGACGTTCAAGAACTGAAAGAAAACACAATCATTCTTGAGTTCATTGTTTAAAGAGCTTGAAACGTGTGTACATGTGACAGTTTCATATGAAGTGTTGAACATACTTATAAATGTTTGATCATCAGTAGATTCAACTGATCAGTTCATAGCTTTTTGCTCTTTCTGAGTGATCATTGATGACATTATCATGAGTGAGCTGAATGATACAAAGACGTAGTTTATCTGAGTTGAGCACGTACTTTCTTTCTTGAAAGTACAGATGATTCTCGTGTTCTTTACACTCGACTAGAAAGATCTTGTTGTGATGTCATGCTTCATTGCAAAGCACTTCAATTATCTGAGCTGCGAATTTGTCATTGATTTCGACTTGCTTTCACAATGTCTGAGTGAGAGTATCAGCAGAATCTTCATCAAGATTCAGAATGTTTTGATTTAGCTGAGACTTGATGTTTTCAACGTCGAATTCTTCGATTTCTAGATTCATGAAAGTTAAAATTTGCGAAGATGCTGAGATAATTGAGAACAGATGTAACTGAACTGAATCTAGAGCAATGATTTGTGACTGAAGCTTCATGACTTTGATGTTGAAGATGTCAAGAACGAGATTCTCAACAATATTAAAGTCTAAAACATGAGTTTTCAGAATTGTCTGATGTTGATATTGATGTCAAGAATCGAATGTATTTCTCTCTTTAAAAAGATCTTCTGAGTGACGTGTTAAAGCATTCGACTTATCATCGATCTTGTCAAGATGATAAGCGATGCAATAGTTGAATTTAGACAGAAACTCATTTCAACGAGCTTGATGATGACTCAACTGCTTAATTGACATGAAATACTTAAGATTTTTATGATTCGTGATCATCTCAACAGAGTAGATAAAGTTTTCAAGCTCTGATCATCATTTCTTGAAAGCGCAAACAATGATCATGAGTTCTTTATCGTAGATCTCGTAGTTACACTCAATTGAGTTATGCTTCTTCGAAAAGTAAGCGACTGAATGAAGAATCTCATTCTCATCATACTGAAAGAGAATGTCTTTGAACACATAGTTTAAAGCATCGATTTCTATCACAATCTTGTGATCTGAATTATAGTGATGAAGAATAATCTTGAAAGTGAAGACTTTCTTAAGAATGTTGAATGCAATTTAACATTTCTGAAATCAGACAAAGAGTACATCTTTTCTGATGAAATGAATGAACGAAGTAGTTATTCTACTATAGTCATAGATGAATCTTCTATAGAAGTTCGCGAAATCTAGAAAACTTTGAACATCTTTAATGTTGATCAAGATGAATCAGTTGACAATGATGTTTATTTTAAAAGAATTCATCTTAATCTCTTCAATGATGATTATCAATTCTAAATACAAGACTTGAGTGACGTGAAACTTGCATTTGATTATATTCATCTGAAGATCTGCTTCTTGCAGCTTTCGCAGAATGAGCTTGACATGAATCTCATGCTTGAGTTTATTGTCAAAATAAATCAAGATGTTATTCAAATAAGCTGTACAGAACTTATTTAAATGTTTGCAAAGAATATTATTGATATACTTCTGAAACGAGACAGACTCATTACATAGATTGAAGAGCATGACTAGATACTTGAATAATTCAAATCGAGTGCAAAAGACGATGAGAACTTCATCTTCTTCTTTGATTCGAAGTCGATTGAACGCAGAAATGATATTCAGCTTGATAAAGATTTTAACTTGACTTAGATGATTCAGCGTTTCTGAGATCAGAGACAGAGAATATTGATTCTTGGCTGTAATAACGTTCAGATCTCAATAGTTTACACAGAAGCAAAGTTCTTCTTTAAGTTTCTTAATGAAAAGAACAGAAATGATTGTTTGAGAGCGACTGACTTGAATGAAATCTTTGCTCAGATTCTCATTCAGATAACGACGAAGTTCTAGAATTTTATCACGACTTATGTTGTACAAAGCGAAGACTGAGAATTAAGCATCTTCTTTAAGATGTATGACATGATCATGAACTTAATGCAAAGACAAGATATTAACGTTCTTCTTGAAGAAAACATTTAAAAACTCAAAATATCTGAATGATAAAATTGTGACTGAATCGACATTCTTACTTTGTCAATAGACTTCAAGATCTTCTTGTGTCGTGAATGCAGTCAAATGAAATTTCTTTTTCATTTGATGAAGATTCAGACAATAATTCTTATCATACATACTGTCTTGAGAGCAAGATGAAAACTGAGCAAGAGTTGAACTGTTCTTTGAATGAACAGTCAAAGTCGTGTGACGCAATTTTGACTCATCAGAGTTTAAATTAAAAGATGAGATTGATTCAAGATTCAAGAAAACATTGATTTTCTTTAAAGTGATGTTAAACACTTCAATGTCTTTAACATGAGCAGCATGATCAAAGCTTCAAGCTTTCAACTCAATTATGTCAAGTTGTATAAAAGATTGATTGAATTGATCTGCTTGAAGAACAACAGAAGTTTTAAAGAAAGAAGAATTTTGACACTTGATTTTTGATGAGTATTCTTTTTGAATGACTTGAAGAATACAATTAAAAGCTTCTTGTTTCAAATGAAAGACAAGACTGAACAAGATTTGTTTCTTGTAAATGAGCTGAATATTAGTTGACTTCTTGTGAGCGAACGAAGAGTTATATTGCTTCTTGTGAGCAGATGAAAAACTGAGTTGCTTCTTGCAAGCGAATTGAAAACTGAATTGCTTCTTGTGAGCGAACTGAAAACTGAGTTGCTTCTTTCAAGCAAATGAAAGACTAGATTGCTTCTTGCAAATGAACTGAAAATCGAGTTGCTTCTTTCAAGTGAATGAGAGACTAAATTGCTTCTTGCGAGCGAACTGAGTGCTGAATTGCTTCTTGTGAGTGATTTGTAAACTGAATTGCTTCTTGTGAATGATCTGTAGACTGAATTGCTTCTTGTGAATGATTCGTGAACTAAGTTGCTTCTTGTGAGTGAATTGAGAGCGAGACTGAGAGAAAGTTACTTTGTTAACTTTGAACGAGAAATTTTCTTCTTGTTGATTAAGATCATAGATCTTGACGAGAAATGAACAACAATGATTAAGACAGAAGAAGAAAGATAAAATGAAAATATTGTGCTCAAAATTGACATCAATAACGTGACGACAAAGTCATAACAGATTCATGATGATGAGATATTGACTTAATTCAATGACATAAAAGAATAGTTTCTCGATGTGTTCATCGAGAATCATTGTGATTTCAACGACATGAGTAATGTCATTGATTAAAGCAACTTGATCATCAAATTCTTGAAGTCTGCAAGAATGAATTAATTAATGCAAGAAAAGATAATGTTGTTGCGCGAAGAATTTATTCATAAAGACATAAGTAGAGACTTCACTATCAATCAGAGCGAGAGCGAAAACTCTAGATTGAGCTTGACGTAGAATACAGAATACTATCATGTGACTATCTTTGAATGTCGAATTGAATTCAAAGAGTTTCAAGACAGATTTAGCAGAAAACTTTCTATATGATTGAAGTGAGAGTGAAAAGATTGAAACTAGTAGACAAGATGATATATATACAAATCTCTGAGCGCAACTTAACTCAAAGACTAAACTTTTCTTGCAAACAGCGAGACTTCTTCATCTATACTGATGACGTCATTGTCGTAGACGTTCATGATACACAGAGTGAAGAACTTCTTATTTGAGCATTCTTTAGCAATTTTGCTTGAATGTTGCAACTTGCAGTAGTAACACAACTTTCACTTGTTGCAAATTTTCTTGATCTCAGAAATGATCAAAGTCTTATCTTGAATGATGACAATGACGAAGCTTAGATTTATTGACTTATTGAAAGATGAGAAAGAAAGAGATGAAGATACTGTTGAAACAACAGTCACAAAGATGATGATCTTTGAACTCAAAGAGTTATTAATCAATGCAAAGACATTCTTGACTTTGATGAATGAAATGATGATGAAGATGAAGCAAGATTAATGATGCTTAAGCTGCTGAAACTCTTCATTGATGTCAAAGAATACTTGAACTCATTGATGAAAGATGAAAGATTGAATTTCATCGAGATTTCGTCAGAAGAAGATGACGACTTAAGTGAAATAATTGACATTGCGCTTCAGACAGTCAATCAACGAGAAATCTTTCATCAAAGAATGTTCTTTCTTTTGATAGAAGAAATTGTAGTAATCGACAAAGTTATTCATGTCTTGCTTCAGAATTTCACAAAGATATAAATGAACATCTTCTGTCTTGAAAGAGTTGTTGCAGCAATAATGCAACTTGTATCATCAATCTGCAAAAACGAAAATGATACAAAGATCATTGACTTGATATTGATTCATTAGATTGTGAATCTTTCTATCTATGATGAGTCATGACTCGACATAAATGATCTTGACTCGATGAGAGAAATAATGATCATTGTTCACATTCATGCGCTGTATCAGACTCTGCTTTCATGCATTCAATCAATCTTTGTTTCTTTCATACTCAGATATGTCGAGAAGCTTTTCGAATCTAGAAGCAATGAAGACAGCGACAGAGTTCACAGAGAAATGAATGACAAGAAGAAATTGATTATTCAAGATTTGTGCAACGATCTGAGCTATCGTCACAAGAGACTGAGAATTCAACTCTATATAGACTGAAGAACTGAAAATGATGAATGAAGATGAGATGATGACATCATGTTGTTGAACTTAATTTTGAAGCTCTTGCATTACGCGAAAGATCTCAACTGAATTTTCAATCACACTTTGAGTGAACTGTTCAACAGCACACTCATTATTGATTGAAAGATTGTGAGATGACTTCATTTGAGTGAAAGAATAACTAGATGAGATTTCAACGTATGAAAACGTTGCAGAAAGTGTAGATCTTTCAAAATGTCAGAAACTGAGTTAAACTAGAGATACTATCAATATAAAAGACTGATATTATTATTACTTTGATAGAATCTAGATACAAAACAATACATCAGATAATGTATAAGATGAAAGACAAAGAGCAAAAGAAAAGAATGAGAATTCGACTTTTATATACATGAATTGAGCAGAATCAAGACTAGACAGTAGTTCTATGACTTAAGATTGCAAAGATTCGCGCACATGATTGAAATGATTGAAACAGAATTGCTGAGACTAAATTAAGATAATGATGACTAGATTGATGACTTGATTCATTGAACTGCAAAACAGATTCAATGAATCGAGATTATTTAAAACATCGACGATCTATGTTCTAAATTGAGTTAATGATCTGACATCATGACAGTTACAAAGTCGTTCAAATACTTGATGCAAGCATGTGAAAGAACAAGATATGTTTCGCAGAAATAGTAAAACAACGAGAGTGAGACAATTTGATGATAATGCTGTTAATTGATCAGCTTCATCGACTAGAATTGATCGTACATATATGAAATGCAATCATTGTCAGATTTCGCTGCATCAGAAAGAATGCTTCGAAGTCTATCATGCTTCTCAGCAGACTCTCTTGCTAAATCAATCATTTCTAGCTATAAGAACAGTCACAAAAATAAGTACAGATCATCAAATTTGCAGATGATTAAGTGTTTTGAGATGCAGATTAATTATGTCAAGTCAAGCTTGAACTTACGTTAATTCAATGAATCTCATGACAAGAAAGATAGTAAGTGAATCTATATTTCTTTGCTTGTCAGTTATACAACTCACTCTAAATATAGCATATGATCTTCATCACTAGTAAGAATGTTCAACTAGTTAGTAAGCACTGAACATTGTTTTGTTTGTTTGTTTATTTATCTATCTCATCGATAAATAGTCTTGAAGCTTTTCTACAGTTTTATTCAAAATGTCTTCATGAGATTGCGAGTTTAACGTTGCAGAAGAGCTCAATATCATATTTGTTACACTACAAAAGAAGATTAACAAGAAGACGAAGCACTCAATTGATGAATTGTTAAAAGAAATACTTTCAATTGATTCAAAATACAAGTCAATTTTAATTTCATTTCGACTGTCTGTCTTCTGTGTTCTCAAGAACATCACTTCTTCTCTCAAACTATTCGATCTTTTTATCACATTACAGCATCATCACATTATTGCTGAACACATCAACAGTAACGCTATTAAGCTACAGTATGAAGAGAAGAAAAATACTCAAAATTTGAAGAATTCTCATCGCTGATATTTCATCAATAAATACAAGATTGAAATCTTCATAAACATTCTTCTTTATATGAGTGTATATCATTGCTCGAAATACAAAGATTATTGAAATTTACACAGTGTCAGATCTCTCTTTATTGAAATTCAGAATGCAATAAGTTGTCAATGATTTGAGCAAATTCTACAATACTGAAAAATCTTTGATTCAGATAAAATTCTTGACTCTTCAAATTCTGATTTCTGAAAAAAGCTTGAGTCGTTGACTATAAATATACAAGTTAGTAGTCATCAATATTAAAAGACTGATAGAAATGTTTCAGTGAATGAATAATTGATACTTTTTCAAAATTGAAGCAAACACTTCATGCAACTCAGTATCAAGATCATTGATCAGAGCTTCAAGATCTACAGTTTATGTGAACAGAACTACATGTTAAACTTTCTGTTCATCTTGAAGATATGTTTTATCTCATGTTTTTCACATACAAATTTGTTGAAAGCTTCATTTTTGATCATCAAATTGATGATCAACGACGAGATTCATTTATACATGATGTTGATTATGAATCTTTTGATTCTATTCTGCGTTTGAATAGAAGTCAGAAGAGTCAAGAGATCTCAATTCGACGCAGTTTGAATGATGTTAGAACGTTGCGTGATCATGAAAGCTGTCATGCAGAGTTTTCATCTACGCAACAACACTCTTTCTAACAGTCACAACTGATCTATGAAGAAGATTAATGACATGTCGAAGTCAGTAAGAGATGAAAAGATACTACTAGTAGAAAAGTCGATTCAGATGATGAGTCTGAGATTGTGACTACAAGTGATCGAAGAATTGATGACTCATCAACTGCGTTGATATACTGAAACGTCTTCATCACATCAACAGTGCTGTCGAGTAATTGATGAAAAGATATCAGATAAAATAATTGATTCAGATGATGAGTCTTGAGTTCATGACTACATGTGCTCAAAGAAGTAGTGACTCGTCGATCATGCTGATATACTGAAGAAACTTAAGCTCATCTTCTTTACTTGATGTCAAGTCATACATCTATCTACGTGAAAAATTGAGAGCGCAGAAGAACGATCAGAACGCATTCTTTACTATCGATCAGAGCTAAGCATCGAACGACTGCGATCACACGTCTATATCAACAATCTATTCAACGTCTACGTGACACAAGTCAAGAGCAGAATAGAATTATTCAGTACAATCACACTCTATCTTCTCATCATGTGCATCTTTCTTTCATCACATATTTCTTTGCTCAATGAATGACAATCATTGAGCAAGAGAACACAGTTTTCATCATTACAATCACGAGCATCACGAGTGCAAAGAAATTGTCTTTCGTCTTCGTGATTGAGAATCGAAAATCGAAACATCGTTGTATAGAATATTGTCTATGAAGAGCAGAGCAAGAACGATGCGTTACAACAAACAGCACAGACACTCGTAAAAGTTTACTTGAGCGTCACGCGCTGAATAGAAGCTATAGATTCATTATTTGATACATAGTCTCAAAACTCACTGTTTCGACGACGTGAAGTCATCATGTAGTCGACAAGCGATTTTCTTCCTCAGAGAGTTTTGTTCATTCAATACACATAGCATAGTTTCTCTCATGAGTCAAATTTAAAATCGATGTCACAAGAGCGTATGAATTACAATCTACAATCTACAATCATTAAATTGATTCTGAGATGATTCTTGAGATATCTGAGAAGCTTTCAAGAGAACTATCTTGAGAAGATCTTGAAGAAGAATTCTGTTGTGTGATGATTAGATGAAATTACTGTTTTGAGCAGATGAGTAGTTTAGCTTCTAAAGTTTTGACTGAAGATATTCTGTTTTCTTCAAGCTCATTCTCAAGTTTCTATTGAAAATTCAATGTTTAATTACTAATATCTTCATAGAAAATTCTCATATCTGAACTACTAACAGCGAAGTAATTGAGTTATAATGAACGTGCGAAAGACAATGATACACTGTCATCATCATCACAAGTGATTTTACAACTCTGTCAAGATTTATCTCAATCTTATGAGTACATGATCTTTACAGACAACTTCTTCAGCAGTGTGAAGTTATTCAAAGCTTTGAAGAGCAAAGAATTTAATGCATGCAATACTGTTAAGTCTGAAAGCGAATATTCAATATAACTACTATCTTTTCGCTTCGTCTGCACTAAAGTCAAGAACTGAGACTTAAAAGCTCATATGAGCGTTGACAGCGAGATTCTTTGCTTAGTCTGACAAGATAACAACATTCTTCAATACATGATCACGTTACATAATGAAGATGAGCTTAAAGATCTTCATTTTCTTCATCATAGAAAGCATTGAGAAATATCTTTTAATTTCATCATGCTTACAAGACACAATAACTGTATCACTCAAATTTATCTTTCTTTTATTGTTACTCATTCAATACTCTACTACAATTGATCTGAAGAAGAAGTTTTATCAATATCATTGATTGTCAAGAAATATAATGATCATATGAGAGATTCAAATGAAAATAATCAACAGCGTTTCTACTACTTGCTTAAACGATGAAATAGAAAATTTTCATGATCATTGTTCAAGTTTCTACTTAATGTAGTAGTTTTGAATATCTTCAAGCTATTTACACTACGTGATATGAGTAAGAGAATTACGCATAGAGACTTTGTACTGCAGTTAGCAGTAGCATTAATGCAAAATTCGATCGAAAATGAATGTTATAAAAAGTGTCAAATCAGTGTGAATACATCAAACAAAGCTGATTCTTCGAAGCATTACTATATCAAGCTTGTCAAACGTTCTTACTGTAAGCTCTGCAGTAAGACAAAGAGTAAGAATTTTACATCATCGACAAAATGTTCAGCAGCTAACTTTTTGCTCAATGACAGAATCTAAAAAAGTCGGCTTGATTCAGCTAATAATCAGCTAACAACTGACTAATCAGCTAAATTTCAGCTAAATTCAACTAACTCAGCTAATTCAGCTAATTCAGCTAAAATATTTATCTACATGCTCATTTATTTACATGCTCATCATTCTACTCGTCATTTTACATGCTCATCATTCTACTCGTCATTCTATATGCTCATCATTCTACTCATCACTCTACATGCTCATCACTCTACTCGCTCATTTACTCGCTCATCTACTCGCTCATCTACTCGCTCATCTACTCGCTCATCTACTCGCTGACCTACTCGCTCATCTACTCGCTCATCTACTCGCTCATCTACTCGCTCACCTACTCGCTCATCTACTCACTCATCTACTCGCTCACCTACTCGCTTACCTACTCGCTCACTCAAATTCCCTACCAAATTTCCTATCGAATTCCCTACCGAATTCCCTACCAAATTTTCTATCAAACGCTCTATCAAACGCTCTACATGCTTCAAATTATGAACGTATAACACGAGTCAAACAGTGCTTCAAACAATGCTTTCTACATGACTTTCTATTTCATTAGCTTCTTCATTGCTTTCTCTATTTACACCTTCGTTTGCTTCTTCATCGCAAAGCTTCATCAAGTTCTTCGTCTTATCTGTTTCGCATAGAAGAAAGAACTACATCAATTATTGTTATGAAGAAGAGCTTGAAATAACGATAAAGAGTCTTCTACATCTCATTGACTTTCTCATTGACTTTCTCATTGACTTTCCCATTGGCTTTCTCATTGACTTTCCCATTGACTTCTTTATTGACTTTCTCATTAGCTTTCGATAAACCATATATGAAGCACTGAGTAGGTCACATATGAAGCACTGAATAGATCACATATGAAGCACTGAATACATCACATATGAAGCACTGAACATATCATATATGAAGCACTGAGTACGTCACATATGAAGCACTGAGTAGGTCACATATGAAGCACTGAATACGTCACATACGAAGCATTGAATATACTACATATGAAGCATCGAAAGAACAGTGAGGTTGATTTTACAAATCTGTTTCTTATTTTGCACTTTTAGAAGATTCGTCACTAAATTTGATGAGACTCACGACAAATTCTAAAAAACGGCACAAGTTTTGCAATCAACGACATCTAATTAAAAAGACGTAGTGCAAAGCAGTTTCCATCGGAAATGACGATCCCCTCGTCTTACGTACCATATCATTAAGTTCTTTGACACAGTCACAGCGAAAGTCTTAGACGTCTACAGCGCCTGCGCATCTCTACAAACTTTGCTCATTCAAATCTGTCAGGCTGATTGAAGATCTACATCATAAGCTGACTGAAAGGCAGACAAGGTGAATTTTCTACGTCTATAAGTACGAGGCAGGTCCTTCATCTTCTCGATAGTCAATTCAAGCAGTACATTCTTATCACATGACATATATCTGTCTGCTGCGTGCAAGAAGAGGAAACAGCTTCGAGATTTGACATGATGTTGAAAATGTCGACAGATCTGCAAAGAGCAATTGCACTGCAATCTTGACTCTGGAATACTGCTACATACTTTCTTGACTGACTCACAGGTATATTCTCACAGCATTGCATGAAGAAAATGTCTAGTCACTTACGCAAATCCTTCTCAAAACGCTTCTTCACGAAAGAGCAGAAATGAGCTCATTCTGAGCAATATGAGGTCAGGAATGATCTAGAGAACGATATTCATCTTTCTAATTCAACATTTTCTGGCGAAACGAAGCTGTTTCAACGACAGACTCTAAGATTCAAGAAGAAGATTCGTCTTGTGAGACTTCTATCGACTCGAAATTCGATGATTTTACGAGGTGATATCGTTCATGTCTCACTTGATGATTCTAAGGTTCAATACAAAGTCATCTCATATTGCTGAGGTACGAATTCTCTAGATCAGAAATTCTGAGTCACAAGAAAATTATATTTCTATGACGCTCTCTCTGCACTTCGTTCTACAGAGTCTTCGATCTGAAGACGAGCAACATTTGTATTGAATTGATGCTTTGTGCATTGATCAATTCGATAAAGCTGAGCAGACTCATCAGATTCGCCTGATGCGTAACATCTTCGCAACTGCACAGCACGTTATTGCATTCATTGAAGAGTCTTCTGAAGACAGTGACATAGCAATGCATTTTCTTGAAAGATTGAAAATGTCTCTCAGCAGTCTAAACCTCATGAGAAGAATCGATCTCTTGCATCAGTTAGATAAACATCTGAACATGAATATGCAAACGCTGATGAAAATGCACTTGACAAGATATTCATCAGTGAGTTGATCTGCACTCAAAAATCTGCTGCTTCGATTCTGGTTTCAAAGAAGTTGATGCATTCAGAAGTATGTTGTCGCTCAGAATGTCATTTTGAGATGCGAGACTGAGACTGAAGTGAAAGAAGCTCGTCTACGTAATGATCTTGCTTCTATCTATCGAATCGTCTTATCTCTCTAGTGTTGACACAAACGAATATTTACAGCTGAAAGAATGTCTAAACCTATCTCATATGAGTAATGATAGACAGCTCTGACTATCATTGTTTTTGAAGAGAAAATTAAGCGAGAACTTGGGAACAGAGAGCTGACTATTATTGTTTTCGAAGACAGACTATCATTTAACTTTCTGAGTCGATT
>JAABUH010002309.1_pt1 | contig 18589 bp, 25 predicted proteins | sample 5559121 | NCBI WGS metagenome assembly JAABUH01 (sample SAMN10711871, study PRJNA513364) | rock metagenome | isolation source: Antarctica rocks | place: Antarctica: Victoria Land, Battleship Promontory nord | collected 2015-12-28
GTCCTGTTGCTATTGCAGCAGCTTAATGGTATACACAGCTACTCACAGGCGACTTCATGATTTTGCAGGATTGATGTTGTGACCAAAGAGGATGCTCTGGACTTTCTGCAAAGTGAAGAGAACAGGCAGAAGACAAATGAATGAACCGCAACATCTGCCTAACCAAACGACTACAGAGTAAACATGCCTCTGCATGGTCTTGTTCTGTTTAAAGTTTCTACTGCAAAACACCAATAGATGTGTTACTCGAAATGTTTTGGTACAACATGCTTCAATTTAAGGACTTAAACTACAGTCTATGGCTGCTACTGGTTCATTCATCCTGGACTCATGCATTTCTGTGGTGCGTCTGCAATGGACACTGTGTCAGTTCTACAGCCTGATATAGGCTGTGAGCTGACTGCTTGGTCCAACTCACGAGCAACACACTTATTACGGGTGTGGACAGGAAAGGCTGAGCTCAATACTGTCTGTGTCTGAGTGGAGATATGACTAGGACTCCATTGCTGTGACCCTCTTCTTAGGCTTCTCCACAGGTATTCGCAGCTTCTGCTTGACTGCCTTCTCCTTTGCCTGGACCTTTTCCTTGACAGGCTCTGCCTGCTCAACTGCCATAGGTTGCACTTCAGCTTCTGCTTGAGCTTGTTGCTCTCTGTGCAATCGGGCAACAGGAGCCTCAATGAGGTCAATCCCTGTTTCAAGCTCTTTCTGGTCTGCTCGGTTCTGTTGCTTGGCAGCACGCTTCATGCGAGCTTCATGGAAACGATCCTGGCGAGCCACACGAACCTGCATTGATACAACAGAAAAGTTGCTGCAACATGTTCTTGTTGTGAAGCAATTCATAGAGTGGGCATGCAAGATGTATCTGTAGACAAGCACATATCAGAATACAAGCAAAGTACTTGAAACAGTGGTGGTGATATAAATCTTATAATAGAGATTAATGTGGCCATGTATCTTGTCAGAGCTTTGCATACCTCTTCCACCTTCTGCATAGCCTTCACAGACTTATGCACAAGCTCTCTGTTGTATTTCACAGGTTTGTTGCGCTGTCTTTCCATCTCAAACGTGGTGTCCTACAAACCACAGCTCAACACGTTGTGTTGTGGGTTTGCTCGTTGGTTGCAGGCTTCAAAATGAGCAAGGCATGCAGCTTTAATCATGCGGGAAGCAGACTCCAGGATTTTCAACATACCTCAGCCAGTTCCTTGCCAGCAAGCTTTCTGTATGCCTTTGTCCACTTGACCTTTCTAGGATTTCGCTTCATCTTAAAGTTCTTGTGGCATTTGCTGCGGCAGAAATTAAATACCTGCAGTAAGGTTGCACATCTTGTCAGTATGTTGCCTTAGGCTGCAGTACAGGAGTTGCTGCTGCAGCTTTTGAATGCGTACGGAAGCATCATTGCGGACGAAGCTGATTCCATGCCCAGGGTATATTGTGCTAGAGCAGAACCAGCACTTCTCCAAACGCATGTCTGCCTAAAGAGTAGCAGTCCACTTGAGCTTGTCTTGACACGTCCTTGATCGGAGAACACGCGGCTGCACAGCTCGCGGAGCAGCCTGTACGCGGTGATGCAGATGGCTAATACTGCTGAAGCAACACAAGCGCGCACGGGGGAGCACTGCAAGCGTACACTCCCGTCTCGTCGACTTTGCTTGTTCAGGCGGCCAGGTGAGTCATGTGCCTGTTCAAGCATGCCACACGGGACGTCAACTGCAATTGGAACTGCGAGTTCCCGTCGACGCGACGGGATGCTCTCGAGACCCGCAACACCGACGATGCGCTCCTAGTCACTTTTGAGACAAATCTGTTGGGAGTCGTTTGAAACGAGCGTTGTGAGTAGTGTGGGCAGCAGGTTGACGACCATGACTTTCGACGGCCTGGTTCCGGAGGACTTTGAGGAATTCAGATCAGTGAAGTTTTGGGACGGCTTTTTCCAAAAACGTAATCGAAAGGCCTTCGAGTGGTATGGAGAGTGGAAGCAGCTGCAGCCTTTGGTGTGGGGTGCGTGTGCCAGACCTAACAAGCAAATTGTGATGCTGGGCTGCGGCAACTCCGATCTTTCGGCTCAGATGTGAGCATCACATGCCACATAGTCGTCCAACTCCTGAGTTTGCATGGAGTTTGTGCTAAAGGTGTCTGCTTGCCCTACCTCTCAGTTCTAATGCCTCATCGTAGGTACGACGCTGGCTGCCGCTCTATTACCAATATCGACTTCAGCAAGATTTGCATCAAGGAGATGATGGTGAAAAACCTACGACAAAGGCCACAGATGAAGTGGTTTGTAATGGACATGACACAGATGACAGTAGGTTACATGCTGTCGACGACACTGCTTTCGGCTTGCAAATGGAGAGAAGTACACAATGCAGTGCTGCTATGATGCATTCAAACATGCATTCAGATGGTAGACTCACAACTCATGCATAATGCATTGTGCATTGGCCAGCTATCGTTTGCAAAAATGCAAGCACACCTTTGCCTTAACAGTTGTAAGCTGGCATGCCAGCATGCTTATTGGTTGCAGTTCAAGGACAAAAGCTTCCACATTGCATTTGACAAAGGTGCTCTTGATGCCCTGATGGGAGAGGATACAGACGCTGCTAGAGTAGCCGGAGGCAAGCTCCTATCAGAAGTCCAGAGGGTGCTTGACAGCTGTGATGGCCAGTACCTGTGTGTCACTTTAGGCCAGACTCATGTCTTGAGTGAGCGTGCTATCTGCCACCAGCTATCTGCCATCGAGCCTCCAAGACTGCACTGTTGCTGTCTTGGTGGCTGTCTCAGTTGCTGTCTCAATTGCACAGTGCTCAATCATGCAGAAATGCAGCACATTTGTTGACTGCACCAACTCTTTCATTGGCCATTTGCTATTCTCGACATGCGCACCGCTCATTCACTGCAATATATTTCTCTGTTCTAGGCTGACTTTCCTGCTTACCCATGACACATTGCAGCAAAAGGTACAGTCATACAGAGTGCTACTGTGTCTATGCAGGCAAGCTGCTGTCATCATTTGGCTTGGGGTGGAGCATAGCCATTGACAGAGTGTCACCTTCGCCTGACATGGCCAAATCACCACTGCAGCCTCTGCTAGTCACAGTGACGCGCATTCCCCAGCCCACATCCAGAAAAGAAACTCAAGAGTGGCAGCAAGAGCAGCAGCAAGACAAAGTGGATGGTCAGATAGATGACGTCCATTCTGAAGATGGGCACAGTAGTGATGTTGTTGAAGACAAGCAAGCCTGTACAGCAGTGCCATTGGTGCATTTATCGTTTGGGGCTGAGGCAGGGGTGGTGAACTCTGAACAGCTGGCTGATGTTATCAAGGTGCATCCTTGGTGTCTGTTGCATTTGATTACACAGCTATCTGCAAAGATGCCTTGTTTCAGACAGCATCTGCATGAGCATATTTACAGCAGCAGACCTCTGCAGACCTCTGCATGCAATTGGTTTCTGGTCTCTGTGTGTGTCATCGGGACCAACTTTTTGCTCCTGTCTGGCTTTTGCACCTGATTTGTGCAGCTGTGCATTCAGACGTAGTGTAAGAAGGCTGCAGTCAGTGACCAAGAAGCGTGTGTACGCAGATTGTGGAGCAGGAAAACAGGCTGAGAGCATCAGGCCGCAGAACACAGCCTGACAAACCCTCTCTGCCTGACGTCAAACCTGCAATTGCTCAATTTGATCAGCTCAAGCCTGGCAGGCGCTGTGTTGTGTCTCTGCCACAGCCTGATGCAAGAGTGTCAGGCACAGACATGTCATCAGATGGCAAAGACAAAGGCAATCACTCTGCTAGGTTCACTGCAGCTGTGCTGGATGTGGATGTAGCTGCAGCACAGCGGGCTGTGCGTGATTGTGCTGTCTTTATAGTGCCACAGGTGAACCTCACTTGTTCTGTAGTGTCTTATTGGCATAGAGCCGTACGCATCTCTGTTTCCTCTGCAAGCTGCATGCAAGAGGCTACACTGGCATGTCACCTGTACCAAGGCTGCAGCAGAATTTGTTCTCGGAGTGTTTCTGCAAAGACAAGGAGTCAGGCCACACAGACTCTGATATCATACACACAATGCAGTCTGAAGTCCACACAGATACATCAACCCTGAACTAACCCAAAGGAACGCAAGTGTAGGGACGTGAGCATGAATGGCTTTTCTGCTCCCCTGAGGGCCAAGGGCAGGTGGCCCAGGGGTGTTCTGCCAAGAGGGTCGTTTTGGTGTCCCTAAACAGAGGGCACACGTTTGGCAGCATGAAGGCAGTTCAAGGGGAGCTTTCCCCTTTGGTCATGGACCTGGCTCCCATTGCGAGCCGCCAATTGGAAGCTGCCATCCCTTTCATGACCACTCAGGAAGGCATTGGCAGTAGGTGGGGTCCACAACATTCATCCATTCATTCATCTTATATGAAAAAGGAGCAAGACTCGATTCACCAGAATGGTTTAAGAACAGATCATCGCCAAACAGAAAATTTCGCAGCAATGGTGGCATGAGCTTTGCATAATGCATCATCCTGCAACCATTTGCCATTTGCCAAGCTTCACGCGCTTGTCCGCATTTTCATAGAGCATCGTCATGAGCGAGCCTCTTGTTGCCAGACAGTGTATGACTTCTTGGCAGCGTTGAAGAGCTGTATTCATGCTGTTATGACAGGTATGCGCTTGCAACAGCCTTGCTTGCCACTTACTGTAGGTGCAGATACTGCAGCAGCTCTCACAGATTGCCCTGCATACTGTTTCTGCATCTAATTCTTTGGTGTTGAGGTGCAGGACTGTGCTGGAAGAGGCTCAGTCGGCACTGACAGGCCGTATCAGCATTGAGGACGTCACAGTGCAAAATGACGGCGCCGCTGACACAGTGCTTCGGCGTATGGTCTTCACAAGCAACAGAAACCTGGTGCAATCTGAGGCTGTCCTGCGCTCCTCAATTCAGAATGGTCAGACCACAGAAGCCTCACCAGCAACAGAAGCTAGTGAACGCAGTACTGGTGCTGCTGTTCCTGGCAGCAGCACAAATGGCAAGCCGGGCAAAGCAAAGGGGAAGGCTACTAAGCAGAAGGCAGCTTCAGGTTCTGAAAGGCAGAGTGCTGCAATCCACAGGACCCAGACTTTGTTTGTGGATCACAGTCATCTCGCATGTGATTATCACAAGGGAATAATTGCTGGACTGTCACTCATTCAGCCCCACCTGATCACCCTAGCACAAACAGCACAATCGAACTCTCAACAAGCTTCACAGCAGTCCAACGGACAACCACACCAACAGGACCAGCAGTCAGCGAAGCATCAGGGTGTGATGAGACAAAATCAAGGGGGGCCAAGCTCAAGGCCCCACGCGCTTGTTGTGGGTCTGGGTGGGGGTGGCCTGCCTGTGTTCCTGAACAACCACTGCGGCATGGATGTACAGTCAGTGGAGCTGGACCCTGTTGTAGTGGACCTGGCTCGGCGTCACTTTGGCTTTGCTGACTCAGCCAGTCTGCAGGTAACACTAAATTTTATGTATTCAGCTGTTGCATTGTCAGACGTGCTATATGGTATTTGATTGGGCCTTAGCTGGCTGCATGTCTGTGGTGCTAGGTTGCCACCAGCCTGTTAGAAATGAAACACGGTGATTCAGCAATGTGCACAACTCGTGTAGCTGCCTTGAAAAAGCAACGCAGCTTGCATGAGGCATGGCACAGAGCCCTTGTACTACACCAGATTTACATTGAATCATGTCAGCAATACTGACGTGGAGACACTGGTATGCACTGCAGGCCACTGTAGGGGACGGACTCAAAGCAGTTGGTCAGCTAGCTCAAAGTCTCAGCTCAGGCTCTCCAGCTGACTCAGGAAGCATGAGTAATGACGTGTTAACTCCTGTGCACCTCCAAGAACAGCAGGAACAGACAGGACACAGTGCTGACAGCAAGCTTAGTCAAAGTCCACATGGTGCCGAGTCATGGTCTAGTCAGCAACTGGATGTGCTCATTGTGGATGCTGGTTCAGGAGATGCATCAGTGGCAATGTCCTGCCCTCCTGCAGCATTTTTGGAGCCTGAGTTCCTACAGCATGCCAGGCAGGTGTTGAAGGCTGGGGGCATACTGGTTGTGAATTGCGTTTCCAGGGCTGTAGAGCCCTACAAGGCTGCTGTCAAGGCTCTGCAGGTTGGATGCTTGCTCACTGATGCAGAAGTTAAGCCATGCAAACCATGCATCTGTAGCAATGCCTATGCTTATGTATCTCAGCCGCAAAACTACTACTGATATCAACTGCAGACTTAGGATGCTTGGAAAGCATGGCTCAGTGTGTCATCTGTCAAGTGCGTATTGACTCTCCAGCAGACTGCCAAACTGCTACACGCTCCGGCTCAAAGGCATGACCTTTTTGTGTGGCAGAAGTGTGCTTCAGAACAAAGTTTGGCTGCTGCTTAGATACAGCTTGTTGTTTTTTGCAGGCTGTATTTGCAGAGGTATACGAGCTTGATGTAGATGAGGACGTCAACAAGGTTCTCTTTGCACTGCTGCAGCCACTGCAAGAGAAGCCTGGTACACATCAGAGCGGGGGCAACAGCCGCACCCATAAGAAAGGCAAATCAGTCAGTCAACGCGCCAAAGCAAGTGGCCTTTACCGAAAGTCATTCCTGGTGGACGGCTCAGCTAATGGGGTCAAGCTGTTGACACCCTGTCTAAACAGCATTGTCCAAAAGATATCATTGCAGCGCCTGGTAGAGCTGCAAGCGATGCTGCAAAACCTTTCTTTGATCAAGTAGAGCTCTAGCGACAGATGGTACTTGGCGTGTACATGCAGATCTTATCACTGTTTCAAAGCAAGGCAGCAAACCCATACTGCTGAGCGTGTGCGTGCTGCAACATTAAATGCAGTCAATTATTGCCGTCTGTTTGAACTGTACAGCAACACGGCACAGCGTTGCACCACCAGCTTATGGTGACGAACCTGCGTCAGGCTGTGCACTTGCAGGAGCTTTCTGGCTGCAAAGCAGTCGATCGCTCTGCTGTAACTAGGTGCGTAAACTATCAGGTGAAGATTCTGCATCGCGGCGTTGCTGCCGCAAGAGTCGAGCAATCCGCATTTGATGCGTACGAAGCAATGCCTGCTTCGCTGGCCACCTTAGTGCCTGGCCCTGTGCCAGCCCATACCTGGAAGGTGCCGTGATGCCCTCCCCGGAGTGATAAACCTATATCGTAGCTTTAGGTCTTGTCAAGTTTTCTGTGCATCCTTGGACTTCTGTGCCAAGAAAGGGCATGTACCCTTTTTTGGCATAGATAACAAGGATGCACAGGGTAACGTTTCAGGTAAATGTCGAAGACAAGGTGAATACCACCGTCAACTGCGATCATAATTGCTGGGTGTTTTTAAACATTTCACTTTGTGGTGATTGGTTTCATGTGATTTCACATATGTGAATTCACTTAAAATCACATGCAATCGCATGCATGCGATCGATCATCATAAAGGGTATGGAGTGCGCTGCTGATCCGGGTCCACGTCCCGCACTCTGTCCACACCTTTGCAAATATGCACAAGGTGGCTAAGAGATCAGCCTAAACATTCTGGAAATTTTAGGGGTTCTAAAAAGATGAGCAAAGACCATATTTACCAACATGGCAGTACCAACATGGGCCAACAAATTGAATCCCGTCATAAGACAGCAATAATTGGCATCAGAAGACAAGTCTATAATACTAGCAAGTATTGTATGTGATTGCAGAGCAAAGCAGTATTCAATGACACACTAGCTTTGGCAGGGAATGCAAAGCTGCAAGATTACAGCGCCTCACCAGAGCTGAAAGTCACATATGGATATTGGCTGTATCACAGAAGCATGGCACACATTTCACTTGCTAGATTGTATGTCAAGCAGTGGAATTGTTGGTGGGATCGCCTACAATGACTTTGACCATGATGAAGCCTTCCTTCTGAAACAGGTCCTGAAGCTTCTGTACTTGGGAAGTGCCCTGATGGCAGAACACCACAATAGCCCCTCCGCTCCCAGTGAACTTGGCCGCAGCTGCACACAGAAGTTCCACTTGACTAGACATGTGGTCGAGTCAAAGCTGCTTATATCTTCAGATTGCATGCAAGACAGTCATTCCTCAAGCGGCTTAGATGACAGAAGCAATTGGCCATGGCTTGAAAAGACCACACCATAGAAAAGGAGAAGGAGGAGGAGAACAAACAGATGACTAGCAAAATATATGATGGCATTTCCAAACTCACCCCCCACCGAGCGAGCGAGACTAATCATGTGTAGATTGGTGGCGCCAAGAGCATCATCTCCAAATATGCTTCGCCTCAGATCGAAGTTTTTGTTCATGAGATCTGCCAGACTCGCCATATCACCTTCAGCCAATGCTACCCTGTAATGAGACAACCTCAACTCATCTAGAGTGAACTGCCTAGCAGCTTACTGTCCTGACTCCTGTTCTACTCAGGCACCTACTGCACAAGCATGCAGCACGTTCTCTTACTGTTTCACTTGCACAGGGTTTACACTAACTTTTAAACCAGGCTCAACCCAAGCTGCAGATTTGTTGAGCAAAACCCTGCCAGTCATGCTCAGCAGGCATCACAGGAAGCACACTGTCCACACTGTTGCCCAGCAGCATGCAGGTACACGCTGAGTCAAAAGTGTAACCGAGGCATACATAAATTGCACACCAACTCAGTGTGACATGACACCTCACTGGTCCGTACCTGCCTTGCTCAGCTAGGGCAGCAACTTGCGCCATCTCCCTCCTCACATTCAGATCAACAAGCCATCTGGACTTGACAGGGCTGTGTACTGCTCCACTGTCGCTGGGGTTGTTGCTGTACACCAGCCACAAGGGAGGCAGTTGCGCTGCAGGAAGCCTGTCAAACCTGGCACATGTAACTGCAACTAGTTTGGGCTTGCGCTTCACAACTGAAATTAGCAAGAGTACTGTAGCAGCTTCTCTGAGTGCTGCAGCAGGCACTCTGTAGCGAGTAACGTAGCAAGGGCTGCAGCAAGTACTGTAGTAATTGGTAGAGGTGTTTGCAAGGTCAGTTGCAAAGGCAGCAAGAGCACCCTGGTTCACGCAGGGCTGGGGAGCCACCTGTTGTGTCCGTTGTCTGGGCTGAAGTCCATGAACATCATCCCACCATACACCTGAACACCAGTGTGCGTTGCATCAAGGTAACAGCACCGAGGACACTGTCGCACAGACGGCCTGGCAGCTTGACAGCTTTGTGTCCAAGCGCTCAGCAGTCCAGCTGGGACTGGGTTCATGACTGTAAATTGTGACATGCTTTGCTGGACTACAATGCATTGCTCACCACATTGCAGCAAAATGGGCTAAAGATCAAAAGCAACAATGGCCCACATGCTCTGACATGTCTCACCTGGATCACTCTGTCTTGCAAGCCTGCTGTGATACCAAGCTCTGCTTCAGCACTCAGTATCAACTGAGGCCGTTCAGTCAATGGAATCCTGCCAACCACGCTCACGTGTTGCAGGACATGGTAAGACTGTGGTTACAATCAGTTTCCTCAGAGTATTACAAATCTATCTAAAGGGGGTGCTGCCTAAAAGTCAATGTCTAGCATCAAAACTGGCCTTGCATACGCTGTTCAGCAAGTCAATGCCTACATGTATGCGCTGTGACAGTGCCTGTGCTCAGACCACCTGGCACCTTGGGAATTTTGGGACACCAAAGTGTAGGAGCGTCACAGGATAGCACAAGGCATACCTGTCTTCGATGTCGTGGTACTGCAAAAGGCAGTTCAGAGCTGCACAAGCAATGGCTGATGAGCCTGACAGACCAGCCTGGCGAGGAATGGTTGTGTCATACTCCAATGAGAAGCTTTTTGACTGAAGCTCAATGCCATGCTCTTGGCAGTACATTGCGAAAATCTTGCACATCGCCTGAAGAACCAGCATCACTCAAGCTAACAAGCTATGCTCCTGTTTTTGAACTGTGGGCCTGGTTGGATGAGCTCAGACTCTTGTACAACTCTGTCCTTCAGGTGACAAGACCAAGACTAGGCAGCTGAACAAAGGCATGACAAACTTTCACGCAGAGTGGTTCAGCGTACTTCAATGCATCAGTACCATCAGAAGACGGATGCCGCCATAGTAGCCTTGCTGAGCAATCTGCTGTGTAAGGTGCTCCAAGCTTGTGTACTCTAGCAAGTCATGCTGAGCATGTGGTTTGAAACTTATAGTGTCAGCAGGCTTCAAATGCACCTGAAGCAGCCATACGGCATGCATGAATTCATGTGATTTAGCATGGCAAATACCATGAAACCGTCAGGAGCATCATGTTCCCAAAACCCATGGGCAAGAAGAAACGGACACCTCTGCCCAGAAGTTGGCGCATGACAGTGCAATAGTCTTGCCAAAGAAGCCATCTGAAGGGTTTCCCAGGAGTCCGATCCTTGAAAAGACTTTGCTGCAGACCACTGGTGTGTCCATTCCTGCTCTGCAGGCTGCAGGCCCAAAGGCCAGCTGACTTTTGTTCAAACACAGACTATTGCTTATGCACAGTCTGCAGATGCGAACGGCGTTGTCTGGCGCTGTGAGTGTCTCTCTACTCGATAAGCAGTTCACCGCAGGATGATAGTGACGAACTACCCTCCCAGGTGAGAAGGCAGACAGGCTCGAGTCGCTGTTGTCTCCCAGAAGAGGTGTCAACACCAGGTATAGGCAAAAGGGTCTGCCAAATACAGATAGATAGTAGGTACTGTATATAAGGGGCGTGAAACGACAGAGCTCGGTTGCTCAGGCGCTGCTTCACTTGCGGCAGCATTCGCCGCTCAGAAAGTGCACACTGCTCCGAAACCATAACGTTAGGGCAGAGTGAGATCGCCCCTGCAGCTTCTTGCTGTTACGTACAACTGCTGGAGACTCTCGTCGTGACAGGCTAAAAAAGCCTCCGATTGTCGAACCGTTTCGGGTCGACGTTTTGAAAGCGTCTTGCGACGCAAGATTTGTCGGGTGTTGGGCGCAAACACCAGACCGACCCGATGACCGCTTGTAACGATATCGATGCGGTTGACCATCCGGTACCGGTGTTCAAGACAAACATCCCGGTTGTGCAGCTGGATGCCACCGACGCTGCGGCATTCAAGTGCAACGTTGAACGCGACTTGAAGGAGCTCAGCGAAGTGGACGCAATAGATCAATTTCAAAAGGAGTCGCATGCGAGGTTGCAGCGAGTCCTGTCGCCAGAAACGGAATCACTTCTGCACAACATGGTCGGGCACTCAAAGTCTGCAAGCGCAGTGCTATTGAAAGGCTTCCCTGTCGAGGATGACCTGCCTCCGACATTAACGAAACCGCCTGTCAAGAAGGTGAGACTTAGCTGACCCGTAAACACGACTGTGTTGTCGCAAGCCTTTCAACAATGACATGCCATCATCCCTGTTCAAACTCAATGCTGTTATGCAGAACGGATTTTTGGCAGAAGCTATATTGTATGGCCTGGCTCACATCTGGGGGAAGACTGCTACCTACAGAGATATGACTCCAGCAATGCTCAAGCCACCTGTATGTATTTTTATTTGGGCTCTTAACTTTATTAGTGCACACAACCACTTATGTCGTGAATCACACTCAGAGAGCTCAGTATGTAGGTTCTTGGGGAGGTGGGCACCCTCAAAGACCTTGTGACCACCGACCAAAGCAGCAGTATGGAGCTTAAAATGCATAGGTAGTACCCTCTATCATCGCATCTATCATGCGCTATGCCTTTTCAGCAACTGTCTTCTTTTCCCACTTCAGCCAAGTAAGTCAAAGCTAAGCCCTGCAAAAGTAAGTGTGACCTTCCACATGAGGCCTTTGGGCCCATACGCATTTCTCTGGAGCTCATTTACTAGAGGAAATGCACAGCATGTAGTCCCACCATGCGCACATCATGGCATTACATCATCCATAGCGTGCTGTCAAGTAACTTACGAAGTACACAGGTAGCATGCACTGCAATGCAGGGACTTTGCACTGGCACCTGATGCAAACATTCCTGAGATACGTCTCATCCACTGCCTGCGCCCAGACAAAGCACGCCAAGTACAAACACGAGTTGCTGATGGCAGGTAATTAAGTAGTTGCTGCAGCACTGCATTTGCAACCAACTGAATTTTACCGCCCACCACACTTGTCCCTTCTTTGCCATTCGCCTTGGCCTCTGTCTGTCACTGCATGCTGATCGCAAAAAACCAAACAACCAGCGCCTTGGCAAAGTCATGACCGCGCCCACGCTGTTCATTGCGTGCAGCTGGAGTCAGGGCTGACCTCTCTGTGCTTTGTCTTGGGATCATGGCAATCCAGCCAGGACCTAGGCTATTGCTGGGTTTTCTGAATGGCTGAGGTGCCTGACTGCATGCAGCAAGCAGCATACGGTTTACTGAAAACATTCATGTTTGCCATGAGTAAAAAAGTAGGCGCATAAAGAATGGAAAGAGCAACACAGCTGCCTGTGAGCAAGCAAGCACGCAAACAAGGAATGCAACAAGGTTTTGGAATGCACATTCATAGGCCATTGTGCTCTTTGCATGCAGGGATGTGGTTAGGCAGCTGGACCCCAAAGACGTACATCTGCTCAGAACCGTCCCAGTGCAATTCAGAACCGCATCAGGACAACAAATGGGATGTTCAAAATTGGTGATCACAGGTATTGCTGCACATAAATTGCCGTCACATGCACAACAGCACAGCTGACTGTCATTGATCACACACCTGCCTCGGCCAGCCCAGGTGGTCATGCTGTGAGTCAGCCATTGCATATGTTTCATGTTCATGTAATCCTCTCAGTTTGGCGCTGTTAGAAGTCTTAGGAGTTGCGTTTCAAGGCAACTACGCTGCTTTTGCCTGACGGTTGTGCGCTGTGCAGGATCAGATGAGCATCCAATATTGTCCCTGCTGGAGATTGCTTTTCTAGGCAAGGGTGCCCATGTGACAGCTGATGACCCAGCAGCTGTAGAAGCATACCACAGAGCCTCAGACTTGGCCATGCAAGTAGCAGCAGGTGTCAAACTGGAGGAGGGCGACGTACTCTGCATCCACAATGGCAGGTCTGTCCTGTGACTGTGCATCTATGCTATCACTGAGGTCATGGCATATGCACAATTTCATTCACAGTGACAGAAATATGCCATTCCTGCAAACAACAAGCAGAATGTTTAACTTCCTGCATCCTTGAGAATGGCATTGCAGCAAATTTTTTTGTGCAGTAAACAGTCATCAGGCTGTTCTTGCCAGTGTCTGCCATGGAGGGTCAGCAGCCCTATGTTGAGCATCACAGTGAGCGTCACTGACACCATGAGTGGTATGTGCTGCATGTTACAGGGCTCTGCATGCACGCACAGAGTCCCCTCACGAAGCTGATGGGTATGGGCGCTGGCTGAAGGTCACACTGGTGATGGGATATGACAGGATTGCCCGGTGAGATGCCTGGCGATATTGCATACACAGCTACATCAGCATCACTGAGTGTGAAGCGTTTGCCCCGTTTTTTGAGCTTCATGTCTGTGCTACTCCAGGGTATAGATACACCCAGTGTATTGCAATCCGAGTCAATCATCTGGATCTGATACCAGTGGCTCAAACTGGATATTTGTTAGCAGGAGACAGCTTGTGGTGTGCTGTCGAGACGATTGCAGTGAACAGTTTCACATGACATCACAATCTCAGCATGATGTGCATCTGTTGTGCAGTAGCACGCAGGTGCTGTGATGTGTGCAGTGGCTTCCACATGTGAACCACAGTGCAACACAGCTGTTGTAAGCAAGTAGTTGTGATGCAGGATGACAAGCGGCTAGGTCCCAAAAAGGCAGGAATAAGAGCAGATGTCAGTCGGCTGACATTCAAGGGTGGTGTTGAAGAAGAGGAGCAGGCAGCAGAGGCATGATGAGGTACAACTTGAGCAAAATTTGCTTTAAGACGGAGCAAAGACAGCAAAACCTCCACATGAGCCCTGGAAGTGTGGTGTGCACTTGCCAATGACTGTGGTCAGCAGGCAAAGGCCAAACTAAAAGAGCAAGAGATGTTGTGTACATGACAACATGCACACACTGGTTGTTTGCTGTGTTGACATTGTTTGGCGGTCTGAAGAACGATAGCTCCTCTGATGGATTGTTGGACACTTTTTTGGATAGCATAGATGAGGCTTCAAAACTCCAGGAGCAGATAATTGTAGCACAAAGGTTCCCTTTTGTGCAATCAGTGCCTCCATACACAGTATGTCTGGAAAGGAAGCACCAAGCATATATTTTCAAGCAAGCCAACCCAACCAACTTGCAAAACCTGGTTGTTTGCAAGCACATACTGCATACAACTAGTAGTGACACACGTCGCCAAAGCACATGGAATAATTTCATGATTACATTGTACACAATGATACAGGCAACTCTGCTGCTGGTCAATCGCTGCATTGTCCACCTGATACCTCAGCGTGTGCAGTTGCACAATTAAGGAGGCCTGGCACAGCTACAACTCAGCTACAGGATGCATGCTCGCAATGTCATAGTGCGTTCTTGACAAGTAGGGGAACACTCAAGGTATATCACTGCCTCGTCATGCATCAGCCACAATCCACAGCAGGTTGCTACAATGCTCTGCCAGATTCATGTGAATCTGGTGGATGCTCTGGAAGCAAAATCTGGGCCATCATGGGAGCTGCGTGCTGATGATCTAAGTACTGTGTCATCCCCATGATGCTTGCATGTTCAGCGTGGTGCTGCAAGTCATTTCTGCTTCTCCTGCTGTTGGAAATTGTCCTGACGGCTGCTTCCTCATCTGCGATGGTTGCTGATGTTGCCATGTGTTGTGTCACCAGCCCAGAGTCCCTGGAGAGCCCTTGAAAGGCCCCACCAGCTTTGATGTGATCCAGCCACCATAGAAGTCACCTGCCATCAACAATACATTGACGTATCATTGTACTGATGCAACACAAATGTCCTTGCATGCACTTTGTTCAGTGACAGGCACCAACAATGCTGGCTTGACTGTCATGCTAAAGAGATGCTCTGCACTGTGTAAGGAAAGCCTGACCATTAAGTGTTCTCCCCCACGCAAGCAGAATCGCTGGATTATCACCTGGTTGCGCTTTGACTGTTTCACCTCCTACTGTAGCTTTGTCTATCTTGCTGGGATAGAAGCAGATGTAGTTGGCAATGGGTTTGAATGAGCTTGATGGCTGTGGATAATACCAAGCAATCTTAGGTTTGCCAGGTGCATCATAGTAGCTTGCACTGCCCTTCCATTCGCAGTATGAGCTGCCACTTGAAGGCTTCAGCTGCTGCATGTCTACATCTTTTGGAGGTATGTAATATGTGGGGGGATGACTTGTTTCCAGTACCCTGTATGCTCCCGATGTATCAGCTATCACCTGTGCATACATATGCGCAAAGCCATGATATCATGGCTGACTGAGCTTGCTAATGTCCCGTTTCGATTTCATCAAAAGATGCACCAACATGAGCAGGTATAAGCTTGGTTCAGCAGCATACATCACACCTTGCCTCCCAGCTCGACGGTAATACGCTCAGAAACAGGTTGAAGTGCAGGAGGCCTGGGATAGTCCCAAACGGACTCTTGCCCTGGGCCGGGCTTTTCGCGTTGCATTGAGCTTGCGTACGCAAGTCCCGCTCGGTGTTGTTTTGTCAAGTGCACAGGCAGATACCTGTTGGTCCCTGCTGGTGATGAGGGCTTATCTAGGGCAGTCGCTTGAGCCCGCAATCTGGCAGCAGAACCTATAGGCATAAGCGGAATGTCGTGAAGACTCAGAGAAATACATTTAGCTCAGGTTGCGCATGTCGCACAAGCGTACCAAGTCGTTGGGGAACAGCAAGTCCGGCATGCACCTGTAGCAGCAGTTGCATCACCTGGACACCGAAGTCAGGAGTCAGTACAAGGCAAGACACGTTGTGCTTTCAAAAAGTGTCACACGCAGTTCACACCAACAATCTTCTCAGGCCAGGTGAACACGGACCACTTGCTCCTCACTGCTCCTTATGACTGCAATTGGAATCTAGCCAGGGCACATCGAGAGCTTGACCTACAAACGAATGATGGATCAGGTCCAGCTTCACTTTCCCTCTCCTTGCTTGCATACATGCCACTCATATCATGAAATCTTTGCTTGCTAGCGTATGCATTGGGGCATTTTGATGTTTGCTCGCTGACTGGTGGTATCCATGCAGGCATTCGCCATATTGGTTTTCGACATCATCTAACATCATTTATGCACACACACATGTATGCTCTGCACACAATCCGCCATTGTGACCTGCACATTGGCTAGTGTCTCGGTAGTGTTGCTATTGGTTGTTGCATGTCTTGTGACGCAATATCGCCCAGGGCCAAATCGAAATTGACTCCCAGCGAATTTATGGCAAACACCCTTTACGACTTTGTTAGGATCTAAGCTGCAAACCCAACTGCGCAAATTTTGCGGTGATTTATACACCCATCAACGAGCGCAGCATGGCATTGGCAGGTCGAGTTGGCCGGCACATGGCCGGCAGACTGATGGGTGCACCGATGCAGACGTGCAAATTACTCACGACCCAGTCTCTCCCCGACCTGCCGTATGACTACAACGCGCTAGAACCCGTCATCAGCGCTGAGATCATGAAGCTGCATCACGGCAAGCATCACAACACATACATCACCACTCTGAACCAGTCTTACGAAAAATATGCAGATGCGGAAGCCAAGGGAGACGTTGCAAAAATGATCGAGCTGCAGCAGGCCATCAAATTCAACGGAGGAGGTATGCAATAGTGGCTGATGGCTTCATCCAGCCTTCAGGACCACGACTAGATCCTGGTGACTGATCCTACTGATGCATGCATATAGGTCATGTCAACCATAGCATATTCTGGCAAAACCTGACTCCACCAAAGGTGATAATGGATGTGAACTTCTGAGAGTTTCATATCTTTGGCACAGTGATACTTTATCTGTCATGCTACAGGACTTTGAGCCTCCTTCAGGAGAGATCAAAAGCGCAATTGAAAAGGACTTTGGCTCAGTTGAGGAGCTTTCCAAGAAGTTCAGTGCCAAGGCTGCAACAGTGCAGGTCTGGTTAGACAAAACTTTTGAGTGCTTGAAGAACTCTCTGTTGAGTGATTGAATCACATTTATTTGGCAGGGTTCCGGCTGGGGCTGGCTAGGGTTCAGCCCAGAGCTGAAGCGACTTGTCATCACAACCACTGCCAATCAAGATCCTCTTTCCACTCAGGTACTTGTCTGCTTCTCCATTGTACATTTTGTTGAGTGCCCTATGAAGACAAATTGCATGTCTTGGCATGTATGATCATGTTTAGGCTGCAGGTCATTGACATACATGACCATTTGCAGGGACTTGTACCTTTGCTTGGTGTAGACATGTGGGAGCATGCGTACTACTTGCAATACAACAATGTAAAGGCAGACTATTTGAAGGAGATCTGGAAGATTGTCAATTGGAAGGATGTTGGAGCCAGGTACAGCAAGGCACAATGAGGCTTCAATCAGATGCAGATTCCTTTCAGCGTAGACTGCAGGGTTAGTAACAGCCAATTGCTCCCTATATGAAGCATGCAACACTGCATCAAGTGTCATGCAATGCATTGGCAGATGTGCGTTGAGTACAACAGTGTTGGTTCCCAATAGTGCTGTAATATGTAATCTTGGACACTGTGGTTACAATTGTCCATGGCCGTGTCCAGATCAGTCTTTTGAATTGCCAGCTGCAGCCTTGCAGGCAAAGCAAGATTATGCATGCACACAGCTTACGTATGCACTTGACTCAAAGTTGATCAGCACGGCTGTCGCCAAGTCTTTTTATTGGGAAAAAAACAGAAAAGACAGATTGAAATAAGACAGTATAGGCTACTAAGTTAGCACCATATCAACCTGTGTAGCTCGAACCAACAGCTACATGACCCTCATGGCTGCAAAAATTTGGTTTAGCCAAATGACTGACCTGCAACAGTTGTAGATAGATTCTGCAGACATTAAATTGCTCTTTTGGACTCTCAGTGCTGAACAAAAAAAGCCTGTTGAGCTACATCCATTTCTCAAGGGTATGCTGTTTCAGCCATCTCAGCCCTGGGCGGTCGACTGCAGAACAGCACCCGTGCAACTGGGCTGCCTGTCCCTGCTACTTCTGATCCAGTCTTCAACTGTAGGCTACCACCTTCGTCAACTACATAGTACTCTGATTCCTTGACCTCTGGAATTGCCCTGTCCAGCAGCAGTAGACCCTCCCCTTGCAACCTTTTCTTGTCCTCCTTTTTCTGTAGGCAACAGCTCATCCTGACTTATGCATGTAAGCATGCCATATTTCCAAGCACTGCAGACAACAACCTTTGTAGCTTCTCAGAATTCAAAGCAGATGAGTGTGGCATAAGCTCATTTGGGAATGAACAGCTAGCTACACAGGTGCATACTTCAACATGACATCATGATCACGATGCAGCAGCATTTTCCCGCTTTGATGGGCATGCATCACCGCCACAAAGGCCAATTACCTTTGTTTGATGCAGCAGCACATCCAGCTTGGAACAGTCATCAATGCTCAATGCAACAGGTTGCGCAGCCGCCATTACAGCGCTCCAAGCCGGCATCATCACCCAATGCTGCTGTCCCTGAGT
>JAABUH010002310.1_pt1 | contig 18577 bp, 26 predicted proteins | sample 5559121 | NCBI WGS metagenome assembly JAABUH01 (sample SAMN10711871, study PRJNA513364) | rock metagenome | isolation source: Antarctica rocks | place: Antarctica: Victoria Land, Battleship Promontory nord | collected 2015-12-28
GTAGTCGGTTTGAGAGGGTTGATCTTGAAACGCCGAAATCTTCTGCAAGCTTGCGAATGCTGGAGCGATCTCTTGCATGTATGTGTTGCTGTTGTCCGTAGCTAGGTAGAGCTAGCTCGAGAGGCGTCTGAGGTTGTTGCATGATGAGTTATGATGTGAAAGAGAGAGAAAGTGAAGAAGAGAGAAACTGCGGGAAATGGACGACGCGAGTGGCCAATAAAGGGGGGTGTCCCATTAATAGGGGAATCACGTTATGGCTTGGGCACGATCTCGATTGAGGCTATGTGTTACAACTCCATCCTACACCTTCCGAGTAGCTGCTAAAGACTCGATCGACGCAACTACGGGTCCGCGGGACTGGGGCAATGACGCTAGCTTTGGGAACCCTTCGTCTCTTTCTCTTCTGATTGATTGGTTGGGCTCTGGGAAGAACTTTGAAGCCTTCAAGTTCGGTGTAAAGGGCAAGAGGCAAGCGCAGGTTGCTAAGGAGTGTGAAGCATGGCTGCGGGAGCGTGGTTGCCCTTCTCCACATGTAAGTAGCGAATACGCTTCATGTCGTCCACAACGGCTACGATATTGAAGCCGTAGCGCTCCTTACGACTGTGGAACGAACCGGCGGTCTTTGAAGGGCGAGCTGGAGCATGCTCTGGGTTGATATGTGAGCCATCAATAAAGCCGACACAATTGGGTAGCGCGTGACGAGCTTTGATGCGACGCTTGAGGTCATAGCGCTCGTCGATGGTAGGCCGAGAGACGTGTGTGCTGAGCTGTCGAATCAGAGCTTGGATAGAATTGTCCGTCCACCGCTCAACGGTACCAGCTGATTATTCAGCTGGGGCGAGGGATGAAGGAAGACGCACCTGAGACGTCAAATAGACGCGCTATCGCGCTTACCTCGTGCCCATGGGCGGATCTGTAGATGAATAGAGCTAGCTGGTACTTTGGATCGGCTGGTTGTCGCTTGGAACAAGCTTGAAGGACGACATCTTGTCCAAAGTGCAAGTCGCAGGTATTCGGGGTGGGACATGCGGAAGAGGAATATGAACTCGCGAGGGGGTGCGGAGAGCAGGGGATCAATGTGACACGCGTAGCGAGCATGCTTGTAGGTCTTGGGACGCGCTGCGCCCAGTACCGAAGACACGCGTAGCGAGCATGCTTGTAGGTCTTGGGACGCGCTGCGCCCAGTACCGACGGAGCATGATTTCGCGTCGAAGGCAGAAGTGGAAGTAGACGAGCCTGCGGATGGATTTTGTGCGTGGGGCTGAGGCCAAATGTGTAAGTTCACGGTCAATTCCTTTCAGCGCTGCTTGTCGATGGGATAGTGTAAGCATCCTGGATGTTCTAAAAAAAGCTCCAGATTTCTCTAGGTGTTCATTATTATGGATTATTACACTCGATAATCCCGCCAATAAATTTGAATTAAATGGCTCTTCTAATCGGGGCAGTTCAACTTCTAACTTTACAGTCGTTGATTTGGTACCCTAATTGGGAGAACCAAATTAAGACGTCTTGTTCAGTCGCTTCCCAAACAGACGTCTAGCAAACCAACATCTGCGCCGTAGCTCATAGCTTGTCGATCATGCCACCTAGACGCAGCATCCCCCGATACCCCTTGCATCGCTCTACATCTAGGTACCATGAATACCCCGCAACTCCAAATTTGACTTCACCGCTGGCACCGGTAACAACGCCTTGTTGCATGTCTACTTCTCTGACTTGTATGACGCACACCCGCTGTAGAACAATGCCGCCCAGTCCAAGTCCATCATCCAACACCGTTAGCCCCAACTCTCCAAGACCCCCTCCACCACCCTGTTATGACCGTACCCAGCCGACTGTGCTTTGAATCGAACTCACGCCCAAGCTTCCCGTATGCCCCGTGGAGTATCAATGAATGAAGATAATTGTCGAACACAATCGTGGGTAAAAAATGGTCTTGACTATAAGGCTAAAGACAGGTTGAAACAGTCAACAACAGTCGAACCCAATCGACGACGAGTGCGGGTCTACTGGTAGGTCTACGTCTTACACAGCACGAGAGATCACTCAACCTGAAGGTGGAAAGCCTCCACAGCCAGGCTGGTTATCGGTAGGGTAGGTCCGCTAGTTACGAGACGTTGCATACACGAGAACCTCGACACCAGACCTCTAGCGGATATCAGTCAATCTGGTCGCTCTCTTATACCTCTGCGTACCTCGACCTCTTCCGCTCTTGCCACTCCAACCCCGAGACTTCCATGATCCTTCTCCCACCTCCACAGCACTGTAGAGGCTTCTCCAGCCTTAGTCCTCCGCCCGTTTGCCTGTCCATGAAGTCCCGCGGTAATCGGGCTCGGTTCTATTCGGGGGTGCGGACATGGCCCGAGTTGAGGCAAGGGGCAAGTGTAGTGGCGAGGGTGATACGTAGCTCGGCCTGCAGGGACGCCATGAACGCGCAGTGGCTAAGAGGGGTTACCCGCTGCCCGGTGTGGATCAAAGGTACCATCAGTAAGTGTTGCAGCCTTGATACGCCCGCATATCTTTGGTCGTACTCCGTTGGTCGTAGAATGTGCTCGACAGTTCTGGACATGGGTCATGCTTGTATCCGAAGGCTTGATCCCGCGACTGGGCTGTTTTGGGTACGAAGTTCATAGATGTGTCGGCGAATGTCGAACACAGTTGCAGACGTGCGGAGCTGATTGTTCGGATATTCCGGCGTTATTATGCGGTGGCGTAGCTCGTGGTCATGACGGGCTGGCGTCACAACAGTAATGGCGGGCGAGGGCAATAATCCCGCGGTCAATGGTTCGTATCCATCGCTTGCGAAGCGTCCCGAGAGGCATTGTTACGACTTTGAGCCAGATTGGATCAATAGTTGGCGAGAGATGAGGAGTCAAAGTCAGAGGTAGTCAGAGGAAGACGAATCGATGTGTGTTGGGCGGTGTTGCAAGGCGTGCCAAGCTATTAACAAGCTTTTAAGTGCAGGCCTGCCAATCTTTCACGGCCTCTCAAACACATCAGACGTTGGGCAGCTTTAAAGTGACGACTTCAAGCTAAACAAGTCGTCACTAGAAGTGATCTGCCCCAATAATAGAGTTTCGTGACAGAAACGAAGGTAACCATGGGAAGATATTGGTGGAAGTAAAGCTCAAGATCAACTATAGATGACCAGAATACCTCTAAAGAGTCCCGCTCATATAGTCGGCGTACCGCATCGACTCCGAACCTCACCCCCCATCATCGTCCAGCTCATCCGCCCTGACGGCATGCTCCGCTCTCACACTCGGTCTCCTCCTCCCTCTAACCTGTTCCACCATCGGGAACTCCAGCACCGGAGCCGTCCTCCCATCCATATCCCTCAACTCGATCCCGGGCTCCCTGAATTTGTCTGACCAGACTCGCATCGCGCCAGAATCGCCAGTCATCAAAGCCCTCGCTCCCAGCTCGGGGCGCACCCATCTGAAACCGTCGATATTGATCACTTTGAGATCGGGTAGAGGGTCGTTGAGGAACATGTTGAGTAGACGCGAAGGGATGTCATTTGTCATAGGGGGAGCCCACGTGAAATGAGCGGTCTCCTGATTTTCCGGATCCAGGATGATGGCAGGTGAAGCCGTTCCCGCGACATTCCATTTCGGCAGCGTGAGGCTTCGGATCGAGCGCGGTAAAGATCGGAAAGGAGTCGAGGCGAGCCTGACGTTCGCATGGGAGGGTTTGTCATGGATAAGGTAGGAGAGGTGGATGAGATTAGGATGAAGGTCGAGTGTCTCGCTCGGCGGATGGGATTCGAGAGAGGGTTTGCAGATGGGTAGATAGGCGAGTGAGAGGATCTTATGTCCATGAGTTTCTTGGAAAGCGAGTGTCAAATCGTTCTCGCGTTGGTGGAATGAGGTGAGGATCAGACGGCGGAGCGCAGGAAGTTCCGAATCGATAAGCGTGTCGAGTACGATACCAGTCTTGACGCCATTGAGTATAAGGGTGTGGAGCTTGTCTAGCTTGAGCGGCGCTTGCTTGCGCAGCTCCCAGCCTGTCCCACCGTTCGCATCTCCCGGGCCCTTTAGGCTTAGAACCTCGAGATTCGGTAGATGTCGTAGAAGTAGCACATTCACATCCCGTCCTTTGTCGTCAAGTATCGCACCATACTCGACATCTACTAGCTCGAGAGCCTTCAGGTTCTTCGCGAAAGGCGCCAGGCAGAGCTCCTCCAGTCGAAAAGGAGCGCATCTGAACGGTAACCTCAGGTGTGTGAGGTTCGGGACGAGCGGAAGGATATCCATGAACGCTCTCATGATCGAGGTCCTGGACGGGGTGAAGTGAAGATGCGGGTGGAAGGAACCGTTCAGGTTGAGAGTCTTGATGTATCGTCCAGGGATCGAGTAAGGGTGAAGATGCAGGTCGTCCCACTTCCGATCACCGCGCAGCACAGCAGACGCCAGGGTGCACAAAAGCCTGGAGTCGATGTGCGGTTCGGCATAGAGGTATTTGATCGCTTCTCTCTACCGGTCGTGTCAGGTTGGATCTCACCATTACCGAGAGGAATACCTACCTTCCAAGGCTTGCATACCCTCATCAATTGCAAAGCGGCTCGCTGGACGCCCAATCGTTCCTCGTACCGCTGACGAATCGCATTTCGTCCATTGCATCCCGCGAGGACATCCCAAGAGGTACTGACGGGGTCGTATGCGTTGATGGCGTCTGGGTAGGACGGAGTGAGGGCGAGGGCGAAGTGGATGATGCGTTTCTGGACTTCGAAGGGGAATGACGGGAAGGACGACGAGCTCATGATCAGAACGCATGGATCGATGATAGGACGTATGGTGTGCCAAGTAGATCATCTATATATGTGCTCTCGTTCTTGGTAGGTGTCGGGCCATGCTCAGGGATCCAGACTGGCTTGCGGAATCATCCGAAAGATTGCCAAAAAGATAAGGAACAACATCTAGTGATTGCGGTTCTAGCCTCGGCTAAACAAGCTTAGCCGGCTGGAATTCACTGTGCATAGCATCCCTGACGGTACATCGGCCTCTCAGAGGCGTATGTCTCTCACTCCCTATTAGTTCTAGTCTATACTCCTTATGACGATCTCTCAAATTGGATGGACGGATTTCGGTCCTGGTGCGGGTGGTCCTTAAGCGGTGGAAGCGGCAGCTAGGATGACGCGTCCGTCAGCATAACCCTCTCAAATCCTCCAGGCGAAGGGAAGGAGATCTCGCCAGAGCTTTGACGCGTTGCGTGAACGAGACTCACGTGGTGATACGAGGCTGAGATGGGCAGCCGAATCCTCGAGACTCCTCTCCGATCCTCCCACAGACAACGGCTTGCTCGACGCATCAGGGGATACTGCCGCAGTGCTCGGTCTCCCTTCGGTGCTATGGTCTGCCGCAGCTTGTGGGCTCGCAAGGTCGTTTTTGCCAAAGATCCATGTTCGGACTTTCCCCTCCATCTGCTTCGGATCTTTTGGCAAGCTAGTGGCCATGTCAGCAAGATGCCTGGAGGCCTCTCGTTTGCCACCTTGAGAAGATGCGAAGAAGCGTCAAGGAGATCTCTCACCTGTCCACACCAATCTTGGGCATCCATCGATCTCCATCCGCATGCACAAAAAATCGCGCTTGTAGCGGCTTCCCGGATGTTTCTCTCTGCCTCGCCAACTCGCGTTGATGATCCTCCACCGCTGTTTTAGCCGCTGTCGCGCCATGCATATCCGCTGCCTTGATCGCGTCGGTCAACCTGCTCCATAATCTACAGACATGAGCTTATGACCACATGTCTCGTTCATGCCTCACCTCCGCGACTCGTTCTCCTCCTGTTCTGCTTCGGGTAATACGCTCTTCGGCACCACCTTGACCCGAGATGGGTCGAAGATCACGTTCGTATTGCCAGACTTCTTATCTTGGAATTCCATCGCGTCTGACCAGTACCCGGAGACCTCGCCGACATCCGCTTTGCCGGGTCCTTTGACATGACCACCGATAGCATGATACCCGCCCGAAATCCAGCCCTACCATCACGATCATCAGCTTTGCGCACGATGCTGATGCTACAGTTTCAGCTCGCCTTCGCCTTAAAGTCCACATCGCAATGATAATCTGTTGCCGGACATTTGATAGTCGACAGATCCGCCAGCTCCAGTGTCATCTTGCCGAAAAGGATACCTCGGGCATACGTGTTTGGCATCTGCGGAAGTAAGCACCACTGAAATGGGCATGATAGTCTCGGAGACTCACAGTGATGACATAGTCCCCATCTTCCGGCTTGTTCAGCAATCGTATCCGATCCTCGCCCTCCATGATGGTTGCTGCCGAATTTCCCAGGAATTTGGACTTCGGCTTGAGCTCGCCGGTGATGAGAAGGCCATTCATGGGACTGATATAGAAAAATGCAGAGACGGGCTGAGTATACGATCAGATCATGCAGTTCAAGAGAAGCGTCCACTTACGGGATGATGTGAGACCTGTTCTGCGACGTAGAAACCCTCTGTGCCGTCGGAATAGTTGTAGCTGCACCGGAAGAACTCGCCAAGGACGGGGTTGTATCTGATCTCACCATCAGCTCCCATCAACATGACGCATAAAGTGCAGCTCACGGTTTCTTCACGCTGCGAAGAGGGGGCATCGTTAGCAACTGGACCCGAAGGTGGCGACAGCTCACCCCTTTGGCTTGATATGCCATCCACTCAGATAATACGTCATGACTCTCAAGAACCTCTCCTTCGGATCCGGCTCATTCCCAGCACTACAACCCACACCATCAGCTCACCAATTCCAACTCGTTCACCGCGACGAGGTACCCACCCAAAGATGAGTTCCGGATGGGAGAAGAAATCCGTGATCCGCTCCAACAGACTCCTCGGTTCCAGCACGAACGTCGGTAATGCGATCTTGCTCAGGTCCATCCCAGGTCGCACTACCCCGTCCATCAGCTTCTCATTTCGAGGAGAATGACCAAGAAAGGCATACGTTGTTGGATGATGGACATGAGCACGTTCCCCTCTTCCTTATCCAATGTACTCGTATCATTCGGATTCCCATCTCCCCCTTGATCCGCTTGTGAAACATCGCTCTTTGACCGACTCTTGTTCCGGGCTAGAGAGTCTATGCTGCCGCTAAGGAGACCCATTTTGAGCGAGTCCAGGGTATTGAAAAGCCGAGGTCCACTCCGGCTGCTTGCGATCCGCCTTGGGAGGTGGTATGAGCTGATAGAGAGGTATAATTACTACTGCCAAGGCCGAGGACACATAATGACTCGTCGATGACGCGGGTGTCAGGCCGAAGCCATTGCTTATGTAATACGTTCTTTGGACAATGCACGTTGCCACTACTTTGAAATTGATGCATGCTATGCATGGGATATGCATGGGAACAACCGGGTTGCTTAAGCCTTCCTGCACCTTCAGCATATGTCCGGAGAGCATTAATCCGTGTTATCATCACGAGCCTCCATCGCTATTCCCCGCAGTATAGCTCCGATCACTGCTCGCCGAGCTCATCACCCTCGGCGTCTCCTCACCTGGTCGTGAGAGGGAGAGCGGGAGCACCGACTCGTCATGTACCGGCTTTTTCAAGTAGACTTCGTCGCCCTGATGTACTGTCAGCCAAGAAAGAGAGAGAAAGTTTGGGAGGCGCTGACCTCGAGAGGGGTCGTCGAGAAAGACAAACCCTTGCCAAAATGTTTCGAGAAGCATTGTCGAGCGAGGTCGTAGTCGACATGCGATGTGAGCTTCTTCCGGGGCTGCACCGTCAAGCTATGTCTCTGCAATGACGTCAATCGTTGTTCCTGCCCAAAGGGTTAGGGGGTTAGGGAAAAGAATTTACCGCATCCACGCTGCTGTCGAGGACCGCTGCACTATGCGACCCTTCGCTGATGCTCAGACGTATGGAGAAGTCCTTCTGCCCTCTACTCGAATTGCCCCCCGAGGACTTCTCCCAAAGCTCGATGGTACAGTGCGAGCAGTAATCCAGCTCTGGTATTCGGACTTTGGTGAATGGTAGTCCCGAAGCGAGGAGGAGGTGGACGAAGGTGGTGACGTGCGATTCCTTGCTGCGTTACGTCAGAGTTCGGCCGAGTTGCTAGTTCTGGCTTACGTGAAATAGAAGCAAGCCAGAGACTTTCCGGTAGTCCTCGCTTCATCGAGATCCTCCCATACCTTCCGCAAAAGCGGCAGGCTTGTGAGCACGCCAATCTCCTCCTTGGCCTCTTGATCGAAACCATACTCCTGAGGTGCGACAAGGTCGAACAGCGCCTTTGCACGGCCGTAAAGATCGTGTAATCCTGCCTTGAATCAGCCATAAGTCCCTTTTCTTTGTAATGGACGCACTTCTGTCTTGGTGCTCGGCGCCAGCTTTGCTAGCTTGTCCCTTCCCCTTCGGATCAAAGATCGCGAGCAGGAAGTTCCGGTTATGCAGGGCGTCGTATTTCATCTGCCATCATCAGGCCTCCGCTACCTTGACCGAAAGTATGACATACACTATCGTAAAGCTCGGATACCTGCACGACGTATTTATCAGCGTTTTGATCGTCAAAGAAAGGCAACGCACTCTCGATGGATCAAACTTCTCCTGCTTGACCCCCACCCAATCCTCAAAGATCTTTTCCCATCGCTCCTTAAATAGCCAAGGGGTGTCGCCACTGCACCACCTCTGCTGAGGGATTTTGTCCACATTGCCATTCTCGTAGTTCCGCCGCATGATGCCTCGAAGCTCGGTGAGTTGTTCAATGACGTCCTGGACAACCTTCAATCACCAGATCACCGGTCGCTCGTGTGTAAACGAACCTTGACGACCTCGACAGGTTCCTTCTTGAATGACTTTGGCCACGCCAGATCTGGTCGTTTCTCACTCTCTCCCGGCCGGAGCAAAATCTTGATTGTCAGCATTGGCTGCTCGAAGTTAGCCCACCTTGAGCTTCTTCTTCGCCTCGGTCATCTTCTCCTTTCCAGCGTTATTGTCGTCAAGCAGATCCCTCCGCTGGATTAGATGACTGATTAGGGGGCACGGCTCTGGATTCCTGCCGCTCGTCATCGACGAGGTGGAAGATTGGGAAGACGACGATGATCCTTCGACGCCAAGCAGGGCGTGTGCAAATATTTGGGCGGTGTTCTGGACCACAAATCAGCTTGTTCGGGGAACACCCAGAACCGGCCTACGATGACGCGCCGTTCGGACGAAGTGTATATCTTGACGTTGTTCAGAACATCTTTGTCTACCAATAGTATTAGCTTGTTCTGCCAATCATCCGCAGGCTAGACACACTCATGATCATTATATCCTTTGTACTCGTTAGTCACGAGTCACACCGAACCTTATCTGCTCACCTTCTTGAAGGCATCCCCCAGATCCCTCGACTGATATCTCGACGAGTGCGTACTCTCCCCACCCCACTTGACCACCAACTGCATCTTCTCCAGTCCCTCCGGAATATCTACCTGATCCGGTGTCGATCCTCCGATCAAAGCCCGCATATCCGGTGTACGCGGGGGATCCTCGCTGAGATCGACCGGCTTATCAAAGATCCGGCTCGAAGGATCCCCATTCACCAGTATCGTGCTTGGGTGATCATCGTCCGTCGAAGCACTACCCCGCTTGAGCCAATCCTTAACCTTCGCACTCCGTTCCGTCTCGGTCAGCTCGTCCTCTTCATCATCCGAGCCTTTCTTCTTCTTCTTGTTTTCCTCCTGGCCATCGTTATCCTCATCCTTTGCGCCCTGCTTTTTCACAAAGCTAGGCTTCAGCTGTGCTTTCGTTCCGGGTATCGAGATTTTCTTGCCGAGGACTTCCTTCAGCTGCGACAGATTATGCAGGATGTCGGGAGTGATGTCGGGGGTCTTGGCGGCCTCTTCGGCAGCGGCGAGGATGAAGTTCAGCTGACGCGGATCTCGGAGGATGATCTCTTGACGGTGGCCGCGGAGGAGACAGAGGAATGGGCGAGCCCAAGCTTCGTGTGCGGGAAACGAGAACTGCAGGGATCAGCTTGGTCACGGGACCTCTCTGAGCAGTAAGGTCACTTTGAGTTTCATCTTTGGAGTTCGGTCCGCATGTCGCAAAACTGCGGATCGTCAGGAGGACGATACTTTACAGCTCAGGAGACTGACCGGTGATGGTCGCACGCAGTGTACTTGTCGTAGACGCCGGAGCCACGGTATCGGTCGCTTCTGCTGAGCCAGTACCAGCCTTCAAGACCAGAGCATTGTTGTCCCTTGCCATTTGACATACTGAAGCAAGGATCTCTGCCGATTTGTCGTAGTATGCCTATTCGTCATGTCAATGTTAGATCGAGCTTGGCCTATATCACCTCACCTGATTGCCTTTGACGAAGCTCCACCCGTTTACATCAATTACCATACTCCTCGATCCACCATCACATCGTAGCAGATCAAACCCGCACACTCTCTGGCCAAACGCTTCAACGACACCTCGAGCATACTCGATCTCTTCAGGCGCGAGCTTGGTGATGAAGCGTGTCTCTTTGCCATCAGCATTCCGTCGGACGAGTCCATCCACGACGGGTGACTTCCGAGTCTCGGCGTGGGAAAAGGCTGGTCCGACGGTGTATACCTTGATGTCTTCAGCTGTAGATGTCAGCTTAATTCTGGTTGCAGAACCTACCATTGTCGACATTGATGAATTCCTCATAAATGTACGATCCCATAGTGCGAGGATGTACAAGGTTCGGATCGTGCTCGCTGGACTTATTGCCTACCTACTCAGTACACCTGATCAGCCGCCTGATAACAGTCTGCTACAGACTCACCTTCCTGAACAGCCGGCGTCCCCCTCCGCCTCGATGATAGATATACACATTATGATCCTCTCCATCCACCGGCTTCTCCACAAAAGGCTTCTTCACCACCTGACCATCAATGATAATGGCATCGCCATCTGCCCTCAGAATGACCTCGCGTCCTCTCGGAACCACGTCCTTCTTCGCCTTGCCCTTCCATCTTTCCGGGATGACCACCTCTCCCCATTCGTCCTCGTCTTTCGCCTTGAGACCGGGCAGGACCAAGCCGAGATCTCGTCGGACGCGTCTTCGGAGCTGTCGGGATACACGTGGGCCACCATCTCGGCTGACCTCTGCTCGTTTCGGTGTAGGGACACCGATGTGGTCGAGTATCGCTAGTACGAGCCGACGATCCCATAGTAGAGACTGCATAGCCAAGCTATTTATTGATATAGGTGGCGCTCGGTTAGGTATTTGGGTGTACGCCAATGCCTTAGGTAAGGGGAAATCGGTCGAGAAGAACGAGATGAGGACATCTACCGGCGGCCAGTGATGTATATCTGCATCTGTCAGCGATGTATACACCCGAGTCCCTAACCTTCCTCGAGTATCACCGGATCTCCGAAGATCTTCACATCCACTCCTCCCTTCTCCATGTCCACAAGACGAGTGAGGATCTCCCGCATAGCCTTACTCCTCGCCTTCACGTCCATGGCGCATACACCTAGTACGACCGGAGCTTTGGCAATGGATGACATTATGGGTGTTGGAGAGGACGCTCGCTTCTCGGTGATACCGTAGCGTTGGATTGAAGGGGTTCGAGGAGGAAGTACCGACATCTTTGGGTCTGGGGACGGGTCCACTGTCTTGAGAGCGATTTGGGATTTTGGCTGGAGATTTCCGGTTGATCTGTTGATGTGGGGCTCCATGCTGATCTTTGGGGAAGGACCCGTGGAATCGCCGGTCTACTTTCCTCCTTCTCCTCAACGCAAGGCGATGAATCACGGCGGATTGCGAGATGCCCTGCAAGATGATGGCGGTGATACGATGGACTCCGACGAAGCTTGTCTCGCAACGGCGGTGGAAGCGGAGAGGTTCGCCAGGTACCTTGCGCTGAACCTGGACGGAAGGTAGGCAATTCGGTGACGGGCAATGCTGATATTCGTCAGAGGAGAAGCCTCGAAGGCCTTGAGCACTCAGTCAGAATCAATATGGGATCGAATCGGTCTGTTGTGGCGAGCTCTTGCCCTATCTTTTGATCCGGGCAATGTGGCTTCCTCGCTCGGGGCTTCAGAGGATTCGAGGATCAGCCTCGTCCTAGCTTTGGGCAAGCTCGAGCGAAATCTTGTAGCGGGTCTGCAAGCCCATCAGGAGGCAGCAGCGTGCGTCTCGGAGTCTCTCCAAGGTCTCAGCTGAAAGCGATCAGGCACCACGAGGTCGATATTCGAAACCTCATCTTCAACATCACCACCTTCACCCGCACCGAGGACCAGCGATGTAGGCGTTTTGTTGGCTTCAGCACCTTAAGCTGACTGAATTAAAGTCCACACCCTCCATGCAGTCCTCACCCAGCTTCTGTCCAACATCGTCTCGCCGGTCTCTGCGGAACCCGACGCTGCTCGAATCGCGGAAGATCGGTTGGCCATCTACCTGAGCGGACGTAGAGAGGACGACGTGATCATGTGCGTGCTCATGCTCGCGTCAATGACTTTCCCGCTGATGGACTATCATGTTAGACGGCTACTCGATTCGCGTGACTCGAAGACCAATAACGCGACTCTTCACCTGATAAACAACGTCACACGGAATAGTCCTTCTCGAATGTATGTTACTTCACCACTCAATCTGCCTCGTCCGCCCTGATGACCCGATGCAGAGGTTTGCTGCTGAGCCCAGCTGGTCTGGGATGGCTATCCAAAATCCTCGATCGGATGGACGATTGGCTCGAGTCCCATCACGGACGATTCGAGCTCGCGTGCGCGCTCCCGATACTTTACCTCCAATCCTGTTTATTGACACTGCCATAGGTGCAAGATCATCAACTCGCTCATCGATGAGCGAGTGCACTCTTCACTCTTCGCCGCTCTCTCGACACCCGACGAGCCGATCTCGCCCAGCCAAACAGTCCTCCTCAAAATCCTCGATTCCCATGTCTCCTCAACTACTCGGCCCAACCCCATACCGAGCCCAAACGAGTTCCTTATCCCCCTGTTTCTCTCTCTCGCCCATTATGCTAAGTCCTCGATGCGGTCCGGTCAAGACGATGCGAGATTACCGAAAGTTTTCGAGGGGTTGGTTTTGGTCTGCGAGGGATTGAGTGGGATTGGATTGGCTGTGCAGGGTCGGCTTGATCGGAGGGAGTCAGAGGGGGGAGGGGACGAGTTGATGCTGAATATCATGAAGAGGGATGTTGTAAAGCCCTTGATCGGTAAGTCATTTTTTGGATTTCCCCTACCATTGGTCTTCTGACACCGTATAGACCTGCTGCAAGAGCTCAACCTCTTTCTCCCAAGAGTCAAGCCTGGCAACGTACCTTTGCACTCAGCGTCAGCCGAAATCGCGCCATTATCAGGCATCAAGAGCAATCTCGTTCGCCTGCTTGGCATCCTCACGTATGAGGACATCGCCGTCGGCGACCTCGTGCGGGAATGCGGTGGTGTCCAGCTGGTCTTGAGTATGACTGAGGTGGACGAGTCCAACCCTTGTACGTCTTGCTCGCACTGCTTTTACTGATTCGGCAATGCTGAACTAAGCTCAGATTTGCGAGAACACGCTCTCTTTGTCACCCGTAACCTCATGCTGCACAACCCAGCCAACCAAGCTCTCGTCGCGCAGATGGATCCGGTCGGCTTGGTCAGCGAGACAGGCGAGCTCCTCCCTTTACCAGAACGGATGCGACGGGACCAGCAACGGCACGAGCATGCAAATGGATCCTGACAACCTGATGCTCGTGACACATTATTATTGGACGATCGTGATACAGTTCTTATTGATGTTCAGATGCTCGTCATATAGTCATTATTGATTGTCCTTCTCGAGCTCGCTCAGGAAGCTGAGCCAAGCTTTCTTCGTCACCATCCCCTTGAATACGCCTCGAGAATCCGTGACGAGCAATTGACGAGCGCCGAGTTTGACGAAGAGCTGTTGCACTAGCTCGAGCGACGATTGAGTCTGGACAGTGATGGGTGCCTGCGAGCGCTATAAGCTTATGGGCTAACACCCTCAAGGGCGGACTCACCCGATCGACATAGCGCGAGATGTCGTAAGGATCGTATCTCGGATCGGAGAAGCTCTCGGCGAAGCTGAAGATTGACATCGTACTGTTCCTCGCTCGCGTCCCAGAGTCCTGAGGCATGAGGTTGAGGTTAGCATCCGGATCGTCCGACAATGCGGCTGAGTGTACCTATCAATACTGACTTCCGACCAGTCGGGACTACTCACAGAGAGCATGTTCGAGCTCATTCATTCCCAGGAAACCGACCATGCGCATCCCCGAGAGATGCCGGCCGTCCCCATCCGACACCGTCTCTTTCACTAGCACGGGGAAACCCGTATCTGCCAGTCCTACTCGGACGAGGTGGAGTAGCTTGCCGGTGAGAGACCGGACGGTATGCGGCTTGTCCGCGCGTAGGACAGGAACATCCTGATCTGCCACTTCCGACGCGCGACGTCCTCCCCAGAGATACTCCCGCTTCTGGTCGAGGAAAGGTAGCTCGTTCAGACTGGCCAGGCGAATGATCAGTATCAGACCACCAGAAGGTTAAGGATTACTGACTCGATGACGAGGTCGTATATGCCTTTCTTCTCGATTGCATCGGCGACTGTCTTGGCTACGAGGACGCCAAGCATGACGGGAACGACGTAATTCAGCGTCGCGGTGAGCTCGAGAATGATGACCGCCAGCGAAACAGTGGTTCGTGTCACACCAGCGAGTGTTGCGGCAGCGCCGACCTGAACAATTGTAAGGATAATCGCGATTGTAGGGGAGAATGGGATTCCTACCATCGCGTACAGTCCCGGTACAATGCATTCAGTATCCCGGCAGACGTCGAATATCGTCAAAGTCGGATACTGAAACTCGATCCACTCCATGGCCAGCCCGACGATCCGGCCAAAGATCGCTCCGACTGCGAGGGATGGGATGAAGATTCCGGCTACGTTTCGTCAGTCATGCTGGCGGTCTCATCAGGCAGGGACCAACCTGGAAGCTTGATGCCGAATGTGATGATCGTCAGACAGCCTTTGATGACCAAGGCCATCCCCAGGTACATGATCACCGCCGCAATCTCGCCGGGATGGTCGACGCAGAAATTGCTGGTCGTATCGGCACGGCACTCTGCGAATAGCTATATTGCCGTCAGCTTCCAAACTTCATGCTGATTCATTCACCATTGCGACCAGCTCGGTGCCGCCTATTCGGCAGTACGGATTGACAAAAGAGACAAAGGTCGTCAATATCGTCACCTAAAGACAAGTCGGCCTAGACTCGTTTGCAAGCGGGTAAAGGTACTAGAACGACCTCGAGGATGGGATGTCCCTTGACCCATGTTCCTTGACGGACATGTTTTGACCATAGGATGTTGAGCCGCGAGAATATTGCACCGTATAAGCCCTTAGCCCCTTCGTCAGCCGATCTTTCCGCGCTGGTTGGAAGGTGCTCACTCCAAAGACACCGAGCAGGACAAAGATCGCAAATTCCCAATAGTGGTACTCCTTGGTATAGCTCAAAGAAAACTGACCTCATCAGCATCCCAAGAAGCATCTCAAGAATATGGACGTACAAGTACGAGGCTGTTGTTGCCGAAAGGGTTGAGACCCTTCAGCGTTATGGCCGCAACCGCAGCACACCAGAAGCTCCTCCACATGACCTTTGGCGGAAAGTAGTAGGAGACTTCTTCGAGGGAGAAGAGGACTCCGCCGATGGGTGCACCGAAGGCGACCTGGCCATCATCAAGGCCGATGCAAGAAGTCAAGCGAAATGACATACAGAAACACCGGCAGCGCAAGCCGCGGATAGGATCTCCCTCCTCTTGGCTGAGATCTTCCGTGAGCAAAGGAAGGAAAAGGTAGCGCGGAGTGTATTGAACAAGTTTACCTTCGTTGCATTCGAATTTGAGGAAAAGACGGGAGACGATGTTGCCGACGCAGCAGCTGATGTGGACGAGTGGGCCTTCTTTACCTAGAATGATCATTAGCCAACAACCAGCCAATGACAGCAGAGCTTGCCAAGAGAAAGTCCGGAGGCGACAGATAGGGCGAGACCAATGCTCTTGGTGAGCAGAGTCCATCCACCTAGATAGCCATGAATCACGAAACCTGAGGCATCGAGGTCATCAGCCACGTCCTCCTGGCGGAGTAGACATACCCGAAAGAATCGTCTTGATTTCCGGTATCCCGCTGCCTGCAGCGTAGAACATGACCTTCCGAGGGGACTCCGAGGCAGTAATGCGGAAAGTATCGGGAGTGGACGGTGTGTCTTGCAGCAAAGGTTGACGTTCGGAGTTGCTTTTCCTGTTTGAAGTGTCCACTTGGGCAGAGGTCGGCACGAGGAAATTCGAATCCTTGGATGTTGAATGATGTGCGGAGGATGAAAAGTAGACGGTCAAGCACGATGCCAGTGTTGCCAATGCGAGCTGTAACGCCAAGAGCGTCAATACATGCCTTGAAGCCTTGCGGGAAGTGACTCACCGCGACCATCGAATAGGCACCGAATTCCGGTCCGCCCAACAACCAATTGCCCTCTGGCCGATCCCGCGCCTTCGGGTCAAACAGCTCTCCCCACTGAACCCAATCCCCACATGCTTCTTCCGTTCCACCCGGACGACCCCTATGATGAGGCGCGCAGCAGAAGCGTTTGGCGGTACCCCACGATGTAGAGCAGAAGCCTTCTTTCAGGTCGAAGAGGGCCATTTCGGCTCGAATGATCAGGAAGGCTATCATTGCGGTGACAATACCTGAGGAGTCATGGAGTCATGAGCGCCCAGACAAAGGACCAAGCAGGGACGGACCGATGATTGAGACCACTAGCCACCCTTGAAAGCGGTCCCACACATTTATGATAGCACCACGGACTGACCGAGAAGCGTTGTACCGAAGTCGACGTACTCGAGAAGACTCCTTGATCTGTGCGAGATCAATACCGTGGGTGTCAGTATTAGAGGGCGCTCACAGCATCATGTATCCAGTCGATCGTGACGTATGAGCTGGAAGCGATCTCAGTGTTCCTAACGAGAACATTGACAGATATCCGCACCTGTACCACACCCTCGTCCCATTCGAATCCAGCCCAGGATCCTCCTCCGGCGCCCCATCATTAACACCGCCCGGCACCTCATCCCCATCATATTCCATCTGTCCCCCCACATGCAGTCCGAAGAGACTCGCCGATGACCGCAGTTTTCTGAGTGCCGAGCTAGTCGGGCTCATCGGGTACACGCGAGTGGACCTAATGATCGAGCTCGCAGAAATATTCCTTTGATGTCCTTTGCCCATGATCGATGACGTGTTCAGCAGCGAGTTGTCGGTATACTGCGCAGAGCGGGACTCGGCGTACCTGTTCATATCGCGAAAGCGAGGAGTCGAAGCGGTCACTGGCTGGGAGTGGGGGACTCGGGAAGAAGGCTCGGTATGCGGATTTGACGTCGAGATCCTACGCGGTGAGGCGAGCGCATCGCCCATCGTCCTCCTATGCTCAGGATCGCCGAGACCCAAAGCAGCAAGAGTTGTCTGGTGCGTCGCACCGTATCCGGGATTAGACATCGTCCGGCTTGCCGCACCGCTACCTATTCCAGCCAGACTCCGCCGACCGATGGTACTGCTCGTCCTCGTCTTCGGACTGGAGCCAGCTGAAGCGAGGTGGACGGTACCCCTTCGAGGTGTCCTCTCGCCCTGCTCATCGTCGTCGTCCTGGTAGGTAGATGCGGGTGGGATAGGTGAACGTTGGGACATGGATGAGCGGGAGGGTGACGACAAGAAATGGGGTTGAAAGGTGGGGCTGTTGGGCAAGTTCGAGCTGCTGGGTTGACTGAAGAATGATGGATTGGGAAAATATGTAATTGGTGGGGTGGGCTGGCTGAGGAAGAAACCCTTGTTGTCAGCCGTTGTACACATTTTGTACTCTACCCCTCTTCTCATACCACTCACCTGATTGAACCCGAAGTCGTATCCGTCGACTGCCGACGAGAATGCGAGCCGTGCTGTCGTCCTCCTTGATATTGGTGCCGCAGTGAAGAAATAGAAGGCGCGCGAGGTGGTCGTGAGGAAGAGGAGAAAGAAGGACCGGGGGAGATTGGGATCCTTTGTTCCGACATCGTGGTGAAACAAAGATATGACTTATAACGATGAGGATCCCGGCATTGAGGCTGGATTGGGTCGGTCCAGCGAGAGCAGGTGCCTTGCCGCCCAATAAACCTACCGGCGAGACATCGACGATACCGGGATTGACTCTACCGCCATGACGAAGCTGTTGAGGACGAGTCTGTGGGAAGTAAAAGGAGGGGGGGCCCTGTCAACATCATCAACCGCGTGAACAGAGTGACCCGAGCGTTCGATTTGGTCAGAAACCACGAAGGCGCCTTTGGCGAGAGACCGGCGGCAAAGCGGTAGATGCTGTCGTTGCTAAAGCCCATGGACGCCAATTCTTTCCGTTCATTGTCCCCATCGAATGCCCCAATATCGATATATCACTGGAGTGGACGTCTAGATCTCAGCAATGACGTCCGGCATGTCTCTCTCATAATGACCGTGATGAGGGGCCGCTGAACGAGCGGAAAGATCTCCGCTGCCTCGATGTATATTGACTCCTGGACTCACGATGTGATTCTCGAACTGTCCATCGACCCAGGATGAATGGCAACACTCAAGGCGATGACGTGGTGGTCAT
>JAABUH010002311.1_pt1 | contig 18575 bp, 21 predicted proteins | sample 5559121 | NCBI WGS metagenome assembly JAABUH01 (sample SAMN10711871, study PRJNA513364) | rock metagenome | isolation source: Antarctica rocks | place: Antarctica: Victoria Land, Battleship Promontory nord | collected 2015-12-28
GCGTCGCCGACGGCGCCCTGCGCGGCTACAGCCTGTCCTACGGGGTGCTGAACGCCGCCGACTTCGGTGTCGCCCAGCGGCGCAACCGCACCATCGTCATCGGCTCCCGCGTCGGCCCGGTGCATCTGCCCGAACCGACCCACTCCCGCGGGGGTGTCGGCGGCCTCACCCCGTGGCGCACCGTGCGCGACGCCCTGCACGGGGTTCCTGCCGCCACCCGCGACCATGTCCTGCCGGAGCGGGTGTGGCGCTTCGACGGCACCGACGTTCCCGGGACCTTCACCGGTACCGACCTCCATCTCGGGCGGCGGCCCACCGCGAAGTCGCTGCAGCGCTATGACTGTGTCCCCCCCGGGGGTGGACGATTCGACCTGCCCGACGAGCTGCTGCCCAACTGCTGGCGCACTAAGCCCACCGGCACCACCGACGTCATGGGCCGCATGCGGTGGGACGCCCCGTCGCTGACCATCCGTACCGAGTTCTTCAAGCCCGAGAAGGGCCAGTACCTGCACCCGCAGTGGGATGCCGAGGAGCCCACCAACCGGGTGAATCGGCCCATCACCCACCTCGAGGCCGCCCGTCTGCAGGGCTTTCCCGACGACTTCCGCTGGTGTGGCTCCAAGATCGGCATCGCCAAGCAGATCGGTAACGCCGTGCCCGTGGGTCTTGCCCACGCCCTCGCCGGGCACCTCAAACCGCACCTCGCCCAGCGGCGGACCCGCCGCACCGCCCGCCACCTCACCCCCGTCCCCGCCGTCGCGTGAGCTTCGATGGGGCCTGCCGACCGACTTCCCGTCGGTGGCCGTTTCCCGGCACCCGCTGATGCAGACGGTGGGTGTGCCGGGGGAGGCGTACTTCGCCGAGCAGCGGTCGCAGTTTCATGCCGGGTTGCTGCTCGGGGGGACGCTGTCGGTCGATGCCGGTGGGGTGGCCAGCAACGCCGACCGCAGCAGTCCACTGAGCCGTAATCTCGCCGCTCACATCGCGACCGCGTTGAAGGTGGAGACCGAGGGCGAGCGGGCCGCGGGGCAGACCTCGGGGGGCAAGTTCGAAGAAGCCTGCGCCACCTTCCTGGAAACCGCGTTCGCCCAGCTCGGACACCTGCGCCCGGGGCAGTGGTCGGTGCACAAGGTCCCCAGCCGTGGGGCCGTCTCCGGTGTCGCCCGCTACGAGCAGTACTCCCACCTGGTCGACCTCGCCGCCGCCGTCGAGTCCAACCCGTCGTTGGCCGCCGTTCTGGGCAACGCCTACGCGATCGCCCCGGACGTCGTCGTCTCCCGGGCACCGGTCAGCGACGAGGAGATCAACACCCACCGGTTCCTCGTCGATGACACCGTCGCGACCCATGCGTCGCTGCGAGCATCGGTGCAGCCGAATCCGATCCTGCACGCGGTGGTGTCGTGCAAGTGGACGCTGCGCAGCGACCGCGCCCAGAACGCCCGCAGCGAAGCCCTCAACCTCGTCCGCAACCGCAAAGGTCGCCTACCCCACGTGGTCGTCGTGACCGGCGAGCCCACCCCCGTGCGCATCTCCTCGCTCGCGCTGGGTACCGGCGACATCGACTGCGTCTACCACTTCGCCCTGCCCGAGCTGCGCGCCGCCGTCCGCGACAAAGGCGGCGAAGACACCAAAGAGCTGCTCGACATGATGATCGACGGCAAACGCCTCAAAGACATCGCCGACCTCCCCCTCGACCTCGCCGTCTGACCCTCACATACCGGGTGGTGGAGTCAGCCGTACTTGGTGCACTGATACCGACCACTCCGAGGGGGTCCTTATGAGCATCGCTCCGGCGCTGGTACCGCAGGAGCTGCGCCCCCGGCGAACCCAACTGTGGTTGCCGGCCGACCGGACCACGTGGGGCTTCGGCAGCCGGGCAGCTCGGGCCGGGGCACCGCAGGCCGGAAGGCCCGAGAACCCGTGGCTGCGGTGGCCCTCGGCCCTCTGGCGGATACCCGCCACCATCGTGTCCTGGCTGGCGTTCCTGCCCCACCCGGAGACCCTTGCCGCACAGGGAAAGGCACACCTCAAGGTTGTCCCGCTCACCGAGCGCACCGAACCGGCTCCGTGGTGGCAACGGCGGGCGGTCGCGGGCTTGGTCTTCGGCGTGGACCTCGTCGGTGGTGCGGTGGGGGTGGTGGCCGTTCTCGGCATGACCCGCAACCCGGTCATCCTGGCGGCCCTGGGCATCACCGTGCTCGGTGTGGTGGCCGCAGCCGTGGAAACGCTCGGCACCGGCTGGCGTGCGGCGGGACGCGCAGCGCAGCGCTACGACGGGCTGGCGCAGCTTCGGGCGCTGGGTCATACCGGGCCGGTGGGTTACGCCGCCTGCTACGTCTCGCGGCGCAAGGGTGACGGCCGGGCGCTCATGCACCGCTGGCTCGCCTACATCGACGAGGCCGGCGTGGCGCTCGTCATCGATGCCCGCAACCCCACGCTCGCCGAGCACTACGACCAGAACTACCGGTTTCACCCGGTCGACACCGACCCACTGCTGATGTACCGCCTACCAACGCCCCGACCGTGACCGTGCCCGCTACGATTCCCGGCCAAGTGGCTGACGAAAACGAGGGAATATCGACACCGCAACCGCGCCAGTGTGAACTGGCGTGAACTTGTCACTGATTCCGGCCGCGAAGTTGTCACCGCGCGCGGACGCCGAACCAGGAGAACCGTCCATAGCGCATCGCCACGCAAGGGTGGGAACAGCTGACCAGGTCCGGGGAGTGACCAGAGGGTGGGCGTCACGATCTGCTAGTCCGGAGCGCCATGGCGCTTGCCGAGGCCAACCCGAGTGCGAGGATCGCTGCCGCCGAGAGCTGCAGCGTTGCGCCGGGCGCCTACGGCGGCCACGAGGGGGCCACCCAGGGCGGTACCCAGCGGTACGGAGAGGGCTCGGACGGAGGAGTTGGCGGCCAGTAAGTTGGGGAAGCAACCTGCTGGTTGTGGAGTGTTGAAACAGGGCGGTGGGCATCGACGCATACGGTGGCCAGAGCAGGCCGGCGAGCGCGAAGGACACGAGCGCCACGGGGGTGGGCACGTCGAGTCCGACGAGCAGCATCACCGCCCCGAAGCCGACGACGATGCCGATGGTGCTCGGCCACAGTGGCCAGCGGTTGAGGTATCCGGTGAGCGTGGCTCCGAGGAGGGCGCCGATGCCGAAGGCGGTGTAGAAGGCGGCGAGCAGGGTGGCGGAGCCGTGCAGGTCGGTGGCCACGTGCAGGGGCAGCGCCACGTAGACGGGGCCGAAGAGGAAGAAGAAGCCGAAGCTCAAGGTGAGCAGACCCATCAAGGTGGGGTTACCCCGGATGACCGAGACCTTGCCCGAGGTCGGGGGCTCCGCCGCGTTGTGTTCAGGGCGTGGGTCCAATGTTTCCGCCTCAGGGCTGGCGAAGAAGTGGAACGTCGCGGCGAGGACGAGAACTGCTCCGTGCCAGGCGATGAGCAAACCGGCCAGGGCCGGCCCGATGACGGTGGAGGCAGCGCCGATTGTCAAAGAGCCGGTGCGCAGCAGCAGAGGAGACGGCGAGGAAGATGGACGTCGTGACGAGACCGGGCGGCGACGATGAGCAAGCACGACGGGTTGCGGTAGGCGTGCGAGTCAGCACCCGCCGAACGTGGCGCTCGGAGATGGCCAGGGACCCCGGGATGCGCACGGCGGGGATCATCATCGAAGATCACAGCGACGTCGTTGCCGGCGCCGGTGCGTTCGGGCGTGACTGGGCTCTTCCGCGTCGCTGGGCGATCGCCCTCGACGACGGATCTCTGGTCTTCCGCAACGATGACGAACTCGAAGTCGACTAAGCGAGTCGATACCTGGCCCCAGCCCCAAAGTGGGCGGCTAGAAGTGGTGCTGGGCGAGTCGGAATCCGCCGCTGCGCTGGTTTTCGTCGAGTACGGCGAGCGCCGGCACCATCTCGCTGGTGACGAGTCCGTGGTCTCGGGTGATGTCGTCGACGATGTCGAAGGACTGGGCGATGTGTTCGGGGGTGTCGATGATGATGGTGGTGACCGGGACGTGTCGGGTCAGCTGAAAGAACTTGTCGCCGTGCGGTTTGTGGTTGCCGTGGAATCCCCAAACCCCCCGTAGAGCTGTCGCGCCACGGGCGACGGTGGACTTGCGCAGTTCGGCGACGAGGGCGCGGTGAATGGGCTGTCCGTGGTGGCTGGCCGATTCGGAGGTGTACACCATGAGCTTCTGCCACATGCCCAGGCCGTGCTCGTCGGTGCCGGGCAGCGCGTGGGGTCGCTCGAAGAGTTCCCCGTCGCGTTTGCAGACCCGGACCCGCTCGAGGGTGATGAGCGGGCGTTCGAGCAGGCCGCCGAGTTCGGGGAGCACTTTGGTGATGCGGTCACCGGTGCCGACGGCGATGATCATCATCGGGACGTCGGTGTTGCGGTCAAAGAACTTCGCGCGTTCCCGGTGTCCGTGGGCGGTGCCGTCGACGCCGAGCAGGACGGTGGCGCCGGCGAGGCCACGGCGGTGCAGCAGGTCGCAGACCGCGATGTAGGCGGGGGTGCGGAACACTTGTTCCTGCCGGCCGACATAGATGGCGAGTTTCGTGGCCTCGTGCAGTTCTTCGGGCAGCATCACCGGGCCGATCTCGCCCCGCAGCAACCGGGCACGTTCCAGGGTCAGCAGGCCACGGCGTTTGATTTTCATGACCTCGGTGAGCAGGGCGTCGATCGTGTCCCGGGCATCGACGGCGATCGCGGCGACCGGGGGTCCTCGGACAGGCTCAGCATCTGGTCGGTGCGCAGGTGATGGCGCAGCCCGAAGCCGGTGATGCCGCGCAGCAGGATGCTGGTCGCGATTTCACGGTCCCCGAAGAGGTCGAGCAGGGCGTCGGCGAGGAACTGGTCCTCGGTGCGTTGACGCTCACCGAAGTAGGCCGTCAACTTCAGGCAGTCTTCGTTCACCAGTGCGCTCCGATCGTCTGACCCGCCAGGGCAGCAGCGAGTCCGAGAACCACACTGACCACAATATTCACCATCATGTGGTCGTAGGCGGCGAGCGCGGCTTTAAAGTCGTGAGGCGAGTGTGGCCGAGGACGGCCAGCAGCTGCAGCGTGTCGTGGCTGGCTGTGCCTGGGGTGGCGGTAAAGACGAGCAGGGTGTGGTCAGTACCGGGGTCGAGCAGCGTCTGGCAGTGCAGGTCGAGCCGCCCTACTTCCGGGTGGGTAAAACGTTTGGGTTCGGAGTAGCTCAAGCCGATCTCGTGCGCGTCCCAAACGGCGGCGAATTCGGGGCTGCTCTCGCGTAGTTCTCGGGCGAGGTCAGCAGCGGCGGAGTGCGGTCCGCGACGGGCGGCGGCGCTTCGCAGTTGAGCGGTGAAGGTTCGCCCGTGCAGCTCGTGGTCATCGGCGACATATTTGTTGCGTGAGGAGGGGTCGATAAACCATCGGTAGACCGCGCTGCGGGCCGGGCCGACGTAGCAGGTCTGGTCTCCGAGCAGCGCCACGGCCAGCGGGGTCTGGACGAGGGTTTCGCCGAGCTGGCCCATAACTTGGGCAGGAGTGTCCTGAAGCCGGTCGAGCACGCGCATGAGCGCCGGCGCGACGTGGTCGGTGCGAGACGTGCGGCGCGGGGTGGTGTGGCCGGCCAGGGTGAACAGGTGGTCTCGTTCAGCCAGTGACAGGCGCAGTCCGCGAGCGAGCGCGGCCACCATCTGCTCCGAGGGTTGCGTTCCGGCGCCGCGTTCCAGGCGCGCGTAGTAGTCCGGTGACATCCCGACCAGGGAGGCGACCTCCTCGCGGCGCAGTCCGCTGGTGCGGCGGCGGGCACCCCGTGGCATCCCTACGTCTTCGGGTTGTAGGGCTTCGCGGCGGGTGCGCAGGAAGGTGCCGAGCCCGATCGGATCCATCGCACTCTCCTGTGTCTGCTGCCGCCGCTGATGATGAAGCGGATGAACTCAGCCTAGGTGGCGGGTGGGCGTTAGCCAGGACCTGACGTTCAGTGGTTAAGCGGGTCCTTGTTCCGGTTTCGCGCTTGGCGTTCGCTGGAGCTAGTGACGACCCCGATGAAGGAGTTTTCGACGATGAGCAAGTGGACGCTATCCGACCTACCAGACCAGAGTGGCCGTACGGTGATCGTGACCGGCGCGAGCAGCGGGCTGGGCCTGATTGTGGCCCGCGAACTCGCCGCGGCCGGCGCCAGCGTGGTGCTGGCCGTGCGGGACGTGGTCAAAGGCCGCGAGGTGGCCGCACAGATGTCCGGCCGGACCGAAGTGCGTGAGCTCGACGTCTGTGACATTTCTTCGGTGCGGCGCTTCGCTGCGGCGTGGAGCGGGCCCATCGACGTGCTGGTCAATAACGCCGGGATCATGGAGGTGCCGCTCGCTCGCACCGCCGACGGTTTCGAATCCCAGTTCGCGACGAACTACCTGGGTCCGTTCGTGCTGACCGGGTTGCTGCTGCCGCACATCACCGACCGGGTGGTGACGGTGTCCTCCCAGTTGCACCGGATGGGCAAGATCCATCTCGATGACCTGAACGCGGCCGACCGCCCTTACAAGGCCTCTACCGCCTACAACGACTCCAAGCTCGCCGAGGTGCTGTTCTCCCTGGAACTGCAGCGCCGCCTGGACGCCGCCGGCAGCCCAGTCCGCTCGATCGTCGCCCACCCCGGAATCGCCTCGACGAACCTGGCCCGGCACGCCGCCTCAGGAAAAGTGACGCATGCGTTGCGGTTCCTGTTCAACGACCCGGCCACCGGCGCACTGTCAATCCTGTACGCCGCCACCCAGGACGTGCCCGGCAACGCCTACATCGGCCCCCGCGGCCTCGCCAGCATGAAAGGCCATCCCGCCCCCGGCGAGGCCGCCTCCGCCGGCCGAGACACCGAGAGCGCCCAGCGTCTCTGGGCCGCGACCGAAGCCTTCCTGACCGCTACTGCCAACCCGAAAGCGACAGCATGAACCTCACCGGCAACACCATATTTATCGTCGGCGCCACGTCCGGCATCGGTCAGGGCCTCGCGCAGAGGTTCCACTCGGCCGGCAACCGGGTAATCGTCGGCGGGCGGCGTACCGAACTGCTCGAGCAGATCGCCGCCGAACACCCCGGCATCGAGACCGTTGTCATCGACACCACCGACCCCGACTCCATTACAGCGGCCGCAACCAACGTCCTCACCCGATTCCCCGAGCTGAACGTGCTCGTCACCATGGCCGGGATCATGGAACCCGAAGACGTCCACACCACCGATTTCCTGTCCGTGGCCGAGCGGACGGTCACCACCAATCTGCTCGGCCCGATCCGGCTGATCGCCGCGTTCACCGAAGCCCTCGCCACCCGGCCCCGCGCCGCGATCATCACCGTGTCCTCCGGGCTGGCGTTCGTCCCCCTGCCCTTCACCCCGACCTACAACGCCACCAAGGCAGCGATCCACTCACTGTCCCGTGGCATCCGCGTTCAGCTGGCCGACACCAGCATCCAGGTCATCGAGCTGATTCCCCCGGCGGTCCGCACCACGCTCATGGGGCAACAAGACTCCGAGCGGGCCATGCCGCTGCAGGCCTACCTCGACGAGACCATGACCCTGTTGGAAACGCTGCCCGACGCCGACGAGATCGTCGTCGACAACGTGAAGTTCCTGCGCGACGCCGAGACCAACGGCAGCTACGACCACGTCCTCGCCCTGCTCGCCGGCCGCTGACAAGCGACCGCGGAAAGGAGCCTCTTGGCCGGGCGAGCACCAACCCAGCGCTACTGATGATCCCTGCTCAGCTCAGACTGAGTCATGGTGGTCCTCGGACACGTCATCACCTTGCTCGCGCCGACAAATTTCTCGTGTGCCGTCGACCTGCGCGGCCAAGGCCGCTCGCCTGGCCGCCCGGCGGCTACAGCCCCGACATGATTAGGACGTGCCTCCTAAATCGTTGATCCAGGAGCATCCCTGGCGGTCAGGACGAGTGCGCCTCGAAAGACCAGGGCGTCTCTGTCGTAAACGGGTCGCCAATCTGCGCCGGTGCTTGATGGTGTTGGAGGCTCGCTCGACGAGGTTGCGGCCCATGTCGGCATGCTTCTTGTAGCTCACGGGGACGTCCGTCTGCTGATCCGCGTCGTATGCGGTGGTCTTCATGCTCTTCTGGTTTGGCGTGATCTCGGTGGGCGGCGCCGGAGCGCAGATGGGTGTGGATCGCCCTCGCGGAGTGGGCCTTGTCGGCCCGAGCCGTCGGCTGGGGTCCGTGCTCGCCCATGCGGGCGGGTGACCCGCAGCGCGGCGGGTATCGGCCGCACCGTCGGCGCGTCGCCGGACTGGCCCCGGGGTGAGCAGGATGATCGGCGGGCGGCCCCGTCCATCGACAGCGACGGGTCAGTGCCCACCGCCGGCCATTAGTAGGTCAATGATCAGGCTTGATACAGGGCACGCCCTGTATCACCACGCTCCTTCAGCGGCAGGTGGCACCGATGCAGGCCATCGTTGTGCTTACCGGGGTATCGATGAGGATTCTAGGTGCGCTCGCGGTGCCGGCGCCCCGGAGGCCTGATGGGTGTTGACCTCCGGGGTCGCTCGTCGCGTGGTGCACCCGTGCCGGCGCCGGCGTGCTTACGGCTTCACGGGTTGAGGGGTGAGGATGACCTTGCCTTTGGCGTGGCCGGCGGCGAGGTACTGCAGGGCCTGCGGTGCCTCATCCAGGTCCAGCGTGTGGTCGAGCAGGACTCGGATGTCGCCGTCGAGCATCCCGATGATTGTGGCGAGTCGTTGAGGATCGGAGGCGTGGAAGAGGAATTCGGCGCGGAGTCCGCGCGCCGAGGCCCGTTCGGTGTCGGGTGGCATCGGCACCGCGACGAGCAGGCCGCCGGGACGGAGAACGTCCAAGGATTGCTCCTCGACGGCGCCGCCGACTGTGTCGATCACGACGTCGATGTCGGCGAGCTGGGATCCGAACGGTCCGCTGGCGTGGTCGATGACCTCATTCGCTCCGAGGTCGCGCGCGATCTGCAGACCGGCTCCGGAGGCGGTGGTGATGACGTGCGCGCCGAGGGTGCGGGCCAGCTGCACGGCGAAACTGCCCACTCCGCCGGCGCCGGCGTGGATCAGCACTCTCTGGCCGGGTTGAACGTCGGCGATCTCGGTCAGCGCCTGCCAGGCGGTCGCTGCGGCGGTGACCGCTCCGGAGGCGAGGAACAGCGGTATCGAGGTGGGGGCGGGGACCAGTTGCGCGGCCGGGATTACCGCGAACTCGGCATACCCGCCGCCGGCGGAGGGGTCCAGACGGGCCACGACCTGGTCGCCTACAGCCCACCGTTCGACGCGGTCACCGAGGGTGGTGATGGTTCCCGATACGTCGGTTCCCAGCGTGTACGGAAATTCGACGGGGAAGAAGTCGTGCATGTATCCGGCGGTGATTTTGAGGTCGAGAGGATTGGTCGCGGCCCCCGCGACGCGCACGAGCACCTCGCCCGGGCCGGGGGAGGGCTGCTCGATGTCCTGCAGGGCCGGGGCGTCTCCGTAGCGGGCGATCTGGATGGCTTTCACTGGTTGTCCTGACCGACGTGCGGGGCCTGACCGACCTGGTTGAAGAAACCGAACCAGTCTTCCAGGTGCCACGTCCGCGCCAGGCGCCCGTCGCGGACGTCATGGAACTCGTGGATCGGGATTCTGACCGCCTGGCCCGTCGCGGCGATCCCGAACAGGTCACCGGTGTGGGTGCCGCGCATTTCCGCGCGCACACCGACCTTGCCGTTGCCGTCGGACCCGCGCCCATCGATCACGTCATGCACGACGATCTCGAAGTCGGTGAGCGATTGTCCGAATCCTTTGATCATGGGTTTGATGCCATCCGGGCCGGGGCCCTGCCCGGGGTTGAGCGGAATGTCTTCCCAATCAGGGGTCACGGCCCCGTCGAGGAGGTCGGTGTCTCCCGAGAACGCTTGGTAGAACGTCGCGACGAGCTGGTGGAGTGAATCTGGCACGCTGGTCTCCTTGGTCGTGGTGTTACTGATGGCGCAATAGCGGTGGCATGAAGCGGTGGGGCTAGGGACGGTCAGGAAGGTCGATGAGGTGGTCGATGCCGAGGGCGGTGAAGAAGGCCCGCTGCCGGTCGGTCGTGACCGCGTCGATGTCCTCGACTCCCTTGCGCTGGGCATCAACGACGACCCGCCGGGGCCTTGTGCCGCGGGGCTGGCTTAGGACGTCGACGATCGCGTCGCCGACCGTACCGACGTCGGCGGTGCGGCCTTGATGGGCGATGTCGATCGCCTCCAGTCGCGCGGGAATCTCGGCCACCGCAACCGCGAGGTCGCCGTACTGGGCCACGACCGCGGGCTCGGCCGGGGCGGTGGTGTGGGCGAAGTGTTGGGTGCCGTGGGTGAACGCGCCGGGCACCACGATGATGGTGTCGATACCGAACGGGGTGACCTCGAAGCCGATCGACTCGGCGAACGCTTCACCGGCGGCCTTGCTGGCGATGTAGCTGGCCATGAACGGTTCCACGATGTGCGCGGTCGTGCTGCTGATGTAGACGAGGGTTCCGGCGCCTTGGCGTCGCATCACCGGCAGTACCGCCCGATTCATCCGCAGCCAGGACACCGCGTTGGTGTCCAGAATTGTTAGGAACTGATCGGCGGTGAACGCTTCAGCGACGCCGGACATCAGCATGCCGGCGTTGTTGACGAGCACGTCGAGACGTCCCTGTTCGAACAGCACTTGGTCGATGGCGGCGCGGCAGCCGCTGTCGGATAACACATCTAGCTCGAGGAGGCGCAGCGTGACGTCATGCTGGGTCGCGAACCGTTCTGCGGTGGCGGCGCGCTCCGCTGAGCGGGACGCGAGGCCGCGCATCCCGGCATAGACGATATGGCCGGCCAGGGCCAGCTTCTCCGCGACGGCCTGCCCCAGCCCCGACCCGGCGCCGGTGACCACGATCACCTGCCGAGTACTGCTGCGCCCGGTGTTGCTCATGCGGCTCCTCCGTTGACTCGAACGATCTGGCCGTTGATCCACCCGGCGTCAGCCGAGACGAGCAGAGCCACGGCATCGGCGATATCGACCGGCTGCCCGGTCCGGTGTTGCGGGGCCAGGCTGGCAAGCCGCTCCACGTCGGCCATGGTTTTGCCGGCAAGGAACAACTCCGTCTCGACGGGGCCCGGAGCGACCGCGTTCACTGTGACCCCGCGGGGACCCAACTCCTTGGCCAGGACCCGGGTGAACCCTTCGACGGCGCCCTTGGTGGCGTTGTAGATGCCATAACCGGGCGCATTCAACGCCAGCGTGGTGCTGGAGAACGTGACGATCCGCCCGCCGTCGCGGATCCGCCGGGCGGCCGCACGCAGAACGTTGAAGGTGCCCCGAATATTGACGGCGACGTGGTCGCTGAAGTCGACCTCCGTCGCCTCGGCCAGCAGCGCCGGCCTCATGATCCCAGCCGAGGTGACAACGATATCGATGCCACCGAACTCGGACTCAGCCTGACTGAACAGGGCATCCATCTGCCCAGCGGCGGCCACGTCGGCGCGAATCGCCACCGCCCGGCCGCCCGCGTGCTGAACGGCGGCCACAGCCCGCCCGATCCCACGCGACCCGCCCGTGACAATCGCAACCTTCGACCCGTTCATGAAACAGTCTCACATCCTCACTGCGGTGCTTGCCGCCGTCGTCGACCCTTCCAGGGCATCGGGCAGTGAGCTAGGCGACGTCTGTACTGGTGACGCCAGCACCTGGTTCACGCGGCATCTCTTCCGGAGAACCCGGTCCGTGCGGCGCTCGCCAACACGCTGGCAGGGTGTCGCCTCAGAGCACGGCGGGTGGTGGTGGTAACACCTGGTATGCCGCCGCTCGCGGGCCCACAATGACGGAATGGACCTGGTCGAGATGGGCGGCTTTCTCAAGTCGCGGCGGGATCGGCTCAATCCGCGCGACCTGGGCCTACACCACGGCCCGCGACGTCGTGTCGCGGGGCTGCGGCGTGACGAAGTAGCGACCCTGGCCGGGGCCTCCGTCGACTACTACGCCCAGCTCGAGCAGGGCCGCGGCGCTCAGCCCTCGGAACAGATGCTCGCCGCACTCGCCCGGGCCCTTCACCTGACCCTGGACGAACGAAACCATCTCTACTACCTGGCCGGGCGCCCGCCGCCGCCCCCCGGGGGCCCGAACGCTCACGTCCATCCAGGAATGCTCGACCTGCTGGACCGGCTCACCTCGACACCGGCCCAGATCATCAGCGACCTCAGCGTCACACTCGTGCAGAACCGGATGGCGGCCGCACTGCTGGGCTGGCCCAAACACACCTCCGGAATACGCGCCAGCTTCATCTACCAGTGGTTTACCGAATCCGAGGCGCGCCAGCTCTACCACCCCGACGAACACGCCCACCAATCACGCGTGTTCGTCGCCGACCTCCGAGCGGTCACCGCCCGTCGCGGCGCAGATCAGCTCGTCTCCGACCTGATCGGTTGGCTTCAGACCGAAAGCGCCGAATTTGCGGACCTGTGGGCGCGGCAAGAAGTCGCTATCCGACGATCAGACCGCAAACGCCTAGTCCACCCCACGCTGGGCGAAGTAGAGCTCAACTGCCTCAACCTTCTCAGCGAGGACGGCACGCAACGCCTGCTCTGGTTCACGCCACCGCCCGGAACAGCCGCTGTCGAGAAGCTAGAACTTCTCAACGTCGTCGGCAACCTCAGCGTCAACCATCCCGACGACTGACCGCGACGCATTCAGCTATGCAGGTGATGGGGCTAAGGAGGACCTCCTGCGCCTGCGGTGAGGCCTTGGAAGCTGGCCGCAAACAACGGCTCGCTCCTCCGCCTAGATCAACCTGCCGCGGTCGTGTCACGCGATCTCGTGAGTACGGTCTCCGCGCAGCGCGCGCAGGTGGACCGCGGGGTCTGTCGACGGCGCTCCCCGTGTTTGCTAGGTCGCGAGGCTGGTCTGGCCGAGGACGGCGAGTAGCTGCAGATCGGCGAAGCGCGCCGATCGGCAGCTGCCGCGTCGTCTTGTCGAACTGTTGCAGGTGCCGGACGGGTCTCGGGTCTCGGCTCTGGAGCGGCTGCGGCGCTCACCGCGACGTAGTTCGGGGCCGGAGATGGTCAAGGCGCTGCAGCGCGCTGAACAGGTCGCCGCCTACGGTGCTGGCCGGGTCGAGGTCGATGCGGTGCCGGTGAACCGGTTGCCGGTGTTGGCCCGGACGGGGTTGGGCAGCACGGCCACGGCCCTGGCCAGGCTGCGCGAGCCGAAGAGGACCGCGACGCTGCTGGCGGTGGTGCGCCATCTGGAGGCGCCCGCGATCGATGACGCTCTCGATCTGTTCGCATTGCTGATGGCGACCCGGCTACTCAGCCCGGCACGCGGCCAACAAGACATGACCGCCCGCAAGCGATCCTCATCCGGGAACGGAGAACCGGTCATGACATGGTCGGTCTCACCGGCGATGTTGGGTGAGTGGCGTCCTGTCAGTTCTTCGCGATGATGGTTTCGAGGACGGAGCGGGCCGATCGGGGCTGGTGACCGATGACGGTCTCTAGCAGCGGGTTGGTGACTGCGAACTCGCCCGCTCGGGCGGCGCGAAACATTCCGAGGCTGAAATCGGCGGCCGGGGCGGGCATCCCGCGCTCGATCGCGGCTGCTTTCCATTCTTCGTCGGTGACGGTGACGCATTCGATAGTGCGTCCGGTGATAGTGCTGAGGATGCCGGCCACGTCGGTGAAGCTGAGCATGTCTGGTGCGGTGAGGGGCGCGGTGATGCCGTTGAGCAGATCATCGACGGTGAGCGCTGCGGCGGCAGCTTCGGCGAGGTCGGCGTGCGCGGTCCAGGACACCGGGCCGTCCTCCGGGACGACGAAACGTCCGGTCTCCACAGCGCCGCCGATGTAGTAGCCCAGCGTGGTGGCGTAGAAGCCGTGACGCAGCGCGGTGAAGGGCACGCCCAGCTGCTGCAAATGGTTCTCGGTGGCGGCGTGAGTGACCGCCGGGCTGAACAGCGAGGTCTTCGACGCGGCCTGGTGGCTGGTGTAGAGGATGCGTTTGGCGCCCGCGGCGTGAGCGGCGTCGATCGCGGCGATGTTGGCGGTGACGGCGTCACTACCGCGGATGGCAGCCGAGACCACCAGGACCTGGTCGGCACCTTCGAACGCGTGCTCCAACGTTGCCGGATCGGTGAAGTCCCCGCCGCGTACTCGGACACCCCGCTCAGCGAGTGATGCTGCCTTGGCGGTGTCGCGGACGCTGACGCCCACGGTGTCAGCGGGCACGCGCGTGAGTAGGTTCTCAACGATGTGAGATCCGAGCTGGCCGGTGGCGCCGGTAACGACGATCATGTGCACTCCTCAGTTGATTCCAACGATACGACAACGACCGTACCATGGGTAATTCTGCTGGCAGCACCTAAGTGATATCGTTGGTATATGACCCAGGGGCAGCTAACGGCTCGGCGTGCGGATGCGCGGTTGGACATCGTGGTGGCGGCCGCGCGCATTCTGCGTCAGGACGGAGCGCAGGCCGTTACTACCCGCGCGGTCGCGCAGGCGGCCGGCGTACAGGCACCGGCGATCTACCGATTCTTTGGGGACAAGGACGGCTTGATCGACGCCGTGGCCGAGCACGTCATGGCCACCTACACCGCTGAGAAGGCCACCGCGGCCGAGCGGCTCGGTAGCGATCCGGTGGAGGACCTGCACGCGGCGTGGGACACGCACATCCAGTTCGGGCTGGCGCACGCTGAGCTTTACGTGCTGCTCAACACTCCGGGCCGCGGGTCGCGGTCGCCGGCCACCACCGCCGGGATCAACGTGCTCCGAACCCGCCTGCAGCGCATCGCCGCGGCCGGGCTACTGCGTGTGGACGAGCAACGAGCCCTGGACGTGATCCACGCCGCCGGCGCCGGAACCGTACTGGCCCTGCTCAGCGCATCCGCGCAGGAGCGTGACCTTGGCCTGGCTGATGCAATGTTTGACGCCGCCGCGGCCGCCATCCTCACCACAACGCCTGCGACACCTGACCCCACCGTTAGCGCGGTCGCGGTCACGTTTTTGACGGTGTTGGCCGACCTCCCAGCCCTGACCAACGCCGAGCGCACCCTCATGGCGGAATGGATCACGCGCTCACTCAGTCACTTGCGACCGCTTCCGGCTGTCCGTTAGCCGACCGGCTTGCGACACGGCAGAAGTCCTACGGCAGCCGATTAGCGAAGATCGATCCAGTGTCACCAGCGGATCCTCTACCGGCACAGGGCCGGAGTACGAGGCAGCGACCGCATTGCCGAGGGAACGAAAAGAGTGACAACAATCGACAGCGCGGCGACAGCGGCGCTGATCCAGAAGCCCGCGGTCAGCCCGGAGCTGCTGGGCCCGACGTGCGAAGCGCTGTGAGCGGCTAGGGCGGCGGCAACGACTGCTGTGCCGATGCTGCTGCCAATGGTTCGGGCGATGGTGTTTGTGCTGAGGGCTTCAGCGGTCTGGGTAGCCGGCACGGCTTCGACAATGGCGTTCGCGATTGATGCGAGCACAAAGCCGATGCCAGGTTGCGGCGGCTTCGGGACCGCCCACCATCGTTGTTAGGGTTCTGGTGACCGCACCGGCGTGCCCTCCGCTGACGGGGGCGTCCAGGAATTCTATGCTCGCTGCGGCACAGACTTCGGCGAACAGGATCGCCTGCTGTGGGGTCCCGGTGCCGTGGTTGACGACGATCGAACCGGGTCGGAGGTTCGCAAGGAGTTCACCGGTGAGGACGTTCATCACGTCGTCATCAGTGCTGACGCAGAGGCAGACGATGTCGCTCGCGGCGGCCAGTTCGGCGAGGTGCTCGTGGCGAACGTGATCGACGTCGTCGAGCCCGTTTAGGGACTGTGGGCGGCGCGCCCAGGCGTGGAGCGGGTAGCCGGCCTCGGCGATGGCAGTCGCCATCGGCAGGCCTTGATCTCCGAGACCGATGAACGCGACGTCGGGAAGTGTGTGGGATGTCATGGCAGGTCCTTCGGTCACGTGGCATGCACCCCGTCGTGCGTGCGGTATCGACTGGCGAGCGTGGAGCTTTGCCCGTGGAATGCGGCGAGTTCCGCGTCGAAGAGAGCGGCGAGGAGGCTGTCGTCCTCGACTCCGGGCGCGATGATGGTCTCGCCTTGATCAACACCGGACAAGGTGGCGGTGACGACGTCCTCCGCGGACATGCGCGGGAGCGCCGACAGATCCATGCCTTGAACCTCGTGGAACTCGGTGGCCACGATGCCGGGGCAGACGACATGCGCACCCACACCGGTGCCCTCGAGCTCCGCATGCAATGTCTGTGTCGTGGCGACTGTGCCGGCTAATGTTCCCGTATAGATCGCCCGCTGACTCTGTACGGGAGCGGCCAGGGCGGGTCCAGAGAACGCGAGCATCCCCGCTATGTTGACGATGCTTCCCGCTCCGCGGGCAATCATGCCGGGCAGAGCTGCCCGCGTGAGCATCGTCGGGGCGACGGTCTTGACATGGATCAACTCACGCGCCTGACTGGCGGACAGGTCGGCCATCGGCATGTAATGGGCGACGCCGGCATTGTTCACCAGCATCGTCAACGGCTCGCTTGCACATATATCCGCGACGGCATCGATGCCGTCGTCCGTCGACAGGTCGGCGGCCACGACTCGCACCGTGGCATCGGGCAAAGCGTTTACCAAAGCCTGGAGCCGGTCTACCCGACGGCCGACCACGACCAGGTCGTGGCCCGCTGCCGCCAGGCGCTGCGCGAACGCTTTACCGATGCCGGACGACGCACCCGTGATGAGCGCAGGGCCCGCCATTACGAGAGGGTGCTGGGAGCCTTCGCCAACAGCTCACGGGTCTCAGCGATGAATCGGTCGCTGAACGCCGGGTCGCTGACCTGCTTCGACGCCTGCATCGGCTTGCCCTTCTCGTCGTAGTAGACATCGGTGTCGGTGGATTTCTCCGTCAGCACCTTGGTAATCATGCGCGACGCGATCTTCGGGGTGCTCCAGTACTTGATCATGGGCGCCAGCGGCGACATCACATACTTCGAGAGGAACACGAGGGCACGGTTCGCGTCACGGCCGAGATTGCTGCCGGGGTTGAAGCCGGGCTCGACGGCATTGAAGCGCAGCTGCGGGTACTCACGGGCGAACGCGAACACCGTCGCGAGGTTCCCCTGCTTGGAGGTCGCATAGGCATCGAAGCCGACGTGCGTCGATCCGCCGGCACTCCACTCGCCGCGCGCGCTCGCTTCTGCAGAGATGTAGCGGCCGCCGCCGAAACCGGCGGTGACGGCGGGCTTACGTTCGGGGTCCTCAACGCCGGAGCAGGTGAAGACGATATTCGTGCCGGGCGCCAGGTGCGGGATCAGGGCCTCGGTGAAGGCGAACGGGCCGAGGTGATTTGTGGCGAAGGAGATGTCCCACCCGCGCGGGGTCTTGACCCCATCGCGGGTCGACATCAGTCCCGCGTTGTTCAGCACACCCGCGATCGGCAGGTTCAGTGCCGCAATCTCGGTGGCGGCGTGTCGCACGCTGTCAGGTTCGGAGAAGTCGGCGAGGACGGACACGGCATGGCCATTGGGAAGCCTGTTGATCTCGGTTTCGACCTCGCGCAGCTTCGTCGGGTCCCGACCGACGAGTACGACCGTGCCGTGCTTCGCGAGTTCGAGGGCGGTGCGATGGCCGATCCCCGACGTGGGGCCGGTGATGACCCAAGCCTGTGCCTCGGCGGAGCTGGTTGCGTTTGCCATGCCTGTTCCCTTTCGTTGTGATGCTAGTTGTTCGTTTCCGGTGACGTGCCGGCGAGAACTCGCCAGACCGCTCCGAAAGCGAGCCTGCTGTAGGCCTCGGCTTCCGCGGGTTCGCGGATCATCGCGTCCATCGTCGTGTCCGCCAGCGCGCTGGCCAGCGTCAGGACGAACCCCCAGGGCGCGTCCTTCATCGGTCCATCCCCGCGGCTCCGCTCGAGCACGTCGGCCATGACCTTCTGGGTCTCGCTGGCGGTCCGATGACTCTCGGCGGTGATCTCGGCGGCGACCTCGAGGTGCGCGAGGGCTCGCCGCTTACCCGGATTCCTCGTAGCCCATCGCAGCCACTGGGCCCACATATGATGCACCTGCTCGCGAGGCTCGCCTCCGGTCGGGAGATCCGCCGTCGCCGCCGTCCCCATCTCGGCCTTCAGGACGACGTAGAGCTCGTTGAACAGCGTCGCCTTGGTGTCGAAGTACACAAACAGCGAGCCGTTCGAGACGCCAGCCTCCTTCGCGATCGTCGCAGTCGCCGCCCCAAGGCCTCGAGACGCAATGACGCTGGCGGCCGCGGACAGGATCGCGTTGCGACGCTCTTCGCTTTGAGGTCTGGCCATGTCCTCACCCTATAACAGAGTGACTAGTCAGTCGCATTCGGTTCGAGCTTTTCTCTTCTCGCCGACGCACGGCGGCATCCATAGCAGGCCGGTACGGCGAATGCGGCGGCGCTGCGTCTCTTGGTGACCCTTTCCCGTGTCGATGGGCTCGACCCGCACGGGCTGCGGAGGTGTAGGACCGCGAGCCGGTGTGGGCACCGGTGGTCTGGGTCCCCGTGGTGCCCCCGGGTGGGTTGGTGCGTTAGGAATGCGTCAATTTGTCGGCTACTCGCGTCAAGGTTCCATTAAGAGTGCGGGGAACCC
>JAABUH010002312.1_pt1 | contig 18572 bp, 13 predicted proteins | sample 5559121 | NCBI WGS metagenome assembly JAABUH01 (sample SAMN10711871, study PRJNA513364) | rock metagenome | isolation source: Antarctica rocks | place: Antarctica: Victoria Land, Battleship Promontory nord | collected 2015-12-28
CGGCACCGGCATGTTGCTTGGTTCTCGGAGTCCCTTGACAAACCCTGATCTCGGCCCTACAGTTGCGGCTCAATCGAATAGTCAGGAACGGTGTCCCACGCCCGGATACACGGGACACCAGGGGGAAGCCGGTCGAAGTCCGGCGCTGTCGCGCAACTGTAGCGCAGCCATGCTGCGAAGCCAGATCACCCGCCGTTCCTGCCGATGCCGCGACCTTCGCGTGAAAAGGTTGGAGTGGTATGCGCGTCTCCTCATTTGCTCCCACCGCCGATCCAGCGACAATAACGGATCTGCAGCGCTATCCGGCCACGCCGGTGGTAACGCTCATGCCTGCGCATGTGCGCCGCACGGTCGGTGATCCTATGGCCTCGCCTCGGCGGGGTGGCCGATGAAGCGGGCGGTACTGGTCATCGGGCATGGCACGCGCGATGGCGCGGGGACGGCGGAGTTCCGCCACTTCGTCCGCACCTGCGCGCCGTGTTGGCCCGACCGTCGCGTGGAGCCGTGCTTCCTCGAACTCGCCGACCCACCGATTCTCCCCGCCCTCGAGGCGGTGATCGCGGCCGGCGTGGGCGACATCGTCGTCGCGCCTGCCTTCCTCCTCGGCGCCGGGCATATCAAGAACGACGTGCCGACCGCCATCGACGCGGCCCGCGCGCGCCACCCTGGCGTGACGATCCGATGCGCTGCACCGCTCGGGGTCGAACCACGGCTCCTCCGGGTGCTCGATGACCGAATCGCGACGTCCGATAGCGGCGCGGTTCCGGCGACGGAGACGGCGATCCTCCTGGTGGGGCGAGGCACGAGCGATCCGGACGCGAACGCCGATGTCTACAAGCTCGGGCGCCTGCTGTGGGAGGGGCGCGCGTGGCGGGACGTCGAATGTGCCTTCATCGGCCAAACCCGACCGTCCCTCGGCGCGGGGCTCGCGCGGTGTGCCGCACTCGGCGCGCGGCGGGTCATCGTCGCCCCGCTATTCCTCTTCACGGGTGTGCTGCTCGAACGCATCGTGCGGCAGGTCGGCGAGCAAGCGGCGCGCTATCCCGGCGTCGAACTGGTCGTCGCCCCGCACCTCGGCGCCGATCCGCTCCTGGTCGAATTGCTGGCGCAACGGGTGCGAGAAGTGGAAAGCGGGCGCGTCAGCATGGGCTGCGACACCTGCGTGTATCGCGCCCCCCTCGTCGGCTTCGCGGGCCGAGCCGGGATGCCACGCTCATCCGACCTGCGCCATGGGCTACGTGGCCACGGGCATGCGCACGGGTGGGGCGGGACCGACGAGACGGCGACTGCGCAGCAAGCCGCGCCGATGGCGGCGGCTCCGCTCCGCTTCGCCGCCGACGGAACGGTGGCCTGGGGGGACATGTGGGACTCCTTCTGCGCGCTGCCGCAGGTCGGCGGCCCGCCCCATCGCGGCGTCGCGGCCTTCCTCGCGGCGGGCGAGGACGCCGACACGACGAGCGTCGGCTATCGCTTCGCCGTGGCGGAGATCGGCCGGGGGATCGCCGCAGTCAGCGGGCTGGCAGCCGCCCCGGCTACTCCGGGCTGGCTCGCGGTCCGCTGCGACTCCGCGCGTATGGCCCGCTGGCTCGCCGAGGCGATCGGTCGCGAGAATGTGGCGGCGCGTGCCGAAGGGCCGCGCCTCCTGGTGCCCGTCGGCGAGGATTTCCGGTTGCCCGATGAGATCAAGAGCGTGATCACCGTGGTGGCGAAGACGACGCACTACTGGCGGGAGCACCTGGCGGCCGTGGTCGAGGACGCCGACTCCCGGGTCGTCACGCCATGAGCACCTTCCCGACCGATCCGGCCGCGATCACGACGGAGAGTTTCCGGCGGATTGACGCGCTCCTGGCACCCTACGGACTGGAGACGGACACCTACCCGATCGTACGACGCGTCGTGCATACGACGGCCGATCTCGAGTGGGTCTCCTCGCTCCGCTTCCACCCGCTGGCGGTCGGGGCGGCGGTGGCGGCGCTGCGCGGCGGTGCGGCGCTCGTCACCGACGTGCGGATGGTCGCGGCGGGCGTCGGGGCCATGGGCCTGGCGCGTCTCGGCTGCACGGTGCATTGTGCGATCGACGCGCCCGAAGCGGCACGCCTGGCGAGCGAGGCGGGGATCACGCGCGCGATGGCCGCGCTGCGACTGCTCGCGCGGCAATTCCCTGAGGCGATCTATGTGGTGGGTAACGCGCCGACGGCACTCTTCGAGCTACTGCGCCTCCATGCGGCGGGGCTCATCGCCTCCCCGCTCATTATCGGCGTCCCCGTCGGCTTCGTCTCGACGGTGGAATCGAAGATGGCGTTGATGCGGGCGCACGATCTCCCCTGGATCAGCAACATCGGCCCGAAGGGGGGCAGCGCGGTCGCCGCGTCCATCGTCAACGCGCTCCTGGAACTGGCGGGGGATGGTGGGTGATGGTCGAGGATCTCCCGCCCGCCCCGCGCGATCGGAAGGGTCTCCGGACCGGTTTCACCACCGGATCGTGCGCGACGGCGGCGGCGAAGGCGGCGACGATCGCGCTTGTCGGCGGCCACGCGCCCGTGACCGTCACGATCGACCTGCCTATCGGCGGCACCGCGACCTTCGCGCCGGTCCGCTGGGAGCTGGGCGACGGCTGGGCGAGTTGTGCCGTGGTCAAGGATGCGGGGGACGATCCGGATGCCACGCACGGCGCGCAGATCCACGCCCGGGTCGCCTGGCGGGAGGGCCACGGGATTACCCTCGCGAGCGGTGAGGGGGTCGGCACCGTCACCCTGCCGGGCCTGGGCCTGGAGGTCGGCGGGCCGGCGATCAATCCGGTGCCGCGACAGATGATTGTCGCGGCGGTGACGGAGGCGGTGGGTGAGATGCTGGCGCGGCGCGGCGTGCTCGTCACCATCTCCGTGCCGGGCGGCGAGGCGATCGCGAGGAAGACGCTCAACGGGCGTCTCGGGATCGTCGGCGGCATCTCCATCCTCGGCACCTGGGGGATCGTCAAGCCCTACTCCACCGCCTCCTGGCGGGCGAGCGTGGTGCAGGCGGTCCAGGTGGCGGCCGCCAATGGTCAGCGGGAGCTGGTGCTCTGCACCGGGAGCCGTTCGGAGAAGTTTGCGATGCGCCACTTCGGGCACCTGCCGCCGCTCGCCTTCGTGGAGATGGGCATCTTCACCGGCGATGCGCTCCGCGCGTGCGTGCGTGCCGGCGTGCGGCGGGTCGCGGTCTGCGGCATGGTCGGCAAATTCGCGAAGTTGGCCCAGGGGCACATGCAGACGCATGTGGCCGGCAACCAGGTCGACACGGCGTTTCTCGCGGCGATCGGTGCGGAGTGCGGCGCCGGGGCGGCGTTGCAAGCGGCGATCCAGGGTGCCAACACCGCCCGCCATGTCGGCGAACTGGTCGAGGCCGCCGGGCTCGCCGCGCCGTTCTACGGGAAGCTCGCGGCGCTGGGGCGCGACCGCTGCGGCGGGCACGTGCAGGACGACCTCCAGGTGGAGGCGCTCCTCTTCGACTTCGCGGGTCAGCTCCTCGGGCATGCGGGGGCGGTGAACGCATGACCATCGCCGTGTCACCCATCGAGATCGTCGGCATCACCGATGGCGGACCCCGGAGTCTGACCGCCGAGGCCCTGGCGATCGTGGAGCGCGCCGAGCTGCTCTGCGGCGGCGCACGCCAGCTCGCGCACTTTCCCGGACATCCGGCGGAACGACTCGTCATCCGCACGGGGATGGCAGCCCTCGCGGCCCGGCTGTGCGCGGCCGCCGACGCCGGTCGCCGCGTCGTCGTGCTCGCCTCGGGCGATCCGTTCCTCTACGGCATCGGCGGGACGTTGCGGCGCTTCCTGGCGGCATCGCGGCTCCGGGTGTACCCGAATGTCGGCGCGGCACAGCTGGCCTGGGCGCGCATCGCCGAGCCGTGGCAGGACGCCGGATTGGTCAGCGTCCACGGTCGCGTGCTCGCCCCGGTCATCGATGCGGCACGCCGCTACCCCAAACTCGCCATCCTCACCGACGACGAGCATACCCCCGCCACGGTGGCGCGGGCGCTGCTCAAGGCGGGGGTGTCGGATCGGCGCGCCGTCGTCTGCGAACGACTGGGCGGCGAGGCCGAACGGGTGGTGGAGACGCGCCTCGCGGGCCTGCCAACGCAGCGGTTCGATCCCCTGAATGTCCTGTTACTGCTGACCGACCGAGGAGGTGGTACGAGCGAAGCCACGGACGGGGTGGCGGCCGAGACGGATATGCGCGCCGCGACGACCGGCTGGATCCCCGGGCTACCCGATGAGGCTTTCGCGCAGCGCATCCCGTGCGAGGGGTTGATCACGAAGCGCGAGGTCCGGGTGCTGAGCCTCGCGGCCCTCGCCGTGCACACGCGGCCCGCGGTCATCTGGGACGTGGGGGCCGGGAGCGGCTCGGTCGCGATCGAGGCCGCCCTGCTCAACCCCGACGCGACCGTCTACGCGATCGAGCGCGATGCGGAGTCGCTCGAGCACATCCGCGAAAACTGCGCGCGACTCGCGGCGCGGAACGTCGCCATCGTCGCGGGCGAGGCGCCGGGGGTCTGCGCGGAACTGCCCGATCCCGACGCGATCTTCGTCGGCGGGAGCGGCGGGGCGCTGGCGGAACTCATCGACCTCACCGTGGCCCGTCTCCTGCCTCGCGGCCGCCTGGTGCTCAACCTGGCGACGCTCGAAGGATTGCAGGTGGCGCAATCGACGCTCCGGAGGCACGGGTGGCCACCGTCCATCACGCAGATATCGGTCGCGCGCGGCACGCCGATCGGCGCGCTGACGCGGTTACAGGCGCTCAACCCGGTCTTCATCGTCGCCGCCATGAAGGGGGACCAGTGAGCATACTCGCGCGACCAGGGTTGTACGGCGTGGGCGTCGGGCCGGGGGACCCGCGCTGGTTGACGCTCCGCGCCGCCGAGGTGCTGCGCGCCGCCGACACGATCGCGCTGCCGCGCGGCGCGCGGGCCACGACCAGCAAGACCCTGGCGATCATCGGCGATCTGCTCGACCGGGGGCGACAGGAGTTCATCGAGTTGCCTTTCGCGACCACCGGCGAGCCGAAAGCCACGGAGGCTTCGCGCGAGGCGAGCTTCACGACGGTGGCGACGGCGCTCGCGGGCGGGCGGGCGGTGGCCTGCCCACTGCTCGGGGACCCCCTCCTCTACGGCTCGTTCGGGCACCTCCTGACGCGGGTGCGCGAGCGCCTGCCCATGACGCCGATCGAGGTCGTGCCGGGCGTCACGGCGTTCACGGCCGCGGCGGCGCGCGCCGGGAGGCCGCTGGTGCAGGGCGACGAACGGCTGGCGGTGTTGTCGGTGATCCACGAGGCGGATCTCGCCGGGCTGCGCGATACCCTGCGACGGTTCGATACGACGGTGCTACTGAAAGTGAATCGCTGCGTGGATGGGGTGATCGACGTGCTGGAAGAACTCGAACTGACCGGGGGTGCCTGGTACGCCGAACACGTCGGCATGGCGGAGGAGCGCTTCGTTCCCGACGTGCGCGTCCTGCGCGGGCGCGATCTCCCCTACTTCTCCCTGCTCGTGATCCAGGGTCGGGGTGAGCGATGAGCGGCATGCCGCCAGCGCGGGGTGGATCCGACGCGGCCGGGAGCGTGGCCTTCATCGGCGCGGGGCCCGGGGCGCCCGGACTCCTGACACTGGACGCGGTGGAGGCCCTACGGGCGGCGGATCTGGTGCTGTACGCCGATTCACTGGTCAGCCCCGAGCTCGCCCGCTTCCTCCGCCCCGGCGTGCCATTCGAGGGGACGAAAGAGCGCCACCTGGACGCGATCGCGGCGCGGATGATCGCGGCGGCGCGCGCCGGACAGCGGGTGGCGCGCGTGCATAGCGGCGACCCGGCGCTCTACGGCGCCATCACGGAGCAGATCGCGCTCCTGCGGCGAGCGGACGTCCCGTATCGCATCATCCCCGGGGTCAGCAGCGTCTTCGCCGCCGCGGCGGCGCTCGGCGTCGAGCTGACGGTGCCGGACGTGGCGCAGACCATCATCATGACCCGTGCCTCGGGGAGGACCGGCATGCCGGAGGGGGAGACGCTGCGCGCCCTTGCCACCCACGGCACGACGCTCGCCATCCTGCTCGGCATCACGCGTATCCGCCAGATCATCGGCGACCTCCTCGCGGGAGGTTACGCGCCCGACACTCCCGCCGCCGCGCTCTACCGCGTCAGTTGGCCCGATGAGGCGATCGTGCGCGGGACGCTCGCCGATCTGGCGACGTCGGTGAAGGCGGCGGGGTGGAGCCGCCAGGCGCTGGTCCTGGTCGGTCGCGCCATCGATCCGGCTTTACAGGATGGGGCACACCGCTCGCATCTGTACGCCGCCACTTATAGTCACCGCTTCCGCCGCGCCGATGAGCGCCCGCCACGAGACGCGACCGGCTCGCCCGCCGCGCCGGTCGCAACAAGCGACCAGGCGGTCACGCCTGTCGTCGCGAAGGCGATAGGCGCGGCCAGGGCCGACCGGTCGCTGGCCCTGGTGGCGCTGACGAGGGGTGGCGCGGCGCTCGGGGTCCGGCTGGCCGCGGCGCTCGGCGGGACGCTTTACGCGCCGGAGCGTTTCGCCGGGGGCGCTGCCATCCCCTATGAGGGCCGCGTCGCCGACCTTGTGGGTAACCTTTGGGCGCACCACGATGGTCTGCTGCTGCTGATGCCGGTCGGGGTGGCGGTTCGTGCTATCGCGCCGCTCCTGAGCGATAAGCGCACCGACCCCGGCATCGTGGCCCTCGATGAGGCCGGACGCTACGCCGTCAGCATCGCGGGCGGACACCTCGGCGGTGCGAACGCGCTGGCCCGCGAGGTCGCCCGCATCGCCGGCGGCGAGGCGGTGGTGACCACCGCCTCCGACGTGCGCGGGCTGCCGGCGCTCGATTTGCTCGGATCCGAGCGGGGCTGGACAGTGGCGAACCCGGACGCACTCACCGCCGCCGCCGCAGCGCTCGTCAACGGCGAGCGTGTCGCGGCGTTCCAGGAGGCCGGGTCGCGCGCCTGGCTCTCGCACCCCGAGGCCGCCGCGCTCGACCATGTCGCCCGGATCGAGGACCTCGGCGATCCGACGCTCGCCGCGGCACTGGTCGTCACCCACCGGCGGGGCTCAGCGTTACCAGCGGAGGTGCAGGACAAAGCGACCACGGTTATCTACCACCCGCCCTGTCTGAGCGTCGGACTCGGCTGCGCGCGGGGGGTGTCGGAAGAGGAGATCGCCGGAGCGGTTGAGGGGGTACTCGCGGATCATGGTCTGGCGCTCGCGGCGGTGCGCGAGCTCGCCTCGATCGACGTGAAGCGGGACGAGGCGGGATTGCTCGCCTATGCCACAACCCTGAGCAAACCGATCCGTTTCTTCGGGGCCGCCGAACTGAATCGTGTCCCGGTGCGCAATCCTTCACCGGCGGCGCTGGCGGCGGTCGGCGCGCACGGGGTGGCGGAGCCGGCGGCGCTCCTGGCGGGTGGCACGCGGACCTTACTCGTGGAGAAGGTCGTCCATGGGCGGGTCACGGTGGCGGTCGCGCTGCAGGAGGAGACCGATGACTAGGGGCCGACTGTATCTCGTCGGTACCGGTCCCGGCGACCTCGCCCAGCTGACGCCGGCGGCCCGCGCGGCGCTCGCCGGGAGCGAGGTCATCGTGGGCTACCGACTCTACCTGGATCTCCTCGGGCCGCTCCTCACGGGCAAGGAGATCATCTCCTCGCAACTCACGGAGGAAGTCGCCCGTGCCGAGTTGGCGATCGGTCTCGCCCGGCGTGGCCGACGCGTGGCACTGGTGTCGAGCGGTGACGCCGGGGTCTACGGCATGGCGGGACTCGCGCTGGAACTGCTGCACAGCGCGGGCTGGCGACCGGGCGCCGCGCCGGACGTCGAGGTCGTTCCGGGAATCACTGCTGCCGGTGCCGCCGCCGCCCTGCTGGGTGCGCCGCTGATGCACGACTGGGCCTGCGTCTCGCTCAGCGATCTCCTGACGCCGTGGTCGGTCATCCTGCGCCGCGTGGAAGCGGTCGCAGCTGCGGATTTCGTTCTGTGCCTCTACAACCCGCGCAGCCGTCGGCGTGACTGGCAGCTTGATGCGGCGCAGGAGATGCTGTTACGGTATCGCACAGCGGAGACGCCGGTCGGACTCGTCACGAACGCCTTCCGGGAGGGGCAACGGGTCCACACGACGACGCTGGCCGCACTCGATCCCGCCCAAGTGGACATGCTCACCACGATCGTGGTGGGCAATAGCGCGACGATCGATCTCGACGGGCTGTTGGTCACGCCGCGCGGCTATCCGGTCGGCGCGGGCACCCCATGAACGTGCGGCCCCGCGTAGTCGGGCCGCCGCCCGGCGCCGACATGCGCCCTCTGTGGCCGCACGCGACCGCCGGGATGTCGTCGGGTGGACCTGCGGCGATATCGCCCGTTCGGCTCGTGGGGTCGTCGGCAGGCGACCGGGAGCACGCCATGAGGCAAGGATGATGCTCGATCCGCCGATGCAGGCCACCGACATGGACCACAGCACCACCCATGGCACGGCGCTCGTCTCGCTGGTCGGGGCGGGGCCGGGCGATATCGGCTTGCTGACCGTGCGCGGGCGTGACCGACTGCGGGACGCGGAGATCGTCGTGTACGATCGCCTGATCGATCCGCGCCTCCTCGATGAGGCGCCCCCGACGGCGGAGCGGGTCTACGTCGGCAAAGAAGCGCACCATCACCTGCTGCGGCAGGACGCGATCAACGCCCTCTTGGTGGAGCATGGTCGCCTCGGCAAGCGCGTCGTGCGCCTCAAGGGCGGCGACCCGTTCCTCTTCGGACGCGGTGGCGAGGAAGCGGCGGCCCTGGCCGCGGCCGGGGTGCCCTTCGAGATTGTCCCGGGGGTGACGAGTGCCCTCGCGGTCCCGGCCTATGCCGGCATCCCGGTCACCCACCGCGACGTGGCCTCCTCCGTGACGATCGTCTCGGGGCATCACGACCCCGCGCGGGGAGACGCGGGCCGCGACTGGGGGGCGTTGGCCGCGGCCGAGACGCTCGTCTTCCTCATGGGCGTCGCCGACCTGCCGCGCATCGCCGCCCAACTCGTCGCGCACGGCCGCCCGGTCGACACGCCGGCCGCGGCGATCGCCTGGGGCACCTGGGCGGCCCAGCGCACGGTGGTCGGCACGCTCGGGACGCTGCCCGGCCTGGTCGCGGAGGCGGGCCTCACCGCCCCGGCGACGGTCGTCGTCGGCGCGGTCGTCGGCCTGCGGGAGCGCCTGCGCTGGTTCGACGATCCGGCGCGTAAGCCGCTGAGCGGGCGCCGGGTCCTCGTCGCCCGCTCGCGGGCGCAGCAGAGCAAGCTGAGCGCCATGCTCGCGGCGCTCGGTGCGAGCGCCGTGGAACTGCCACGGTTTCGTTTCGCCGAGCCCGACGACGAGCGACCGTTCGGCACGGCGCTCGCCAGGCTCGCCACCTATCACTACCTGGTCTTCACGAGCGGACACGGCGTCGGGCGCTTCCTCGATCGGCTGCGCGCCGACGGTCGCGATGTGCGGTCCCTCGCCGCCGCGCGCCTCGTGGCCGTCGGCAGGGGCGCGCAGGAGGCCCTCGAGCGGCGCGGCCTCATCGCCGACCTCGTGCCCGACAGCCTCGGGGTCGAGGCGATTCTCGCGTGCCTGGCGGGGCCAGGGCTCGCCGGGAAACGGCTCCTCCTCGTCGCGGCGGTCGGGACAAGCGCAGCCCTGGTGCGGGGACTGGTCGGGCTGGGGGCGACGGTCGACCGGATCGCGCCCTACCGCACGGAGCAACTGCCGCCCGATCCCGAGACGATCGCCGCCCTGACGACCGGCGGATTCGATATCATCACCTTCACGAGTTCTTCGACCGTGTCGAACGTCCTGGCGCTCGTCTCACCCGGCGAGGGTGCCGCGCCGGGCGGTGTGACGGCGGTGCCGCCGTCCCTGCGGGAGCTCTTTGGTGGGGCGCTCGTGGTCTGTATCGGGCCGGGCACGGCGCGGACGGCGCGCGAGCACGGCGTGCGCGTCGACCTCGTCGCCGAGGAGCACTCGATGCCCGGGATGGTCGCGGCGATCCTGATATGGTCGCGCGGTGTGGAACAGCTCGCGCAAGACGATCACGCACGGATGATGGGCAGGAAGATGGCTCGCGCCGAAGGGGCAGCGGAGCCCTATCATACTAGCCAGTGTCGAGAAGAACAGCAATGGTGAGCGGTGGCAGCAGCGTGACGAGAGCCGGAGCGGTTGACGGCGAGGTCCGGCCACCACGACGATTCGAGTATGACACCCATGACACCCATGACACACGCGATGTGGCACGATGGCTTGCGTTGCCACCGTCACTCATCAGGGGAATATCCATGCACGTTCCACCCCTCAAACACCTGCCGGATGACGCCAGCACGACGCTCCTGGAGGATGGCTCTGGTGTCGAACTTCACCTGGGCAACAACGCCTGGTATCGCCACCATAGCCTCCGCCACGCCGCCGAACTCGATGATGCGGGCCGCAAGAGTGGGAGCGCCGCCGCCGCGCGCGACATCGACTTCATCGTCGCGGCGCTCGGCCTGCGCCCCGCCGATCGGCTGCTGGAGATCGGCTGCGGCTGGGGGCGGCACACGCGCGTCCTGCGCGAGCGCGGCTTCGTCCAGCTGGCGAGCGTCGATATCGCCCCGGCGATGCTCGAACTGGCGTGCGCCCACACCGCCGGGCTCGCCGCCGACCTGCGCGAGTGCGACTTCCGCGCGCTGGCCGATGCGGGGCCATTCGACGCGCTCCTCTCCCTCTACGACCGCAGCTGTGTCGGCTTCCCGACCGAGGCGGAGGATCGCGCCAGCCTCGCGACGTTGCGCGGGATGCTCCGTCCGGGCGGGCAGCTCTTCTTCGGGATCGGCGATTGGCCGGTCGCGCTCCCCGCGCCGCGCCGCGACTGGCGCGAGTTCGCGGGGGCGGTCGAATTGCTGGAAACGCTCCCCGACGCGGCGGCGATGACCTGCACCGACCGCACGGTCGTCCTCGACGGTCCCGAGCGGCGCGTCTACACCCTCACGCGCCGACACTACGGGCTGCCGGAGTTGCGCCGACTGCTCGGCGAGTCCGGGTTCGCCGTGACCGGCGCGTGGCACGCCTGCGACGCCGCGCGCCCTTATGGCCCCGAGGATCACGGCCTGTTCGTCCTGGCGCGGCGCGAATCCTGATGGGCGCGCGGATCATGCTCGCCGGGGTCTCGTCCGGCGTGGGGAAGACGACCCTCACCGCCGGGTTGCTCGCCGCCTTCCGCAGGCGGGGCCTCGACGTGCGCCCGTTCAAGGCGGGGCCGGATTACCTCGATCCGACCTATCACGCGCTGGCGGCGGGGCGACCGGCGCAGAACCTCGATACGTGGCTGACACCGCACGAGCGCCTGCGCGCGGCCTTCGCGGCGGCGACGGCGGGGGGCGATCTGGCGATCGTCGAGGGGGTGATGGGCCTCTACGACGGGGTCGACTACCTGGGCGAGGCGGGGAGCAGCGCCGAACTGGCCAAATTGCTCGACCTGCCGACGATCCTGGTGGTCGATGTGCGCGCCCAGGCGCGCAGCGCGGCGGCGACGGTTCTCGGCTTCCAGCGGCTCGATCCGGCGGTGCCGCTCGTCGGGGTGATCGTCAATCGGGTCGGCGGCGCGGCGCACCGCGCTGGGGTCAAGGAGGCGATCGAGGCGGTCACGGGGCTGCCGGTCCTCGGCGGGCTGCCGCGCCTCCCCGACGCGATCCCCGAGCGGCACCTGGGCCTGGTCCATGCGGGCGAAGCGGGGGCCGCAGCGGAGGGGCGGATCGCCGCGATCGCCGATGCGGTGGAGGACGCCTGCGACCTCGATGCCATCCTGGCGCTCGCACGCGGGGCTGCGCCGCTCGGGCCGGGTGTGGCACCACCTCCGCTCGTTGCGCCCCCCGGCCCGAGCCCGACGATCGCCTACGCGCGTGATGAGGCGTTCTCCTTCTATTACGGCGAGAATCTCGATCTGCTGCGTCGCGCCGGGGCGGAGGTGGTGCCGTTCAGCCCCCTCCGCGACGCCGCGCTGCCGCCTGGGACCGCCGCCCTCTACCTCGGCGGGGGCTACCCGGAGTTGCACGCCGCGCGGCTGGCCGCTAATGCGCCGATGCTCGCGGCGATCCGCGCGGCGCTCGCGGCGGGGCTGCCCTGCTACGCCGAATGCGGTGGGCTGATGTACCTGACCGCCGGGTTGACCGATCGCGACGGTGAGGAGCACGCGCTCGTCGGGGCGCTGCCGGGGCGGGCGATCATGCGCGCGCAGCGGAGCCACCTCGGTTACGTGACGATCCGCGCGCTCGTCGATACGCCGCTGCTGCGGGCGGGTGAGGCGTTGCGCGGCCACGAGTTCCACTATTCGACCTGGGAGGACGTGCCGGTCGATCTGCCGCATGCTTACGCCGCACAATCGCGGCGTGGTGGCGCGGAGCGCTTGGAGGGGTACGCGTCCGCCAACCTCCTGGCCTCATACGTCCATCTCCATTTCTGGAGCGAACCGGCGCTGGCGGGGCGTTTCGTCGCCGCCGCGCGCGCTTATCAGGTCGCGCAGGGTGTGACCAATGGCGCTGACGTTAGGGTGGTCGGCGCAGCGAACGGAGAGGTGCGATGAGCGAAGAGGCGACCGGCAAAGAGTTCGCCGGGTACGAGTCGCAGGAGGAGAAGGCGGCGGCCAAGAAGCCCGCGCCGGGCGCACGGCGGCGCAAGAAGGGGCTGCTGATCGTCAACACCGGGCCGGGCAAGGGGAAATCAACCGCCGCGTTCGGGCTGGTGCTGCGCGCGTGGGGGCGCGGGATGCGCGTCTGCGTGATCCAGTTCATCAAGCACGCCAACGCCCATTTCGGGGAGCATCGCGCGGCCAAGAAGCTCGGGATCGAGATGCTGGCGATGGGCGACGGCTTCACCTGGATCGCGGGCGATCTGGACGAGAGCGCGGCGCGCGGGCGACACGGCTGGCAGCTGGCGCAGCAGAAGATCGTCGGCGGCGACTACGACCTGATCGTGCTGGACGAGTTCACCTACGCCATCAAGTACGGCTGGCTCGACGCCGCCGAGGTGGTGGCCTGGCTCGTGGCGCACAAGCCGCCGATGCTCCACCTCGTGATCACCGGGCGCGACGCCCCGCCCGAACTGATCGCGCACGCCGATCTGGTGAGCACGATCGAGGCGACGAAGCACCCGCTGCGCGAGCAGGGGATCCGGGGGCAGGCGGGGATCGAGTATTGAGCGAGTGGGTGGAGTAGGCGAGTAGGCGAGTAGGCGAGTGGGGAACGGCCCTCACCCCGGCTCGTCCACCCGGAGGGTACCCGGCTCGCCATCCCTCTCCCCGATCGGGAGAGGGACACGCTGCGTGACGCTGCGGCGTGAGGCTACTGCACCCATCCCGCTCTGCCGACTGCCGACCGCCAACTAACCCAGGGAGCCCCATGAGCGAGAAAACCCTACGAACCACGCCGCAAGCACCGAAGCCGCGCAATCTGGTGCTGCGCGGCGATGGGAAGGCGATCAACGTTTTCCGCAGGCCGGGACAGCTCTTCGTCTGCGGCTTTGGTTGATGCTGCGGCCATGTGAACCGTGGGTTCGCACCCGTCCCGACCGAGCTGTACCATAACGAATGGGAACGCCGGAAACTCCGCACGAAGGTCCACCTGTCGATCGGTGGCTGCCTCGGCCCCTGCGCGCTCGCCAACGTCGCGCTGCTCCTCTACGCGGGGCGCGAGGTCTGGTTCCACTCGATCGCGACCGAGGCCCAGGTGCTGGCGATCTACGACTACATCGATTCGCTCGTCGTCTCCGATACTTTCCTGACTCCGCCGCCCGTGCTCGCGCCGAACGTCTTCTCGGTCTTCAACTGGCCGACCGGCGGGCCGTTGCCGCTCGCCGAGGGGGTGGCCGACGCCGCGCCCGCCGCGCGCATGATGCCCGCCGCGCCGGGTCACGGTTTCCTCTTCCTGACCCACGCCGATACCGACATCCTGACGCTCGACCAGCTCGCCAAGACCCTGCCGCGCGACTTCGCCCCGATCGGCGCCTTCAACCTGATGGGGCTCGGCGGCGAGGATGACATGCTGCGCTTCCTCGACCGGATGGCCCCGACCGCGCAGATCATCATCGTGCGGCTGCATGGGGGGCGGGCGAGCTTCGCGACCGGGTTGGAGCGGCTGCGTCAGCTGGCGAACGACCTCGACCTCTTCCTCCTCTGCGTCTCCGGCACCGATGAGTTGGACCCCGAACTGACGGTCCTCTCGAACTCCGGTGCGCCGATCGTGCAGGAGTTGTTCGCCTACTTCCAGCTCGGCGGGCTGCACAACTACGAACACGCCCTGCGCTTCCTCTCCGATCACCTGCTGACGACCGGGCACGGCTACGATCCCCCGGCCCCGTTGCCGCGCGTCGGCCTCTATCACCCCGATCTGCCGGTCGATCCGCCGCTCGCCGCGCTGCTCGATCGGCACCGCCCGCACGCGCCCACGGTCGGCATCCTCTTCTACCGGGCGCACCTGCTGGCCGGGAACACCGGCTTCATGGATGCGCTCATCCGCGAGATCGAGGGGCGCGGGGCGAACGCGCTGCCGGTCTTCTCGGTCTCCTCGAAGGAGGAGGCCGGCCCGGACGGTGCGCCGCCGACCTTCCTGGCCCCGTTCGTGGCGACGCCATGCGACGCGATCATCAGCACGATGAGCTTCGCGATCGGCGGGGTCAACCCGGACGGGCCGACGCAGAGCGGCTGGGCGGTCGAGCAGTTGGAGCGGCTCGACGTGCCGATCCTCCAGGCGATCACGTCGCAGGCGAGCCGCGTCAGCTGGGAGGCGTCCGGGCGCGGGCTCGGGCCGCTCGACACGGCGATGAACGTCGCGATCCCCGAGTTCGATGGGCGGATCATCACCGTGCCGATCTCCTTCAAGGAGGAGGTGGCGACGGCGGGCGACAAGAAAGCGCCGGTCCGCTACGTGCCGGTCCCCGACCGCGTGGCGCTGGTAGTGGGGCTCGCCCTGCGCCACGCGACCCTGCGCCGCAAGCCGAACGCGCGGAAGCGGATCGCCTTCATGCTGACCAACTCCACCGCCAAGGCGTCGCGGATCGGCAACGCGGTCGGGCTCGACGCGCCCGCGTCGCTGCTGCGACTGATGGCGCGACTGCGCGACGAGGGCTACGCGACCGGCGAGCTGCCCCCCGATGGCGACACGCTGATCCACGACCTGATCGCGCGCTGTTCCTACGACCAGGAGTTCCTGAGCGAGGGGCAGTTGCGCGACGCGGCGGGGCAGGTGCCGGTCGGCACCTACGCCGCCTGGCAGGAGGGCCTGGCCGCGCCGCGCCGCGAGGAGATGGCGCGGCAGTGGGGACCGCCGCCCGGCGAAGCATTCGTCCACGATGACGCGATCGCGCTGGCGGGGCTGGAGTTCGACAATCTCTTCGTGGCGTTGCAGCCGCCGCGCGGCTACGGCATGGAGCCGAACCTGATCTACCACCTCCCCGATCTGCCGCCGCCCCACCATTACCACGCCCTCTATCGCTGGCTGCGCGACGAGTGGGGCGCGGACGCGATCGTCCACGTCGGCAAGCACGGCACCCTCGAATGGCTGCCGGGGAAGGGACTGGGCCTCTCCGCGTCGTGCTACCCCGATGCCTTCCTCGGCGATCTGCCCCTCCTCTACCCGTTCATCATCAACGATCCGGGGGAGGGGACGCAGGCGAAGCGCCGCACCCACGCGACGATCATCGACCACATGACGCCGCCGATGACGACGGCGGGGGTCTACGGCCAGCTGGCCGAGTTGCAGCAACTGGTGGATGAGTACTATCAGGTGGAGAAGCTCGACCCGTCGAAGCTGCCGATCCTGCAGAATCAGATCTGGGACGTGTTTAAGGGCGCGAACCTCGACTGCGACCTCGCCGCGATCCTCAACCGTGATCGCGGCGAGCACATGCACGAGTGGGATGACACCATGACCGACGAGGGGACGCCGGTCCTCCTGACGGAGATGGTGGGGCCGGAGATCGCCCACCTGATCGAGGATGTCGATGGCTACCTCTGCGAGCTGGCCGGGGCGCAGATCCGCGACGGGCTACACATCCTCGGGGCGGTGCCGGACGGGGAGACGCTGATCGCGCTCCTCTACCAGTTGGTGCGCCTGCCGAATCTCGCCGTGCCGAGCCTCCCGGCCGGGATCGCCGCCGGTTACGGGCTCGACCTCGCGACGCTGAACGAGACGCCGGGCGCGCGCCTCGACGTGGCGGACACGCCCGCGCTCGACCGCCTCGCCGACGCCGCCGATACCGTGATCGTTACGGCGGGGGACGCGCTGGCGGCGATCGAGGCGCTGGGGCTGCGCCTGCTCGCCGCCAGCCTCGACGCGCGCGACGACGCGGCGCTGATCGTCGCGATCCGCACCGCCTGTCCCGGCTCCGCGCCGCTGCCGCGCGAGACGATCGGGCGCACGCTGCGCTTCGTCCGCGACGAGTTGCTGCCCAACTTGCGCCGCAACACCGAGGAACTCGACCATCTGGTGCGCGCGCTGGCCGGGGGGTACGTCCCCGCCGGGCCGAGCGGCGCGCCGACGCGCGGGATGGCCCACGTCCTGCCGACCGGGCGCAACTTCTACGCGGCGGACCCGCGCGCGCTGCCGACGCAGGCGGCGTGGCAGGTCGGCTGGCAACTGGCGGTCGAGGTGGTGCGGCGGCACCTCGCGGACGAAGGGACCTATCCCGAGAGCGTCGGCCTCAGCATCTGGGGGACGAGCGCGATGCGGACCTATGGCGACGACATCGCCGAGGTCTTCGCGCTGCTCGGCGTCCGCCCGGTCTGGCAGGCGGAGAATCACCGCCTGACCGGGGTGTCACCCATCCCGCTGGACGAGCTGGGGCGACCGCGGATCGACGTGGTCTGCCGCATCTCCGGCTTCTTCCGCGACGCCTTCCCGCACCTCCTCGACCTGCTGGACGAGGCGATCCGCACGGTCGCCATGCTCGACGAGCCGACCGACCGCAATTTCGTCCGCAAGCGCTTCCTCGCCGCGCAGGCGGGGCACGAGGCGGCGGGCGTGGGGGCCGAGGAGGCGGCGGATCGGGCGACCCGCCGGATCTTCGGCCCGAAGCCGGGGAGTTACGGCGCGGGGATCCTGCCGCTGATCGATGAACGCAACTGGACCGATACCGCCGACTTCGCGGAGGCCTACGTCAACTGGGGGGGCTACGCCTACACCGCGCGCGACTACGGCACCGACGCGCGCGACGATTTCCGGCGCGCGCTGGGCGGCGTGGCGGTGGCGATCAAGAATCAGGACAACCGCGAGCACGACATCTTCGACTCGGACGATTACCTGCAATTCCACGGCGGGATGATCGCCTCGATCCGCGCGCTGACCGGCAAGAAGCCGCGCGCCTACTTCGGGGACAGCGCCGACCCGGCCCGCGCGAAGGTGCGCGACCTCAAGGAGGAGGCGACGCGCGTCTTCCGCACGCGCGTCGTCAACCCGAAGTGGCTGGCATCGATCACGAAGCACGGCTACAAGGGGGCGCTGGAGCTCGCGGCCACGGTGGACTACCTCTTCGGTTACGATGCCACCGCCGACGTGGTGGACGACTGGATGTACGCGGACCTGGCGCGCCGCTACGCGCTCGACGCGACGATGCAGGACTTCTTCCGGCGCAGCAACCCCTGGGCGCTGCGCGACATCGCGGAACGGCTGCTGGAAGCGGCGAGTCGCGGCCTCTGGGCGCGGCCCGACCCGGAATTGCTGGATGGCCTGCGCGCGACCTATCTGGCGATGGATGGGGAGCTGGAGGGGCGGCAAGAGGGGGTCGTGAGGCGTGAGGCGTGAGGCGTGAGGCGTGAGGCGTGAGGGCGTGAGGGCGTGAGGGCACGGGTGGTCGGCGATGATAGCCACCGGGATTGAAATACCCATGAAGGGCAGCCTCTCCCGGCTAAGGGCAGCTGCGCCGCCACGAAGTCCCCTTCGGGGACTGGACGCTGTCACCGTATTGGGCTGCAACCAGAAGGGTTGTTGATGGCGATGGCCCCCTCTCCTCGGATGGGGAGAGGGGTGGCGCGTCCGTGAGGACGAGCCGGGGTGAGGGCCGCACCGGCGCAGGGACAGTCGCGTACACCGGTAATCCGAGGGGTTGAAATACCCCGTAGGGCAGCCGCTACCCATGAAGGGCACAATGCCCCCGGCTGCGGGCAGCCATAGGCGGCACCGGCGCCGCCCGCCCGCGCGGACTGAGTATGAGCATCACCTTGCCAACCGCCTTTCTACCGTCTCTCTGACGATCCACGACCCACGACCCACGACCCACGACCCATAGGAGCCACGCCGATGACCGCTGACACGCACCAGTACCCGTTCGCCGCGATCGTCGCGCAGGAGCGCATGAAATTGGCGTTGCTGCTGCACGCGATCAACCCGGCGATCGGCGGGGTGCTGCTGCGCGGGGAGAAGGGGGCGGCGAAGTCGACGATCGTGCGGGCATTGGGGGCGCTGCTGCCGCCGCTCGCGGTTGTAGCGGGTTGCCCCTATAGCTGCGATCCCGCCGCGCCGTTCGCCGATTGCCCGCACTGCGCGGACGGCATGGC
>JAABUH010002316.1_pt1 | contig 18518 bp, 17 predicted proteins | sample 5559121 | NCBI WGS metagenome assembly JAABUH01 (sample SAMN10711871, study PRJNA513364) | rock metagenome | isolation source: Antarctica rocks | place: Antarctica: Victoria Land, Battleship Promontory nord | collected 2015-12-28
TTCGGGGTCTTCTAGGTATCTGCTGTGTATTTAAGTAGCTCTGACTTCGATTACAGTAAACCTTCTTTACAGGATGTCGGGAAAATTACGGTATTGACATCCTATACCCCGAGACATCTTACAGCAGAAGGGGCTTGGCAGAATCTTGGCGTAATCTTTGGCGTATCACTAAGATATCTTGCTAAGAAAGGGCGGAAATACGTGCTCAGCCCTCCTTTTACGTATATTTTACACGTATCCTTTATAGGATGTACCGCAAAATTTGGTACAAAAATTACTATGTTTGCTTATAAGGTGAAACATCGTAATAGCCCACCGAAAATTACGACATTCAGAGAACCGGCATCCTATGACCCGATACATCCTGTCATGCGACATCTTATAGGGAAGGTTTACTGTATAGCGATCTCTGAAGGCTAGCTTGAGCCAATACGTGACAATGAGGATTGCTCGGTCATCCCTGAATTACTGAATTGGTCATACGAGTATCCAGAAAGGAGACCCCCTAGCCAACCAATAATCTGTTCGTTATTCTACCGCCAAAGTCACACCGAACAAGTGGTAGAGGGCGCAGAAAGAGATATCTCATACTGCCCCTATCACCCGATTCTTATTTCTACCAGCAGCCTCGGCTAGACTGAATGATCATTAGCCGAGCCTCGCTTACGGGCCAACTAGCTTGATAAGGAAGGTCTGCATGGCTTCATCTGCAGTCCTACCCACAATGACGAGAGCTGAGTGCTGAGTGCTGAGTGCCAGCGAGGTTCTCGGGAGGCTGGCGCAAGGCCAACCCCCCGTGGACGCGAAGAAGTGTCGCAAATATCGTCTCTAGCCGTTGGGCGATTGGGTCATAAAGAGCCGAAGATTGGAATGGGTCGTACAGGGCCGCAGAGATGGCTTTTAGGCAATGTTAGAATGGGTCGTACGGAGAAAATCTGGTTTTTGTTTGGATACAGGATACGTATGAGGGTCCAAGGCCACACCTGGGGGCTCTACAGCGTTGTTTTTCAGGCGTTCTTCCATTTCCAAGGCGACTAGGCCACAAACCCAACCCCACTGTAGACTAGAACAGCCGCATCATGCCTTAGAGCGTGGGGTCGGTCTATGACTCAATCAATCAATCAATCAATCAATCAATCAATCATCTGCAGTCCTATGCTTATCTCAAGCCTTCTTCTCTGCGATTGGACGAATTACGCCCAATGCCCATTTGACTTTCCCACGTGGTGGGCAGCCACGTTTTGCCAAGCTTGTAGTCTACACGAGATGCCATGCATCGATGCATTAAGTTCAATCTCAAGATCTGACATCCTATGATTCAACAAACTCCGTCTGAATTTGTGTTCTGAATGCTTCTCTATTCGCCGCTCTGCGATTGTTAGCCTGTCTGCATCTGCCCTAATCTTGGGCTTTGCTAACTCCCGAGGACAAATGATAACGAGTGATGACTACAAAAAGATCGTAATGAAACAGGAGTCGACTAATAAGATGCTAATGCGGGACCTTATCTGCTCCCCACGTCGACCTGCAGCTACCCAAGGGATTGCTGACATCAGCCCGGAGGAGCTCCTGCTGCTCTGTCGATCCTGCATTGCGATTCTAGACTTTCTCCTGCATCTGATCTTTGTATTGTGGCTCTCCTCGTTCTGCGTCCTGCGTCCTGCATCCATCCTCGACAACTTGCGCAGCTGTCCGGCCACTCGTCTGAAGCTTGCAAGGACGCGCTATGGCAGACGGTCAGTACCTGGACGACAAGCGGCAGGATCAAGAGAAATTCCAAGACGACGTGGACAGACGAGTGTCTGTGGTGGGCGAGAATGGAGAAATAGTGAATGCATCCGGCCACCGAGACCAGCTGCAGCGACACTATGGCTTGTTGAGTATATGCGGACTAGCTCTTACAATCGACAATGCCTGGGTAGCTCTGGGTGGTTCCATTGCCGTCTCAATCAGTACGATATCCTAAACCCCCTTCCACGCGCGCGTGCGTTGACGGATTATTAGACAACGGCGGACCGGCCGGTGTTCTCTATGAGCTCCTCGTAGCATGCTTCTATTATGCTTTCATCGCTGCATCCATAGCCGAGGTAGATATTCGAGAAACCCTAAGCATTTTCCAACGAAACCAAGCTAAATTGCTACTAGCTGACTTCCAGTATACCGTCTGCAGGAGGTGTCTACCACTGGGCCTCCGTTACTCCCGGACCACGCTTTGGCCGAGTCCTTGGCTTCTACACCGGTGCACTCAACTTCTTCGGATGGATATTCGATCTGGCCTCAATCGTTGCCATCCCGGCGAATGTAGCGGTGCAAATGTACGCGGTCTTCCATCCGGACCTTGTCATCAAGCCGTGGCATGTTTACGTGGCTTTCATCCTCATCACCTGGTTCTGCTGCGGCGTCGTGGTCTTTGCAAATCGGCTCCTCCCGCGCTTGAACCAGATCGGCCTCTTCCTCATCATCGTTGGTGGACTGGTCACTGTCATCGTTGTCGCCGCGATGCCTAAAGTGCATGCCAGCAATTCTGCTGTATGGGGTGATTTCAGCCAGAACAACGCAGCAGGCTGGGGTGATGGGGTGACATTCTTGACGGGGGTGCTGAACGGAGCGTTCACAATTGGCACTCCAGATGCTGTCACGCACATGTCGGAAGAATTGCCGAACCCTTCAAGGGATATGCCTAAAGCTGTTGCTGCACAGATCATCTTGGGCACTTTGACTTCATTTTTCTACGCCGTCGCGATCCTCTACGGCATCACCGATCTGACAGCCGTCGTCTCCAGCAACGGCTCCTTTCCTCTTGCAGTAGTGTATTCTCAGGCAACTGGAAGCAAAGGTGCCACGTTCGGCTTGCTATTGATCCTCTTCCTCTCCATTATGATCTGTGTCCTCGGCACATTCCTCACGGCAGGTCGCATTTGGTGGGCTCTAGCACGAGACAACGCTACGCCTTTTCCGCGCCTCTTCTCTCATGTCAATGAGACACTCAGCTGTCCGGTCCCTGCCACCGTTTTGTGCGCCTTCTTGTGTACATGCTTTGGGGCTATTCAGCTAGGAAGCAAAACCGCTTTCACTGATCTTGTAGGGTCTTTTATCATTCTAACCTCTATTTCGTATGCTCTCGCCATCGGACCGCACCTCTTCACTGGACGCAGGAACGTACCCAAAGGTCCATTCTGGATGGGCAAAGCAGGCTTTGCCGTCAATGCCATCTCATTGATCCTGATTATCTTTTTCAATATAATGTTTATGTTTCGTACGTATCCGCCAGACTCCATCTTCAGTGCTCTCTGACAAGCTTTTCTCACAGCGTACGTGTATCCAACCACCGAATCTACGATGAATTATAATAGTGTCATACTGGTTGGGGTCGTGATATTAACTACAGTGTGGTGGTTTGCGTGGGCGAAGCAAAAGTACCCTGGGCCAAAACTGGCAAATTTGTATGTTGATGGCAGAATAGTCGAGATGCCCAAGGATGAACATACAGAATGAGGGGCAAATAGGTAGCCAGACGAGAAAGCAGGAGTTTCCAATCGAGTTTGTTTTGATCCTTGAATAAGTCTGAGCTCCCGAGAGAAAACCTTGATGCCAAATTTGATTCACGTGACACACTCTCGGGAGAGGGCCGGAACCGAGAAACCGCATCTCGCCGAAACGATCTTGCTAATCAACGGTGCCCAATGAATATAATATCAAAATGCATCAGCTCCCACTTTCTGTAAGGAGGATTAAGGCCGCGAAGGCATTTGGTAGAAAATGAAAGCATTACCTTTGGTTGAAAACATTGCTCACAGCGTGAGTCTTCCGCACCTATCGATACAGTGTACGTGCTTACGATAAGAGGATCAGACCAATCACCTTCACACAAAGGATAATTCCCAACTCCATAAGTAGCTGCTATCAAGCCAGGTCTCTCAGCACAACCACCATGAATCCAAACATTCCTCCCGTGCTCTCATTTTGGTTCGCCCCAGGCCACCATTTTACACGCTGGTTCATTGCATCAGAGGATCTCGACAGACAAATCAAGAGCAATTTTGGAGACCTGGTCAGCCAAGCGCGTACTCCTTCCCTTGACCACTGGACCGAGAACCCCCAGGGAACCCTTGCAATACTCATTCTACTCGATCAATTCCCACGCAACATTTTCCGCGGATCACCAGAATCTTTCAGCTCTGATCCCAAAGCTCTCGATGTTGCTGTAAAGGGCATTGCTCAAGGTCACGACCGAGCAGTACTCCCGATTCAGCAAGCTTTCTTCTACTTGCCGTTGATGCACAGCGAACGGCTGCTCGCGCAGGTGTCTGGCCTCGCTGCTTACGAAGGAATGCTTCAGCGGTGCCAGAAAGATGAAGAGGCTAAAGCCTTTGCAGAGTCAGGTTTGGATTTTGCTAGGCGGCACAGAGATGTCATTCTAAAGTTCGGGCGCTTTCCATCGAGGAATGCGATTCTAGGAAGAGAATCAACAGTGGAAGAAAAGGACTTTTTGAAAGAGAACCCTAGTGGATTCTAAGGCTATTCAAAGTAACGCAAGCATGATATTGAGGTGCCGAAACGGTATTGCCATTTTTATACTGATCAGCGCTGTAGAAGCGATGATCTTCTAGGGTTCAAAATGTTGCGACACAAGTTAGCAATTCAGGAGTTGCAGCTCGTGAAGGCACAACAACAGTGTAACAGGACATTCCCAGATGCGCAGAATCCCTCGAAATCGCTTTCATTGTATGGACTTAGGGTCTTAGACTATTCCCGCGATCGTATCATATACACAACCATCAACAATAGTGAATGGTCCATAGAGCCCCAGGGCTAGACCTCTAGATTTATACCAGAGCAGCACTCCCGACGCACAGTGCGGTCAAAGATCCAATGATCTTCCAGTCTGGTGTCAGCATGCCCATAGCGTGGGACTTGGAGGCGCTTGAAGTTGTGGCGGTTGTTGCGGAAGAGCTAGTAGCTGATCGAAAACATGAGCCCAAACGATTGTATATTTCGGAGACTAAGTACGTGAAGAAATTGACGTTGAATGCCACAAGCGGACGCCGATGCTGCTGCCATACCATTTCCATCATCAGAGGCGCTTCCACCATCACCACTACCGCTGCTGCCGACTGGCGTCTGAGCGTATGCAAGGGCCAAGGGGCAGGAGGAAAGGATGAACTTCAAGAACAGCATTTTGGAACAGAACTCGGAGTAGATACGTTTATTACTCATCGGGTGTCGAGAATTTAATTGACTTGCTGCAGAACTCAGGAGGATGGGTTTCTCATGTTATCATTGATAAATGAGGGACTGTATGATGACGACACGTAAAGCTTACATTCAGAATGTACTCTTGTCATCCATACGAACAAAAGCATTCCCACGGGATAAGGGTGTGACATATGCTGCAGATCGCCGCGGATCTCAGTTCACTCAGATCACGTGCGACCATGAGAGCCATATTTCAAAAATGACGAGCAAACGGGTCCTGCATAACTTTCGTGGTAAATTGAAATACTTATCACAACCAATATATTGATATAATACAAGTCGTCCGCCTCTGTAGTCCATTTATTGTCAGTCACCCTACCCATCCCGCTTCTAATGTCCAGCCATTCTCTAAATTGAGGAAAGGCGTGTCTCACTGGTGGGATGCGAAGGAACGAGACCTCTTCTCATATGATCCATACGGTAAGAATCATAGACTTAAGTCAACAAGTCTGCAACTTGTTATTACTGTATGGCCTTGAGTCTGATATAGCTGTCACGACCGAGTACGTAAATGTCAGGGAACTTGGTGGCGTTGTAGCGTCTTAGACCTCGATCCTATCATCCCATTGCGGTTAGTGTTATTCCCATTTGGGATGCTAAAGTCTTCTTAGTCTGTTTCCCCGCAATCTTTTGAGGCTATCCAATATGGCTTGGCAAATCAATCGGCTTTGCAATGTGAGCGTTCGCGCTACGAGGACAACTATCCATGGTCAGGCCTGTAGCTGCATCAACTACCCATTAGCATCCGCCTTTGCCGGAGGCATTCTCTCCCTTCAACCACAATTGTGATGTCAGCGCAACGAGTGACGAGAGGAGCTGAAATGTGGGGAAGAAAATACAATCGAGGGACTTCAAACACAACATCTCCTCCCGCAGGCACCGGTCTATCACACTCATCGCCAGCAAATCATTGACAGCAGCAATAATCTGGGACCTTTCGAAGCGATCACAATGCGTCTCACAGCTCCATACCTGGCCGTTGGCCTCATAAGCATGGCATTGGCCCACCCAGTCGACAAGAGAGCAAATTCTTTGCCACCAGTCGATAGCACTACAGACGAGTCTGTCCTTCAATTGGCCCTCTATCTCGAGCATCTGGAATTGTCATTGTACAGTGGCGGGTATGAGAATTTTACGGACGCTCAGTACACTGCCGCTGGCTTCCCACCCGGATTTCGTGACAATGTTGGGGTGATTGCTCAGGTATATTATCCTCCACCAGACTTCCACCTTCTAGTACTGACCCATATGGCGACAGCACGAAGCAACTCACGCCGCCACTATCAGCGCCATTCTTGAGAAGGCTGGCTACACTCCCGTCCCCACTTGCTCCTACAAATTCTCATACGACTCCCCAACATCTTTTGTCGACTTGGCGAACATGATTACCACTGTCGGTATAGGAGCCTATCTTGGTAGCGGCGCTCTTCTGACCGACGACCCAACACTGCTCACTGCTGCTAGCAGCATCCTCACAGTCGAGTCTCGCCATGACTCTTACCTCCGTGCTGGCGTCGGCGCTTCGCCCTTTCCTACACCGTTCGACACCTCTTTGACTGCCGTTTTTGCCTACAATCTGGCTCAGATGTTCATCGTTAAGTGCCCACAGCAGCTACCAATCACCGTACTTCCGAAGTTCACCCTTGAGTCGCCAATGCCTCCCTCAAATCTCCAGCCGCCTACCCCAGCAGGAACAGAACTCAAGTTCACCTACGACCCAAGCACATTTTTTGTGAAGACCGATCCCAACGCACCACTTTATATTGGGTTGGTCAACATGGTAACGAATGTCACCTACACTGAGGTCACGAGTTGTGGTACCAATTGTGCCCAAATCCCCGTCCCTGAGGGAGCCGCTGGTGCTGCATTCGCCGTCTTGACTACGTTCAGCGGTGATGCTGCCTTGACAGAGGATCAGCTCACTAATTTCGGTACTCTCGCTGGACCGGCAGAGGTTATACTCTCTTGAGCGGTGAAGGTGGAAGCTAAATGGGATTATTTATAAACATCAGGATGAAGTGGCACCTCAATAGGCACATTGTACACAGCCTGTAATCATAATGTTCTAATAACATCAATTTGGATGTGTCAGTACAGATTTTGATATTGACATAATGTGATGAGTTGTGATGAATGTGACGTAGGGTACGGTTCCACGAATCATGGCACAATTATATCATCCCAATTATCTCGAGGCTTTAATATTTATATCACTTTAGGTGTTTCCCTGAATCTGCCCTACTTTCAGGGGTAGTAGTATTGAAAGGGGTGCAAAATCAGTTCCCTTCGCAGTCGTCACTACCGAGTCCTGGTATTGGACAAGCACCTTGCTTCACCTCTTAGAAAATGGGACAAGTAAAATTGACGCGCTGCTCAGCGATACTGATTTTCTGCTTCCGCCCTGTCTTTTTCTTCCTACTTTTTTCTTCTCTCCCCACCTCATTGCCCTTGTTCCACGACAACGCACCAAAGTAAGACTCTCGACAGTTACAGTATCTCTGTATTCTGACAGAGATTGAGGGTCGCCCTAGGGTAAGTAGCCCTCTGAAGACTATGGCGCCTCTGACGCCTCTTGCGAGGCTCAAACAAACGCCACCACCAGCGACGACTTCTTGCGGGCTCACGAAAAGAAAGGTAGTGCCGCCGTTCGCCGCACTCGGTGTCGTAAAGCTGAGGCAAACGACCAATAGTGTCTCAAATGTGTTCCCTCCGTTGAATGGGGCTCAGAGGAAACATAAGCCTGAAAAATCTCATGGCTTTGGACTGGAGCCAGGTAAGGTGTCGTGAATAGCCACGTAGATGTACCAGGAGAAAGATCAATGGGCCACGTGGTCCAAAGACGGGGGGAGGGGATTGATGTGCGACAGGGGAATAGAGGGTGACTCCTTTCATCTTCGCCAGGTAGTGGATTTGCGCCTTCTCCCGGCGTCTGGTACGATTAGCTATTTCTGTAGAGGTGGTAGAGGTATCACAGCTAAGACGAACCTAAGCCCACATATCTCCATCGATCTAAATTTGTTTATATGTCAGTGTTTCTTTAAGGTGTAAGGAGAACACAAATCAGTCAACAGGAGGGGTACAAACAACAGCTGGAGGGCAAAAATTCTGTGAGTGGTAGATGAAAGTCCTGAAGGGCGCACTTTCCTTCGCCGAGTTTTAGTATCTATCAAAAATGGCTGGACTGCATTTCCTTCCATAACTGCAAGAGCTTTTTCACCTTGGACTTTTGTCACTGCTGACCTTCATCACCTGGCATTGTGAAAAAGATGGATGAAAAAGTTCTTTATCCTAAGTTAAAAAGGACAGCCTCCAATGGTCTAATCTATGGCGATGCTGCAACGATCATCAGGCCTCTGAACCTCTCACCACTGGACATCCATCTCGCTCTGGATTTGCACCTTGATAGCTCCTGTCTTGGGATCGGCCGCAGTTTCAAAAGCCTTTACCGCATCTTCAAGGTCAAATCGATGCGTGACCAACCTCGACAAATCCACGACACCACTCTCAACCAACCGTATAGCTCTCGGCCACGTGTTGGCATACCGATACTGAAACTGCAGATCAATCTCCTGGGTGCTCAACCTCATGAATGGGAGCTGCATCTCGGGTTTGCCGACACCAATGACGAAGACTTTTCCTCCGAATTTGACGCTATAGACGGCGGCGTTGACACTGCTTTCCACGCCTGTACATTCAATTGCGATGGCGGGTTGCACGCCTCCAGCAAGATCAACAATTCCCTTCGCAGCATCTTCCTCCCCGACACCCCTTTCCACCTTGTAAGTGCGCACTCTTGGCACCAATTCCTTTGCAAATGCCAATCTTCCTTCATCAATGTCGGTAACAACGATAGGCTCCGCACCCGCCGATGCTGCGCAGAGCAGCGTGATCAGCCCGATTGGGCCAGCACCGCAAATGAGCACTGGATCGCCTAGCTTCACCCCTGCGCGTTCTACGCCTGCCAATGCGACTGACAATGGCTCAAGCAATGCGCCGTTCTCGAAGCTCATGTCTCCAATTTTATGGCACCAAACGGCGGGGTGGTTCACGTAACGGCGAAGGAGTCCATTCACCGGAGGAGTGGAGAGGAAGCGCATGTTCAAGCAGCCATTATAGCGGCCTGTGAGACACGGTTCGCACGCATTGCAGATGATGTCAGGTTCGATAGCAACATGATCGCCAATCTTAAGGTGAGTGACCGAAGGGTGTTTGGCAATGATTACGCCGGCGGATTCGTGGCCGAGGATGTGGTCGTTTTCTACAACCATGGGACCGATCCGGCCAGCATGCCAAAAGTGAATGTCTGACCTGGACAGCCGCAGAATGTTAGTAGGCCCGTGGAAAATAAGGATCTACGAACCCGCAGATTCCTGTACTCTTGACTCCAACCGTCACTTGGCCGGCTTCGAGGTCTTCCCCCTTCTTTACGCTTTCTAGACTCGGTCCAGAGTCTGCCACCCAAAGCTTGTGCGCAGGGTCTGTGAAAACACCAATGTTGGGTTTGGTGATGGTGTCGGTGACGGTAGCCATAGTGGCTCCGTGCTGGGGACGTAGTAGATTACTCGGGGTCGGACGCAGAGGAGAGATGGCAGTCTTTTTCTTGTCTCCGAGCGCGGAGGATGCAGTTGCTGACCGGTTTGCAGAAGTGTGGCTGGAGTTCTCCGACGTGCCGGTGATTGTGCAGGAAGAGCTGCTCAGAGTCAATTAGGCTGACAGGACTTTGGAGCATGCAGAAAAGAGGCCGTTGTGTGGCGAGGAGCATCAGCAAGCATGCAAAACATACCAGAATCGTTGTGGCTGCCGCTGTTGCTGGCGGAGGAGCTGCGCGAAGCCAGCCCCACGGTGGGGTAGCCCTAGTCTGCGGGCCATCTCTCTCGGCTAAATCCTCCAAGCCCTAAGGGATCAGTTGGTAGCGAAGGATTCGCAGGATTGAGTACCTGCGACGTCGGTGAAGTGAGCAGCAAAGAGAAAGAGACAGCGAGCAGGAGGTGCAAGAATTGAAATAACAGATCAAGCAGCTCAAGGAACAAGAAGACCGACTATGCGATCCAGAGGCAAAGACAACCCCGCCGACGCGCGACATTAACCACCCCCACGCCGTTGATTGGGACGGTTATATGCTTGCAGCGGCCATTGTCCATACAATTTTCCCCCTCCAGTCTAACTCTGCCCCGCATGCGAAGCGCCGTAATAGACTCGTGTGGATCGAGCAGTAGCTTCTCGCCTCGACGCTGTACCGTCTCATGGCCGACCCCATTGAGATGCTAGGAAATACGCCAACCCGATGCTATCTCGTAACGCCGAATGCTTATGCAAGACACTCCTTTCGTAACATCGTCAGTGCTGTCCTTCCGTACCAGCAATCATCACATGTAAAGCTTCTTCGCTTCATCTGGTCGACTCTCGCTGGGGCAGTAGGGGCATTTGAATCTTGAGCCTCGACTGATCGTGACCATTGATTCCTGAGCAATGACATGTCCGCACGGCATCATCATGGGCGGATTTTGATCCGTCGTTTGTTCTTTGGAGACCGGGCAGACGAAGATGGAGTGGAAGTGGTAGGCAGAGGGTAGGGGCGTTTCGACCTGGAACATTAGTCTTGCCACTCACGCCTGGGCTGAAAGTACTTACAGGAAGCTCATGCTGTGTCGTCCATTCAGTCCGCTTCTCTTTCATTATCGTCTGCAGCTTGAGCAGAGTCGGTAGGGCTATCGCACCAACAGTTGCAGCAATGTAGAGGGGCGAATCGGCAGACAGGCCAAGAAGGGAGCAGAATTCTCGAGTGAAAGAGTTGGCAAGGTCCTCCCATGCCCCCTCGTTGTGAAAGATTCGCCTATAAGGGGATTGAGCCAAATTGGGGGAGAATGCCATGGCTGCGCTGAGCTTCTGAAGTTCCTTCAAGTACCGTGCTTGGAATCCTGTGAACTCGCTGCGGGCATATCGAAGGGCCTGCTGTTGGCTTTGGGCTAGGCTTCTTGGATCGTACGGATTGGCCCCTCCGGTGAAGAGCCAAACGTACTGTAATTTTCCTAGCTCGAATTCGAGGTTGCTACCTCTTGTCTCCAGGGCTTTACTATTCTCTCTTGCCCATTGAATCGCAGGGAGGAGATTCCGATCATTCTTCAGCTCGTGCAGAATATGATACATGTTGGCAAATCGTTTCCGTAGCTCTTCTGATCTGAGAGAGTCGATTCCTAAATCGTCTTCGAGGGGTGTGTAGGCATCTGGAGTCCTAGATCGAGACTCTGTACGGGGCGGCTTATTGGTAGCATCTGTCAGAAAGGTTGAGGCAACTGAAAATTGTCCTTCTCTCAGTAAATGCATCGCAACAGCGCGATTGATGAGGGCTGAGTTTGAAGATAATGCATCGTAGTCAGTGGTCGGTAGAGGCTTGTCTTTGAATTTCTGGCAGACAAATCGTCAGTGACCTAGATAAACGCAAAAGGTAGGCCTCCGGACCTTATCTAGAGCCTTGCCATAATTCCCAAGGCTCTTATAGACTTCTTTCAAATCGGTGTTGACGGCCTCGAATGACTGCTTGACAGGATTCTGGAGCTTAGCAAGAGTGATTGAGGGGCTGGCTTGGTCTGGATCATAGAAGATTAGTAAAGTTGTCGGCCTTGGTGACGAGAAATCGATGAAGGGGGCTTACTGGACGCGATGGAATCCCGGGCTTTGACCAGCAGATCCAGAGTCTTTTGGACGTCATCCAAGCTCTTCGATAAGTTGCCTCTCTTACAGAGCTTCTCATGCTCCTCGATCAGGGATTCCATAGCTCAAGCGATCTCCGACGGCCACCTCGCAAGAAGTACGAGCAGCGTTAGGACGTGATAAGTCTTGGTCAAGGGAGTCGAGCCACCGCCATCTCCTTCAGGCAGGACCTGGAGAAGTCATCCAAACACAATGACATTACGGAAAGATTTGATTATGCTTAAGCCAAGACCACATCGAGTCCTGTCATGTTGAGGGTGGTCATAAGATGGTGCTGATTGCGGAGTTGAGGCGGACCGAGGTCCTGCCGACACCACGGCAACAAAATCCAGCTCGATCGCTCTTGCATTAAGACTCCCACCTCAAATCTCCAATAGTTATGTTGGACAGTCTGCTCATTCCAACCTTGACGTGGCACGCTGCTCTGAGCCGACAGAACGCTGCCTGTCGACTCAATCCCAAAGGATGAACCCTCAAACACAGCTTGAACCTAACGGTTGGACTAGTCCTGATGGATAACGACACTGATGAAAGAGACTTTGCTACAGGAGGTGACAGCTTATACTCCTCTAATGATCTACCTCATAGTTCGGGCCCTGGTCCGGAGGAGTACCATCTGAATCCTCAAAAAGGCCATCAAAAGCTAGTCTTTACCGATCCTGCAGCTTTCAGATATCTAGAAGAAGACCCCAAGACAATCGTCCTAGAGCGAAGACGTAAATTGACGGGCTATGAGCTTTATGTTGTCGAGCAGTGGGCGTGCTCTCGAACCCACCCAACATTTGTCATTACCACCTACACCGGCCTGGAACAAAACTCGGTGTTCGTGGGTGTCCTTAGTGTGCCCACCGATGAAGATGCCTGGTCACCGCGCTTGCGTGTCTATCTTCAAGCCATCACCAAGTACCATGCGCGAAAGAAAGAGACGCCGTTAGGAACATTGATGGTCACAAATCTGAATGGGTTCCCGTCCGCTCTGACGGTCATTGCAGTCCCGGATGGCGACCTTAAGAAACATAGGGAGGACTTCATAGTCAACGAAGATTTGAAGCGCCTTGGATGCGCAGGACGGGCTGGTCTCGGTCTTTCACCTCCAATTGGGGCCACCCAAGCCAAGTTCAACCAACTGTATCATGTCAGTGATCGTATACCGATCTACAACGCCGTGATTGAACTAGTGAAATTATGCCAAGTGGCTCTTATGTTGTTCGGCAAATTAGCACCCGAATACGCTGATGGGTTACTATGCGACATCACAGAGCAAGCCATCAATGACTGGTGGACCGAAATTGGGACAGAATATTTCAACATTGATCCTAGCGATGGCATCTTAGGACCTACAACCGTTGCAGCTTTGCTCGGACTACTCATGGGAGCAAGAAATAGATTGAACGCCTTTGGATCGCCCGTATCAAAGGACGTCTTCGATATCGTGAACACCAAAAGGGGCATTGGATACTTTCAAAAATCCCAGAAGCTCGAACGGTCTAGGAGACTAGATCTTCCAACACTCAATAGAATTCACAGAGTCACCGCCAAAGCGGCAAGTGGAGAGGGATGGATGGTTCCTCGAGCAGTCAAGTCAACGGTAGCGGAATTAAAGGGCAAAGGGGGCGATATGGTCAACGGACGAGAGAGAGCTGGCATAGCTGCAGTGGAGACTTTGGAAATGGAGACATTTGTTCAGCTGGGCTCTGGTGAACGATTTAAATGGCTATGGTTAGGAAAACCCCGCAAGAACAACGAAGGTGATGTTTTCAGTAGCCTTGGAGGTGATGATGGTATGGTATTCAATGACAATCAAGAAGGCGGCTACAATTGGTCAGGAAAGAAGCGGGACTCCTTTGAGGATGAAACTTCCTTACGGCACGTCCTGTCGGATCGTATCTACCTCCAGTCCCCTGGCTCACAGACAAGTCTTGATCATTCGGAAAGAGACCAAGCACTGCGAAGGGCTGTCCTGAAAAACGTGACCGGTAAAGTCACTGATGCTAGGAGTGGTCTAGGTAGGATCCGAGATGCAGTCGGCCTCCGAGGGCATCGTCCACATCAATCAAGGCACCCAAAAGAGATGAATTTAATATCTGACGGTGAAAGTATCAAGGATGGGCAGACTGCAACAACTATCGAAGGATACAAGGGACCGGATACCGCAGCAGAGCCTTCACAGCATGGGTTGACTCCGCCCGACAGCGGTGAGCAGAGCTTGGTAGGATCTGTCCAATCTTCAAGACGAGGTAGCGCCTTACCAGAAGATGGCCTCGCTCCGCCATTCTACGAGCCAGGCGCAACTCCAAAAGAGTTCGAAAGATCTGCAACGAGCCTTGAGACGCCATCTGTCAACATTGAGGATCCTGAGGAGCCAGATTATGTGAGTGTAGTGACTCATGCTCCAGGCATAAGATCAAGATATGAGGGACGTCAAGTTCCCGAGGATTCACGACATGGATCTCTCAGTATTGGTGAGACTCGAGCGATTCAAAAGATGCAGGAATTTGAGGGCAAGGAGTATTCGATACCTCCTCTACGAACCACCAAGAGCCTACCGAAGCTGTCTGTAAAGACAGCTAGGTATTGGGAACGTCGATGGCCTCGCAGTCTCTCTTCTACTGCGATGGTCGATGTATTAGCGGCAAGCGTCACCAACGAGCTTGCGAAGGGAGATAGCGTGGCTACAAGGAATACTTCGGATGTCACATTGGCTATTGAAAAGAGCCTAGCCATGGAAGGGCGTGTGATGGGTTCTCGACTTGAGGATTTAAAATCTCAAGTGACATCCTGGGTTGAAGAGAAAGTCGGCCAAGTCGAAGGTTACGACCAGCGACTCGGCAAAGACCAGGCGAATTTAGACCTCGTCTACCACCAGAAGTTCGATGAACACAACGCCCTTCGCGATGCTTCTAACGATCTAATGTCGGAAGAGCGGGCGAATCTGACAGAAGCTGTCAAAGACATCGAGACGCTAGGCGCGAAGCTAGAGTACGAATTGAGTGCTTTGGAGTCCAAGGTTGAAGACGTGGAGAATGGAGTCGCTGAGTTCGAGAGTCAGGTCTCGATAATCGAGAGACGGGCAGAGGAGCTAGATGGCAGCGAGTCGAGGGCCAAGCGTTCTTGGCCTGAGTGGGTCTTGAACAAGGCGAGTATGGGTTTCGTTACATTCTAGAGCTCAGGTCCTTGCATGATACCCCTGGCGTTCTATTTGCTCTGGCTTGTATTACCTACGTCTTATTCATATCTGCAGGTACAAGCACGAGTGACAAACTCGTGGTCTGTATATGCGAAGGTCAGAGAGCAAGCAATACGGTGTGGATCATTGTGAAAGCGTGGTCGCATTCATTGAAACATTCACTGGCTGGAGGCTAGCCGCTAAACCTGCCGCATTGGTGTTTCTCGCACACATGCCTCTGTGTCTCCTTAACTTGCTCGGAGCAGATGACGCATTCCGGCAAGACTTAGGAGAGCAATGTGGATAAAACTGGAAGCTGACAAGGGGCGTGAGATCTATCTATTGCTCTCGGGCTTAGTCCTAAAGAGACATGTTGAGTACATGATCATTGATAGAGAAGATAGGATGGTCTTCGGCATTAAGCCATGATTTCGACTCGAAATGTCTTTTTTATATTCGGGATTAGATTCTCAACGACGGGGGAACAGACTTTACATGGGTCGAGAGATATGTGGAGACACATCAGCAGGGCAGACTCAGCTGAGATATTATACAGTCGCCGAATGAGTTCAGATTCGTGTCGCCAGCGAAGTCGGAGAACTGTGATCCTCTCGATTACCAAGATCAGATCCTTCTTATCAGGCAATCTACTGTGTATGAGACCTCACTCGGGCCCGGGTTTAGTTTTCTGGCGCCGGCCCCCCCTTCCGAAGGAGCTTCATGATGCACATCGGCTTCCTCCAGATTTACATTACCGTCAGCATGGTGCACTTTCTGACATGCATGATGACTAACGCGGTTCCGCAGCTACAGCATCAGGGATTCACCTCCTCCGGAACCACCGTTCAGCAGCTTCGAACTGGAAATCGATAGAATGCAGGGCTTTCATACCGCACTGTGATTGCCAGCACGCTCAGCCCGGATCGAAGAATGATGCTGAGGTGAGCGCTCAACGGATTCGTAGCACCTTCGTACCTTCGTACCTTATCGGTCTTTCGAGCGAGCTGAAGGGGCGCTTGATGATGAGTAATGAGCACTCTGTGTTCTGGAATCAGTGCTTGACTTGCGCGGCGTGCAGCGTCCAATGCTTAGTCTTGGGTTGTTGAGAGTTGACAGGCTTAGTCCGTCAGTGTGGTGATTCGAAGAAGACTCAAATTGGTGTAGTCTAACGCTTCCTCGCACTCGAAAATCTCTCGTCACCAATTGCAGAATTGCGACACTTGCAAGACAAAGGCCTCTTGCTCAGGAGATCACTAAACAATGCGAGGTATATCGGTGACAGCAGTGACGGAAGCGAGACCCTAGATGACGGTCAAGGGGACAGATGACGGCAGGAGATCACATCATCCCTGGGGGGGCGGCTAGCCCGTGGAATTCTAGCACTCAAGGTTTATCAAACCTTCCAGACTGAGGACAACAAGTAGAATCTGAAAGAACCAACTCGGGTGATCTGGACCCACTTAGAAGCCAACATCAATCACCAGGATTTCCTTTCTACCATTTGGCGGAGCAAAACTCACTGTCCTTCGCAGTATTTCCACTATGCTAAAGAGGATTGGTGCGAGGCGAAGCTTATCGACCTTAAGGGTAGGGCATGTTGAAATTGCTCAATCTTTCCAGACAGGTGTACAAAGCAATATTACTGTGAACGGGCTGCAGGATCCCATATTTTAGAGTTCAGCCAAGCATCGGGCCGCCGTCTGGCTGGAAAAGCGGGTGCCATGGCCTCATGTCAACAATTGGGGAAGCCTTGTTGCAGATCGAGCCATCCTGCACCAGATAGTGTTGGAACATCCGGCCTTGGGAGAATACGGCGTTTGCGTAGAAGGGGGAGGGAGCTTTCCTCGAAGGACCCATTTCTAGTATCGGAGCAAAACCCTAAGGCTTCAGTAACCTTGGGGAACGGGTGGAGAGAACTTATGCAGGCATGACAGTCGCGTCCTTTTAGAACTAGAGCTCATCAGGCTCGCCCTCGCTAAAAAAAGTTCAATATTCTATCACCAACCTCAGCACTACAGGGAGTACTCTCGACACTTTAATACCTACGACTATTGTTCTTTGGAGCCTGCTCTACAACTTTGTCACCACAACCTTCTTGGTAGACTATGTATCGACAAAGTTATATCTCCTAGAATTCTGCCCACGTTGAACTTTATTTTAGCGAGGGCGAGTCGGGCACACGTAGGGCGTGAAGATGGATCAAGCAATGCTGATGTGCAGCCTTCTGTAAGGACTTTCTTGAACGGGCCACGGAAGGAAGTTAAGCTCCGAGGGAAGACGCACACCGACAGAAAGCGCAGAGTAATAGTAATCTGTCTGTAAGAGGGTGCCTGTGTTGTGGTGGAGCTCGGGTGCCAGCTCTTAGCGCCAACACCTCGTTCCCCAATGCAGCTAGCCATCGCTCTCCTGCGGTGTCTCCTCGGTCTCCCAGGAGCAGGCCCTTCCGAAATTCCGTTGATTTGCGCTTTTCTCAAACTCCGATTGCAACGTGGGACGGGAAGCCGGAGACTTCCGGTCGCAAGGCTTGCGACCTGGCTGTCGCATTTCCAACAGGAAGACCAGCAAGAGTGAAACGTGACTCGAGTGATGTCTTTGCCGGAGTCTTTAAAGCTGTCGGAGCAACACCCCCAGCGGACGGTTTTCAGTCCAGACTACGCTCACCGAGCTTCGACGGGACCGTTCTTCGGGCTGGGCGGTTCGATGGTCAGGAATCCAGCGTCTGACAGGACTGACTGAAACCGCGTGTCCATGGGAAGGATAGCGGCGCAGCCGTTTCCTGGACCTGAAGATTACGCCATTCGCGTCATGGTCATGGCGGTGTATGGCATGGTCAATGGTTTGTCCGTTCACCCCACGTTCGCAGACGGAGTTGATGGGCGTGAGCTTACCCACAGCTCACTGATTGTGCAGTCTTAGTGAGTTGTAATCTTGGTCAGGCCAGCCGCCTTTAAGATAGCTGGAGGTCTCCGTAAAATGTCCCGTGCAACCCTCTCTTGCTCTTCTCTGTCTGACGGCGACCAATCATGATAATATAAGGCAAACGTCGTTGAAAGTGAGGACATCTGTGACGAGCACTCGACAGGAAAAGCCCTTGTTGACTGAAGTGAGGTGGGAAGAGAGAGATTTAAGTACCCCACCACCATCCGGGTACTTCTGCTAGGGTGTTCTGCGGGTGTCCGGGTCTTTTCCACGCGACCACATGGCAGGCCATGTGCAAGGGCGAGGCCAGGCTTACTCTCATCCACAATCACAACCACCACAACAGCGACAAAAATCCGAATCGAAAGCCCCGACCCAAGCCACTCAGACCCAGCCCGACTCACCCAAGCCCAAGTTACGCACCTCATGCGACGGCTGTCAGGAAGCCAAACTGGGCTGCAGCCAG
>JAABUH010002317.1_pt1 | contig 18513 bp, 22 predicted proteins | sample 5559121 | NCBI WGS metagenome assembly JAABUH01 (sample SAMN10711871, study PRJNA513364) | rock metagenome | isolation source: Antarctica rocks | place: Antarctica: Victoria Land, Battleship Promontory nord | collected 2015-12-28
GAAAACGCTGTTTACGCTCCATAAAAGTCGCTACGCATCAAACATTCTTGGCCGCCAAATCCGGATTCAAAAACTCCGTCAGCGCCGCATCGCAATCCCACTCCGGCAGCACAATACACCCATCCATCTTCGCAACATCCGGCGTCTCCAGCCCCGCCATCTCATCCGCCTTCTCCAGCCACTCCTTCCACGCCAGACTGCGCGGCGCGATGTTCCCGTTCTGCACCCACTCGATGCTCCTGGTGATCGCAATAGCCTTCCACAGCGCCTTGGTAAACGTCTCGTTGTGCTCGTCACCGGTAAAAGCAACGCGCTCGGTGTGGAAGCGCGACAAGTCCCAGTTCCAGCGCTGGGGCAGGGCGGCGGCGGTCCAGTAGGCGGCGTTGAGGATGATGTAGGCGGCGGCGAAGCAGAGCTGCAGGGGCAGCTGGGCGTTGGAGAGGAAGATGACGGCGCACATGAGGAGCAAAGTGGCGGTGAGGGAGATGAGGCGGTAGGCCGTGGGGCCGACGTGGTAAATGCACTGCTCTGGGTGCCAGTAGAGCTCGCGGGCGACGTCCTCGTCGCATTTGACAATCATGAAGGCGCCTTGGGGGTAGTAGATGACGACGTCGGAGACGGGGACCTCGCGGGTAGATATGCGCTTTTTGAGCTCGAGGGACCAGCGGGAGCCGATGCCGATGATGGTGGAGAGGAGGGAGAGCAGCAGGACGGCGAGGAAGGCCATGCCGTCTTCTTTGGTGATGGCGAGGACGAGGATGGCAAATGACATGGCGCAGCCGAGGATGGAGAGCCAGGTTAGGGGACCGAAGAGGGTGGCTTGCACGGTGGGTCGGTTGGGGTTCTTGGTGATGCGTTCGCAGCGGACAGAGTAGGCGGGGAGGTTATCGCCATCGTGGAGGAGGTGAGCGATATGGTTGACATGGTCTCTGATACCACCTGAGCGAGCTCCGAGGACTTTGCCAGTGGAGGGGGTGAGGCGTTCGGGACGAGAGGTTCGGATGAGGGCTTGCGGTGCGGGGAGCAGGCGGGGGAGGAGGAAGAAGCGCGAGTTGGTTGAAACTTGGGCGTTGGCGAGAATCGAGGCTTCTCCGAGGATTGCGAGACTTGATAGAGGATCAGTCATTAATTGCCATGGTAGTGATATCTCACTCGGTGGGAAACTCACAAGCCAACAATGTCAAGTCGCAGTGTTGCGAGGAAGCCGCCTGTCAAGAAATTCAACATCCTTGCGTTTGGGACAAAGTGAATGTCATCGAGATACTAATCGGACCGTCCCGCGGTCTATATAGGAGTCCGTCGGACTGCTGTATTTGACGCTTGGAAAGAGAGCTCTAAGATGCATTGATGCTCAGCCTCGTGGTGGTCAGAACTGGTGGTGGCCCTGGAGCGCCAAGCGCTGCGACCCCCAGAGCCTCTAGTCAGCGAGCATCCATATCCATTCGCTTACTGCTCATCAAACATCATCGTCACTCAAGGGCTGTGCACTTGATATTTTTTCTTGTCATCGAAAGGCTTCGAGCTGCGGTTAGAGCTAACGACCTGCTGAGCAGCGTCTTTCTATGCTATGATTGGGAAAACAGAGCCTGAAGCCGTAGTACATATTATTCTGGGTATCGGAGAAGGAAAAGCTGGCAACCCTGGCCAGAACTGCTTCATGGCTTCGCACCGCTGACAAATTCTCCCGCCACAGCATGACCATTTGCTGTGTCCTCTGTAGTCCCATTAATAGTCCCGTTGGCAGCCTCTGAAGCACCGCCGTCGAGCTTTGATACTACTCCATTTCTCACACTGCCATTGGTTTGCACCCCATTCTCGCCCCGCTCCTCCTTGACCTTGTCCATAAAAACACTGGCCGGTCTGTCTCCCTTGCTCTGTCGGCTTCTACTTCTTGACCAGCTCTGTCGTCTTTCAGACATTGACCTCCCCAGCCCAGTACTCCACCTCTTCCGTCTTGGCGCATCTCCACCCCCATCAAGCCCTAATACCTTGCGCATCTCCACGATCTCGGCATGATCCCGTGTATTTCTCATTCGATGGCACCAAGTCACTCGCTCGTCTTCGAACATGAACTCTCCACCCACTTGGTAGAAGTCCCCTCCCTTCATCATGTCACGGCCCGCTCGTAATGTTTGCCAGAATGACTTGATCGTGTTCATGGGGACGGAGCTTTTCATGTATTCGGGGTGTTTGCTGCCCAGGTTCAAGGTGCGGGTCATGCCTAGAAGGTCGTAGAGCTTCTTGGTTGGATCGGCATAGATGGGAAAAGGGCAGGCTGTTTCTTTGGTATACCAGGGTATCAGACTTGATTCGCCGCATCCGATGATAACAAGCTGTGTAGGTATTGAAAGGGTCTGTAGAGCTTCGGGCGTGATTGCGGATGAGAGGGTTTTGAGATATTCTTGGCAGTTCTTCAACATATCAGTCTAAAGTCTCTGGCGAAAATGCTTGAAATCGCTTACACCACAGAAGAAATGCCGTATAAAGATGACCAAAGTTTTTTGCCGGTCATTGTTGGCGTAGAGGCTCTTGAAAGTATGTGATTTGCCAGCAGCGTCCAGGACCGGAAGATCCGCGACTTTCGCAAGATCCGATCTCGAGGGCGACTTGCTGGAAACATCTATATCGCCATTCGGATCGCAAGTAGGCCCTTGGTTGGTCTCTGTAATGATTGCCATACCGCTTGATATGTTGGAGGTATCACACAAGATCTCAAGGGATCGCGCCGCTGAGTCGATCCAACGTAGTTGTGTAGACGACAGATTGTTGTAGACAAAGGAAGGACAGGAAGTGAAAGACGAAGGGCGCTAGGCCGAGGTATATCAGATCGCATGGACACGAGATCAAAGCCCAGCACTCCTGAGTCAAGCATGGCGGCGGCTGACTGGAGTCGTCGTAGATCTCCCTCCCCTATGCCGCGTCTAAAAAAGATCAGAAGAAATCATGGAAGATCTATCGCCACTAGGATTAACTAGCAAATCATCTTGCAGCATGGCACCCACACTTGCCGTTTCAGGCAGCCGGACTCCCTAATCTGTTCACGCTCAGCAATACACTAACCTCCTTTGTGACTACTAGCGACGCCACTTTCCCTGCAGCATGGACTCCGATTGGAGCACGCAGCAAGCGCCAACCGTCAGTGACCATCCTCGGATATAGAGTTTTCCGGCTGGATAACGGACCTGCAGCTGAAACATGAACGGTGTCGCATTCACAACCTTCTTTGGCGGCACTGCCACTGTTCTCTGGGAGAGGGTGGGAGAAGTGAGATCTTGGTTATCGACAGTTGTTCCACTCTTGTGCAGATTTTAACATGGTTGGCTTTTCAAATTGTACAAGTGGGCTCCAAGGGCGTTAAAGGCATTGCCTTTACTGGGGAAAGTAATGCATCGTCTACAGTAGGTTCAGAACAACCGATGCAAAAGATATCAAACGTTAGATGCAGCATACCCGTGTCAATGAACAGTTGGACCGGAACCAGTGTCATTGCAGAATGCACAGCTATTCTATCTAGCGAAAGTATGACCGAGGTAAGAAAGTGCATCAAAGGAGTGTAATCGCTGCGAAGCAGCAAGCCAAAGAGGCGTAGATAAAACATGTTGCATTCTGATATCGTCCCCTGCAAACAACGAGACCGAAGGGCGAGCATGATCTAGCCCCCAACGTTCGGCAGAGCGCGGATATGTACTCCCACTCTGCGATGGCTGTTTCCGGCCTGGCAAGGGTGTCACAGATCCTCCTCCCTACTTTTGGTCGTGTGGCGTGAGCAAGCATTCTCCCTTGGCGGATAGGCGAGCTTCATGGGGGTCAAGAGGCCCGTGGTAGCTTCATGACCCAAATGTGCTTTGGCAGTGCTGCACTTCCTCAGGCACGCTGGATCATGCAAGAGCATCCGGGGCCTGTTGTGGACCTTGATGCTCTGTCAAACTTAGAACCATCTGGCATTTTACTCCAAGCAACCATTGAAACGTCTTGGATCAGTCGCAGTTTCCGAGTCCTACTTGACTAGCAAAAGCAGTAGACACACTTCGAGCATCGTCATCATCCCCATTCTGCCCGCGTGGGAGGCGGCTGCTGGCGGAACTTCCACCGAAGCCGCTGCTGTCAGCGGTACGTCCACCAGACTCAACATAGCGCTTCAGCCGGTCAGATTGGCTGAGGCTGGTCTGTTTGGCGTCATTAATACTAAGGCCAGCCAAGCTGACTCCGCCTTGCCCGACAGACTTGCCGTCAACGGTGCTGGCTCCGTTAATATCCGACTCGGTGGCCGCATTGGATTCACCGGCCACACTCTCAGTGGCTCTGCTCTTAGCACCGTTCATGCGACGTCCATTGAGTGAAGGCCAAGTGTCTTGGAAACCAGAAAACATTTGCGGATATGCTGATGGAACACCGACGCCACCAATGGCGGAAGAGTGAACAGACGACACATCATCAGGGATGTAGCCTACGATTGAGCCAGAGTCGTTGTATTCCTGGCGGGTGCCGTTGCGTCCATTGGTCATTCCGTTGGCCATATCAGAAGCACGCTGGTAAGACATCTGGTAGCGTTGAGGGCCACGGTACGACTGCTTCGGACGGCTGAATTGTAGCAGAGAGATTTGGAGATTAGATAGCGGTCCTTCCACTAAGCAATTCCGTTCCTTGAAGTGCAGGAGCAGATAATGCCACAATGGGTGTTTCGAGAGAACCTTCGGATTGCCGAGGATAACCAATCCATATTTCGCACGGGTAAGGGCGACATTGAGACGACGAGGGTCACTCAAGAAACCAATGCCTTGATGGTCGTTTGAGCGAACACAGGAAAGGACGATGAAGTCTTTCTCACGGCCTTGGAAGGCATCAACAGATGCGACTTCTATCTCCTTGTAGTTTTCCTTCTTGAAGGTCCCATTAGTTTGCATTGAACTGACGACATAGCTTCGCTGGCCCTCGTATGGTGTAATGATGCCAATGTCACCGGGCTGCACACCGGCCTTGAAGAACCGCGTAATAATCTTTTCCACGTTCGAGGCCTCAGTACGATTGAGATACGATGTGCCAGAAGCTGATATCTCTTCGTTTCCAAGATTAGACCAGAACATCATCGGTGAATCAACAAGTGGCCAGGGAAAATCCACATCACGTCGAAGTCGCTGTTGCATAGTCACTCCGTTCTGTAGAGATCCTTCGTAGAACATGTTCGATGGAAATTCAGATAGACATGGATGCATACGGTACTGCACATTCAAACGGATGGGAGCGCAGCCGAGTATGACGAGGCGCTCAAATAAGGATTGATTGAGACCTGCTTTGGCAGCCTTCTTGTTCATGATGACTGGGCCAAGTTGCTGGTGATCACCAACGAGCACAACTTGCTTGCAGCCAAGCACCAGTGGGATCATGCACTCTGGCTCTGCGGATTGAGTCGATTCGTCGATGAGGACAGTACGGAATTTGAACCTGGAAAGACGTGGATCGCCTGCTCCAACGCAGGTACAGCAGATAACGTCGGCGTTAGTAAGAATCTCGCGTTCAGCACTACGAGTAAGCTGCTTGTACTTCTTCTCATCCTGGCTAGATAACTCCCCAAGCTCACTCTTCAGCTGATTCAGCTTAACCAGCTCGACATTGCTATCGTTCATACGGACCTGCTCATGAAGGGAAAGGAAGCCAACAGGAGACTCCACATCCTCACGAGATTTCGCTGTCACTCGAACAGTCTTCAGGCCTGTCTTGTGTATGCGCTCACAGAGTTGGTCCACAGCTACGTTAGATGGGGCACAAACAAGTACTTGACCGCCGTTAATCTTCGCCAAGTGGTAGATGATGGTGGCAGAGGTAACGGTTTTTCCAGTACCAGGAGGTCCCTGGATCAAACTCAACGGCTTCTGTAACACACTCTTCACGGCATTGATCTGACTACCATTGAGTTCTGGTAATCCAGGTACGCTGTATTTCTTTGGCATCTGCGTTTTCATAGGCGCTGCTGCAACTTCATGGCCAAGGAGACGATGAAAGATGTATCCAGATACGCTCATCTCGTCTACAGCAAACGTCTTCATAGCCAGCTGCATACGATCAAAAGAGGTGGCTTTCCATACATAATCGGCACTAAAGTTATGGGTGCACTCGGTGGGCACGGATTTGTGATCACCCTTGGCTCTGAGTTCGATCGTGACTTCGTCTGATTGATTGTTCGGAATTTTGATGACATAGCCCACTCCTTCCCACTGTGGACGAAGCTCTCCAGTATACTTGATACGCATTTCGTCGCCAACTGCAAGCTTCACGTCTCCAAGTTCCAGCTTCGGTAGCACGAAACTAGCTAGGTGCTTGTTGTTGAGCCCAAAGTCCCAGCGAACAATAAGTCCATCTTGTGATTGTGACTCCTTGAGCTTTCGGTCGTAGTCGGCCTCGATCTTCACAAGGGGACCGAACACATTCTGATATTGGTATGCATCGTCGTAGTGAAGTAGTACCGGGGCCGGCTCGTCGTCCACGCCTACACCTTTTTCGAGATCCGCAATGGTCGCTGCAGCGTTATCTTTCCACATCTCCTCAAGTTTAGCAATCATCTGCGGGCTTAAATGGCGTGCACGGAGTTGCTCCTGGTCTGATGGTGCGGAGACAAGCCAAGTTAGAAAGGAGCGGTCCTCAATTAATGGCTGCCATCTAGAAACATCCCAGTTCATATCCTTCGAAGAAGGCATAGCGGCGCATGGCTGACGGCAAAGGAGGACCACGACCGTATCCGACTTGGCTGGTATGAAGCCCAACAAGAAAACGTTTTTGGTCCCGCAATTATAGCATTCTAGGACAGTATCTCCCAGCGATGAGCTAGGGTGTAGCTGAACTTCCTTGTGCCGAGCGCGGACCAGGTGGTTGATTATGTGGGAAGAAGAGGTGTTGCCGCGAGCGCTGCAAAACCACTTGCTACAAGCCAAACATCTTACGACAGAGCTCGGGTTGTGAATACCGCAGTAGCTAAACAGAAAGGGTCAGTCTCGCCTGTGCTACAATCTTGACAGTGGGGGGCTAATCTCACGCGCATGCATGTGGTGGTAGTTCCTTCTCCTCTTCAGGTCTCATGCCTGCTTTTCCATCTACTCCATCCAGTGGCATGCTAAGCATGCTCTCAGTATCATCGTCATCAAAAGCCTCTGCACCATCGTCTTCGTCATCATGGCGACGTCTCCTAGGTCCTCCAGTTAGATTGCCCCTGCCGTACTCCCCATCAAGTATATTCTCGTCTGGGTCGATGGTCGAGAGGTCATCTCCAGCGTTTATTGTTGGTCCGGAGTCCGAAACGATAGAATTGTTGATGCTGTTGAAGAATTCCATAGTAGGGTGAGGATATTGCCGACAGTTCAATTAGCTTGTTCCCTCGTAAGCTGTCTGTCCTTTCAGATTCCGAACATATGTTGTCCTATGCCCATGAATGTGGCCTCCCAGTAAGAGTTCACGTCTCCTAACAGCGCTCTACGCAGTGTCGTTGGGTGTATGGTACCTTATGTAGAGGCGGGAATTAGGAGTTAAGTGTTCTGTGGAGCAGGAATCATGTATTTTAAGGAGTCTTCTATTCCCTTCCGGTCCAAGACTCCAAAGGAAAAGGAAGCGATGAAGTAGGAAACAGAAGAGTGAGTTGCTCCGCGGGGGTTGTTGTAGGAGGTAAGGTTCGCGAAGCAAGCGTTCCTGATCTGCAAATGCAAGTGACCCCACTAGCCGAACGAAAACTTCGACACTTTTGTACTTCACTACAGCCCAGGAGATCGACTTTCTCTCGTTCTACGACATCTAGAGGACTAGGAAGTAATGGGGAGGAAACTGATTTGGTCAACAAGATGATAGTGAGCCTCCTGTCCGCCTTTAATCTCTCCCTCCCACCACAGTCAACGGCACCTCAACCCATGACCAAACTCCCACTGACCCATCCAAAAGCGACGACAAGCCCGCCAGAGGCGAGACTACCTCCACCGCCGCGCCCTTACTCTCCGCGACGCCGAGACTGCTGAAAAGCGTGCAAAACTCAAGGCTTCCCTCGCAACCGGCAAACCCCTTGACCCCTCCATCGCCAACGACAAAACCCTTCGCGAAGACTACAAATACGATGAAACCGCCCCCACAGATATCCAAGAGTCCCTTGACGACGAATATGCCCATCTCTCCGGTATCGTCGACCCCAGGCCCTTGGTCACAACCTCTCGCTCCCCTTCCACTCGCCTTTCTGCTTTCGCAAAAGAGATCCGCCTTTTGATTCCCACTTCCATACGCCTCAACCGCGGGACGCTGGTCCTTCCCAACTTGGTCCAATCAGCAAACTCGTCTGGACTTAGCGACCTCCTGCTCCTCCATGAACACCGAGGCACCCCAACCGCCCTCACAATCTCTCACCTTCCCCACGGCCCTACCGCATCCTTCTCCCTGCATAACGTACTCCTCCGTCATGACCTCCCTTCGCCCTCCCGTGGCACAGTCTCCGAGTCCTATCCACACCTATTTTTCGAAGGCTTCACCACCCCGCTCGGAAAACGTGTCTGCCAGATCCTAAAACATCTTTTCCCACCTCGAGAGGCTGCAATAACGAACCAGAAGGTCGGAAACAGGGTCGTTACCTTCAAAAATATCGAGGATAGTATTGAGGTGCGGCATCATGTATTTGTGCGGACGGGGTATCAGAGTGTAGAGTTGGCGGAGGTTGGGCCGAGGATGACGATGCGCTTGTTCGAGATCAGAGGGGGGACTTTGGAGGACAAGGGCGGCGACACGGAGTGGCATATGAACCAGTATACGAGAACCGGGAGGAAGAAGGATTATTTATGAACATTTCGGTGGAATTACAATGCTCATGCTACTCGCTCTTCATATTCATGCTAGGTGAGAGAACAAGACTACGGAATTTGAATTATCCGGTGGGAACCCTCGGGTTGAACGAAAAAGGCAGATATAGCCATGACCGAAGAGAACAAGTGGTAGGAAATAGGACTGGATACCGAGACAGCAGTGAAACAAAGCCGCAAACGGCAAGAGGTGTCGCCGCGGAGTCGAGCAAGAAAATTAAACCGCAAGCGCTCGCTACCATGGGCCCTCAACACGACACCATAAAGAAACTCACGCTATGCAGATACTCAACCCATGTGAGGCAGCGAGGGTCGTTCCTAGAAGTACCAGTTAGAACGCCCCAACCCCAAACCTTCAACGTCAATGTCAACCTCGCCCCATCTCACCCCCTCTCCTTCTCCATAGGCGGTAAAAAACCGTTTAGCTATAAAATACCCCAATCGAACACATGAAACGGCCTTTGATTCAACCTATCACCAACAACACCATTCCTTCCCCCACAACAGTCTTGCCCATACCTGAAACTCCCTCCCCACAGCGCCCCAGTGCCTGTATTCCCTGACCTCCCCATTCAAATACCCTGCATCCACTGCTTCTTTCCCCCCAGGCTCTGCTTTTCTCAAGAGACCAACGCCCTCACTCCTTCAATTCCGCCAACTACAACCCTTCACTCTGTCTTCCCTCAATCCCCGTTTCTCAGAGAGTATTCCCATCTCTCACACAACCAACCTCCCGCTTTCAGGGCTCGTCTCTCTTATGCTAAGGTTTAAGAAATCATTGGTTGTTGTTACTTCTTTTTAGAGGTGGTGATGGTTCTTGTCGCTCCATTCTTATCGCAGGTCTCCCTCCTTTCCCTTACTTTCTCCAAATACCTATTCCGCCCCTCCCTCCCCCGCCTCAACCCCCTCGCGCCTCCGTCCTTTCCTGTCCATTCCCATCTCCTTTAGCGCCCTAGATATCGTGCTCTGACCGACAACAATCTCCCACTCGTCAAAAAGATACTCCTTCATCCCATCCTGCTCTGCCCATGGCTGAGTCCCTACATCATGCCGCAGCCCGATCCTGGCCGCAGAGTGGATCGACGCCGGTGGTCCTGGTGCAGCCATGCTGTGCGGGGGTGTGTGATGACCCCAAGTTCTTAATCGCGTTCTGATCCTTCTGACGGTTCTGACGGTTCTGGAAGCGACGCCCTCGACGTCGGCGGTAATGTCGGTCGACAATCCTCGCTGTAGATGTAATGCAATTCAATCTCTCTGGGTAGAGGGAAGGGAAAGAACCATATCGCGTAAGAATGGGTGTCAAAATCGGTGCTACGACTTACCAAATCTACATGCAGGCGACAGAGATATGTAACATCAAAGAACATACCTACAACAAGGTTTCGTGAGGGTGTGGATCAGGTATTCATGAATAGCTACTAGACTCTTCCGCAACTGGGCCGAAGTTTGGAAGCCAGATATCGAATTTCACGCATACTATTATTCGTCGTTGTAAGATACCTAACTGAATATTTTGGGATATGTCAAGAGTAAGGGGCGGCGTAACCGGATTCTCTCTGCTGGATACGGCTGGGATTTAATTACAATCTGATATTGGCACGATTGGTGGGGGTCCTGGATATTTCACCTACATCTAGGGGTAAATCAAAAGTTCGTTTCCACCGTATTTCCATTTCATTCTAATATAGTTTCACTGTCCTCAACCCCTTCTCCCCGGCCCTCCCCCAACCTCCTCACATCCCGTGTCCAGCTTTACCCCCTACAACCAAATTTCGATTTTAGAATACGATGTTTGCAGGAGAAGCTTGGGGTGCAAAATTTGTCAAATGGACGGGAAGGAGAAAGGTAGAGGGAGGAGGAACCGGGGAGAAGGCGGGATTGGAGGCACTAAATCATCGTCATAAATACAAATAGTCACAGATGTCTGGCTGAGGAGTTGGGTTCGACAGTTCATCAAAGCAGAAGCACGGTTGGGATCAATTGATTGCTCTTTTTTCAATGGAATAAAGTAAGGTACTGTAGGTAACTACTTTAATGAAACGATCAAGGCTTGCCCTGCAGAAAACAGCCAAGAGAGGGTCCACAGTCGGGGATCAGCAGAGGCGTGCGTACAGTAGTAAGCGATTGCTGTAGGGTTACTGTAGGCTGCGGACTGCGGTACGATCAGCGACGTACATACCTATGTAATGCTGCAGCCCTAGGGCCAAAGATCTATGCTTATCAACTTGCTACGTTTTCGATTCCGAATCTTTCATACTTTAGCATAGGTTCGAAATTTTAACATCTTTATACTTGAAGAATCTCTGCACCCATGACTCTTTGGAGGCAGATTTTTATTTCGCGACTCCACTAATTATAATGTTAAATTCAAAGAACGAGGTCGAGCTGGAAAATTTTGGGGGCATCAGTGATGCCGCAAGAAAGGACAATGGAATAGACTCAACCAATTCCACTCAATTGCCATCTCATCAATCTTCGCAAAAGACCGGCGCAGAGAAACCGGTTAACGATGAGGCGCCAGCATTGCCTGACATATCGCGCTCTCGAGCTTTCGTGATCATATCCCTTCTCACTGGAGTTAGCTTTCTCAATACGATGGGTTCTGGGATTCTGACTGTTGCACTTCCAACAATTGCGCGAGATATCAATCTGAGCCCGAATTTGCTACTGTGGCCTGCCTCCGTCTATGCTCTTGCCGCCGGGTGTACACTGCTTATTTTTGGTGCTGTAGCAGACGTTGTGGGCAGTAAAAGAGTATGGTTGGCTGGGGCCGGTTTCTATATTGCGTTCACTCTGGCCTGCGGTCTTGCTAGAACAGGTATCCAACTCATCCTGTTTCGAACAATCCTTGGGATAGCTATTTCGATGTGTCTGCCAAGTGCTGTAAGTATTACGACGAATTCCTTTCCTCGAGGGAAACGACGAAATATTGGTTTTGCTTGCATGGGAATGGGACAGCCACTGGGTTACTCAATTGGTTTGATACTGGGAGGAGTATTTACAAATACCATTGGCTGGCGATGGGGATACTACCTGAGCGCCATCATAAATACGGGCCTCTTCGCTGGAGCATTATGGGGTCTACCATCTGAAAAGTCACGAGAAGCGGTATCTTGGGGACGTCTCCTGCACGAAATCGATTGGATTGGGGCCCTTATCATAAGCATATCGCTGGGATTACTATCATATGTTTTGGCGTAAGTTTCTTTGACTGCACTTTCACCTGAAAGATGTTAATACGGATTTAGCATGGTCACTGCAAGCTATTCTCGTCTTGGAGATGCTCCAAACATCGCCCTTTTGGTTGTGGCGATCGTTCTAATGCCAGCATTTGTCTTCTGGGTTGCCCGGCAAGAACGCTTGGGGAAACCAGCAATTATTCCCAACAGCCTTTGGAAGAATACTCCTTTTACTGCAACCTGTGTCGCGGTATTCTTCACGTGGGCAGTCTTCAATTCCTTTCAATATTTTGCTACTCTATTGTAGGTTTAAATGCTACCTTCGTTATTGTAAGACTACTAATTGGATATTTTCAGTTTTCAGCGGGTCCAAAGGCTGTCGGCCATTCAAACATCTGTTCGCTTTCTTCCTATGGTGGTAGTAGGGGCTGGAACCAATATCGTCACAGGATTTCTTGTCGACAAAGTCCAAGTTCGCACGCTAGTTGTTGGTTCGGCAGCGATTACCCTCTTGCCGCCTATCCTGATGGCAGTGATTCAGCCGCAATGGATATACTGGTCAGCAGCATTTGTGTCAATGCTGCTCTCACCGCTCCATCCTGACGGTAAGATTTCTACGCTTTGACGTGCTGACCTGTGATTTTACTAAGACTAATTCCAGTTCTCTTCACCGTCTCGAATTTGATCATATCCAACGCGTACCCTGGCAAAAATCAAGGTCTAGCCGGAGGCGTGTTCAACGTTATGTCTCAAATTGGGAATTCGGTTGGGCTAGCAGTCACAGCCGCAATAGCGGCATCTGTCACAGCTCACGGAACCCTCCTGGGCCAAGACCCCAATAGCCCTGACGCATTGCTGAGGGGATATCATGCTGCGTTCTGGACCATGTTTGCCAGCATGGTTTTTGTGTGTTGTATCACCTTTTGGGGACTTCGAAAGGGGGGGAAGGTGGGTGGTAAAAGCGAGTGATGGTATAAATGCAGGCGGTTGATTTTAGCGATGACCAAATACCCATCCACGCCATCGTCTTATACGGAGTAAGGTAAAGTAGGCGAGCAAAGATGACGGGATGTCGTAAGTTTGCGGCGCGGGCCTGACAACGAATCGGACGGGACTCCGTGGGGAAAAACTAGAGAGAGTAGTGAGATTGTAACCGAAGCTGAGGTTACGAAGGAAGCACCAAGGATTAATGACCTAGGATCAGTGCATCAGGTAAGGTTTCTACCTACAGACTACAGTACATGTTTAAAACCCATCCCGCGTTTCCCACGATCTACTATGTATTACAAGTACTAGCTGATGGAGCTAAGCTCCAAGTAGGCCGAAGTATACGGAACAAGGCTAGAGTGCGGATTAGCGGGCCCGTGAAACCGAGTAGGGCTAATTTCCAACGTCAGCTTGTAAGATTCCTCATGCATTGATTGTTCTTCTGTAATCCTGAATCCCAAAGGATTCCAGGGCGATCGATCCATGCATGCGAGATACGATTGTCAAGCGTTGTTTCCCCGTAACATGAGAGACTTCTCCGTAGTAGTGGACAGGACATGAAAAGACTATTCACATTCCAATATGAATCCAATCAACCACAGACACACACGGACGTTGTCGACCTTCATGCGTAGTAGACGGCGCAGCTAAAGTACCTTTTGGTTCCCGAGACTCAGCCTTCCCTCATGCACCTGGCCATCCTCAGCCAGGCTCTCGAGATGACGATTGCAATGCTAGTCTTGGCATAGAGAGAGTAACCCGTCCTGTCATTCACAATCTTAGCCAGCAGGCCCCCCTTCCAATCTGACTTAACTCACCGCCATTCACCCCTCCACTGTCGTTCTAGGCTTGGGGTGAGACAATATACAAAAGTCGACGGCTTAGAGAGTCAGCATCATGACATGATCGCTAATTCGAGGCAATCTTACAATAATGTCGGAGGTAGCGATAGTTTCAAATGGGCTTTTCCAGGAACCCGATGCGATGCGTAATTGGATCGTTTCCGACGGGTTCACAACGCCAGTGAAGAGTTGAAGTGCTTCTTGCAGAGGATACCTGTGCAGGTCTAATTGAAAAAGAATTGGTACGGGGATTATATTGGAAGGTTGCACTGTATCCCCGCAAGGCTTCGCTGATCTACTAGTTCCCTTCCGCTGTCGAAGTCTTTGACGGTGGAGCGGGTGAGGAAGCAGGGGACGGACATGCCATTGCGGCTCGGCAGCTACTAGGCATATATACCCTAACATAGGTACATGGTCTCTATGCAAAACCCTGAGGCCTCTCTGGGCCACGAGGTTTGAACGGCCTGCCACATGCTCCACTGACTGGACGGCAGCTCTAGACACATGTTGGACTTTTGACGATGGAAAGAACCCAAGGCCGCCGCACTGACCCGGATGACCCCAGGACCGTCAGGGCAATGGAAGAGCTATGAGTAATGCTCTAGTGAGCAACCTCATTACACTAGCACTGTGGGCGGAAAGTTGAGAAGCCTCACAAAAGCTCCCAAATACGCCTCAAGTCATGCCCTTACATTAATGCTAAATCCTGTATGAAAATGGGTGGGGACCTGGTATGACCATGATTACTGGGTTCTGCAGCCTCGTTTACGAGCTGATATCGTGCCAATGGTCCTCGACTTTCTTTGTTGGGTTACATCATCGGTAATGGTAACGTATTCTCCAGGCTGTGATGTCTGAGCCTCTTGTAGTGCTTGTTTCTCCTTTCAATCGCGGCACGTGAAGTCAATCTTCCACTCAGAAAGCATCCTATATTACCAGCGACCTTGGACTGCAGAATCTGCATATCACAGCATTATGTATCCACGAGGGCAAGGCCAGAAGATTCTTGTCGTTGGCGCTGGTCCGGTAGGGGCTTTGGCAGCTATATATGCTTCTAGACGAGGTTACCAAGTCGAAGTATACGAGTTACGCAATGGTGAGTTCGGACGTCGAGTTCTATTCATTTCCAGCTTTTCCAACTCGACCTTTCCATTCTTCGTTGTCAAAGCCGTACGGTATTGCTGAGTTCAGCTATCTACACCAATCTACGCCTATGGTTTGATCCGAGCCATTTGTAATCTGTCACCCCTTAAGTCATTTGCTATATACTTTACAACCACTGACTCTTCACTGAATAGACCTTACCCTGCCAACCGTGGTTCCTCTAAACTTTACAAAATCGATCAACCTGACACTTTCGGAACGTGGAATACAAGGCTTGAGCCATAGCGGTAGTCCTGGTTTGTTGGAGGATATACTTAGCGAGACTATCCCTGTATACGGACGCATGGTGCACGGGAAATCTATGTTGGGAACCCTGACTGAAAAAGCAATGCCATATGACGTACACGGTCGAGTAAGTGAGTTGATACAGTTGCTAAGGGCGTTGCTGATGGATTTTCCTCTAGTATCTCCAAGTTGTGGACCGAGAAAAGCTCAACAAACGACTCTTGCGGGACCTGGAAACAGACCCGAACGTAAAAATATTTTACAATCACCAACTGGTCAGCGCCGATTTTGATAACAAGAAAGCCGTCTTCAAACGAACCTTTCCCCAAGAATGCAGTGAGAAGCTACCGCCAGCAAAACTAGTGGACATTGTCGAGGAAGATATACCTGTTGAATCAGTAGAAGTCAGCTTCGACCAGTGCATTGGAGCTGATGGTGCTCATTCCGCAACACGACATCAACTCACCAAGCACACAAGAGTCGACTTTCAACAGACATGGATCGATACGTTTTGGTGCGAGTTCATTGCCCCCGCAGCGGCCAGTGGAGGATACAAAATGTCGCCTAATCATTTACATATATGGCCTCATCCAGAATTCATGTTTTTCGCCGCACCTGATATAGTAAGCTCCCAATGTTTGCTTCCTCCCCTTCGTGTAGCGTTGACGAAGACACAGAATGGCACCTTCACATGCAATCTCTTCGCCTCAGAAGCAGTATTCCTAGACCTCGAAGCAGGTTCTTCCGAACACCTTATCGCCTTCTTCAACACCCACTTCCCGGGCGTAATCCCCGACCTCATCCGCCCCGAAGCAATCCACAGCCAATTCTTCAAAAACCGCCACCTCCCGCTCCTGGACATCAAATGCCGTCCCTACCACTACCGCGACACCTGCGTCATCGTCGGCGACGCCGCCCACGCCATGGTTCCCTTTTACGGCCAGGGCATGAACACCGGCTTCGAGGACGTGCGCTTGCTCTTTGAAGAGTTCCTCGACAGGGACGACGACGCCCAGGGACGGCTGCAGGTCGGCCAGAAGAGTGGAGACGCCGACGCGCCGTTTTCGAATGTGCTGGAGCGGTACACGAAGACGCGGATACCGGATGTGCATGCAATGAACGCACTGGCGCTGCAAAACTACGAGGAGCTACGCATTGGCGTTAAATCTTACCCGACCTTGACACGCAAATGGATCGAGGAGTTTCTCGATGTGTGGTGTCCTAGGTTGCAATGGGCTACGCTGTACAGTCGTGTTGCGTTTGGGAACGAACGAATGTCCGAGGTGACGCGGAAGGCGCAAAAGCAGAAGAATATCCTGCAGCTCCTGTTCGGCTTCGTTGTGTTATGGCCGCTGTCTCTAGTTGCGGCGTTTGTGGTGCTGCATGGGCGGACGTCGTGGGCGATCTAGAAGTCGTGTGGTGCGGGTGAGTTGGGAAAATTGCATTTTCATCGGGGTCGAAAGCATTGCATATGGTCTGGAAAATAAGGCCCTTTAGATTTACAAGTTTCGGGGATGGTTGACGAGCTAGCATCTCAGATTGTCAGATATACTTCTACGGCATTCATCACAGCCCGCAAGCTGACCCGAGAGTTTCCTATGACAAGATGTCGGATCGAACAGGGTAGCGAGTCTTAGACGATTCTTATCTCTACCTTCTCCAGCTTGCGTATCCGAACAGTCCTGTCAGTAGCGTCTAGCATTGCTTTCTCCCTCCTCCTCCTTTTTGGCCGTCTTGCATTCACTTCCGAGCCCGCCCATTCCAAGTCTTGGAATCTCCGCTTCAGCTTGCTTTTCGCTCATCGCGTTCCCTTTTGTCCAGCTCGCTTCCTCTCCCCCCCCCCCTTCCTCCCTCCCCCCGGTCTTCCCTCCAAAACTGACAATCGACCACTCTTCCCCTTCTAACAATCTAAACCAACCCATCAACCCACCCAACCAAAACCCTTACCGCTGCAGATTCCGTTCGTAATGAGGGCACTGAATGAAGAAGACGGAGGGGAAGGGGGGGATCAAGATGTCGGCGAGTATCTGTATAAGGGCGGAGCGAAAAGGGGTGAAATTCTAACAAGAGACCGGGAAGGGTGTGGAAAGGGTGGAGTAATGAAAAAGAGCAAACCGCCAAAAAACCGCAAACCCTTTCACATTTATATACACCCCCCGATATCAGAACACCCAGCCAAACCCTTTCATGCCCCTTATTATCCCATCACAGACCGCGATCCCTTCTCTTCCCCCCCGTTTGCTAAAAGACGGACGAGTAAAAACGAGCGCGATGGACTATTATACAACCGCAATGGGGTGTCTGAGGGGGGTCGTGCATTGATGGTGTGAAGAAAGGAAGGGGATGTGATGGAGTGAGGTACAGGGTCGTACTAAGCTAAGGGTGGGAGTTTGAGAGAAAAAGCGGAGGATGCGACGGCGGAGACGGGGGATGGGGATGCCTTGTTTGATGGTATATGTAGGGAGAATAGGGGTGGGGCAGGGGAATTTTGAGAAAATGAGGATGGTTAGAAGAGAAGAATTTTTTTTTTTTTCATGTGAGATAATGCCAAACGTGCTTTATGTAGCCCAGAAGAGCGGTTATGAAGCACAGGCATACATACCATCTACGCAACACGAAGTCGCAGTCTGGCGGTGTACACGCAGTATCTTGAGAAAAGAAACCTCACGCTTTTCCCTTTTTTTTAAAAAAAAGAACCCACGTTCCGGCACGCATTCAAGCTCTACTAGCAAATCAAACAACTCCAAAAAGTCCTCGCCAGAAATCCCCCCCCCTCCTCATAGAACCATTCATACAACCTATTGCAACCAACCCCAAGCGATGAAAAGAACAAGCTTCACCCCCCCCCCGACGCGCAGAAAAACATGTCAAGACGCACCTAATGCTACTGTATGCTCAATGAAAACGAGTTCGATTTACAGCGTCGAGCCACGGTTTGAAACAGCGGCCGTTACGCGAAAGATTTTCCTGAGCCTGTCGGAGTCGTTGGTCGTGTGTGTGCCGACTTGTATGCTTCTGGAAAGATTTCGTAGCTGGAGTTGTGTGTACAGGATGGGGAGGGAGGGAGGGGGTGCCGTGGAGGAAGGCAGTTGAGAGGGAAGAGGATGGAGTGGGGCGGAAAGAAGGAGGGGGGGTGTGTGGGTAGGAGGAGGAGGAGGAGGAGGGGGGGTTACTTTAGGAGATGGGTTGATGGGTGGTGTAGGACTTGGCTTGAAGAGGGTGAGATGGGTTGCTAACCCGTCGTCACGACTAGGTAGGTAGCTGCCATACCCAGCAGCACTCCAGCAGCATTCATCT
>JAABUH010002318.1_pt1 | contig 18496 bp, 14 predicted proteins | sample 5559121 | NCBI WGS metagenome assembly JAABUH01 (sample SAMN10711871, study PRJNA513364) | rock metagenome | isolation source: Antarctica rocks | place: Antarctica: Victoria Land, Battleship Promontory nord | collected 2015-12-28
GCCGCCTGGATGGCTAAGGGGGATAACGCCAGGGCGCAGGGCTCTCGCTCCCCCGCCCACGAGCTGGCCCGGCGTACCGGTGCCTCCCTGGGAGCTGCCCGCCAGTCCATCGAGGTGGGCCAGCGCCTGGCCCATCAACCCCTGGTGGACGCGGCTGCCCGGCGAGGAGAGCTGTCCCCGGCCCAGGCCGCCTTGGTGAGCGACGCGGTAGAAGCCGATCCAAGTGCCGAGGCCAAGCTGGTGAGCACTGCCGCCCTGGGTTCCCTGGCCGAGTTGCGAGAGCGCTGTGCCCAGACCAAGGCCAACGCCGAGCCCGACCTGGAGGCCCGCAGGCGGCGTATCCACTCCCTGCGCCACCTGCGCACGTACACCGATCCGGAGGGGATGTGGCACCTGCGGGCCCAGGGCAACCCCGAGCACGGCGCCCAGGTGATGAGCGCTCTTGGGCCCATTGCCGATCAGATCTTCGCTCAGGCTCGGGCCGAGGGACGTCGAGAGCCCGCCGACGCCTATGCCTTCGACGCCCTGGTCTGCCTGGCCAACTCGGCGGGATGGGAGGTGCGGCGGAGGCCCAGGGTGCGCAGGGCGGCGCCGGAGTGGGCGGTGGCAGGCAAGGTGATACCGGACAAGGTGGTGCCAACTCCCCCAGCGGGGGCGTCAGTTCCAGTCCGTCCAGCCCCTACCCGTCCAGCGCTGACCCCGGCCCCAGCCCGGCTGGCGGTAAAGCGACTGGTCCCCGCCGGCCCCGGTCCCCCGGTCCCAGCCGGACCAAGGTGATCGTGCGCATCGACTTCGACGCCTTGTTACGGGGCTACCCGGTGTCGGGTGAGACCTGCGAGCTGGTGGGCTATGGACCGGTGGCCGTCTCGGCGGTGAGGGACCTGTTGGACACCGCCGATCCCTTCATCGCCACGGTGGTGACCAAGGGCCACGCCCTGGTGGGAGTGGCTCATCTGGGCAGGCGTCCCAACGCCTACCAGCAAAGTGCCCTGGAATGGCTCTACCCGTCCTGTGCAGTTGAGGGCTGCCCGGCCCAGGCCCGCTTGGAGTTCGACCACCGCCTGGACTGGGCGACCACCCACTACACCGTGTTCGACTTGTTGGACCGGCTGTGTCCCCACCACCACGACCTCAAGACCAGGTACAACTGGTCCCTGGTGAGGGACGGGGCAAGCGGGCCTTCGTGGCACCCGACGATCCCCGCCATCCCCGCTATGGCCGGGCGCCGCCCAGGAAGCCACCACCGACCGGGCTACCGGCAACAGCAGGGACTCAACCAGTCGGAGCCGGCCGATGAGGCCCGACGGAGCGCCGCCCCTAGCCCACCGGAGGGCCCACCGCCCGGGTGAGCAGGTCCTGCGTCTCCAGTTGGTGCAGGGCCGCGCTTCCGGTGGCGGGGCTGCCGGACTCGGCCCGGCTCACGTGGCGCAGGGTGAAGTCGTTGCGCAGGACACGGTGCAGCCGACTGTGCACAAAGGTCCAGGCGCCCATGTTCTCGGGCTCCTCCTGGAGCCACACCACCTCGGTGGCCGCCTGGTAACGATCCAGGATGGTAGCGACCTGCTCCTCGGGCCAGGGGTACAGCTGCTCCACCCGTACCACCGCTACCACTGGGCGCTGGCCCGCTGCCACCCGCTGGTCCCGCCGGGCCATGGCCTCGTAGGCCACCTTGCCCGAGCACAGCACGACCCGACCCACCGACGCGGGGTGAATCGACGCCGCCTCCCCGGCCTCGGACCGGGTGGGCGGGCGGCCGGCCTCGGACCGGGTGGCCGGGTCGTCCAGGACTACCCCAAACGAGCCCTCCACCAGGTCGGCAATCTCCGAGCGGACGGCCTTGGCCCGCAGCAAGGACTTGGGGGTGAGCACGATCAGGGGCCGGGCCACCTGGCGCAGGACCTGGGCGCGCAGGAGGTGAAAGTACTGGGCGGCGGTGGTGGGATTGACCACGCAGAGGTTGCCGTCGGCCGCCAGGTTGAGGAAGCGCTCCAAGCGAGCCGAGGAGTGCTCGGGGCCCTGGCCCTCGTAACCGTGGGGCAGGAGCATCACCAGGCCAGAGGTCTGGCCCCACTTGTGGCGGGCGGCCACCAGGAACTGGTCGATCACGATCTGGGCGCCGTTGACGAAGTCACCAAATTGGGCCTCCCAGGCCACCAGGGCGTCCTTGCGCATCACCGAGTAGCCGTACTCGAACCCCAGTGCCGCGTACTCCGACAGCATGGAGTCATAGACGAAGAAGCGCCCGCTCCGCTCCGGGTCATCGCCTACATGGTCCAACGCCACATGCTCTGCGCCGGTGTGATAGTCCACCAGTACCGAGTGGCGCTGACTAAAGCTGCCCCGCCGGGTGTCCTCACCGGCCAGGCGGACATCGATCCCCTCCGCCAGGATGGAGCCAAAGGCCAGACTCTCGGCCAGGGCCCAGTCAACCGTTCCAGCGTCGTAAAGCTCGCCCCGGCCGGCCAGCTGTTGAGCCAGCTTGGGATGGACGGTGAAGCCGTCCGGCACCGAGACCAGGGCGGCCGCGATCTGGTCGAGGATCGGGCGGGTCACCCCGGTCTCCAGTGGTGGCAGCGGTGCCGCCGGCGGGGCGGGGACGGGCAACGAGGTTCGCCGCGGTGGGGCGGACGAACGCGTCTCGTCCAACGCTGTCTGGAGTCGGGCCGCGAAGTCATTCAGCGCCTGCTCCGCCTCCTCCATGGTGATGTCGCCCCGCTTGACCAGGGCCTCGGTGTAGAGCTTGCGTACCGAGCGCTTGGCCTCGATCCGCTCGTACATCTGCGGTTGGGTGTAGCTGGGCTCGTCTCCCTCGCTGTGGCCGAACCGGCGGTAGCAGACCATGTCGATGACCACGTCTTTGCTAAAGGCCTGGCGAAAGGCGAACGCCAGCCTCCCCACCCGCACGCACGCCTCGGGATCGTCGCCGTTGACATGGAAGATGGGGGCCTGGACCATCTTGGCCACGTCGGTGGCGTACACCGACGAGCGGGCCGACTCGGGCAGGGTGGTGAAACCCAGCTGGTTGTTGATCACCAGGTGAACGGTTCCGCCGGTGCGATAGCCGCGCAGGGCCGACAGGTTGAGCGTCTCGGCCACCACTCCCTGGCCCGAGAAGGCGGCGTCACCGTGCACCAACAGCGGCAGCACCGGGTACCGGGCCCCCTCGTCAAGGACGTCCTGGCGGGCTCGGACCATGCCCTCGACCACCGGGTCCACCGCCTCCAGATGGGAGGGATTGGAAGCCAGAGTGATCGGGATCTCGATGTCCGAGGCGCCCCGGAACTTGCCGCTGGCCCCCTTGTGGTACTTGACGTCACTGGATCCCTGCACCGTCTCAGGGTCGAGGTCTCCCTCGAACTCACGGAAGATCTCTCGGTACGACTTACCTACGATGTTGGCCAGCACGTTGAGCCGGCCCCGGTGGGCCATGCCCATAACCACCTCGTCCATCCCAGCCCGGGCCGCCTCGTCCAGCACCGCGTCCAGGAGAGGGATGGCAGACTCCGCCCCTTCCAGTCCAAAGCGCTTCTGACCGACGTACTTGGTGTGAAGGAAGCGCTCGAAGGCCTCGGCCGCGTTGAGCCGCCCAAGGATGTACCTCTGCTCATCGACGCCCAACTGGATGGGCACGCCCTCGACGTGTTCCTGGATCCATCCCTTCTGGTCGTGCTCCTGGATGTGCATGTACTCCACCCCGACGGTGCGGCAGTAGGCGTCACGCAAGATGCCCAGGATCTCCCCCAGGCAGAGAGTGCCCCGACCCGCCAGGCCGTCGGTAAGGAACTCGCGATCGAGGTCCCACAGGGTCAACCCGTAGCTGGCGGGGTCGAGCTCCTCATGCATATGAGGCTCATTTGCATCCAACGGATCCAGGTGGGCGATCAGATGACCTCGCACCCGGTACATGTTGATGAGCTTCTGCACGTGGGCCTGCTTGACCAGACGAGATCGCTCCTTGTCCACCGGGTTGACGTCCGGGCGCCAACGGACCGGCTCGTAGGGGATCCCGATGGCCCGGAACACCCCATCGTAGAAGCGATGGCCGCCCCGGAGCAGATCGTCCACTCGCTCCAAGAAGAGGCCCGAGTCGGCCCCCTGGATGATCCGGTGGTCGTAGGTCGACGTGAGGGTCATGACCTTGCTCAGGCCCAGCTCGGCCAGCATTCCTCCGTCCGCACCCTGGTACTCGGCCGGGTAGCCAATGGCGCCCACCCCCACGATGGCGCCCTGCCCGGACATCAGGCGGGGCACGGAGTGGACCGTACCCATGGTCCCCGGGTTGGTCAGGGTCAAAGTCACTCCGGCGAAGTCGTCGACATCCAGTCGCCCTGCCCTGGCCCGGCGCACCAGATCCTCGTAGAGCGCCACGAAGCTCTTGAAGTCGAGGGTGTCGGCCACCTTGACGCACGGCACCAGCAAGGTGCGCGACCCGTCAACCCGGGCCACGTCGATGGCCAGACCCAGGCCAACGTGCCCAGGTCGGACCACTCCTCCCGTCCCCCGACCGTCAGCATCCTCCACGAAAAATGCGTTCATCGCAGGTACAGCCTGGATGGCCTGGATCACGGCGTAGCCCACCAGATGGGTGAAGCTCACCTTGCCACCGGTGGTGCGGCCCAGATGGTTGTTGAGGATGGTGCGGTTGACCTCCAGCAGCTTGGCTGGCACCGACCTGACGCTGGTGGCCGTAGGTACACCCAGGCTGGCCTGCATGTTGGCCACCATGCGGGCCGACGCCCCACGGATCGGTGTCGCGACCAGAGGCTGACTGTCACCGCCTCGGGCTTCCCCGTCATCCCGATAATCGGCGAAGAACTCTCGCCAGGTCTGGCTCACCGATAAAGGGTCCTGGCGGAACTGCTCGTACATGTCGTCCACCAGCCAGGCATTGGCCCCAAAGGCGCCGGCGGTCAGCGGTCCTGCCCCGCCATTTGGTCCCGATCGGTCGCTGGTTGGTCTCTGCGCCACCGACACCGAGCCTACCGAGGCTCCCCTGGGGCCAGACCCGCGTCTCGGGAGGGGACCGGTAGGCTTATTGCGCCGTGCGTGCCAGGGTAACCCGATCGTTCTCGTTCGAGGCAGCCCACCACCTGCCCTGGCATCCGGGCCGGTGTCGGCGCATGCACGGTCATCACTACCGCTTGGAGGTGACGGTAGAGGGCCCAGTAGGAGACCAGGGCGTGGTGATGGACTTCGACTGGCTGGCCGAGGTGGTCGAGTCGACGGTAATCAGTCGCTACGACCACCACCTGATCAACGACTTCCTGGAAAATCCGACCGCCGAGCTGATCGCCGCCGATGCCTGGAAATCGCTGGAGGCGGCCGGCCTGGCGGTGGCGGCCATCCGCCTGTGGGAGACGCCCGACTCGATGGTCGAGCTGCTGGCCTGAATGGTGAGATTCCAGCATGTGGTCCTGGCCTCCGGTGGCCTGGACTCGACGGTGTGCCTGGCCCTGGCCCAGCAGGACTCGGGTGTGGCCCCGCTAGCCCTGAGCTTCGACTACGGCCAGCGCCATGGCATCGAGCTGGAACGGGCGGCGGCGATCTGTGCCCGGTACGGGGCCGAGCAACTGGTGGTGAGCATCGACGCCCAGACCTGGGGGGGCTCGGCCCTGACCGATCCCGACATCGACGTACCCGCCCCCGGCGGCTCGCCAGTGGAGTCCGCGGTGCCAATCACCTACGTTCCGGCCCGCAACGCCATCTTCCTGGCGGTGGCGCTGGGGGTGGCCGAGGCCCGGGGCGCCGAGGCCGTCTACCTGGGCGTCAACGCGGTGGACTACAGCGGCTACCCCGATTGCCGCCCGGTGTTCGTGGAAGCCTTTCGCAGGGTGGCCGAGGTGGGCCAGCGCCGTGGCCTGGAGGGCCACCCGGTGGACATCCGGGCTCCGCTGATCGAGGCGTCCAAGGCCGACATCGCCAGGTTGGGCACCGAGCTGGGCGCTCCCCTGGAGCTGACCTGGTCGTGCTACCGGGAGGGCCCCCAGCCGTGTGGGAGGTGCGACGCCTGTGATCTGCGGGCCCGTGGGTTCGCGGCCGCCGGTCTGGCCGATCCCGCCCTGGCGAGCGTGGAGAATCCCGCGCTGACGGCGGCCGAGCAGCAGGCGGCGGCCCGTGACTCCTGACTCCGGGGCCGGGGCAGCTGGCAGGGGAGCTCCCGGCACCATTCTGGTCAGCGAGGTGTTCTCGGCCATCCAGGGGGAGGCCGCGCTGGTGGGCGAGCGCCAGGTCTTCCTGCGGCTCACCGGATGCAACATCCGCTGTCGCTACTGTGACCAGCCCGAGGCGCTGGAGAAGCGGGGCGGTCCCTGCCGGCTGGAGCAGACACCGGGGCGGCGGGACTGGGCCCAGGCCACCAGTCCGCTCGTCCTGGCGGAGGCGGTCGAGGCAGTCGACCGCCTATGGAGGGCGCTCCCCCACCACTCGGTGAGCGTGACGGGGGGCGAGCCACTCCTCCAGGCCGGGCGCCTGGCCCGGCTGCTGCCCATGCTGGCGGCACGGGGTCATCGGGTCATGCTGGAGACCAACGCCACCTTGCCCGGCCGCCTGGCTCAGGTCCTTCCCTGGGTGGATCACGTGAGCGCCGACATCAAGCTGGACAGCGTGGACGGGCAGGGCACGCAGCTCGACCTCCAGCGCCACTTCCTGGAGCTGGCCCGCGGGCGTCACCTGTTCGTCAAGGTGGTAATCGGCCCCGACACCTCCGCTTGCCAGCTGGAGGCAGCGGTGGCCATGGTCCATCGGGTAGCTCCCGCCTCGGAGGTCTTCCTGCAGCCGGTGACCCCGTTCGGCGCGGTGCTGGCTGCGCCCAGCCCCGAGCTGGTACTGGAGTGCCAGGAGCTGGCCCTGCGACTGCATCCCCGGGTGCGGGTGGTGCCCCAGACCCATCGCCTGATCGACCAGTTGTAGCGTCGCGGCCATGAGGATCCTGGTAAGCGGCTCTCACGGGCTGGTCGGCAGCGCCCTGACCGCCGCCCTGGGCAGAGCCGGGCACGTTGTGATCCCTTTGGTCCGCCGGCCAGCCAACGAGCCGCGGACGGGTGGGCCGTCGGGAGATGATGCCCAGGCATCGGGCGAGAGTGAGGTGGCGTGGGACATCGCCGCCGGCAGCCTGGACCGGAATGCCCTGGCCCGCGTTCGGCCTGACGCGGTGGTCCATCTTGCCGGGGAGAACCTGGGCGCCCGGCGCTGGACCGAGGTCCAAAAGGCCAAGATCCGCGACAGCCGGACCCACGGGACCCGCCTGCTGGCCTCGGCCCTGGCCGAGCTCAATCCGCCCCCGAGGGTCATGGTGAGCGCCTCGGCCATCGGCTGGTATGGCGACCGCGGCGAGGAGACGCTGGACGAGTCGAGCAGCCCGGGGACCGGCTTTCTGGCCGAGGTGTGCCAGACGTGGGAGGGGGCCACCACCGCCGCCGGGGCCGCGGGCATCCGAGTGGTCCACCTCCGCAGCGGCATAGTCCAGAGCCCGGCCGGCGGGGCCCTGGCCAAGCAGCTGCCGATCATGCGGCTCGGCCTGGGGGGCCGGCTGGGGACGGGGCGCCAGTACTGGAGCTGGATCTCCATCGAGGACGAGGTGGGGGCCATCGAGGCCGCCCTGGGCGACGAGCGCATCCATGGACCGCTCAACGCCAGTGCCCCGCACCCGGTGACCAATGCCGAGTACACCCGGATCTTGGGCCGGGTGGTGGGCCGACCGACGCTCCTCCCTGCCCCCAGGGCCGGCCTCTCGCTCGCCTTGGGCGCCGAGATGGCGTCGGAGATGCTGCTGGCCAGTCAGCGGGTCTTTGCGGGGGTGTTGGAAGCCAGCGGCTACCAGTGGCGCCAGCCGGAGCTGGAGCCAGCCCTGCGGGCCCTCTTGCACAAGTGAGCCCATCGACGGCTGACGTGGTGGTGGTGGGAGCCGGACCAGCCGGCTCGGCCGCCGCCATCACTCTGGCCCGGGCCGGACGAGAGGTTGTCCTGGTGGACAAGGCCCGCTTCCCGAGAGACAAGTGCTGCGGTGACGGCCTGACCACTGGGGCCCTTCGTCGTCTCCAGGGCCTGGGCCTGCAGCCCGATGCAGTGCCCTCGTGGACCCAGGTGGACGACGTATGGATCAGCTCACCGGCCGGTCGGGTAGTGGAGCTGGCCCTCCCGAGGGGCCGGGGCACCTACGCGGCAGTGGCCCGGCGAACCCACCTCGACGCCGCCCTGGTCGACCTGGCCCGGGAGGCCGGCGCCACCGTGCTGGAGGGCCACCGGATGGTGGGAGCCAGGCTGGCCCCTGGTGGCCCGGGGTCCGGGGGCACGGGGTCCGGGGGCACGGGGTCCGGGGGCACGGGGTCCGGGGAGATACTGGTCGAGCTCGACGGGGTGGGAGAGGTGGCGGCCCCTTACGCCGTCGGAGCGGACGGCATGTGGTCGCCCCTGCGCAAGGCCATGGGGGCCGCCCAACCGGGCTATCTGGGTGAGTGGCACGCCTTTCGCCAGTACTTCAACGGTGTCGGGCCAGCGGCCTCCGCCGGGCTGTGGGTCTGGTTCGAGCCGGATCTGCTGCCCGGCTACGCCTGGTCGTTCCCCCTGGGGGACAACCGGGCCAACGTGGGGTTTGGCATACGGCGGGCACCGGGCATCGCCACCGGCGACATGGGCGAGCGGTGGGCCGACCTGCTGAGCCGGCCTCACATCCGGGAGGTGATCGGCGAGTCAGCCCAGCCCGAGGCGGCCCACCGGGCCTGGCCCATCCCGGCCCGGATCGCCACCAGCCCGCTGACCGCCGGAGGCGGGCGGGCTCTGTTCGTGGGCGACGCGGCCCGAGCCACCGATCCAATGACCGGCGAGGGGATCGCCCAGGCCCTCGAGACCGGTGAGCTGGCGGCCCGCGCCATCCTGGCGGCCGGCATGGAGGCCCCTGACCGGGCCGCAGCCCTTTATCACCGGAGGGTGAGGATGGGGCTGGTTCCCGACCATTGGATGGCTGCTGCCTGCTCTCGGGGACTGGCCCACAGGAGCGGGGTGGATGCAGTCCTGCGGACGGTGCGGATCAGCGACCACACCCGCCAGGCCTTCGCCCGGTGGATGTTCGAGGACGAGCCCAGGGCGGTGCTGGCCACCCCCTGGCGCTGGCACCGGCACATGATGCGCCAGTCCGGCGCCTATCAGGCCCCCCTGACGAAGGCGGCCACGTTGGGAGTGCCCCGACCAGTGGTGTAGTCATATCCCTGAGTGGCGCGGTAGGGGGACTGCGTCCCGGCCGTGACGTCGTAGAACGACGACCCGGGCTCGGCGTAGATGACCGGGTTGGCGAAGCCCAACACACCACCGTGAGCGGCCTGGGCGGTCGTCCAGAAGCCCAGCCAGGCCGGGGAGGCGGCGCTGGTGCCACCGATGATCTCCTGCCGGCCGCCGACGGTCACCCGGTACCCGCTGTTGGGGTCGGCGTCCAGGCTGACATCGGGGACGCCACGGGCGCCGGGAACGTACGATCCGCCGACATGGGCCTGATAATTCGGCCCTCCCTCCACCAGGCTGATGCCCCCGACCCCGCCGGCCCAGGCAATCTCCCCGTGCTGGGCCGGCGGGCCCAGCACGCTGGTTCCCCCGACCGCCACCGCGTAGGGGCTGGACGCCGGGTAGTTGGCACCCGGTGGGTTGAAGACCAAGCCGTTGGCCGTCTCCAGGTCGGCGCAGGACGCCGCGCCGACATCACCGCTGGCAGTGAACAGGGTCTGGCCCTGAGCCGCTGCTTGGGCCAGGGTGGCATCCACGGCGGTGACCATCCCGCTGTAGCTGGCCACCAGCTCGCACTCACCGCCCGAGAAGCTGGCCTGCTTGGCCTGGTCGTCGGTGACGAACCTGTTGATCTCGTCCGCCACGTCGGCGTTGAACAACGAGTCGGCGTCGTAGACGAGCAGGGAGGCCCCGGGTGCCAGCCCACTCGAGTACTGGGAATCCAGGTCCCACTCGGTGATGTCGGTGGTGTCACTGGAACCCCGGCCGGTCGCCTTCACGCTGAGCGGCGTCCGGGGCAAGCCGTACCTGGTCTCGAATGACCGCAGGTCCCTCGGCAACTGGGTGAGGTCACCCTCGGCCAGCACGGCCATGGTCTGCCCGGCGCCGGCGGTCCGGCTGGTGGAGGCGTGGTACAGGGCGTCGATGCCCTGGGGGCCGTAGCTGGCCGGGTAGTGGATGCCGGGGGCCGCGACGGCCGACGTGGCAACCGCCGGCGGGCTGGCGGGAGGCGCGTCGACGCTGGCCGACGCCGGCTGGGGGGGTACCCGTACCTGGCCCAGGTTGGACAGCCCGAGGACGGCGGCGGTGGCCGAGAGCAGCCGGGCGGGCAGGGTGGCCGGCCTGTCGGCGGTGACGTAGGTGCCACCCGTGGGCTCCTGGCGCACCCGGAAGGCCACTCCCATGGCCTGTCCGACACTGGCCGACGACCCGGTCACCCGAACCTGGGTGCGATTGGGGGACACCGAGGCGACGGACAGGCCGTGGCTGGCCGCCCAACTCTGCGCTGCGTCCACGCTGGCCTGGGTGGGACCGAACCGGGCAGTGAAATCAGCCGGTGTCAGGTAGTGGTGGTAGTCGGGGCTCCCGGGCGTTGACTGCCCGGCCAACAGCTTGTGAAGGGACCCCTGCTGGCGCAGGGCCAACTCGATGGTTACCGCCATGGGCCTTTGCGGCAGGGGCCCGACGTCGTTCGACCCCGCTACCTGCAACGGCGCCATCCCCTTGGGCAGGGGAGCAGTGCCGGCCGCGGCGACTGGGGAACCACCCAGAACCCCGTCCAACAGATTGACGGCCGGCGCACCGAGGAGGGCCGTGAGGGCCACCGACATGAGCAAGTGGGCACGGACCTGGCGCAGCATAAAGCCTCATTTCGAGCAAGAGATGGCGAATCCGGCTGGAGTAGCAGATGTTACTTGGCGGACGCCCGGTAGCGCTGTCGGCTCTCAGCGATCTCGTGGCCCACGCCGGCAACCCCCACACTACGGTTGCTGCGTGAGGAGAAGGTGCATCGGGGTGGCAGCTGTCGCCCTGTCCTGTATGGGCCTCGCCGGCTGCTCGTCGGCCCGCAGCGCCGGTGCCAACGGCGCCCTGGCGTGCCAGCACGTGGCCGCCTCCCTACGCCTGTACCGCGCCGCCACCGCCACCGCCGATCCCCAGTTGGCGGCTCGGGACAGAGAGGCCGCCCTGGGCGAGTTGCGGGCCGCCCTTCCGTTGGCGGCCATCGCCGCCACCAGCTCGGGACAGTGGCAGGCCCTCCAGACCACCTTGAGCGAGAGTGTTCGAGTACCCGAGTCGCAGCTGATCAGTGCCCTTTCGGCCCAGTGCCCGGGATCGGGCTCGGGGGGCTCTGGGGCCTCGGGGGGCTCGGCCGGCTAGCTCAGCCCGTCCAGGCCGGGGAGGTCGTCGATGCTCACCGCGTTCTTGTCCTGGCGGTAGCGATCGAGGCCGTCGGGGCCCTTGCGCTCGGCCCAGGTGTGGATCTGCTCCCGGTCGTCCTCGAGCGCCATGAGGGGCACCCCGTACCCACACGAGTCGGCGATGCGCTCCACCTCGCTACGGATGATGGCCCGGGTGCCCTCCATCGGCGGGAAGCGCCCGAGCAGCTCTGTGAACCCTGAGTCGGCTGGGAGCAGCACCTCACCCCGACCGTGGAGGCGCAGGATCCGGGGTGGTCCCTGGAAGGCGCAGAACATGAAGGTGATGCGGCCATTCTCCCGGACATGGGCGATGGTCTCGACTCCACTGCCGGTCAGGTCCAGGTAGGCGACCGTGTGCGGTCCGAGGATGGTAAAGGTGCCACTCACCCCCTTGGGCGACAGGTTGACGTGGCCGTCGGCCGAGAGGGGGGCGGTGGCCACGAAGAAGACGGCCTGGTTGCCCAGCCAGTCCCTCAGCCGGTCGTCGATGAGGGGATAGACGCGTCCCATTGCGTCAATGGTAGGGCCCGGTGGACCAGCTCGGAGCCGGCTGGAGCCGGTGTTACAGCCGAGGTGCATGCTGGGTGGGACGGGAGATCGGAGACCCGCCGAGACTGGAGACTGATGTACCAAAGCGGTGAACGGCTGGTGGTCAGTGCCAGCGACCTGGTGGGTTATCTGTATTGCGAGCACCTGAGCGCCCTGTCATTGGGCGGGTCTTTGGAAGGCGCTGGACCGCAGGGGCACAGCCGACCCCGTGAGGACGACCCGCAGCTGGCCGTGCTCACCCGCCGGGGACTGGAGCACGAGGCGGCCTATTTGGCCAGGCTGAGATTCGAGGGCCGCCAGGTGGTCAGCATCGGCGCACCCGGGCCGTCCTGCGCCGGGGACGTGGCGAGCGCCACCGCCGAACGGGGTGATGACGCCCGCGGCCATGAGCTGCACGACAGGACATTGGCCACGCTGGGCGCGCTGAGGTCGGGCGCCGAGGTGATCTACCAGGCCACCTTCTTCGACCCCTCGGCCTTCGACCCCTCGGCCTTCGACTCCTCGGGGCGCCGGCTGGCGTGGCGGGGCCACGCCGACTTCCTGACTCGGGTGGAGCGACCGAGCCGGTTCGGTGAGTTCTCCTACGAGCCAGAGGACACCAAGCTGGCTCGTCACGTGAAGGTGTCCGCCATCCTCCAGCTCTGCTGCTACGCCGACCAACTGGCTCAGCTCCAGGGAGCGGAGCCGGAGAACCTGCACGTCGTCCTGGGCGGCCAGGAGAGGCGGAGCTTCCCGGTGGCCGACTTCGCCGCCTACTACCGGGCGGCCAAGGCCCGCTTCGTCGCCTCGCTGGAAAGCTCCGTCGTCACCTATCCCCATCTCGTTGGGCACTGCGTGATCTGCTCGTGGCGCACCGTCTGCGAGGCGCGCCGGGAGGTCGACGACCAGCTCAGCCAGGTGGCCCGCATGTCCCGCGCCCAGGCGGACAAGCTGGCCGAGGGGGCCGGCATCACCACCCTGGCCGCCCTGGCCGCCCACGACGGCTCGTCAGTGCGGGGCATCACCACCCCAACCCTCGAGCGGTTGAGCCGCCAGGCCCGCCTGCAGTTGGCCAGGAAAGAGGCGCCTGACCAGCCGCCGCCCTACGAGCTGCTGGCCCCCGACGGTACCGGGCTGGGGCTGGCCGCTCTGCCCGAGCCCAACCGAGGCGATCTGTACTTCGACATCGAGGGAGACCCGTTCGTCGGCGACGACGGGATCGAGTACCTGCTCGGCGTGGGGTGGATGGAGGCAGGCAACTTCGTACACCGGATCTTCTGGGGTCACGACCCGGCGGGCGAGAAGGCTGCTTTCGAGATGTTCATCGACTTCGTGGCCGAGCGCCGCCAGCAATACCCAGGTCTCCACATCTACCACTACGCCCCCTACGAGCGCACCGCCCTGGGCAAGCTCATGGGCCGTCATGGCACCCGGGAGGAGCAGGTGGATGACCTGCTGCGGGGCGAGGTGCTGGTCGACTTGTACCGGGTGGTGCGCCAGGGCCTGTGCGTGGGCACTCCCTCTTACTCGCTCAAGAAGCTGGAGCCCTTGTACATGGGGCCCCGCACCGGCGAGATAACCGATGCCGGCTCGAGCATCGTCGAGTACGAGCATTGGCTGGAGACCGGCGACGGGCAGATCCTCGAGGCCATCGGCGAGTACAACCGGGTGGACTGCGACTCGACCCGCCGGCTACGGGACTGGCTGGAGGAGCGACGGGCCGAGCTGGGACCTGGAGTGGCCCGACCGGCATGGCCCGAGGATTCAGAGAGCCTCGGGACGTCAGAGAGCGTCGGGACGTCGAGGGTCCGCGACCTCACCGAGGTGGCCGAGCTGGCGGCCCGGCTCACCGGCGGGACGGATGGGACGGATGGGACGGAGGGGACGGCCCGAGACGGTACCGAGGGCGATGGGACCCGGGTCGCTACCCGGGTCGCTGACCCCGAGCAGGCGGCCCGCTGGCTCCTGGCCCAGCTCCTGGACTGGCACCGTCGGGAGGACAAGCCCGAGTGGTGGAGGTACTACGAGCGGGTACGCAACTTTGGTGAGCAGGAGCTGCTGGCCGACACCGAGGTGATCGCCGGCCTCGTCTACGACGGCCCCGAGCGGGAGGAGAAACGGTCGCTGGTGCATCGCTACCGCTTTGATCCGAGCCAGGAGCACAAGCTGTCGGCCGGTCAGACGGTGCTCGACCCGGCCAGCCAACGCCACCAGCTGCTCACCGGAGCCACGGTTGCCAGGCCGGGCAGCCTGGTGAGCATCGACGGGAGCGAGGGTCTTTTGTGCCTGAAGCGCAGCCGTTCATCGACCGCTCCCCACCCCCACGCCCTCATACCCCCGGGGCCGATCGAGAACGGGACCCAGCGGGAGGCACTTCGCCGGGTGGCTCGGTCGGTGCTGGTCGAAGGCATCGACGGCATCGACGGAATCGACGGCGACGATGGCATCGACGGCGACGGGCCCTATCGGGCCGTTCGTGACCTGCTTCTCGGCCGTGGTCCTCGACTCACCGGCGTCGAGCTCGACCAGCCACTGGGCCAGTCACTGCGCCATGCCGGCGAGGACGGTCCGGCAGCCGCGGTGCGCCTGACCGTTGCCCTTGACGGTGGGACCCTGGCCATCCAGGGCCCACCCGGCTCGGGCAAGACGTACAGCGCGGCCCGGGTGGTGGTGGCCCTGGTCGGGGCCGGCCAACAGGTGGGAATCACCGCCAACAGCCACAGCGTCATCGGGCATGTGCTGACCCAGGTCATGGCCTGCGCCCGAGAGCAGAGGGTGAAGGTCCGTGCCCTGCAGAAGGCCCCAGACGGTCAGGGGTGCACCGACACCGACGTCGTCTGCACCAAACGCAACGAGGAGGTGGAGGCAGCCCTCGCCGCCCGAGAGGTGGATCTGGTGGCCGGAACGGGTTGGCTCTTCGCCCGCTTGGGCATGGACCAGGCCCTGGACGTCCTGGTAGTGGACGAGGCCGGCCAGCTGTCGTTGGCCAACGTCGTCGCCGCGGGTACCTCGGCCCGCAATCTGGTACTGGTGGGTGACCCCCGCCAACTGGCCCAGCCCTCCAGGGGTACCCACCCACCTGGCGTCGGCGTGTCGGGCCTTGATCACCTGCTGGCTGGGGCAGCCACCATCCCCCCCGACCGGGGGCTGTTCTTGGACGTCACCCGGCGCCTTCACCCCGACATCTGCGCCTTCGTCTCCGAGGTGGTCTACGACAACCGCCTTCGCCCGACGTCTGACTGCCAGCGCCAGGCCATCACCGACGGTCCGCTGCTCGGCGGCTCAGGCCTTCGGTGGGTGCCGGTCCACCACACCGGCAACCGGACTTCCTCGAGGGAGGAGGCGGTAGCCGTACGGGAGCGGTACTCGGCCCTGCTGGGGCGGTCGTGGACCAACCACCACGGAAGGATCGCTCCACTGGGCCCGTTGGATATCTTGGTGGTGGCGCCGTACAACGCCCAGGTGGCCCTGCTGGCGGAGAACCTGCCGGCCGGCGCCCGGGTGGGGACGGTGGACAAGTTCCAGGGCCAGGAGGCGGCGGTGGTCCTGGTCTCGCTGACTGCATCCAGCGCCGAGGACATCCCCCGGGGAATGGAGTTCCTCTACAGCACCAACCGGCTCAATGTGGCCGTCTCCCGGGCCCGGGCGCTGGCCGTGGTGATCGGCAGTCCCCGGCTCCTGGCCGTGCAGTGTCACTCGATGCGCCAGCTGCACCTGGCCAACGGGCTGTGCCGCCTGGTGGAACTGGCTGGATGAGCCGGACTGGTGATCTGGGCACCAGGTCTATCGGCGCCCAGATGGTCTGAGGAGCGTGACCTGCCGACCACTCATGGCCTTCCCTGACATCGAGCAGCACCCCCCCTCGTCGACCAGGTCGACCGCCTCCATGGGACCTGGTGCACCGGCGCGGGTCACCTGCCCCTTCGGCCGGGTAGCCGGCTGATGTAGCGGCTGGCCCTGGTGGGCTTCTCGGGAGCCTCAGGAGTGGGAGGCGCCTCGGCGGCAGCTCGCTTGGCCGGTGCCTTGGCCGGTGCCTTGGCTGGTGCCTTGGCCGGTGCCTTGGCTGGTGCCTTGGCCGGCGCCTTGGCCGGTGCCTTGGCCGGTGCCTTGGCTGGTGCCTTGGCTGGTGCCTTGGCCACGATGGGCCTGGCCGCCCCCCCAGCTGGTGCCTTGGCCGAGATGGACCGGGCCGCCCGCTTGGCCGGCGGGGGCCACACACCACGGGCCAGCCTGGGCGCGGCCACAGGGCTCACGACCGCGTCCTTGAAACCCTTGAGCGGGGTGATCTTGACCCTCTTGGACGCCTTGACCATGACCGGTTCCCCGGTCCCCGGATTGCGAGCCATCCGAGCTGGCCGATCCACCCGAGCGAACTTGGCGAACCCGGTGATCGTTACCTGTTCTCCCCTGGCCGCCACCGCTTCGATGACTTCGGTGATGCCCCGCAGCGCCTTCTCCACGTCCCGAGAATCCATACCGGTGTGGGCGGCGACCGCGCCGACGAGCTCCCTGCGATTCATCCCTGCTCCTGGGTAGGCGGCAGCGTCACCAACAGTGTGCCACGGCCAGACGCACGTCGTCTTGCTCGCCCGTCCGGACATCTGCGAACCTGGAGGCGGTGGCGGCGGGCCGGACGATCGAGAGCATCAGCGCGGTGACCCTGCTCACCTCCGACATGGCCAGGTCGGTTTCCTTCTACCAGGCCATGGGCTTCGAGACTCTGTACGGCAGCCGGGACGCGTCCTTCACCAGTCACCGGGCCGGCGCTGGGTTCCTCAACCTCGAGTACGCCCCCGCCAGTCATGACACCAAGACCCTCTGGGGCCGCATCGTCTTTCGGGTGGACGACGTGGACGCCATGCATCGCCGGGCGGTTGCCGCCGGGCTGATTCCGCAGAGCGAACCCGCTGACGCCGCCTGGGGGGAACGCTTTTTCCACATCCGTGATCCCGATGGGCACGAGCTCAGCTTCGCCCGACCGCTATCAGGGCCAGGTTGAGCGTGGTCCGGACCGCCTCGTCATGACGGCGAACAGCCCGATCTCGGTACTCGACGAGGGAACGCCTCTCGACTTCTCCTTTGAGGAGATGCTGCGCTACAGCGGGCCGGGCAGCCCGGCTGGGGTGGCCCTGGCCTATCAGGCGATGCGATGCGCCTTTGGGTTGCTGGAGGCTGCCAGCCCGCTGGAGCGGCGGGAGATCACGGTCGAGACTGCCTTCCGTGGTCCGGGGGCGAGAGACGGGTTCGAACTGGTGACCCGCGGCCTGACTGAGGGGCGGTACGTCGTCGACCCGAGCCTCGAGCGGTCCAGTCTTGGCCGGACCCTGGAAGCGTTCGTCTTTCGATTGACCTACCGCCACCGGGTGGTGACCCTGCTGGGCCGGGAGGGCATCGTCACCGACGAGTTCATCTCCCTGGCCCGCAGGGACGATCGAAGCGCCGAGGACGAGCGCCATTTCAAGGCGCTCAAGGGCGACCATGCCAAGCGGCTCCTGATCGGCCCGGCCGACGAGGTGTTCGACGCCCACACCGACACCCACACTGACCTGGCCCAGGACTCCCGAAGCTGACCCGAGCCATGGCCAGCACGTTGAACAGCAGCCGGTCTACGGTGTCGGGGGGGTCGTGCACCGAGTTGCCGATGCGTGAGTCGGACCTCTCGGCGTCGGTGGAGCCCTGGGCGTCGGTGGAGCCCTGGGCGTAACCGATTAGCAGTCCGCTCACTCGAGCAGTGTCCCGTATGAAGCTCGTTGCGGGAATTCCTCACCGAGCGGAAGAGCGAGGGACGGGGACCCGTGGCACGCTGAAAGGTGTTGTGGCATGATCCTGATATAGATGCCACACTGGTGATGGGTCAGCAGGGTCGTCTAGTGATCCCGGCAGAGATCCGAGCTGCGCTTGGTCTCGCTCCCGGCGACCGCCTGCACCTACAGCTGACTGGTCGGCGGTTGGTGCTCGAGCGCCAGCAGGACGCCGTCGCTGAGTTACGAGGCCTGGGCACGAAGATCTCGAAGGACCGCTCGCTGGTCGACGAGCTGATCGCTGAACGGCGTCTCGCAGCTGCAGCCGAGTGACGGTACTGGACGCCTCCGCCGTCCTCGCCCTCCTTCACAACGAGCCCGGCGCAGACGTGGTCGCCGCCGAGCTGAACTCCGCGTCCCTCGGTGCAGCGAACCTGGCCGAAGTCGTCGGCAAACTGGTCGACGCTGATCTCGATGTCAGGCGAGTCCGTGAGTTGCTCGCGACTGCCGGCGTCACGATCGAGCCGGTAAACGAAGCCGACGCCGAACTAGCCGGCGCGATGCGGTCCCTGACTGGTGGACGTGGCCTGTCGTTGGGTGATCGCTGCTGCCTCGCTCTAACCGTGCGCAGCGCCCCCGCCGAAGTCCTGACCGCCGACCGTACCTGGGCTGAACTCGACCTACCTATCAACGTCCGCCTGCTCCGGTAGGCGATGGCGAATTCAGCTGGTCGTCGCAACAACGGGGTTGTTGGGGTGGAACAGTAGACGTTGCATGGCCTCGGCTGGTGTTGCCCGGCCGAGGGTCTTGCGCGGT
>JAABUH010002321.1_pt1 | contig 18485 bp, 29 predicted proteins | sample 5559121 | NCBI WGS metagenome assembly JAABUH01 (sample SAMN10711871, study PRJNA513364) | rock metagenome | isolation source: Antarctica rocks | place: Antarctica: Victoria Land, Battleship Promontory nord | collected 2015-12-28
GACGGGGGGTTTGGGCTCGAGCCGGGCGGGGAGAGTCATGGGGGACAAGGTACGTTCCGCTCGCCGTCTACTCGATGGAAACGAGGCTGAGTAGTGATGGGGTGGGTAGTCTGGGTGTGCGTGGCTGCGTTGGCCATATTGGGGAGGTTAGAGTTGGTGGATAGGGATTTGACGGGGGCGTGGTTGAGCGAGAGGCAGTTGCCTAATGGTGGGCTGAATGGGCGGCCTGAGAAGCTTGAGGATGTGGGCTGCCTCTTCCTGGTCCTCTCTCCTACTCTGCCTTGAGAATGAGACACTCTTACTTCAGAACGAGATCGGATTGGATGAAGTTGGAGCTGATGAGAGTGGAGTAGGTGTGTTACTCGTGGTGGAATCTCGCGGCGTTATCCATTGTGGAGAGGATGCATTGGATCAACCGGAATCAGCTCATCGAGTTCATCCTCTCCGCCCAAGTGAGCTTTCCCTCCGACTTAGCTTGGTGGTGGTGTTGATGGGTGTAGGATCTGGAGGATGGGGGGATCGCGGATCGGCCGGGGGATTGGGTGGATGTGTTTCATACCATCTTTGGAGTGGCGGGTAGGTCAACTCTCTCCGGAGTCGGATTCAGGAGGGCGAGAATGACCAAGCTGATGGGGAGATAGGGTTGTCATTGTTGGGATATCCGGGATTGGTGGATGTCGATCCGGTGTATTGTATGCCGGCGGAGGTCATCGAGAAGCGGGGATTGGGGAAGCCTTATCGAGCGCTACAACGGATGGTAGAGTATCCACCACCATGATGCACGGTGTGACTGGACAATGCCCTTTGGATCCTGTCCAGGGGCAGATTCTTCACCGGAAATAATTGCCTTGAGGTGCGAGAAAGGTATTGGAGCTCTCCCAAGGATACACCCGTGAGCACTATGGCCCGTACTATGTACACTATGCATCTCTTATTCATTGCACTCCGCTCTCTCCCCCCGGGACCGTCGTGCTACTCACGCCCTCCTCGCCCGCTGGCGTCTGCGTCCCCGATGTAGGGCCCATTGCCATGGCCATCTGTCCTGCCTGAGTCTGGGCAAGCCGTTGTCGCTTCTTCTCCGCTTCCGCCTCCTTCTCCGACTCGATGGTCGCCACGATCTTCTCGATCTCCGCCTGCTCGAGGTTCTGTCCACGATGCACCATTCACGATCAGCTATACCAAGGGAGAGATTGGTCGCGACCCACCGTAATCACCCCATACTTTTCCATCACGCTAATCTCGATATTCTTCGCGCCAGTCTGCACCACCTCGAGCAGTGACTTGACGGTAAGCTTGATCGCCTCGTCCCGGCCCAGGTCGTCTGTGTAGTTCTTCTCCAGGAACTCCCGGACTGTCTTGGAGGAACGACCGATCGCGCTGGCCTGGGATCTATCAGCTGGGTCCTGGCGATGAGTTGCTTCGAGGTCTGAGCATCTGATCTCGTGCGGCTGGCGGAGACAAGAGAAACTCACCTTCCACGCAGAGTAGATCCCGCTCGGCTCGGTTTGGTATAAACGAGGTTCCGTGTCGTTAGGGTCGAAGCCGACTATGAGGGTGGAGATCCCGAATGGTCGAACACCTCCTGATTGTGTGTATCTCTGCGGAGAAGGCAGTATCAGTCATCATGAAGGTAGTGGGACGGATAATGGCAAACCTGTTGAATCCCGGCGATGTGCTTGGTGATGTACTCAATGCTGACTGGATCCTCGACGGTCAATCGATGGGACTGGCATTCCACACGAGCTTTGTCGATCAAGATGCGGCCGTCGGCGGTCAAGCCTGCATCCACCGATTCAGTGTGTATCTCTGGTGTACCGCCTCGCCACCAGAACAAGTCTGGTGTTGAAAGTGCCAAAGACCCACCGGCAAAAGCGACGCAGACATGGTCATCGAGCATAGCCACCTTCCGCACCGTCCTCGGATCTTGAAGCTGGAGTGTGGATTTCTTCTCGACGCCGAGGACGACACAGGAGGTTCCTCGTACTCCAACCTGAATGAATGAAAGAATCAGCCCAGAACTCCATGACGCCAGGCCAGCCGTGCTTGCCGGATGACTCGTTGTGGAGTTGCGGGACTTACAGCGCATGTTCCTCGTCGGACAGCTTCGAGTGCGTACTCCACTTGGAACAGCTAACAACCAGTCAGATAGGACCACCAATGAAATTATAGGGACACACATGTCCATCGGGTGAGAAGACGGTGAGAGCTAAGAATGAGCGAGTCAGTCCAGACGATCGAGTTGGGACGAAGAGAAAGCACACCTCGGTCGTATGATCTCGACATGATGACTCAGTCCGGGAGCGATGACTATGAGATCAAGGCCTGGAAGCCCGGCTGGTTGGATGGAGGGAGCGGTAGTGACAAGCAAGCACTGAGAGGAGGCGATCAACGAGGATGGTTAGAGGAAATATTTCAAAGTGGACGGACGAAATATCTCCAGGACGACACGCGTATCATCTTACGTAACGGGAAGCGGAACCTTTCTGCTGTTGGTCCCGAGCCTGTTGTGTTGCATAGTAATTAATTCATCCAGACCGTTTCAACATGCATCGAGGAGCTCGACAAAGCACTGCGGCGCAACGACAGCCCAAGCCGAACGATTCGGCCCAGTCCGAGGATGGTGAGTCTCATGGCCGAGAATGAGAAATGCAGCTGATCTCGGATGTAGCTACCATACAAGATGAGCAAGGTGAGGATACATCGCGGTGTATCAAGAGGACTGTTGCTGATAAGGGAGAGAAGAGCAAGAAGAAGAGATCAAAGCTCTCCGAAAGCGAAACGCCTCAAGCATAGCTCAAGCCCGAAACACCCTCGACATCGGCGTCCTAACCTGCCTCTTCATGTGCGTCCCCGCCCTTCCCCAGACACCCAGCTCACTCACCCCCCACAGCACTGCCAGTCAACTCCTTCGGCACTTCTCCAAACCCTCTTCCTTCCTAAGTCTCCTCGCCCTGTCCCAAACCCTCCTCCTCCCCCTCTCCCTCTCACCCTACTGGATCCCCTTCCTATCCCACTTCATGAACCACCAACATCACCTCCTCGTCATGGCTCACCTCGTGCTCTTCGTGCTAGCTTTCAATACAGTAAAGAAGCAGGGTGCGGGGATGGCGGAGATTGTCAGGTGGGCTTTGCCGGAGATCATGGCTGGGGCGGTGGAGATTCAGAGGAGGAGCGAGAGGGATGCGGAGAGGAGGTTGAGGAAGTTGCAAGGGATGAAATATCCGGCGAAGGGGCCATGAACGGTATCCTTGGGACTGGCGAAGCTGCCTGATGATTGCGCTGATGCAGCTCATCTGCCGGCTCAACTGACTGACTCAGGTGGGATAGCTTACGTTACTCGTAAGGAGGAGTAGGGAATCTGTGAGGGAGGGAGTAAGGAGACTGATCAAAGGACGGAAATAGGAAATTCGACAAGCCGGCTGCAGATTGGGCCAGTTCGAAATTACGACTGTCGATCGCGAATGTGGACCCAGGATGGCCGGTCGGGAGCAGTGTGGATCGACGCCCGCCTTCTCTGCGACGCCCCGAACTTTTCCTCCAAGCCAAATGTATGAAACCTCTTTCCTGAACATCAATTCCAAGTGTTGACCATCATAGGACAGAGTCTTACTGCCGATTCAGAGTTAATCTCTGCCTACCCTTCCCGCTTGGGCGGTCTGTAAGTCAGCCGTCCTCCTAAAATCAATCCTCTTCACTGCATTCCCCCTCCTCCATCGACCCTACCAACACCATGTCCAGCTCCATCCGTCCCGCCCTCCGCCGCCAAAATTCCAAAGTCCGTTTCTCCCGCACCGACATGTCCCCTATCAGCACCATGGCGTCCGACTCCACCATCCACGGACCGCACATCCAGCATCATCACCAATCATCCCAAGATGAGCAAAAGCTCTTCGATGTCAACTCCTACCCCTTCTCGAGCGAGGGGTCAAGGGACGCTCAGCCGTCCGGAGATTCTGGGGAGTACTATCGGGATGTCTCCTGAGGAGAGGAGGAAGTGAGCCTACACCGGCATGATTCGGAGTCTCAGAGGTACGAGAAGTATGGGACCCCCCACGCTCCGATGCGTATACGTCAACTCCCCCTCGGGTGGGGGCGCGAAGGTGGACGAATATCCAGCAGCATAGGCCGACACTCGATACCCTCCTCTCGGCAGAAGCGGTCGAGCAGTACAATCAGCCAAACAACTTCAGCTTCAGTCCCCGGAACTCGACGATTGTGGGGAACTACGAAGCTCCAGTAGGTCGACCGCTGCAAAATCGGTCGCCATACCAATACTCGCCTCAGACCCGGCCGTCTTCCGCGCTGAGACCTTCGTTGGTCATGCCCTCGAACGGCCCAGGCAGTCCACAACGCGCAATACCCCAGGGAGCGGTGATTGAACGGCTCGACTATCCCCGTGGTAGTCCAGCTCGCTCGTCCGTGCCGATTACCGGTGCGACGCCGCCTCGCAGGGTGCTTGAGCAGCATCGAGGATCCGCACCGAACGGGTCGGTTCTCCCCAATTCGGCTTCCCTCGTCAGCCGGCGCACAAGTCGCCGATCCCGGACGCTTAACATCCTTACTCGACAGCAATTCATTATCAAGCTCGCCCAAGCACTGATGACCTTCGGCGCCCCTTCCCCCCGCATCGACTCGCAACTCGCAGCCCCCGCGCACGTCCTGAAGTCGACGCCCAATTCATTCACTTCCCCTCAATCATCATGCTTCCTTCGGCGACATCGACACGCGTACCTCCGAGACGCATTTGGTCAAAGCCGGCGGCGGACTGGACCTTGGCAAGCTGCACCGAGTACACAACGTCTACAAAGCGGTAGTGCACGACGAGATGGATGCGGCAGAGGGAACGAAGCGGATCCATGCACTCTTGAAGGGGCCGATGACATACAACCTCTGGCAGAGGATGTTGATCGCCTTCCTGTGTTCCGGTATCATCGGGCCTAAGGACTTTGTGGGGAGCTTCATCGACGGTGTCGCTTCGGGTTGCCTTGGGATTCTGCTCAGCTTTCTGCAGTTGCATGTGGCGAGCAAGAGTGCAATGTACTCAAATATCTTCGAGTGGGTGTACCTGAGAGGATCGAGCTGACATGGGTAGAATCGGTAAAGCTACGGTCATCTCGTTCACTGCGAGGGCACTGTCGACGACGGGAATATTCTGCTACCAAACGGTAGCGTCTGGGGGAGTCGTGCTCATCCTTCCGGGGTACACCATCTGTGTGTCGGTACCGATCGAATGCGACTAATCAGGCATCGCAGTATGTGGTTCTCTCGAGGAGGCTTTAGCCTTCAAGAACATCGTCTCCGGCTCCGTCCGAATGGTATATGCGATTACTACTCGCTCTTCCTGGTACCTCAGTCCGGCCTGATCTCAAGCTGATCCGAGCAGGGCTTCGGGATCACGATCGGTTCCGACCTCGTCGTACTCGACCAACCCGCTCGCCGATCCTCCAGCCGCCGCCGCCACCGCCAGCTCCCTCAAAACCCTAACCGGGACCTTCATCTCCTCCCTCCTCCTCCAATCCGCCGATGCCGCCTTGGACTCCACTACCTCACTGATGCCCTTTAACGGTATATTCACATTTTCCAACGCCACGACCGATACGATCACCACCAACCTCAAACAAGGCGCCATCATCTGCGCCGCGACCCCTCTTGGCCGTGGTGGAGACAGGGGATGCCGTAGATCTACCTCTTGGCGTTCGTCCCGCTGTTCAGCCTGTTGTTGAGTATGTGGAATATGCAGCCGCTCAGGAGTAGGCAGTTGCTGGTGATGGTGGTTATTAGCTGTGTTGGGTATTTGACGGATACCTTGGCGAATCATTATATCTTTGACGAGAGTGATGTGGTCAGTGCGATCCCGGGCGTTCGTCATCGGGTGTGTAATCTCTCGTTCTCTCTTTAGCATACACCCTCCGGATTTGATGGAGGAAAATGCTGACGGAGACGCAGGATACTGGGAAATATCTGTTCGCGGGTATTCGGCGGGACGGCGTTCACGTCGATGGTGACAGGTCTCCTCTTCCTCGTCCCTGTAAATCCTGAATCGCTCAACCTTGCTCGATGCTGATCGGATCGTCTCTCTGTGTAGTCGGGTATCGCAGCAGCCGGTGGTCTAGCGATGACAACGACAACGACAACGCACCACGGCGATTCGTATTCCCAAGGCCTGATCATTGGGTTCCGTATGGTCCAGGTCGCTATCGGGATCACCGTGAGTGCAGTCCCCTTGCATCGTTCGTGTCTGATAGGCCGATAGGTCGGCCTGTTCGGCTCCGGGCTGCTCATCTACTCGTTCGGACGTAAGAAGGGGACCGCCCTGTTCGCATCCTAGTGCTCCGAATCGTGCTCATATCCGTACCCACTTGATTTACCGCAGAGGTAGAGAAGCGGGATGAGTATTCAAAAGGTGATCGTCAACATCTATATCCAGATCCCCATGTATGCAAATAGTGTCCTTCTGTTCGCCTACATCAATGAAACCCGCGTCCCTGTGCTACGTCCAAGATCGCTATTCGCGATACTGCCATCTCGATCGGAAACAAACGAGCGATATCTAATTAGAAATCAGTCACCGATTTCCCGAAGCTGATGCAAGTCGAGGGGACTTGCATTCTTCGGAGACGAGCGCGATCAGATGGAGAGACAGATGGACGGGTGTTTGCGAGCGACCGGAGGAGGTGAATTTGCTCGATTACCGGCTGCTTCACATTAGCCTGTTTCACCAGCTTTGGACCAGGCATACCTTAGGCGCCTCCTTCCGGATCTCGCTAGCACCGGTCGTATTTATATCCGAGGCGTTCTTGACAATCGCGTCGATCTAACAACCATAAGGCAACACCCTTTCCAAGAATGCAAGACGACTCACCCGACTCGTCATCGCCGCTCTCTCCGCCAAGGAACCAGAATCCGCATCCTCCTCCGGAGCGATCTGTCGATAATTCTTACGTGCCTTCTCCGGGATCTTCTCCATGGCCCCAGCTTTTCCCTTGCCTTTGCCTTTCCCCTTGACCTCCATAGCCGAATCGATCGATGCGTGAACGACCTCGAGGTGCGCATTGTAGACTACCGCCTGGAGGTCGGCGCCAGAGTATCCCTGGGACTGGGCTGCGATATCGGACAGGTCAACGGAGGGATGGAAGGTGAGTTTGCGGGAGAGCGCTTCCAGGATCTGGATCTCATCAGCGTCGAGACGCCACCATACCGTACGACTTGCCTCAAGGCGGTCAGCCTCTGAGGGCATGTCGCAGATCAGTGACTTGTCCAATCGTCCAGGTCGAAGCAGAGCAGGATCAAGCAGGTCCGGTCGGCTAATTGATCAGCTAGACTTCCGGAAGTTGTATCGTACCTAGTCGCCGCAAGCACGTAGACTTCCTCCAATCCTTGCGCACCGTCCATTTCCGTCAACATCTGGTTCACCACCCGGTCCGTCACGCCTGTCGAGTCGTGACCCCTGTTCAGATCAGCTCTATCATGGAGCCTCGCATCAACGCAATAAGAAGGTCGCACCTCTTCGGCGCAATTGAATCAAACTCATCAAAGAACAGCACACAAGGCTTGGCCGCACTAGCTCGCTCGAACAGATCCCGGACAGCCTTCTCGCTCGCCCCGATATACTTGTTGAGGATCTCGGGACCATTGACGGAGATGAAATTCAGTCCGCACTCTTTCGCGACGGCTGAAGCAAGCAGAGTCTTGCCGCAACCGGGGAAGCCATAGAGCAGTAACCTGGAATGAGAGGATTAGCAGTGTTAGAAGACCCAGACAAAAAGACAGGACACTGACCCGGAGCGGAGGCGAAGAGGGCAGTTGGCGAAGATCTGGGCGTATTTCGTCGGCCATTCCAGGGTTTCGCGGAGGACCCGGCGAGGCTCGTGAAGCCCTAAAGCCAGATCAGCGGATGCTCCATACCATGGAGCTCCGCACCTCCGATATCGCTCCACTGGACCTCCGACTTCTGTAGGGTGACACCGCGCAAACTCAGAGGCGTGAAAGCGGCTTGAGCGAGCGCGAAATCGTCCATCGTGACCCGGAGCTGCAGAAGTGTTAGATAAGCAGACATGGGGCCTAGAGGTGGCCCCTAACCTTACTGCCGTCTTCATGAGCAGTTCGGATCATCGCCTGCTGCATCGCCCCTTCCACCAGGTCGCTCATATCCGATGCCGTGTGGCCCTCGGCATTACTCGCGAGAGTAACGAAATCGAGCTCCGGTTCATCGCCATTCGTTAGGCGACGATCCGAGCCTTCCGCCTTCTCTTCTACCAGCACTTGCAGTATCTACTCATCAGCATGATCTTGAGTCGCGACGCACCTCTCGTCGAAGTTCCTTGTTTGGAGCGCTGATCTTGATCGTCTCGCCAAAGATATGCTTTGCGTTCAATAGTGGGTGCAGCGACGGGCTACTCGTGGCGATCGCGATGGCCAAGACTCCGGACGGAAGGCTGGTGGTCGAAAAGAGACGACAGAAATGATCGGCCAAGGCAGTTGGATTCGATGACGGTGTCAACTGTTGGAGTCAGTTGACTATGTCTATTGCAAACCAGCAGACACACCTCGTGCTCCGGTCTGAGCAGAGAATCAAGTCCATCCAGAATCAGAAGACTAGGCCTTCGGCGTGTCGCCTCCTCTAACCAACCCGTCATCTTCTCCTTCGTCGCCGACATTCGAGAGTCTATGTCGATACGCCCGACATCCTCGTAAATCACATCTGAGCCCCGTCAACGTATGACGTAGTGCAGACGGGAGGGCAAACCTGGCAGTACCTCTCGATCAGACTCGAGCCGTTCAGCGATGAGCTTGACAAGGCTGGTCTTTCCTGAGCCCTTCGCACCGACTACCAGCAATGGTCGAGGATAGTCCATGCCATTCGAGCGCCGCAGATAGGCAATGGCGTCCTGTAACATAATGTCGACACCAGCTAGTCGCCGAGTGGTCCGGGACGGAGGACTGCGGAGAAGCCGTCATTCTCGTGTACATGATTGATATGACCTACAGCTCGAAAGCCGGGAGAGCTGCCTTCAACCTTACGGGGTTTAGCCACCCCTTCCTCTGACCAGCCGCAATCGTACTGAATGGTCGAGCCAAATCAGAAAGCCCCAGAACGTGCAGAAAAGACGAACCGGACACTGCCCCAACACTCCCATTTGTCATCCGTCTTTCCAAGAAGCGCTAAGCATCCCTCCGGCATCTCAAGCCAAGAAGCGAGCCAAACCTCCAGTCGGTCATCCTCCTCCTTCGCCTTCGCTTCGCCCGCATCCGCTTTTGCGTCCATTTGCGACTGTGAAGAACTGTCCTTTGAGGCCCTTCTCACGAGCTCTAGCCGGACGTGCGCCAGGCCATCGCCCTTGATCTCCAATTTCCGCTTGACCCTTCTGAGCGTCTCAGGCGAACATAGTGCCAATCTGTCACTTCCAAGCGTGTCCAGCTGGTCTTGCGGGATCTCAGGTCTCCCCCATTCTGACGCCACTCTGGGCGGTAAAAGCCGGAGCCTGACGTGCTGTTCTTTCGCCTTCTTCCCGTGCGTCGCATCAGGTTTGGTGGAACTTGAAGATGACGCGGCCGGAATAACCGATTCCTCGATTTCAGCTGCCCGACGGGGCGCGGCATCCCTCGGACGAGGGGCGACGAAGATCTCCGTCTCGGAGTGGACGAGGACCGCTGAGCTGTCACTCGTCTTCGGATCCGTGGCGTCTGCACCTTGTGAGTCAGCTCAATGACTGAGTAACAAGGGGAGAACTGACCGACGCGTATCCGGATTTTCGTCCTCCCCATCACCCATACATCCAGAACTTGGCCCTTTTGAGCCCCTCGGAGCTGGGAAAGAAGGTTGTTCTCGAGGAACGAGGCATGTTGTTCCTGCTCCATTATCAGGTTTTTTTGTGCCCACCTCGCCTATTGAATTGACCTACCAGGATCTCCCAGTCATCCGACGTGAGGGGCGTCACCGATACCGACCGCGCTTTGATGGGATTATGGATCACCGAAATCTCTACCTGTCCCCTGATCAGCATGAATCCATGAATCCAGGCCATCGACCTGCGACTGACTATGGTTCCCTCGGCCCATCCCAAGCCCATAGCCACCTCCGGATCCACCTCAATCGTCTCCAGCCCCTCCCCTCTACCTACTCCCGCCAACCCGCCTGGGAGTGAGCTGGCTGCTGCAAGTCCGGACCATCCCAGATAAGCCGCATGAGGACGGTGACTTGACGCGATGAGAGGCGAGAGGTGGAGGATGATCCCCTGTGGTCTCTACGTGGTCGTTAATCTAGTTGAGGGGAGAGCTGGACATGCGACGTACGGCTTGTTGTTGAGCTAATGACGCGTATAGAGAGAGGGGGAGATGGACGAGATTTGAGCGGAGGGAGCGATACTTGATAGTCGCTTTCTTCGGCATCTTGCCTTTCCCATATCGGAGGCTTCAATATACAAGTCATGAAAGACGTGAAACCCCAAAGAGAGCAGAGCCGGCAAAGTTGTCTTGGCCCGGACGGGAATTTGATTCCGTTACAACTCCTAATCTTTAACTTATCGTTCTGCAAAACGGTGCCCCCATCAAGGCCTTCTATTCCGACCATGATGACTAGACAAACTGGAATATATATGACAATCCACCGATTTCTTCTGACATCGCCCATCAGCATGTACTAGTTTCTCCTCAGGCAATGACATCATCCCCTTTAATTCTCCCTCTCCAAAGACCAACATCGACGACTCTGCGCTCCTCCCTCGTCATCCCGACCTTCCTACAAGTTCTCGTCGAGCTGGTGCAGAACTCTTTAGATGCAGGAGCGAGACGTATAGACTGCTGGCTTGATCTTCGGAAAGGTGCTGAGAGCTTAAGGGTCGAGGACGATGGTTGCGGAATTGAGAAGGGGGCATTGAGAAAGATTGGAACTCGATATGGCGAGTTTCGCTTCCGTCTTGACTGGTCTTCGGACTGATGCAGAATCGCAGTAACGAGTGAGGGGTTAAATGAAAGCGGAACTGGGTCTGTGGGAACCTATGGCTTCCGAGGAGAAGGTGCGCTTCGCTTGAGGAACCGTATGAGCGATATGAGCTAAGTGATTGGGACAGCTCTGTCCTCCATCGCTGCGCTAGGTTTGGTAGAGATCACAAGCCGGACCGCGATCTCCCGTCACACATATACGAAGCTCATCAAGGTCTGCATTTCGCCCTGGAATGGCGTTTCACTCCTTGATTTTCTAACTTGCTCCATTTAGAGCTCGAAGACGCTATTCGAAGGCGTCTCATCTCGACCCATCTCCGGTACACACGGGACAGCTATTGTAGTGAAGGATCTCTTTCACAACGTGTGTCTATTATCTTCTTATCTGTTCTGGGCCTATGTCACCAGATTCCAGTACGGCAGGCATCTATAGCAGCCAGCTCGCCAGCATCGACTCTTGCCGCCTGCAAGAAGGTCATCGAGACTCTGGCGCTGGTCAGACTTGGCGTGAGATGGACGCTCTGGGAAGAGAGAAGCGTGGGTACGTCGATCGGAGCTGCAGCAAAGAAGGTCTTGGCGATACCCGAGGTCAGTGCGATTCTCTCGATGAGACCTCGGATGCTGAGGTGAACTAAGCTTCGAACGAGCGTAGACGTTTTCCGCTCGGTATATGGGAATGCTACGGTCGTGGCGAGTCCTGATGCTGAGCCCGCATTGCTGTATCTGAGGCTCCGAGCAGAGAGTCCAGAATATTCGAGTCTCGTCAGGGCGTCGACGGATTGACGGCTTCATCAGCCTCGAGGGATCGGTCACCAAGGTATTTCAGCCCTTCTCGCGGGAGGCTTCCCAGCTGATTCGGCCTCTCACATCGTAGGCTCATCAGCATCTTTGTTCGTCGTTTTTCGAACATAGGAAGCAGCGCTAACACGCTCAGATCTCAACCATTACCCCATCGATCGAGGCGATCTCCAGACCGCCATCGTCAAGCGCTTTGCGGCTAGCAGATTCTCCGCCATGACTCAGGATAGCTTGATGGAGCTTACGCCGAGCAACCGTGTGTTACCATGCTTACATCTTACCAGAGCTGAGTCTGACGATGTATCTAGGTCAGCGCCGCTCACCTCGCCGCCTCGAAAGGCACCCGTGCTATGTGCTAAATATCACGATTCCACACGAAGACGTCGACGCAGCTTACGAACCGCGTAAGGGGGTTCTAGGCTATAAGGTACCTTTACTGGAAGCATCGGCGCGTCACGCTGATTTTCGATGCAGGATGCGGAATCAGTCAAGTCGTTCCTGCTTGCGGTCATTGACGAGTTCTCGAAGAGACACCATTTCGTATCAAAGCCGATCAATCCATTGGATGTCTTGCCTTTAAAGCCGATGCGTTCTGCATCAGCACAAACCACTCAGTCAAGCAGGAATCATACTCCGCATTCTTCCGGTCGACGCCCTGAACAATCTCAACCCGCAGTATCGCCCTATGAATTGCAACCGGTCTCTCCAGCATTCACTTCTCGACCTTGCACACCCGTCATAAGACGACCGCTGTCTGTAACTCCTGCTCCAATGATGCGCCTTATGAATTCCGAGCCAGCGCGCAAGAGAGCTCGCCTTACTTCATCTGTAGTAAGAGCCGGTGGGGATAAGTCGAGGTGGATTGATGAACTGATCGCGGTATGGATGAATTAGAGCTTGATGTCATCGCTGATGAGCAAGGCGAGCAGGAGATAGATACCAGCGTTCTGCCTTTCGCTTCGCCGAGGCCCCGATCAACGTCTCCACCTCCCGATACTCCCGTTGTGCAGTCTCCTGCCTTTCCGCGTTCGGCGACGCCCGCTCGGAAATCCGATCACCAGCAGTGCCAAAGTTTCGTTGACCCCACCACTTTGGCCATTCCCCTAATTATCGGAACTGCAAAGACGACATTCGCCAAATCGTCGCTCTCCAAGGCGCTGATTCTAGGGCAGGTTGACCGAAAGTATATCGCTTGTCTCTTGGGGTCGTCCTCGTCAATGGAAGGCCAAGATCTCGTCCTGATCGATCAGCATGCTGCAGATGAGCGTGTCTCCGTGGAGGCGATCTTACGCGAGCTCTGCGATGGGTTTGCCAAGGACAACGTGGATATCATGAACTCGACGCAAGTCGAGCCAGAGGTCTTGCTAAATCGGGAAGAGGCGGAGGTTTTGGCGAATCCAGCAGTACTCGACATCTTCCGAAGATGGGGCATTCAACTAGCCCTTCCCGATATCCTCGCATCCGACTATGTTCAGGTCTCGGTCGAAGCTGTGCCGAAATCCTTAGCGTCTAGACTCGGTCGCAAAGACGCAATTGAGATGACGCGGCTCATCAAGCTATACCTCCCGGTCCTCGACTCATGTCTCGGCGAGATGAAAGCTCTCATCGCGGAGGCGACGGTGAACGAGGTCGACTGGGGAAGGGTACTGCGGTGGATGCCAAAGGAAATGCTCGAGCTCGCGAATTCCAAGGCTTGTCGCGGTACGCGACTGCCATTCCCACTGGCTAGGAGCTGATGGGGATAGGGGCAATCATGTTCGAGGATCGACTCGACAAAGATCAATGTGCTCGTCTGGTGGATCGACTGAGCCATACGACCTTCCCGTTCATGTGTGCGCATGGCAGGCCGAGTATGGTTCCCCTCGTTATTATGGGTCGAGGACGGGAGGCGGGGCAGCGGAAGGTGGATTGGGCGGCTTGGAAGCGGACTCATGCCATGGAAAACACGATTGGTCAACACGGACGCTCGGGCGAAGCGAGAGGATGACCCTGTCCTCTTTCGCCGGCTGAACCTGTGCCAGAGGTGATGGCGAGTTCGTCTCTCGTTTCATTCATGCATCACCTATAGACAGATACCGTACATCAATCGACCTCGACCCTCCCTCCAAATTTCTGCAAAGTCTCCAAATACGCTGATCGCATGAGTTTTGGTGCTTAGCGTCTGATCACTGACCCGAGCTTGAGGCAGCCGCCGAAGACTTGTTGGTATCGGAGATTATGACGTCCGTCTCTAGATTTCCCCTTGTCGAGCCGCTGCAAATCATCACGGGTATCTGTGGGATCAGGTCCCTCCGGATCCGCAGTCATCCCTTCCTCCTGTTGGAGAATCGATTTGACCTTGCTCCTCTCTTGAACGAATTGATTGGGCATCACACACAGGTACTGCTTTCTCGCTGATCGCCTCCTTGCTCCAATCCGATGAGCCAAACTCTGAACTCATCTTTCTCTGCTCTGAATGGCGGAAACTGTTGGAACATGTAAAGTCTCTGGTGTATGGTCGAGTGAGCTGGGTTATTTGAAATGAATGAAGGCGAAAGCAGATGGGCCTCTAATTCACCTTTTATACCTTTCTCGGTGGGCTTCCCATGCACACCCTTCTCTGATGACCAAATAATGGCCTAAAAGATTTTCAAAGCATTTCAGTACCACCTTGTCTTGGTTGGAGCACTCTCAACTCAAGGGAGCTCTAGACATTCAGTAGCAAAGGAGGTGTCAGGATGCTACGCCGACCAGTGATAAGGCCCGACGTCCAACTCCTACGACTGGCGATCGTGGCCGAAGGTGGCGATTGATAGGCAAAGAGGGTCCAGCGTCAAAGGGTACTGTCGGGGACGTATGAGAACGTAGCCGAAGTAGGCACTGGTCGGGTAGCGCTATCGATGCAAAGACTAAGACAAGGGGGTATACTACGAAATGACTTCAATGACTTCGATGACTTCAATCTCGAATCGCTGAGGCTATCCCTCAGCGATCTATAGTACCTATATACTTCCGTAGCTTTGTGTTCCATGTCTCGTCTTCCAAACATCGCGTCTCGATCTCTGCAGTGGCGCAAAAGGTGAATCTCGGCAATCTCGGGGTTCGGAACGCAATGCGGCCGAACGAACGCGCGTCGCCGTTTTTGGGCGTCCTGTGATGTGCGACTCTCGGCGATAGTTGGCGAAAACGTCGATATGCGATCGTGACAGGAGGCCAGAGGAGCTCACTAACATCAAGCCTTCCTCACAGTTTTGTGGCTCATATGTCATTTTACCGCCGACAGGCAGGGCATCTGCTTGCGGCACAATGGTTGTGTAGGTGTTTGAAGACGTTGTAGAAGTATGATGCATAGTAGCAAGTTGAATGTCCGAGAAGATGGGGATGCTGCCAACGTGGCAGCTAGCTAGATAGGCGGGGTAGTGTACATGCCTTTCAATCTTCGGCGATCACCGAAAATGTTCCTGGCCCAAGACCCGATGAGAAAATGCACGTTCGACTTCGCCAAGTTTTTATTCGCTCTCCACTGGGTGACCCCCTTCTATGCAAAGTTCCAAAGGGACCCTGCGTCATTGGATCTGGTGCGGTATGATATTTGTGCCGAATACTGATTCCTTCTTTTTCCCATCGACTGACCATTAAATCTCCTGTCGCATAGCGTAATCCACCTTGCACTGACATCCGAGAATCTTCTCAACATTATATTACCCGGTCTCAAGCCAAAAGAGGGGAAATAATGCTTGGGCTGCGATGCTCTGTGGTCTTGGCCAGCCTGTATATGGCTTCGGCTATAGTGAGTTCCTCTACCTGATTCCGCTTTAGCAAAATCTCAAGTTTCGAGTCTTCCCGACCTGTTCACTGCCTAGCGTATACACCTTTTCCGGCCGTCATCCGCTGATCCCATCATAGCCTCTTGCCAATGAAACGTCTTCCTACGGCGATATTCCCGGTGTGCCGACCGCGAACGGCAAGGAGCCAATTCAGCAGCGGCTCGCCTATGTCAATTCCACCGCCATGTACATCAGCTGGAACACGTGCGTAATGTCTCGCAAAGGTGACACCGCTCCCTGACGGGCTCATCTGTGCAGATATGATGGTCTGGAAGGTGATAATGCCACGGTCGTATACGGGACCGACCCGTTCAACCTAGGCAGAACTGCATATGCCAGCAGTATGACATACAACACCAGTCGAACGTGTGTACTGGTCCAGATCGAAATTGCTCAAGTGCGAAATATAAGCTGACAACAGAACAGCTGGAACCATCACGCCCTCATGACGGACCTCCAGCCGAAAACGGAGTATTGGTATAGGGTCGCGAATGTGAGCACTCTTAATAGAGCTGAGTACATTTTTGCATCTCGACTCAAGCGACACAACTTGTAGACGAATTGCGTCAATTGCTCCGAAGTAGGTTTCGAGCGCGGAAGAATCTGACGGCAGACGCCGACCTACAAATTTACGACGGCTCGAGCTCCGGGCGATATGTCACCCTTCGTACGTTACCCCAGCTTTGCACCACTGACCGAAGTCCATTGCTGTCGTGGTCGACATGGGAACGATGGGAGCCGACGGTCTCTCGAGTAAAGTCGGTCCACTGCTCACCGGTGCGCACCACATCCCGCTCAAGAAGGAGGAGAGCAATACGATACAGAGTCTCGTCCAAAGCATCGAGTGGGTGAAATAAACGTGTTACGACTAACTCGCTAGCACTTATGATGCCATTTTGCATCCCGGAGACATAGCCTAGTGAGTCCATAGCTGTCGAGACGGCGAGTATCCCAGCTGATCACGCGCAGTGCCGACTACTTTGTAAGCGGGCGAAGGTGGAAGTATACCCCGCTCTTGGCCTAATGACGTCCCGATAGATCAAAGAATCGGCCAACGCATATTTCGGCAACAGCTCCATTATAGTCAATATGACTTCCGTCGTAGAGGGTTACGAGACTCTTCTTGAGGAATACTATGATCAGATGACACCCCTCACGAGCTCACGGCCGTACATGGTGGCGCCGGGGAACCATGAGGTGCGTCCCAGGTACGAATCAGCGCTGAAATTGACTAGGCGAATTGTGATAATGGTAGGAGGCCTAGCGAGTTTGTGGTGGTGGAACTGATCACGATCCTCAAGGCGGCACCACGGATGCTCTGTAGGTATCTCATCTCGTCGCTTCACCGAAGGACTCAAACGTGGGATCTTAGGAACAATATCACATATGACGTGACGATCTGTACTCCTGGCCAGACCAATTTCACCGGGGTTGGTATCGACGCTACTCAGCTGATCTCAGTCTCTTGTCCTGGCTGACCTCGAGTATAGTACATGAACCACTGGCGCATGCCTGGAAACGCGAGCGAGGCCAACAGGAACTTCTGGTATTCGTATGATGACGGCATGGTACATCATATCTTCCTCGACACCGAGACGGATCTGGGTGGGAATCTAACGGGTCCGGACGAGATCGTGAGCTCGAAAGGATCAGTGCGACGTGATGGACCTGACCGAAGCGCGATTAGGGTGGATCCGAAAAGGAATTCGCCGGACCATTCGGACGACATAACCAACAGGTCGAGTGAGTCAGATGATGGCACTGTGAAAGACAAAGGAACAGACTCTCACGTCGACCAGTTGGCTGAAACAAGACCTCGCGTCAGTCAATCGATCGGTCACGCCGTGGGTGATAGTCGGTGCGCATCGACCGTGGTATGTGTCAGGTGGGTGTCAGATCCATGTCGGTCTCTTCATCAACACGAACACAAATTCAGGCGGTTCTCCTTCGCACGCGCAACTGACGCCAATCAGCTACCAATCGCTCCTCGACCGTTTGTCTCGACTGCCAAAAAGCGTTTGAGCCGACCTTGATTCAGTACGGGGTTGATCTTGTCATCGTGCGTGCCATCAAGGCTATGGCCGACTGTGCAGCTGAGGATTCCTTATCCTCAGCATGGTCACGTCCACGCGTACCAACGAAACTCACCCATCGCCAATTGTCAGTCCTATTCCCTTCTCCATCATCGTGTGATCCTTTGGGCACCGGTCAATCCGGTCGACTCTGTCCCCCTCATCTCTGCCGCCAACATCTGTCGTGAACGAGTCACATCTCTGATCTCCTGCTCTCACCAGACTTTGTTGATCCGAACGGCCTGAACAACCCGTCATCGCCTTTGTACATTGTCAACGGTGAGACTTTGACCTAGAGGTTTGGGCTGAATATCAGGCGCTGCCGGTCATTATGACGGTCTTGATGCCCTGCTCAACGCGACCTATTATTCTGAATACCAGGTTAGTCTCACGTCAATCTCGTCGCCGGGTGCGCTTCGCTGACCGCAACAGAACGACTTGACGTATGGCTGGTCGCGCATCAGCTTTCACAATCGAACCCATTTGACTCATCAATTCATCGCGTCGGCGAACAGCACCGTCATGGACGAGGTCACACTCTACAAGGCGCACTGAGCTGAAGAATCCCGGCCGTACAACCTAGAATAGGATAGAGTCAAAAGTCATCAAATAATGAGAGTTCCGCTTTTGACCGCTAGCGCATGACACACACTGGGATCCATGTCGGTATTCGCATCCTTTGATTGGCGCCAGGGCAATAGAATCCCCTTGGCCGCCGAGACGACGAAAAGCTACTGTGCGTGAGCCATGCATTGGGAGAGTTGGGGCGGGTCTCCAGGCCATATCACGCTATACGAATCTAGACCTCTACCACTGATCCAGACCTCTGTCACTGGAATTGAGCTGACTGTTGGGCAAGGTGAGTATT
>JAABUH010002323.1_pt1 | contig 18480 bp, 19 predicted proteins | sample 5559121 | NCBI WGS metagenome assembly JAABUH01 (sample SAMN10711871, study PRJNA513364) | rock metagenome | isolation source: Antarctica rocks | place: Antarctica: Victoria Land, Battleship Promontory nord | collected 2015-12-28
CTTTCGTGAAATGCAAAGAACACTAGACCTAGTCAACAAGATCATCAGAGCATATAACAGAGTTTGATTCACGAAAAGTATATAATGATTGTCAGGAAAGTGATACGAGTTATACTGATAGAAATATGCTAATACACGAACAAGACTGATTCTTTAAATACGCATAATTTTGATGGTCTTTGTGATCACACAACGAACTTCTCAGCTGACGACGACTGAAAATGCTTTTTACTGCTTGCATGATAAAGATAGCTAGCCATTTCGATCTTTCACATCAGATATGACTCATTCATGCATCTTTCTGCAAGAATCACCTTCATCAGTGAATCATAGCAGAGAATGTTTTTGATTGATACACATTGTGATTTTGCAGGCTAGCTTTTAAGAAGTCAGTAATAAGTCTAGAGATAGTCATGCTCGGTTGCAGGCCTTCATAAAACGCAGTCATCGCTCAAGAGATGCGCGATATCGCTTCACAGAGCTGTCACGCTCGAGATAACAAAGAACAGAACTTCCGTGACTGTTCTCTGTCACAGATTGGCAGCCTACGCCAACATCATTACCATACATTCTGCGCATCAATCCTCGCCTTCCCAACAGTCGCGAGAGTTGCATCCTCTCGTCGTTTCCAAAAGGGTTGGTCTATGATCAGCTGAGCCATCTTCATACCATACAACCTTGATAAGATACGACAAACTTCCCTCTGTGCTGGCTATGCCGCCTAGCATTCGACGGAATTTCGATATACAGCCCTCCATCATACGAAGAGGAACAAGAACATCTCAGATCTCTCTACAAAAGACTTGACGCAGTGTAAGAATTACGATGACACTTTAATCGCTATGAATTTCATCGTGCCGGTTTGGTGCCGTGCAACGTCACAGCCGATTCTACGAGTCCCTCAATGTCTAGTTGTTCTCTCAAAATTGTAACGCTGCCGAACCAGATTTTGTTTTCAAAGAGTTCTCGGAATGCCAAATTCAGCCGTAATGAGTCAGACTCTTCACCGCGCTGTGATCTCTGAAGTCTGTCTCAAAATCTACACTGTGAGAAATTGAACATGAGGAATAGAAACAATAGAAATTGCATCATGAATGTTGCACTTGCAACTGATAAGGATGCAGGAAAGAATTAAAGTGAAATACGTTCATCATGTGAAGCTTTCGCATCAGAGATGACTGCAGCAGACTGCTGAGAGCCTGCTATCAATTGAACATAGCGCAGCCGTAAAGTAGTTGCGTCCCAAGGCTCGACGCACGACGCACTTTTCCCAACGTATAAAGCGTTTGATAGAGAAACCATGACCTTGAGTTACAAATTCACTCAATTGCTTGAAATTATGTGCATCACTAACGTCTTCGTCTTTCGCGTTTCAAAACAAAACCACGGATCTTTCAAGCTTGCGATGAATACGTCAGTTTCTTCGAAGCCTCTTAAGTCAAGGTCAGACAGCTGTTTCAGCATTCGTCAACCTCAACGTAACTCTTCTGCCTTACGCTTCAACACCTGAGGCTGTCGATAACGAGGTTGTTCAGTAGAGCAACCATGAAGCTTGCCGACTTCAAAGTCAAGCTAGATAGATATGGCATTTCTGTGAATAAAGAAGGAAGGTTTTAATGTTGATGCTTGACGCAAATAGTATAGGAAATGAAGACAGGATGCCTATGTGATCTTTTTCCCTTTGCCAATCGTGATCGAAGCTTACCTTGCGTATTGGGAGAGGTCGGTTCCTCGGAGAGATAATACCTGAAAGAGCATTTTCCCTCTCGCAGTAAGAACTAAATGAACCAGGTTGCTGAAGGTCTGAAGTATCTTGCCTCGAAGGGGTTGAGGCACGGCTCCTTGACCTGCTCAAAAGTACTTCTGAACGCTGAAGGCGTCGTCAAAATTGGTACAACACAAATTACGCTCAAGAACACATGTTAACACAATGATCTAGAAGCCCAAGAATGCTGCATCGCGATCAGCTCATCAAGCGAGAAGAAAGCTCTGAACGTCAAAGCGGTAAGTTTTATTGCAATGAATCTAATGCAAAAATATGTCAAGAACAACAGAGCAATAGGCGTTTACCTTTTCCCCTCTTGTACGTTTGATGAAGACATGATCGTATAGGGAATTATTTGTATTGAGTGATTGTTCTTAAGATAGATTATACATGCATACCCATCGGGAAAGCGGTCAGGTCCGAGACAAGAAGATAATTTTCCTCACAATCGTAGACTCCCTGGCCTTTGCCAGCCACAAAATCGTCGAACATTACGTCTTGTCCTGGTTGGACGCTCTCCGCAAGAGCTTGGATTATCATCTTCTTCTCTTGTTTAAGCTCAAGGCGCTCAAACGGCGTCGGGTCCCACTCGACATCTTTCAATTCTGCCACAGCGAGTTCGACTATAATCAAAATGTTAGATGACGGCATTTTCAAAAAGGATTGTGGTATCCATACGCCACTGCTTATCATGTAGAGAGTATCCAAGGACCGTCGGGCTGCAAATGAGCAGGTCTTCGCTTTGCATATCTTCTGTAGCGACTGGTCTTTCCAGCGTGGACTCCAACGATTGATTTTCCCACAATAGTAAGAATTCGCCCAAGCCATCAGAAAATTCGGTGATCGTTGGCTACTTCCTTCGCAGAGGAGATACACATGTTCCTGATTCTATCTATGGTGATAAGTTCCCAAATTTCTATTCTGTCAGTACGACTCCCTCTATCAACCTTTGGGTCCCCTAATCCACGGTCGTGCGTCGTTGGATTGACGTAGTATCTTCTCCGGCTATTGTCTCTACCTGTTCAGCTCTGCAATAAACCCTAAAGTGAAGGCAGAAAGAGGATATCCCTCACTATGCGTCCCTTGTCGTGGTTTCATCCTCAGTGATGCTTGACGCGGCAATCATTACTCCGCAGCGATTCTCTTCCAGTTTTCACACAGTCCAAACAAAGGCCTATCTTTATGTTCGAGATGTTTTCTTTCTCATTTCGCAACTTCTCCTTGAGGTTCGAGTTTCGATTATATTGGCATGAGCTACACCACTGAATCCCGCCGCATTGTATTGTTGTTGGTTCTTGGAGAGACAGCATTCGATTGAGGATGTTTGAGATGCTTGCTTGTCGCAGCACTTTTCCGAGAGGCCATAACTGACATGATCGAAGGCTACTGAGATATTGCCCAGCTAGTTGAGAAGTGCTCGTGCATGGTGATTGCTCAATACACATATCAGGACGTCAACGGCTTTTTCTCAAAACATTTCGAAGGAAAACCTTGGACTGAGCGTACAAAGGAGATCTATCAAGCGGTGCAAGAAAGACATGTGGACGGACGGTGGATTGATTTCCCTCAGACACCGGTACAAAATGCTGTCTGTAAATGGTGGTTTGATTTTCAAGATGAATTCCTATCGAGTGAGCGGGGCGTTTACTACACGAGCGCTACCAAAGATCTTACGGGCTGCGAAGCTAAACGTCAAATCGATCTGTTCGTCAAGCCCAACAACGAAAAGCTGTCGAAGTAGTGCATGATTGGAAGGACGTTGAAGTGATTGGTGAACTCACGGTGTCCGACAATAAGAAGAAAGCCAAGCTGCTTCAAATCGGTAGATACGTCCGTGATGTGTTCTCCTGTCAGCCGACCCGCCGATACGTGCACGCTTTTACTCTCTGTGGGAATGAAATGCGGTCGTGGGTGTTTGATCGCTCGGGTCCTTACAGCTCAACTGCTTTCGATATCAATGAGGAGCCAGAGCGTTTCGTCCGTATGATTGCAGCATATGTGATGATGAGCGACGAAGAGTTGGGTCTTGACACTTTCATTGAGCGAGATAATGGCGATTGGTTCATAATCGCCATGGAAGATGCGACGGGCAAGGAGAGAAGATTGCAGTTGGAGTCGGTTCCCATTGCTCATCAACGGGCGATTGTGTGTTGCGGCACATCTTGCTTTCGTGCCAAAACTCCCAGCTCTGAGGATTTGCGGTATGTCGCCAAATTTTCCTGGGTCTCTGACAAGCGACGACCGGAAGTCGATCTCCTCAGGTTAGCGCGCGAAAGAGGAGTGGAGGGAGTCGCCTGGCTATTCGGTCACCATCGCATCACCAGTATCGCGGACATGCGCGAAGGGTTAAAGTTTGGGAAGTCTTACGCTTTTCGGAATACCACGTTGAGTCCTTTCTCCTCCTTTTCGCAGTCTCAGTCTCTCCTCTCTCAATCGATTGGTCAGCTTGACGACCTGAGCATCGCTAGGGAGTCACCGAAGAAACGAAAATATATGGATGCTGGAGGGAGCTCATCTAAAAGATCAAGGTCCAACAGCCAGAACCCTGATAAAGCCAAGAGGAAGAATGAGGTGGCTCGCACCGTGGAACATAGCCAGATTACGAGTCTTTATACCCATGATGACAGCTCGTTCGACAACCGCATTTTCGGTTGCTTGGTGATCTCGCCTGGCGGTCGCGCGATCCGGGATTTTCGGTCGATCCCAGAGCTGCTGGAGGCCCTCCGCGACGCAATCAAGGCACACAGGTCTCTGTATACAAAGGGAAAGATATTGCACAGGGATATCTCGGAGAACAACATTATTATAACAGATCCAAAGGAAACTAACGGCTTTACGGGCATGTTGATCGACGAGGACCTTGCTAAGGAGATCGGCAGCGGTCCGAGCGGCGCACGGCATCAGACTGGCACAATGGAGTTTATGGCTATCGAAGTGCTACAGCGAGTAGCTCATACCTATCGACATGACCTCGAGTCATTTTTCTACGTACTTTTGTGGATCTGCGCTCGTCGCGTATGGGAAAGGGGATTTGGGTGCAGAGTAACAGATCGACCCAAAGAGAGTATGTTAAGCGAGTGGTATACAGGCAGCTTTAAGGAGATTGCTCGAAGGAAGGAGCACGCTATGGGCGTCAGTGGATTCAAAGCCATTTGTGAGGAATTTCCGGAGGCACTCAGTTCCGTCAAGCCTTTGTGTAGAGAGATAAGGGGCATTCTCTTTCCTCTTCTCAAGGACGGAGCGCTGTTCACCGCAACGCCAACGGATCCACCTGAAAAGCTATACCAATTCATCATTGAAGCGTTCGATAAAGCTATAGCCGACTTTGCCGTTAGACAGGAGTCAGGATAGCCAGTCTTCATACATGAGAGAACAAGTAAAGTTGGAAGTTCCTTCCTCTTCCGAAAAGGTATAGGGACATATAGGGTGTAGAACCATGGAACGAGCAGGGAGTTTGCGCGAAGAGGGACTTTAAAAGAATAGCGTTCTTCGGAGCACAGGGGCTCTGAAAGAGTACGGATTTCGAACGGCTAGGGATTCTCAGTGCATGGGGACTGTGATGTCGTGGTGGTTTTCGTGCCGTAGGGGCGCTAATGTCCCAAGGGTTGTGGTTGAGGTAGAGTGACATGTGTGGTTATTTTTATGTAGGCTTTTACGCAGAGGAGAATTGTTTAATGCACTGATTCCATTGTATTCCTCGCTTTGAGAGAGCCGCCGCTGCAAAGTTCCATCCTAAATGCTTATTCTGCGCTGAAAGACAGTGTTTTGCCATAAACACTTGATGTATCTATGTGAAGTCACATATCATCAGTGTCTGATTGACGACTATCTTTATAGTGCTCGTAGAACCTTGTTTCATTCACTGTCTCACTACTGTGCAACAGACTGCTGCCATCTCTCATATTAAACAATGAGCTTATTATCCCTCTGCTGCGCCTCATTCTTTGGTTGTACTGCGCATGCCATCTTTTTCCGGCTCATTGAGAGTAGTAGAATCGTGCTGTGCCCTTGCGGACTGGATGTTTTTCAGTGTTGCAATCTCAGCCGACGTACCCTGACCGCTTCTCTGCAATAGATTATCAGCGCCCGATCACACACGATCACGACTGGCGCTTACCATTTTCCCATCCGCAGAACGGTACCCGTAATGCCACACCTCGTTGTTCGACTCGAAAAGTGGTGGAAGGCGCTTAGGCTCCTCAAGACTCGTCTCGTACCTCCACTCCCGCGCACATTGTCTCCGCCCAGCGCGACTTTTGGTCGCCTCATTTTCTCGGTGTATTGTGAAGTCTTTAAGGTGGTTGAGGAAGTTGCTTTGCAACGTCCATGTTTTGCCATAGTAAGGGCAACTGGGATGCTTGCATGGATACGCCCAGATCCTGCCGAGCTCGAGCTCGGTGGTATTGCCGTCTTCATCGGACGAGGACGCTGGATCGTTGTGGTCTGCTAGATGCGGTCGTAGTCGAACTTTTGCATCGCGAATGGGCATGGTTTGGGAGAAGTCCATCTTGTTCAGGGTTGTGACTTCGCACTATGAGGAATACATACGGCAGAGAGTCAAGAAATTTTGGGAACCTTAGATTTCAGCGAACATTTGTAGGGTTAATTTTTGGTGGGGCTGGAGCATGCTTGCCTGGACATCTGAGTATTTTACGTGTATATAGTATCACGCAATGCGGAATACGTTCCATGCAGAGTTTTCTCCGAAACATATTATTATGATTACCAGCTACCAGCTTGTCTACCTTTACGGTAATTTTTCTGTCCTCGTATTGTAAACCGATTTGATCACGTTCGAGTATCAACGAAGGCTTTGTTTGCGGGATAATCCCGAAGTCTTTTGAAAAACTTGAAGTGACGGCCGTGAGACGTCTCGTTAAATCACAAAAACAACTAGCACTTCGATCACAACCTTCACAAAACGCCGTAGTATCACTCTGTTTAGGTATCCGACATGGGTCAATATTGGTACATCTTCTCAGTGGATAATAGCGAAATTCTGAGCTGTATCGGCAAGCTTGGTGAGTTTCTGTGGGATAAGGAAGCCGACTGCCTTGTGGATCTTCTTGCCGTGCCACTCAAGCGAAGTCCAGTGCATTTATCCAGTGCACCAAAGCCGGTGGATGACATTTCGAGCGTTGAACCTTTACCAACCGTAGCAAACCTGGAGCCAACAATCCAAATCCAACCATATTTGGCAGCTGTCCCCAACGAGCTAATTCTGAAGATCTTCCAGCATTTCGTCTTAGTCTGGTTTCGGAACGACTGTGGAACATTGGCTGGCCATTTGTTCAGCAAAAGGTCACCGACTTCATGGGTACTTGGGCTGGCGCGAGGATCATCTGCTTAGGCGACGAATGCGAACCTGGTGATTGGCCTGCAGGCCTTCTGACGACAGAAGAGGAGAACATAGTCAACGAAGGTCTGGATGAGGCCGAGGTGGATCCTGACGAAGGCTTCCTCCAAGGTCCAGGAAATTTGCTTGGTATGCCTAGGTGTCGATTTCGGGAAATCAATTCTGAAGTTGAGCCTTATCGGATGCTGCTTCGTCCTGTGCCTGGTGAGGCCGAACATCCAATCTATTCAAAGCGCCCTCAGACATGGCGGTCTCCTCGTACTGCGCTTGATGAAGCCGGCCATCTGCCGAAATCAGAGCACTCTCAAGCATATTCGTTTGCTGTTGGAAAGAAGGTGGCAGATTACTATCCCGAGACCGAGAGCTGGATTCTTCGCAACCTGACCACGGCAGAGTTTGTTCAGGGCGACAGACTCTTCGCAGCATTTCATAGGTCAAGACGTCAGCACGTACCCCACCTTGGATATCCCGGTTTTGGCGAGGCGATTATGTGTCGAATATGCTGGTCTACAGGGAACTCTACAGTTCCATGTGCGGGATCTAATCGTGGAATTTGGGCTGGTCACAGATTTGAGATTTATACAGAAAGAATCCACGCTTTAAATTCAGATTGTAGCTGGAAAGATGTAACGAGCGAGATAGTTAATGAATTATCGGTAGCCTTGGAACTGCCAACTCAGACAAAGAAGAGCGAGAGGATTAGAGACCAGAAACGGCAACATAGCTCCTGAGCTATTGACGCTTTTCAGACGCTGTAAAGAGGCCGCTTTAGTTACGGAAAACTACCGTGCGTTGCTGTGGGTACGACTCAGAAGCGCGTATGATCCTTGTCTCGCCCCGTTCTGAGCGTCTTGGATTTCCAACTTCAAACTCTACACACGGCTCCTTTTTCGGCACCTGAGACACACAGTGCCCTTGATCGACTTGGATTCCGTTCAATTGTACCAATCCCCGGACAAAGCCGATTTGGCTGGCCAAAGACCATCGATGGCGTCGATTGGTGATGTTCTCGTCGTCTGTGGAGAGAGGAATGTCCCTACGGTTCCTGGACGCAGTGGCGGATAGGCTCGACGACTCGACGACTACGACCTGATTGAAGTCCTTGACTTGACTGGCCCGTCGTCGAAGGATCCTCTCAATCTACCCTACAAGCAGGCACCAGATCTCAAAGGCACTGAATTATACGCCAGAGGTAATGTTCGCCGTCTTTAATTTTGATGGGCCTTTAATAACAGCTCCAACGGACTCGATCTCAGTGGCGGCCGCGGTGGAGGCGGTGGAGAGGAAGACGAAAGCTTTCCATCCTTCTGCTCGGTGCCGGAGGAGGAGCACAAGAGTCGCAACAATCGGGCTTGAGACTAGGTGGGGACAAGGGTGCGAATACCGACAACAGCAGCAGCGTCCACTCTGGAAGCGACGGCTCAACTTCTGAGCAAGGCGAGAGGCACTGCTCCCTCAGCACTCCAGGGACTTCTGGGGCAGGCTCAGAAGCTAGGTACGTCCCTTGAAACCCCCGCTCGCAGATCTTAGTACTGACAGATGGCGCCTATCTAGATGTTTCATCCTTCGCGAAAAGACAGAAGATTCCATCTCTGATCCTTCTCCTTCACTCCCTACTACCCTTCTCTTATCGACACACGATACACAAATCTGCTTCAAAAATATCGAGCCTCATCACTCCGGTTGAGGGGAAAAGAAAGGAAACAAAGGAGCGAGCTGCAGTACAAACAACATTATCCCCTACTCTCTCCAATCGCCTATTGCGATATGAAACCCAACACACTTTACGGACGCCGAGCCTGAAACAACCACAGGCGTCACCGACATTCGAGATTCCTTTATGCGTACAGCAAACAGTGCAGATTTGAACGAGGGTGGGGAAGATGTGCATAAATTGGAGAAGGCCCGGCGTGCAGGTCAGTGCGCAGGTCCCAGTCGCTGTAGGCGCGTCTAATGACTTTAGAAAGACTCGATCGTGATTGACAAAACAGACAGTATCGACGATGACATGAGCGACTCTGCCGAACATCGTCGGTTTCTATCATTGGCTCAATCGGCTCCTCGGCCTGTTTTCAAATATCCCTTTGGGCAAAAATTCCAGCAAAGAGAGAATACAAGTTTAAGTCGATCCAATGAAGTTGGTGACAGTCAAGGTGTGCCCCCCAGTGCATTTTTGAACCAGCACCCGGGATTTCTTCTGACATACTTCAGATGACCCTCTCGTTGTTGAGGATGACGAAGAAAAAACTGACGAAACTGGCGGTTCTACCAGAGCTACGAGCATGAAGTCTGAGATTGATACCGTACACCTCCAAAGCTCCCACCCGAGGGAACAGCCAAAGACACACGCTTGCTTGAGTCCTCCTACCACCGAACCTACCACCTCCCCGTTTGATCGCCCGATCTCTCCCAATGTCGCACCATCCCGTGATCGAGTTGAGCAGGTTATCCGTGAAAGTGATCGCGAAGCAGCAGCGACCGTCCATCCCCTTCACGCTATCATCGTCATTCCACCTCTTCTCGAGCAGCCTCAAGATCGAAAAGGTTCAACATTGGATAAAGAGAAATGGAGATCTTAAGGATCCTTGGCAAAAGACGGACAAGAAGGTGCTATGAATACAAGGTGAGCTGGAAGAAAACATAGCTGCTTGAACGCGGATATTCTGTGTGCAGGTGAAATCGCGTCCGATACGTGATGGTCTCAAAGCCACTTCACGAGGTCTTGCCACACATTGTTTTGGGGCTTGGAATATAAAGGCAGTCTAACGGTATTGACCGGTAAATTTCAAGGATTCATTGTCTAGAGTGTTATTTAAAGTGCTGTGGCGCGCAGGGGCAGTGCAGGGCCTTGCGAAGAGAGTGGGATCTACGTCCTACAGTCCTACAGTATTAAACTCGGGTCGGAGGTTTCGGAATTGAATCAACCCTTTTCAGAGATTTTGAACTGCGTGACAAATAATTTATTGCGTGCTCGCAAAAAACTATTGTCATGTGACTTGGCTCCAGGATTTGGGTAAGGTAACTTGAACGACGCGAGATTATCAGTTTCATTTTTGGCATCCAATTCACAATGCCAAACGCTGCTTCTTTTGGCAAGACTTAAGCCGCTGTCAAAATCGAAGGAATGTTTTTCAGACCGTCTTATATCCACAGTGTCTATGGCGAAGCAGCACTCAATATCTCATCCTAATGGATAAAAGTCTCTCACAAGCGCGTTTAAGCGCCACCACGATTATAACAAGTTGTACTGTCCGACCGCATTGGGTGAGACCAGTTGCGCGCTCGCAGGGCATGACGAACAGCACCTGTCGTCTCCCCGGCGCGCAGGTGGGCTTTGTCAATATCGTCAACGAAGATTGCAGAGTAGATGCGTGATCCTAAGCTCCACAGGGCGCATACCTTTGATGAGTGAGTACATTGTTCGGCGAGGAGGTCCACCTATCCTCGTCAGCTCGACTGCCCGCCGAGATCGTAGATCATACGGTCAGTGCACTCTTACTATTCTCGGAAGCCCCTCTCAAGTGCTCTCATATCCCTCTCATTGTATGCTATTGTCAGGTTCGCTTCTACAAGACTACCATATAAATCTAGATTGTCATTGAAAACTTGATTAAATGCACACGGACAGTTCCAACCACTGGAGAACTGGAGTAGACGGCGGACCAGAAAAATCATTTGAGTTTCACCTCAACCATTGCGTCGGCAACACTCGATTGTCGAGGAGTCTCTGCCTTTGCGGACCAAACGGAGTCGTTGAACGAGAAGTTTCTGAGGTCTATTGCCCGGGAGGAATACCGCGAAAGGGAAGACCTCCCGCCGTGAGGAAAGAGGGAACGAATCGAACGATGCCTCCACCGAGAGCGTCTCCATCGGTAGTGATTATACGGCCAGCAAGTCCACCGGTAGCGCTTCCACCGGTAGCGTCTCCACCGGTAGCGCCTCCACTGGTAGCACTTCCGGCTTTAGCGGTACCACCTTTACCCCCCAAAGTACCTTTACCACCGGTACCAGCTCCACCGGTACCAGCTCCACCGGTACCAGCTCCACCGGTACCAGCTCCACCGGTACCAACTCCACCGGTACCACCGACACCTGGTTCAGGGCCAGCTGGTCCATTGGTACCTGGTACACAGATACCAGGTTCACGGGTACCAGCTCCATCGTTACCATCTTCAGCTTCACCGTCTCCAGCGCTACCATCTCCAGCGCTACCATCTTCAGCGCTACCATCTTCACCATCAACTCCACCCGTACCATTTCCACCCGTACCAAATTTACCAGTACCAAATCCACCTTTACCAAATCCACTGCAAGCATCTCCACCTTTACCGCTAGCTCGCTCGGTACCTTCTCCACCGGTACTAGCTCCACCAGTAGCAGCTCCACCGGTACCAGCTCCACCGGTACCAGCTCCACCGGTACCAGCTCCACCGGAACCGGGTATACCGGTACCAGGTTCACCTTTACCAGTTCCACCTGTACCAACTCCACCGATACCAGTTCCACTGCAACCATCTCCACTGCAAGCACATCCACCGATAGAACCATCACCGATGCCAGTTCCACCGGTAGCAGCTCCACCGGTAGCAGCTCCACCGGTAGCAGCTCCACCGGTAGCAGCTCCACCGGTACCAGCTCCGCCGGTACCAGCTCCACCGACACCGGGTGCATCGGTAGGAGCAGATGAAGTCGAATCCTGAAGACGTTGAAAATCTTCTGATGCTTTTTCAGTCTCACCGCCTTGCCGGTCTTTAGGCGGTGTCTCCTCCCATCGTACTATCGACCTGTTTTGTATCTCTGTTACGTTTGATACACCATGTCCTTTAGCCTTAGTGGCTCGAGTATTCTGATCCATGTAGATAGATAAGTGGGTAGGAAGGTAGGTAGGTAGATAGGTTGATAAGTTGGTAGGTTGGTAGGTAGATAGGAAGGTTGTTGTTGTTGTTGTTCTTACAGTAGATTTCCAAACCATTGAGGCTCCTCGGCTGACGCTAAATTGATGGCCCGCACACCTTATTTGGGCGGGGCAACCACCAACGTCAAGTAGAATGGGATATCATGAGTTGTTCATGCAGTAGGCCTGCATTAGTGCCCTAATCGGGCAAAATTGAAGCTGAGCCAGGGCCTGGCCATGGTGTAGTATGTAGACCGCCCATTCCCAGCTCTTGTAGAGGTGTAGTCGTCGTCGCACCCCAAAATGCCTTCAAAGCCTGGAAACGGTCGAAGCAAGAAGCCGTCGCCCAAGAAGCCCCCTCCTAGGAAACGAACGTCGTCTACACTGCTGAGAGGCACTGATGCCGATGACGTCGCTCCTGTAGCTCCCTCACCTGCTCAGCGGGTGAGGCTATCCCAGCCTCGCTTGGAGCAGACTCCGAGCCATTTGAGGGTCGATAATTCAGCTCCTGCTGAGACGCCAGTACGCCTGAAGCTGACTGTCCCTCGTAAGGGTGGCAAAAATCCTAGGCGTCAAGCCTCACCTAGTCCTAGTAGGCAGCTGAATGGATCCCAGCTGGGTGACTCCCATTCTAGCCTTGGATCTTTGCCACCGCTTCCATCTCAGCCGTACTCAAGTATGGGACCTCCTCCTTCGTATCCTGGATCTCTTACAGCTCAAGAGAGCTTTGGCGAGCTTATGAAGACGCGGGCTGGAAGTGCTCTTGGTCTGATGACGCCATCGCCATTGAGGTGTCGCTTAAGTTTGTGGAGGGGATTATCCGCTGAGGATGAGGATGAGGATGAGGATTTTGAGCGTTTAGTAGCAGCAGCTGCTGCTACTAAAGCTAGGCGAGCTGATTTTGCTGCTGCTGAGGCCGCTGAGGCCGCTGAGGCTGCTGAAGCTAAGCAAGCTGAACTGGCTACTGCTGAGGAGGCCGCTAAGGCCGCTGCTACTCAGGCTGCTGCTGATGAGGCTTTAGCATATTTTGCTGAGGATGAGCATGTGACGGTGCCTTACCAAGTACGCATTCTATCGTTCTGGATAAAAAAAGCGACCATTATATGCGGTGGGCTGAAGAGCTATGACATCAATGGCTTAGAACCATTCTCACTGAGGCGAGTCTTCAAAGAACACCAAGAGAAGGCCAGTAAGTACGCTCTTGAGCGTAGGCTTCCTGCTTACCGGGTCTCTGTAACGGCGACTCCATTCTATGAGAAGCTGGCGGTAACGAGGCGATATCCGCAGTCCATTGATGACACCAGTAATTGGGACCTTATTGAGGGTCAATTAGATGAATTCTTCAAGGCCAATAAGCATGAACTCAAGGTAGAATTACTCTTACATTAGGCCCCTACTCCAACAGGTGACGCAATCGCTGCTGCCCCTTCCTCACAGCCAGTCGCCGTCGCCCTTCCTATCACCGGTTCTGGCACTGGGGCTGGTGTGAGCAGCCTCAGTTCTGGAGTAGCGAGTCGGAATAATCCCACAAACCGTCAGCTTGCTGCCTTGGAGGAGTCGAATGCAACGGATCCTGAGGCAGCTTCAACTCAAGAGATCCTAGAACGCTGGGAGTGTCACAAGCGTACATGTGATAATAACGGCCAGCATTGCTGGGTCAATGAGAAGAGAATACACTATCCACTGAGTGCTGACGATGCGGCGCTCTGGTGGGGAAGTATCAAGCTGGACGTCTCAAAACGACTAGATAAAGAGAAGCCGCCGGCGACGATGAGGAAGAGGTGGGAGGAAGCAAGGGTAAAAAGCGAGAGAAAGAAGAGACGACAGCAAAAAGATGAAGCTATACCATTTGGCCCACCGCCGCCAGCAAGCTATGCTCCAGGCTGGGGCCAGCCTCCAACTACCTACGTATTACCTCCACCCGTTCAGCCTATGGCACCTCCCCCTCTATCAAGCATTCGAACCTCTCAATTAGAAGCTGAGCTACACGTCAGAAAGACCTTAGAGCGAAGGGAGTCGGTGTTCTATCGCCAGCCCTCTCGTTCTCGTTCCTCCACTACATTTGCCACCTCTCCGCCTCTCCGCGGTAGCAGCCCGGTTGACGGCGACGTGGCTGAATACATTGAATGGATCAAGCCCAAACTACACCCCCGTGATGAGGACACCCTGGAGGACGCAAAGAACAAGCTTTTAGACAAGGGCTATACTACAAGAGACGTGCACGGGTGGAAGGATGATACTTTCGAACATAAATGGAGAAGCTGGGGATTATGCCTGGAATTGGCCGTTCACTCGTTCGTTCTGTCGGCCAATTTGGGCGTGAAAAGAAGCAAAAGCAAGCTGAAAGTATCACTGGCTCTAGGTATCTCTCGAACGTTTCTGCAAGAGGTTCGCTGGCCCCAACTACCTACAGATCAAACACCCCAAGGCCTAGGCCTAGGCCTGCAACCAAGGGCCATGTGATCAACTCCATTGAGTCAGACGATGATTTTCCTGAGGGTCAGGGCGGTGGCTATAGAGGGGACGATGATCTGGATGAGCTAGATGAGCTGGATACCGAATTTGATAGTCAAGCTACAGTGGGATAAGTGAGGTGAAGCTACAGTGGGATGAGTGAGGTGGTGTTGCGTGTTTATTTCACAAGCTATCTATAGATCTATATATACACGCTCGTTTCAGGCAAGGAGCGAAGTCACTACCATTACTAACATCACCATCCACCACTACTACTATCTTTCATTCGTGTGAGCGTCTTGCCATCTGTTTCTTGGGAGGTATATCAATCTATCTACACGCACTAGTCTCGCCGTGCCATATTATGAAGCTGTTCCGCCATAGACTCGCATCCGGCCAACCCCATTGACACTCAAGCCCGAATATCCACATCCTATCGAAACCCTCCCAAAACTATGATGCACGTGTTTGCGACAGTAAGAGCTAGAGGTAAGAGAACTTGCTGAAAGCTTGGCCAGCACCACCGAAATCAGATTCAAATTCCGCGTTCAAATTGATGACCAATTCCAAATGGGACATAGACACCTTGATGTTGTGATACACGGCTAACGCATGAGCCGCAGCAACCATGTTTTTGATCTGTGATGAACCAATGATCAGCATTAACGGATTTGACTGGTTTTGACAATGAAGATCTAACCTGCCGACCGTTGAGATTCTTCCTCGCCAATCCGTCGAGGTCTTTGGGATCATATTTCGTCGCTCCATTGGCCGTTACCGCCTTTTTCAAGAAGCTTACCCAGACTTGCTTTCTTGTGTCGAGACTCAAGGAGTCGTACCTCACAGCCAGAGTGATTCTGCTCTGGATTGCGTCATCGAAGTCCCTGACCCGATTGATTGTGAGAAACATAATCTCTTGATTGTACTCGAGCTTTCGAAGAAAGACCGAGACCCGAGCGTTTTGATGACTGTCGATGAAGCGCGCCTGCACAAACACATCTGCTTCATTCAGAAGCACAAGCGCTTTCCAGTGATGAGCAAGCTGAGAGATGTGAGATAATTGATCTTTCAGCGTCTTCGAGTCATGACTCAGCTCTCTGACAGACACCTGAACGGTCAGTATACCCTACAGCATCGAACGGAAAGAGCGCATACCGCGTAAAGTGACCGTTTCAGATGCTTCGACAGTCCTTCGACGATCAAAGTCTTACCGACCTCAGAAGAACCACTGCACCGTACGTCAGTACATGAACATCCGAACAGATGTTGAACACATTACTGTAAAAGCATAATCAGACCCCGCCCCTTTCCCACCACGTAGTCGTCAAACGTATGGTCGGATGTTTCGCCAAGATGAGCTTTAGCGAGAGCTAGAACAAGGTTATTTTTCTGAAAGAGAATCGCCAGATTGGCAAAAGACGATGAATTCCAAACGATGTTGACAATATCATTCACTGCAAACTCAACTTTGAAGATTGTCAGCTCGTTATCGCATCGTGTCATTGTCCCGCGAGAGAGAGAAAAAGCTCACGCCATAATTTATTGCCAAAGCTCCACCCGCGCACGGTTGAGCTGCAAAGAAGCAAAGCGTCCTCGTTCATCTGACTTGGCTCCGCGTCATTGCTCTTGACCAACTTTTCAGGCTCGAAATTGTACCATCCAGCACTCAACGGGTGTCTCTCGATCAATCCGCTGATACGTGGTCTGACGTAGTTCGAGTTGTTCTCACGGAAGAAAGCAGCATCGACCATGATTCGACTCTTGACAGGAACTTCAACCACCTCCCCCTTCTCCATAAAAAAGGCGTTTCCGTGGTACTGAAGATACTGCACGCCCAACAAGGAAACAAACCGCCGACCCCGTTCTATAAGACTGGCCCTCATCTCGCTTCTGCGCGGATGATATTCAAGGGGAAATGCGTCGAGAGTGACGATCCGCTTGACACCGGCAAATTTTCCAACGCCAAGTGCAGTCCAGACTTCGCCAAAGACAAGTCCGTCGGAATCGAGATATCGACACTCCATGTGAAAATATGTCACCCTGTTCGCCGTCGTCTTCTCTTCGCCCATGTCAAATCGGAAGCATAAGGGTTTTTCGATGTCAAGACAGATGATATATACGATCGTGTTCGGCTTGAAGAGAATCCAAAGCAGGTCGTATGTAATTTCATCATTCTTCAGAAGCGAAATCAGACGACTGATCGTCGAGGCGTATTTGCTCTTAATGAAGTTCACCAGTAGGTTGAGATGCTTTAGCTCTTCAGCATCTTGACCAACGTCGTCGCTCAATTTGTTTCGATACGCTTTCAATTCTGAAAGGTAGTGATATATGAGATTTCGCTCGACCTACGAAATGAGTCTAAGTTGGAAATTGATGCAAAAAAAGACAGAAAGCCATACCGCAGGTTTGTCCTCTCTAAGAGAGACGTCGTGAACGTGTTGCAGAACCTTTCTCAGAATGTCTTGCAATTTGTTCGATTTGATGTCAATATAAAACACTGAATTCGAAGCGTTTTTGTCTAATGTCTCTCAGCAATCAAGGTTCTTACCCATATCGATATACTTACCGATTCGTGCGCGAGCGACAAAGACGTACTCGTTCAGTCAGTCCACTTCTCGCGAAGGTGAAGACTTCACAGTCTCATACTGACCTGTCTTATCGTTCCAGCTGCACTGTATTTAGCTTGACCACATGAGCCTGAAGTTGGGGAAGAATACCGCTCGTCAACGATCTTATACTCCAGTCTCGAAGCGCGAGCTCCCGATCCCGCAGGCGGAACATCTTTCTCAGCTACGGAGGCTGAGGCTTGAACTTTATCTGTGGACTCCGCCTTTTGGGCTTCCTTGATCAGCCCTACTACCAATCTCTTGAGATCGTCGACCGCAATGGACTGCGGAAAAGGCGGAGACGTAGGGCTGATGGGAGGTGTAACTGGTGGCTGCGGAGAGACAGATGGCTTTGGAGCAATTTCTGTTGTTGCCATTGTCTTCGTGATGGAGCAATACCGAAGGGCAAAAATCTTTTAGGCAAGTGGTAAGGCTTATGAGATGTTATCTTGTGAGGAAAGCTGGGACCAGGCTTTGATCTGGACTGTAATACTGATGAGGAGGTAAAGTACGAGGTTCTAACTGAGCGGATGAACCGATATATGTCTTCCAAGAGCTCAACCGACTCCATCACCGTCTGCGCGCCGCAGTCGTATCCTCTGCATAGACTTTTCCCTTTCTGGCATTGAATAACCGGCGAGGATAACATTTCATGCACGAATGCGAGGACTAAGACAGATCGTCTAGGTCCTCCACCGATTCCGTTCCTTCTTGTTCCTAACACTAGAGATCATCACTTAATGACGGCTCATACGTGCATAAGTGTTGAGTTTAGGAATTGGTGGGTGAAGTGCGCCACATGATCTTTTCTAGCAAGGAGGGCGTTCCCAGCGTTATTGATTAAGAATTATGGGAGACCGTCAAACCCCCTTACTTCCCCCTCTAAGCAGGTACCCGTTCTTAGACCAACCATGGCTTTCTTGGTATACGAGGACAAGAGGGCAGATAGGCATGTAGATATATATTGAACTATCTAGTAGGTTGAACATACGGATGAAGGAAGAAGTGGGCGAAGGGTAAATACCCATCCACTAGCGCCGGATCAATGCGGAGATTACTAACCACAGGGGTAACAGTACCGTTCCCTGTTTCCAACATTTCCAACAGGCTTATGTCACATTAGATGACATGTAGTTTTGGAGGTGGCCATTCTCACAGGTCACAAAGCTAATGAGTTATCCAATGCAAGGTACAGGATCTGGAGTTCCGTAGATCGTCTCAATCTCGGTATGGTTTTGAAAGAAGACATCAGAGAGATTGACATGATAAAGAAACGTTCAGTAAGTTATCTATTACAATACTTTAAAAAATGTGTTTGATGGTATCAGTTGGCAGCATCATCGGCGTTTCGACAAAGAGCTTAGATAGCTTGTGAGCTAGTGAGCAGGGTTCATTCAATACTAAT
>JAABUH010002324.1_pt1 | contig 18467 bp, 30 predicted proteins | sample 5559121 | NCBI WGS metagenome assembly JAABUH01 (sample SAMN10711871, study PRJNA513364) | rock metagenome | isolation source: Antarctica rocks | place: Antarctica: Victoria Land, Battleship Promontory nord | collected 2015-12-28
GGGTGCACCAGCACAGGGTATGTATCATAGGGCCGCTGCATAGGGTGGCTGCTGACAAGATGGTGCTGCTCCAGCACTGCCCCTGCAGTATAGAGATCGCGCTGAGCTGCTGCATATTCTTTGATGTCTGGTATGGCAGCTGTATCAAGTGAGGGCCTGGCGGCGAGCGTTCAGACGCAATAGAACTGCGAGTGAGATGGGGGGGCTGCGCAGTAGGCAGACCCCCTGCCCCTTCTTGCTGTGGGGCATAGTAGCATACCCTGGACTCCGCTTGACACAGGAGGTGTGGACAGTACAAGAAGTGGTACATGTGTCATACAGTGCTTCGGCTTGTTGAATGTTGAGAGTGGAGATGGCGGATGCGAGCTTAGCATTGCTAGGTATTCTATGTGCTTGTTGCTGGCAGGGATGCCGTTCATCAGGGTTGCAAACCATATGTTCTGCCTGTAAGCGATGCAAGACAATATGTTACAGCCACTGAAGCTCAGGCATTCAACTTGTTAGTTCACAAGCGCTGGCAGATGAATAAATAACGTTACACGCCAAGTGCGAGTTCACAGTGCCTGAAGAGTGCATGCTACAAGAGTGCATGCACAGATGTATTTTGCAGTATGATTAAACATACTCACAATCTCGGAGGCAATGTGTCTTGGCTGTGTCTTGCACTTGACGTGCAAGTTCACTCACAGTCACAGGCCGCAAAGCGCCCTGCCCCAAGTCTGCATATGCAGCACATCTGCGCCCTGGCACGCTTGCGGATGCTCACTCTGCACCCGCTGCTGCCTCCGCTGCTGAGCCTGCGGGCGTTCAGGCTCCAATCACCGCGGTTCGTGCGGTGCACCAATTGCCACGCGGTTAGCAGCGCCGGGAGCGAGCTCGTCAGAGCCTCTGAAGTTGAAGAAGGCACTGCAGCGACGACCACGCAGCCTGTGCGCTCTGCACGTGCGCCAAGGAAGAGGAGGGCGAAGGAGTCCGGTGTCTTGCACGATGCCACAGGACAAGATGCGGCCAAGCTGGAGGTACCTGGGCCTAAGCAGGCTCCCGACTTACACTGCGGCGTGCCGCGGACATCTGCAACAGACTGGCGCGCCGTCAAGCGCTGGTGTGGCCCAAAAAAAACCGTTGCAGTCCGGTGCTACTTGTCACACGGTCCTAGGACGGCCACTTCGCTGGCAAAGGATGTCGGGCCGCGCAGTGACGCAAGTGGCGGGTTGCTGTATCTGTGCATACAAGCTATGCCTTGTTTATTGCAGCATCGCATTATTAAATAACCACGCGCTCTCTTGCTGGCGCTACTGGAGTGCGACCTGGCCGCAGAACGTCCTTGCGTTGCAGGCTGGTGTTTTCCGACCTGCACGTGAGCCTGAGGACTTTGGAGACGTGCTGCCAAGTGCTGCAGCAAGTGCGCGAGGAAGCGGCCGCACAAGACGCCGGAGTCATTTTCCTTGGTGCGGGCTGCATTCATCCCGCCCATGCAAGCACAGCCATGTCCAGAGCTGCAATTCTCTGACGTGCTGGCGTGCTTGGCGGTCACGCATGCATGTATGCTGGACGCCTTGGACGCCAAAGTGTGTGCCACGGCGTCCACGCATCACTCAACTCTGCAGCGTCTGCACCAGCTTGCCCTGCATGCACATGGCCTTGACTCGCCCAGAGGCGACAGGCCCACTGTCGCGGGCGTGCCAGGCGACTTCTGGCACGCGCGCGGCGCGCTGCCGGTCGTGGCCCTGAACTCGGTGCTGGAGCAATTCCGGGAGTGGACGCAGCCGACGCTGATGCTCGTTGGCAACCACGACCAGGTGCGGCACCCCTCCCTTCCCCACTGCCTAGCATTGCCCGTGCGCTGATCGTCACTGCCCGTTTCAGACTTCAAAACACGCGCAAGATGCCAGCGTCTGAGCACACTGCGTGCTGAACATGGACCTTTTTCAGTACTCGCTGTAGGGCAGGCCACTAGTGGCACATACCTGCCTGCTACTGCGGGCATAGTCTGACATGTTGCAGGCCGCATAAGCTCACGATGCTGCTCTCGCAAGCTCTCCACCCAATTTGTACTATGCACCATATGACTTAAGACAGTTCAAGACCCGTAGGTCACGCTGAGCGGCTTGGAGCACGGCCTGACGCCGATCGCGGAGGCGTGCCCGGCCGTGCACATCTTTGATCGACCCACGCTGTTCCTGGACGCGCTGGGGCTGCCCTTCCGGCGCGACGCGGCGGACCTGGAGGCCTGCCTGCGCGCCTGCGGGCCCGTCAACGCCGTGTTCGGGCACGCAGATGTGGTGCGACCTCCGGTCAGGGCCCAACGGGGTAGTGTGGGGTTGGTGGCTGAGGGCGTCTGGCATGCAGGAGGCCAGACCACAGTGTTGCAGGTGCATCATGTACAAGTCCTTGGGTATCACTCATGCATGGAGTGAGGTGTGGAGCGCCTGCTGCCTACAGTGATCGTCAGCCAACATGCATGTCAGCTTGCCGCAGCCCTCACACACCACGCACCTGTGCAAGAAGATCTACTGCATAGTGTTCGTGCAGAGGCACTTAGGGGTGCCAGCGCCACCCCACCCACAAGTGCAAATAAGTAAATATGCCAGTGCTTGCAGTGCATTAGTCCGGCTGTGCCAATGCTGACACTGCTGGTCCCGTGCGGCAGCTGGGCGCGTTTGTGAACGAGACGTTCCAGGCGCGCGAGGGGCTGCCCCCAGACGTGTTCCCGGGGGGCGTCCCGACGTACCTGGGCCACTATCACAAGCCGCATGTGGTGGGCGCCACGCGCGTGCAGTACGTCGGCAGCCCCTACGAAGGTGCCGGCCGGGGGCCGGCTTCTGTTTGCCGGCGCTGCGGCGGACAGGCCGGCCCTGGCAGGCTGACCCGGGCATCTCCGAGTGCCCCCTGATGACCTGCACCATGTACCGAAAGTAAGTGTCTAGCCTGCATGTCGCATGGCCCCTGGCCATGATACGCTACTACTTGTCACATCTTGCTCTGAACATGCGGCACAGACACCTCGCAGGTCGCAACACGCAGTTGCACCTCTTGACAAGGCCAGCTGGGTTGGACAGAAGGCTGTGCAGTATACACATAGCGTGCTTCTGGTCTCACGCGACCGTGCGACGAAGCCGTCAGGCTGGCACAGCGTCTGTACAAGGCAAGGGGTGTGCGGCCGGCGCAGTGTCGCGCAGCGAGGCCGGCCAGCAGAAGGCGCTGCTGGTGCTGGACGCGGCGTGGCGCGAGCAGGGCCGCATCCCGCTGGACCTGGGCGCGCGCCACTTCAATCTCGCGTCGGCCGCTCCCGCGCTGCCGGCCAACCTCCGCGCGGGCGACAGGTGCATGGCACTGACGCGGCTTTGGCGCTGAAGGGCTGGGAGCCTGGCTGGCTTGGATGGACTCGGCGCTCGCGCTGGCACTGTCCCCACCCCGCACGCACACACTTCCTCATTCATTCTGCAGCGTGTTTGCGTGTCCTTGTCGCTCAGAGTGAGTGTAGTAAATTGCAGCCTGCAAGATATGTTTGCCTGTTCTTTTGGTTCACCTGCAGGTCATGCAAACACATTGCTGAAGTTATGGGGCATATATGCAAGCCGCCTCACCCTCCGCACAGCATGTTTTGCTGTTATCACGGAGTCGAGCCTTGCGGCAGGGTACGCTGGACCCTGCCAGAGCTGGCTGAGCCTGCCACAGAGCTGGTGGCAGGCCTGAGGAGCCGGGGTGCGCCCGCTTGCGTGTCCACCCTGGCAGACCCTGCTTGCTGCCGACCGCCCTCAGTCATGAAGGCAGCCAACCACCGAGTGGGTGGGCTGCCTTAGCCGCGGTCACAACATGTACGGTCCATGTCACACCAATTTTTAACAGGCTGAGGTAATTGGACTTGGCTTCAGCGTTGGTCTATGCAGCTCTCACTCTTCCTGGCGGCTGGTGTTGGGCTGCACCATGCGTACACGTGTCGGCTTATCCCGTACTGTATCCCATGCTAGGCGGTCTGCGCGGCCCTTTCTGGCGCGCAGTCCCCTGACTGTGCCCCTGGCGCCAGGCATGGACGTGGAGGTGGTGCTGCCGCCGCCGGCCGCCGCGCCGCGCCTGCCGGCTGCGGAGGACGCGAGCGCGCCGGCGCTGTTCGCGCTCTACGCGGACCGCGCGCGCATGGCGCCCGAGGCCGCCGCACTGGGCGCCCAGATCCTGCAGGAGGTTGCGCCCATTCAATGACACTGGAGTAGGGTGGGGTGTTAGTATAGGGTGCGCATTGAAGGAGGACTTGCCCAACTGTTGCTGGGCTGGCTGCTCGGCACCACTGATGTGGCGGGCATCAACGCGTACCACCACGCTCTGTTGGGAGAAAGTTGGGAGCGAATGCAGTGACGTGTCCAAGCAGCGCCCGCACTCTGAAATATGTCGCCTGCAGCCCAGCTTGCGCTACTGGGCAGGCTGAAAGGCGCGCGGACGCGCCTGACCTGCTGCATGCCGGGGTCAGGTGGCAGGGCAGGGCGCCGCGCTGCGGCATGAGGCGGCCGACGTGGAGCTGGACTACCTGGAGCTGGAGGGCTATGGGCCCTTCAGGGATAGGGTGCGGTATCGGTTGGGCGCGCGCGGCGTGCGCGTGGTCAGCGGCTGCAACGAGGACGACGCGGGCGCCGACTCCAACGGCGCCGGCAAGAGCGCGCTGGTCATGGCGCCGCTCTGGGCGCTCACGGTGCCTCTCTCTGCAAAATAACGCTCACGAGCTCTCATGCTGATTCTGCTTGCGAGCACAGTGGGCATATGTTAACATGGCAACCCTGCTGCAAAACACGTCGGTGACCTGCTCAAAGCTTCCTGTCAAAGTTTGCATGCACTGCAGCTTGGCAGCGTTTAAAACACGTGGATATTAATGCTGTGGAAGTCGCGAGCATGAACCCTGCGCTGCCCTGGCACAAGCGTTATGCACAAGCAATTTCATCACGAGCTTGCCTGTCATCCCCACTATAGGCTTTTGCTGTGCGCATGCAGTGTTAGGTGAGCATGCATCTGCTCCCGCTGGTGAGACGCGCGATGGGGCCGCCAGGGCCGCTCGGACGCGCGCGCGGAGGGCGCCGGCGGCCGCAGCCTGACAGCCGCGGACGTGGTCAACGACGCAGCGCGCTCCGCGCGCGCGCGCGTGGAGGGCACCGTCGGCGGCGCGCGCTTCGCCGTGGAGCGCGTCACGCGCCGGAAGGCGCTCGCGCGGCTGACGCTGGAGGTGGACGGCGAGGACCGCACCGGCGCGGACGCGCGGCTCACGCAGGTGGCCTGCCTGGGCGCAGCGCTGAGGGTACCCGACGTTTCACATGCTTGCAAGAAGTGTGGGTGCAGTGGTCGCTGCCCTCGTCCGTACTTGTAAGAACGGGATGCATGTTAGCCTGATGCTGAAGACGAAGAACCTCAGGTGCTGCGTGGCGTCACTCATGTGAAGTCTGGTGTTTGTTGCTTCCTTGCATGACATGTGGGACCAGTCCCACCTCGAATGCTGCAGTATGCGTCACTAAGCCACGCTGTAAGTTTGCACCGCCTGGGCTGCCATGCTGCCAGCAGTCCAAGGCATAGAACCGCCATGCTAGTAATGTGAACCACAGCTGCATCCGCCTCAGGCGGCCATTGAGCGGCTGCTGGCGGCCAGCCTGCTCGCGCGGGTGGCCTTCCACGGCCAGGCAGACATCAGCGGGCTGCTGGAGGCGGATGACCGCAAGTTCAAGGAGGTGCCTGCGCGCACGCCGAGCTGCCTGGCAGTTGCTGTGCTAGACACCAGGTGCTGTGCTAGGGCGGCAATGCTCTTCGGTCATGCTGTTGACCATCCTCCGCCCTACTGTCCACACCTTGATCTGTGCCCCTAGGATCTGGGCTGCATGTTTGAGCTTGTGGGAGGCTGTCGAAGGCTGAGCTGCAACATCACGCTAAAACCCCAAGGCCCTGCAAGCATGCGCGCCGGCCAGGAGCTGGGCCGCGTCATGGACCCGGACGTGTGGGAGGCCGCCAGGGGCTCAGCTGAAAGACCCTGCGCAGCTGCAAAAACCTACACAAAAGCCTGCAAGCACGCCCGCCCGCCAGGAGCTGGGCCGCGTGGTGGACCTGGACGTGTGGGAGGCCGCCAAGGGCGTGGCCGGCGAGCGCGCGCGCGCGGCGCGCGCCGCGGCCGCCGCCGCCGAGCGCGAGGCGGCCGTGCACGGCGAGCTGGCGGCCAAGCTGGCCGCGCAGGTGGGCGCCCGTGCCGCATGCCTCGCAGAGCAGCGCCATGCGAAGGGGTTGTACCTGTTTACTTTCACAACGCATGGCCTGTTATGCGCGGAAGCGGCCGCGACCAACCGCGGGGCAGCCGAGCACACACGGCAGCGCGCGTTGCTCGGCGAAACTGGCCCAGGCACCTGGGGCGCCATGGCTCCTAGCCTCATCTTAGTTTTACGGACCGTCACCTTGGAGAGGAGGCTCTCAGGCGGCTCGCGTGCAGGCGGCGGCCGCGGCAGCGCGTGGCGCCGAGTGGGGGGCCGCCCGCGCGGCCGGCGCGGACGAGGCGCAGCGGCAGCTGGCCGACGCAGGCGCCCAGGTGCGCAGCGCGGCCGCGGCCGCGGCGCGCGGCTGCGCGGGTCTGGAGCGCTGGCTGGCCGCGCGCGGCGCCGATGCAGCCGCGCCCGCCACAGGCTCACCGCATGCCCGAGATCACCCCGGGCAGCGCGCGCTACGGAGCGAGTACGTGGGCGAAATGCACGGGGCGACAAACGCGCCTATGAGCATTGGTCAACTTGCCACGGACCCGCTGGCGGGGGGCGCCGGGCGTGCGCTAGGGCCTGCTGCCCCGTGGCCGTCAGAACCGCCGGACGCAGTGCAGGATGGTGCGGCGGCGGCGGCGGGCGGCGCTGACGCGGGGCGCGCCGACGCGCTCATCCAGAATGCGCGCGCCGAGGCGGCCGCGGCGACGGCGCAGCTCATGGCGGAGCGCATGGCGCTCGGCGCGGCGCGCGGCACGCTCGCTGCCGCGCGCGCGCAGCGCGCGGAGTACGCGGGGCTGGGCGGTGCGGCCAGCGCGGGCGCCGTGTGCGACCGCTGCCTGCAGCCGGTGGGCGCGGACGCGTTCGCGGCCGGCCTGGCGCGCCTGGCCACGGCGGAGGCCGCCGCCGCCGACGCAGACGCGCGCGCCGAGCAGCGCGTGGCTGCCCTGCAGGTGGGGTTGGCTGCGCCTTGGGCTTTGGTTAGCTGTGTGCTGCACAAGTGGCACAGCGCTGTCAGTTCAAACGGTGCTAGCACCGCTCGATAACGTGCTGCTTAACCTGCTTGTAATCCCTAGCTCTGTTAGCACTTAGCTCTGCAGCTCTTTTGTTTTCTGCAGTGTCTCAGCCCGAGCGTCTACCCCCGCACCAGGGGCCATCCTGCATGCAGTGCCATCCTGCAGTCTGTATGCGAGCACGCCTTGTGCTGGTTCCACATCGCAGCTTGATTTGGCACCCGAGCATGAGTTCGCCAGGCGTCGGCTGTGTTTTGAGCTGTGGCCCGTCACATTGTGATTGCAGGGTCGGCGTGCCTGGGCTGAAGGTGGACGGGCATATTGTAACGGTACAGCAGGCCTGCCCAACGCAGCGCTCCTGCGACAGGCGCGGCTGCAGGCCGCGGAGCAGCGCGGCGCGGAGCTGCAGGCGGCAGAGCGCGCGCGCGCAGAGGACGTGCGCGCGGCGGAGCGGCGCGCGGCCGCTGCCGCCGCCGCTGCAGACGCCGCCAGGCGCGCGGCGGACGACCAGCGCCTGCGCGCCTGGGTGCAGCATGCCGCGCTGGTCGCGTCCGCGCGCGGCGCCGTGGCCCACGCGCGCGCCCTGCTCCAGCGCCTGGATTTCAGCGCCGAGGACGGGCCGGTTGGAGCGGGCGCCGCAGCGCCCGCTCCTGCGGCAGGCGCGGTCGAGGGAGTGGCGGATGGGTTAGGTTTAGGTTTAGGTTTAGGGTTCGCCGACCCATCGCCCCAAGGCGAGGTGGCGGAGGAGGCGCTGCTGGACGACGAGGAGGTGGACTGGGAGGTGCAGGAGGCGCTGCGCGCGGCGGGAGCCGCGGCCAACGGCGCCGGCCGCGCGGCGCTGCTGCGCCAGCGTGCGGCCGCCGCCGCGGCCGCGCCCGACCCGCACGCGGGCGAGGCGGCCCGCCTGGACGTGCTGGCCGGGGAGGAGGCGGCGGCGGGCGCGGCGGCGGCTAAGGCCCTAGCCAGGGCCTCGGCCGCCGCCGCCTGCCTGGCCGAGCTGGACGCCGCGTTCGGGCGCACCGGCGTGCAGAGCTTTGCGCTGGAGGGCGTGCTGGGCGACCTGCAGGCGCGCGCGGGGCGCTTCCTTGCGCAGCTCAGCACCGGCTTCGCGCTGTCGCTGTCCGCGCACCGCGCGCCCGCCGCCGGCGGCCGCGGCGGCGGCGGCGAGGCCATCGAGCGCATCACCAAGTCGGTGTGGGTGCAGCCGGCGGCGGGCGGGGCGCCGGGCGCGGACGCGGTCGCGCCCGTGGAGCGCAGCCTGCGCCAGCTCAGCGGCGGCGAGCGCCGGCGCGTCGCGCTCGCGCTCGCGCTCGGCTTCTCGGAGCTGGTCGCGGCGCGCGGGCGCCTGCGCTGCAACCTCATCGTGCTCGACGAGGCGCGCCTCATTCTAAAGTAGTGCAGGATATCTCAGGCATCGCATGCGCCTGGCGGGTGCACGAGGCTAGGATTGGGGTTATGTCATGGGCTGCCACACTGGCGCACACCGCGCACAGCTCGGCGCCGGCTCCCACCCTGGCGACCAGCGCGGCGCGTGCCGCAGGTGCTGCAGCAGCTGGACGGCGAGGGCTGCGCGCGCGTGGCGGCCGTGCTGCGGGGCCTGCCACAGGCCAGCGTGCTCGTCGTCGGCCAGGCGCACTCGTTTGTCACAGAGGCCTTCGACACGGTGGACGTCGTCGTCAAGCGCGGCGGCTGCTCCTCCATCGAGGCCGCGCCGTGACACAGGCCGGCCTGCGCTGGGCTCGCATAGGGGTGGTCGATACAGCACAGCGCCGGGTGTGCCGCACGTCTGCAGCAGGCCAGCGCGCAAGCCATCGGCGACGCGTCTGCGTGCCAGTGGAGGCCGTGGACTCGGCAGAGCATTGGCCAGACCTGGTGGCTGCTTGCATGTTGGGTTCCCTGATCTGAGTCTGATATCGGCTGTGTCTGGGGCTGTGCCGTGCCGGCCACGGTACGGCCGCTTGGAGCAGCAGGTCCGGCACGTTGAGGGATGCACACGTTCTGGGCGCCTTGCATGCTACCAGTCTTGCGCACTGAGCGTCTTTGAATGCACGGGTGCTTTCTTTTGTCAGACTGTGTCTGGACTCTTCCAGTGCGATGCATCGCACTTGCTCGACAGACATGGTAGTACACGATTGGCTTATCAGTGAGTGTGGACAGATGCCATGTGGCATGTCTGCTTACTCGCAGTCAGCCCCTTTGCCTCGTGGAAGTGCGTCTACGTCCGCTGCCACAAAGTAAAACAACAAATGTTAAAGGAACAACAGCACATGATGGTCTGCTCATTGCTGGGTGCGGTGAAGGGTATGGCCGCCCAATTTGAAGGCAGCCTGCATCAGCCTGCAGCCCTCCTGTTGCAGCAAGACCCGACGGCCTGTCAGTCGCTGCGCAGGGCCGCCCCTCACACGGCGCCCGCTGGCGCGGCCTGCAGGTGGTACGCGGGCAGGGCGCGCGGCGCGCGCGCGGCGGCCAGCAGGCGCGCGCGGCGCACGTGGCGGAACGGGCGCGCCAGCGGCGGCAGCAGCGCCTGCGCGGATGCGTCCATGGCGAGCAGCTGGCCCGTCCGCGCGCATGGCCGCTCGAACAGGTCCCTGCCGCGCGCAGGACCTCCACGTTCAGCAGAGCCTTGCAGATGTCTGCCGCATAGCCCTCGCGGTGAGTGACAGTACTTGGTGCGCGCGCCAGCAGCGGCTACAGCAGCCTGCGCCGCTGCGTCCATGGCCAGCGAGCGGCCCCACTGCGCGCACGTCTGCATATTGCACTGATTATGTGGGTGCCAGGCACATCTTAGCGCACCATAACAAACACCAAACAGGGCAGACACATGCATCGAGCCAAGGCTGTCACCCACACGCCTCCCCACGCACTGCATCTTTACCTAGACATTAGTCAGGCCAACAAGAGAGTGAATGGTCTCAGGCCGACTTTTTCCAGGTCTACGTCTTGCTCAATCAACATCCCCTGATGCCAGCGGCATGCCCTCTCCACACACCCTGAGTCCACTGACACCCCCACTAATATGCAGCTGAGAAGCGCTGTCAGGCCACACCTGTACGACGCCAACCACAGCAGCAAGTCCTCCAGCGCGACAGCGGCCGCAGCGCGCGCGCGCCCGCTCAGCTCCAGGCTGCCGGCACCGCCGCCCAATGCAGCGGCGCGCTCCGCGCGCGCTGCAAAGTGCGCCAGCGCGCGTGTGGCCATGTCCGACAGCCGCCTGTTCAGCAGGCGCATGCCCAGTATCTTACATCTACAGACTGCCCACGCGAGTGACCGACGAGGGCTGTGAAGATGGTGCACTTATCAGGCACCGGAGCAGCAGCGCACTGCGCGGCTTCTGCCCACACACTTGATATAGGGTAGGATACAACACGCATGGGTGATAGGGTAAGGTTCAACAAGCTGGTTTATAGGGTAGGGTGCCAGACTCCTGGGTCATGCGCTTCAGGCACAACGCGGGCGCTGCGGGGCGCGCGCCTGAAGACCGGCGCCTCAGAGGCGCCCCAGGCGTCACGGCCGCCGCCGCCGGCCGGCGCCTCCTCGGCCGAGAAGACCGCCACGCGCAGCGCGGCGGCAGCGCCCGCGCCCGCAAGCGCCACCACCGCCGTCAGCACGTCGGGCACGGCCAGGCGCAGATCCGTTGCCTCGCGCGGCGCGCACCTGCACGGCGCCAGGCCAGGCGGGTCGGAGTCAGGTTTCGCTCCCTAACCCTCACCGGAGCTGTCAGGCACTCTGTCTCGCGCGAGGCGGCCGGCTGCGTGCTGCGCCAGGCGCACTGACGGCGCGTCGAAGCGCGTGAGCTACGTCGCAAATGTAACAAGGGGGTGGCATGCATTGGCAGCCGGGAGGTGTGTGCAGGGAAGCGGGGCTGACTGATGGCGCGCCAAAAGCTGACGCCGCCTCAGCGAGGCGCATGGCACATGCAGCGCAGTGCCGCCGCATACAGGCTCCCCACTGCTGACCCTGCTGCTGCTCTGCTCGGTGGCCAGTAGGCCACCGAGCCTAGTGGCCACACTAGCACTCGGCGCCCAGCAGTGGGGACGCACGGGGCACGCTGAGCAGGAGCAGCGCCGCCGCCGGTCGGCTGCCCGCCACCGCTGCCGCCCATGCCGCGCGCGAGCGTGACGCTGAGGCCCGTCGCTGCGGAAACCCTGGCCACTAGGGCTTCCAGCAGGCTGGCGTCGGGCGCGGGCGCCTGATCTGGCGGGCGGCGGCAGGGCGGCACACAATCCCGCCAGGGGTCCAGCCGCGCCCAGAGCGGCGCCACGCCCGCGTCGAACGCGGTCAGGGCATCGGCAGCGGCCGCGGCCGCGCCCGCCTGGCGCGCCGCCTGCTCCTGCAATGCGCACATCAGGCTGCGTGAGACGCAGCATGCTGGTTGATAATTTCTCATTTTCCAAGCCAAACAAGCCAGAGCTGGCGGGGTATGCCCACGGCTGCGGGAGGCTGCCCAGCATGGCAGGCACACGCCCACCAGCGCGTGAGCAGGCGCCCTCAGCGCGGACGCGCGCACTACCGCAGCGGGCTGCATGCACAACCCCCCGGGGAGCAAGGTTGAACAATCTTGTCACTGTCTGACAACTGTGTCTGCCGACCTGCTGGTGCAGCGCCGCAGCGTCGGCAGGGACCGCAGCCGCATGCAGAGCCGCCGCGGCCGCAGAGCGGCGCGCGGCGGCGACTGCAGCAGTCGCGCGGCGCGCCATGGCGGCGGGCGCGCCGCCGGCCGCCAGCGCTTCCAGCAGCGCCAGGCCGTCCCGGCGCGCCGCCCCGACCTGCGCGCCCCCAGCAAAGGCGTGCATGCTCAGACAAGAGGGCGTGCGACTGCGGCACATAGTGCTGTCCTGCCACGTGTGACGTCCAAGGAAGACCATCGCCTGTGGCAGCGCCTTCAGTCTATCAGTAGTGTGGTTGAGCAATAGAGAGAGCAATATAATGTACAATCAAGCGCGCATGCTGCAGCGGTAGGCCTCCCCCAGCAGACTTATGCCAGTGGATGGCAAGCAGCCGGCGGTGGGTGCAGTCAGGAGCCCAACACACGTCAGCACCAGGCAAGCTTTTGGTCAGTGCGCGCACCTACATTCGAGTTCACACAGTGATGCAAGTATGCAGTGCTTATGGCTTTTAAGACCAGCCCAGAACGCTGGCACACAGAGAAGGAGGCTATGTAGCTACAAGGGCTTGGGCTGCGCACGCTCTGGCGGGTGGAGGCATTGAGTGCGAGCGTCTCCTGCACTGCATCAGCTGCGGTCGCGCTGGCCTGCTGCGCCTTCTGCTCATCCATAGCAGGTGCCTCAGCGGCGGTCAGCTGCCCCTGCTTGCTTCTGGTAGTACATGAGCCCGATGAAGCCAACAAAGAAGGTTGTGCCCACGTAGGAAATCACGCGCATCACGGGCGTTGGCCTCTGCGCAACACAGTCCCTGTTGAGACAACTGCCAAAGTGAATTAGCAACGCATGTGGCATTGGCTCCTTACGCGGGGTGTCCGCACCGCATATCGCTCAAAGTTAACGGCTCTGAAGAAGGATGTGCCTTCAGGTGCGACCACTGGCGGTTCCGGCTTGGGCACCTTGACCCCGGACATGACCTTTCTTACAGTCTATTCAGGGAGCTTTCCACCTCCCTACTCTTATTTTGTCCATGTCCTGCCAAAAACAAAGCGCATAACCGGCTGAAACCCTCTTTGTGCGTTTGCGCAGCTCGTGACAGCTGTACGCCAGCACGCCGGGCAGTCAGCAGCCTCCTGCGTCCCGCCATGGACGACGCAGAGGGTCAGGGAGGGCGGGACGCCCCTACGCAGGCGTCGCCGTCAGGCGGGAGCAGCTCACACTTACACCCTGCTACGGCGGCGCTCGAGCACGGCGAACGAGCGGCAGACACCTTGGCAGCGCCTGACCGCGACGCGGCCGAGATGTGCTCACACCCCAGCTCCGCCACGGCGGGCTTTGACCAGAGCCACACGCAAGCGGGTACGTGGGCCGCTGCGGGGGCGGGCGGGCGCAGCACGGACGCGCCTGTGGAGCTCGCGAGCGCGCGCCTGCAGCCTCCAAACCCTACCAAAGGGGGCCTGGCCCCGGGCGACCCGCTGCTGCGGCGCGCACAAGACGCGCTGGGCACGCAGCTGGGAGCGGCCAAGCTGCGCCTGGAGGCCGAGCTGCGCGAGAAGCGCAAGGCGCTCATCGTGCGCGCCTGCGCCTGGCCAGCCCAAGAGCGCTGCCAGAGCGCGCATATGGCAACACGTAATAAGGCGTATCACTGACGCTATTTCCGAGCGACGCAGGACGCGGGAGCGCGGCGCGAAGCGGTCGGCGTCGAGCTGTACGGCTTCCAGCAGCAGCTGGCGCGGCTGCAGCGCGCGCTGGCCGCGGCCGGCGCGCGCGCGGCCGCGCTGGCAGAAGAGCGCGCCGGCGCGGAGGCGCGCGCGGCCGAGCTGCGCCGGGCCGGCGTCGCGGAGGCCGCCACCGCGGCCGCCGACGAGCAGAAGGCGCTCGCCTGGCGACTCTCTTGCCCTTTACTTTGATCCTGACCTTTAACTCGCATGATCACTTCTTCTGTTGTGAACAAGTGCTGGGCCTCTTCCACTTGCACAGAGGGTCCAGGCGCTCTGTTTCTCCGCAATGTTGCTCTATCGAGCACACAGCACACAACAGCAGTGTGACCAGTGCTGAAGGAGTGTCCGCCGTGAGCGAAAGCACAGCGCCGCCGGCAGCCGCAGGCGGAGGCGGCAGAGGCGGAGCTGGACGCGCTGGCGGCCACGCTGCGCCAGGTGGAGGCGCGCAACACGCGCATGCAGAGCGACATCGCCGTCACGCGGCGGCGCGCGCCCCGCGTGGTGCTAGAACATGCAGGGCTGCTGTCATACTTGTGTGTGCTGTATGGTTGAATTTGTTGAGCGGCGGCACATGATGTGCGAGGCTGCCTGCAGGGCGACCTACGTGGCAGAGGGCATCGCGGCGGGCACGGAGAAGGCGCAGGCGGCCAAGGACGCGCTGCTCGAGGGCCTGCACGGCCGCGTGCGCGCCGCACGGCGCGCACCTGGGACTCTCCAGAGCTCGGGGTGATGCGTGTGTATAAGTCTACTGCTAGACTCGAAGACGACATCGCAGCGTGGCAGGTGAGGTGTCGTGCGCGACAGTGCATAATAAGGCGGCTGCATTGCCGCGCTGGTTGGCAGGCGGCCGGCAAATGAAATACCAGGGCGGTGCTTCTTCCATCCTGGATTTGGTCCAACTTTGCGGTCTGAATAGAGTGCATGTTTGGGCGCTACAAAGTCAACGCAGCACGGATGGACGTTACAGCAAGCCCGGGTATGCATAGTGCTGAGCCCGCGGCCCTTGCTGTCCAAACGCTGCACAGGACGCAACCTAAGTGACAGCTACCGCTGCCAGGGCCGCGCGGGACCTGTCCGCGGCGCGCCTGGACGAGCAGAGGCGCGAGACGCGCGCCGCGCGTGAGCTGCTGGCGGCCACGGCCGCGGAGGCCGAGGCGGTGCACTATGAGCGGCGCGCGCGCGGCGCGCAGTGGCGCGGCAGCCTGCTCGCATTGCAGCGGCGCGACGAGGCTCTCAAGGCGCGCAAGGCCCTGCCTTCAATGCCCAGTGGTGTCAGCTGCTCGCACATGCTTGTCAGCCGCTTCAGGCCGTAACACAGCTCAAGCAGGCGCTTTGAAGGCATGCAAGGCAAGTTCTGCAGCAGCAGGTGTCAAGCTCCCACTCAGCTGTTGCTCCCGCTCACCCGCTGCAGCACTGCAGCTGGTAAAGGCGGGCCATGCAGTGTGACGAGCAGCAGCGCGCTGCTCATCACAGACGTGATGCATACACATTGTGCGTCACCACTGCTCCCCCATGGACGCACCCAAACGACAGAGCATACTACGTGCAGCTCGTCGAGGAGGCGCTGGCCGAGGCGGGCGAGCAGCAGCGCAGCCTGGCGGCGGAGGCGGCCGCATTCCGGCGCGATGCGGCCGCCACGGCCGCGCGCCGCGAGGCGGCCGCCGTGCTGCGCCGGCTGGAGGCCGAGGGCGCCATGGTGGCCGCGGCCGCCGGCGCGCTGCGCGACAAGCAGGCCGGGCTGCAGGCGCGACCCTCTGGAGCACCGCACGCAGGTTTTGAAAGTGACGGATGCTGCCAGGCACACACGGCCGGCCCTCCTCGGACACCGTTCATGGCAACTTTATCGAAGTTGTCCGCGTGCCAGAAAGGCGGAGTTGTGTCTCTATGACAAGGATTTATTGTGATAGTTGCAGAGGGACCAGCGACAGGCGGGAAAGAGGTCAGTTGCCGGCACTTGCGCCTGCCCATGGTGCAGTGCATGTCAAAGACAACGAGCTCGCGCTTCGCGCAGGAGACGCTGCGCCGCCTGGCGGCGTCGCTGGCTGCCACAGAGGCCAGCCTGGCGGAGGAGCAGGCCAACACGCGCCGCCTGGACGACATGCTGGTCGCCGCAGAGCGGGCGGCCGCCGCCACCGCGCAGGACATCCAGGTGCCAGCCACTTCCATGCAAGGCAGGACTGAGCAGTGCTGGCACTGCGTGTGTGGCCGCCCTGGCACCCCCCTAGCCCAGGCTGTGTTCATGGCACCTAGTTTGACCACCAACAGCCTGTCCCATGAGCTGTGTAGCGACACGCGGGCTCCTACTTGTCGCGCAGGCAGAGGAGGCCGCTGCGCTGGGGCGCCTGGCCGAGGCGGCCATGGCCGGCAAGGGCGCGCAGCGGGCCGCGGCCGAGGCCGCGCGGCACCGCGCGGCCGCGCGCGAGCGCGAGGCCGCGGCCGAGCAGCTGCAGCATGCGCTCGCGCAGATGGAGGTGCAGCGTTCGTGACACTGGCTGTTAGGGTATGCGTAATTGCAAGGCGTCCAGGTGCTGGCCTTGTAGTTCCTGTGTTGCTGGACATGGTCAGGGTGCAACACTATGCTTGCCCCCTTGCCCTGGAGCAAGGAAACCTGCAGCCGTCGCAGATGCAGCAACAGTGCTGAGCCAAGGAGGTCCTTCCCTCCTCCCGGTGCCAAAGATGCACGTTAAATTGAAATGCATAGCCCGCTTGCCTGGAAATGCGGCAAGGTGCGTACAGGGGCATGCGGCACCCTGGCAGCTGGCTGCAAGCTGAGCTTGTGAAGGGGGCGTGTCAGTGCCGCATCACAGGCCTGCATACTTCCTGGGCGGACGCTGAGACGCCCTGTTGTGCTGGCGCGCAGGTAGATTCGTTGACGGCGGACGCGCAGAGCGCGCGGCTGCGTTCCGGGTCAGAGGCGCTGGCCGCGCGCGCGCGCGCGCAAGAGGAGGAGCTGGCGCAGGCGCGCAACGTTTTGCCTATGCCTGTGAATCTCACCCGACTTAGCTCTGGCCGTAAGGGGCCAGGTTTGGCCGACACACGGTTGTAATTCATTCATTCTGGCGCACTCACAAGGACTTAACTCTATGCGTGCGCATGCGACACGGAGACTTGAATGCACGTTCAAAATTGAAGTGCACGCTGTGAGCCGGGGCCAAATGGCTGCCCGCCATGTCCCTGCTGACAGGGCATTGGGGCACAGCTGTGCTCGAGCTTGCATGACATATATATAGTGTATGGATTGCTTACAGCTGCACATGCTGATCTCCCAAACCAACGCAACCTCTGGCGCCAAAATATGCATCCGCAACACAATGTTCGCAGGTTGCAGGTCCCTGGCAACCAAACATCTTAGGCTCAGAGCGGCGGCGCGCTGCAGGGCGAGGTGCTGTCGCGGCGGCGGGCAGACGAGCTGGAGCGCAAGGCGCGCGAGGTTGACACCATCAACCGCCGCCTGGCCAAGGCAGCATCTGTGGCTGCGCCTGGCGAGGGCGTTGGTGCGGCTGCATCCCATACTCTAGCGTGATCATAATGCTCACCATCATGACATATACCAATAGAGGTATGCATACTGAAGGTGTCCGGGCGTGTGTTGATGGAAGGACACATGATGGTGGCAGCGCCCTGCACTGCAGGGATGCATGATATTAGTGTATGGGTTTATGAGACGCGCAGCTCCATGGACACAGAGTGTGAGTGGACACGGCACAAGCGCTCAGGACGATGTCGGTGGACCACACTCGGCGCATGCTCTGTGCCTGGGCAGGTCCGCTGGAGGCAACAGCGGCCAACCTGGCGCGCGAGGTGGCGGCCAAGCAGGCGGAGGGGCGCGCGCTGCAACGCCGCTGGGCAGCGCGGCAGGCCGAGCTGGTCGGGCTGGCGCAGGCGCGGGCCCCTGTATGCACACGAGGCGTTGTGTGCTGTGTGGCTCGTGGCTACGAGGTCCCAGAGTCCTTGAAGGTGCTTGGAATGCTGTCTTGCGACATGCTGACAGCGAGTGCCTGCATTTGCTTGACTCCGGCGAGGTACAGCATCGGTCAGCAATTGCGCACCTGAGCCATGCACGTAAAGTATGAACACAGCCGACATGGTCCAGCACTAATCGTACAAGGTAGAACTGGCGCGGGGCAGGCCGGCGCGGCCAGCAGCGAGGGCCTGACGCGGCTGGCCTCCACGCGCGCCGTGTTGCGCCAGCGTGCCGCACGGCTGGACCAGCAGTGCGCACACGCATGCTCGGAGCTTGCAAACTGACTGTTGGACACAAAAGCCATGCTGCGGGTGAGCTGTCGAGCCGCACGCGTGAGCTGAAGCGTGTGAGGCACAACGCGTGCAGAACAACTGGTGAGCGCACAGTTGTGCTGAGGGCGGGGGTTGGAGCCGTGCGCGCAGGCTGGAGCATGTGAGTGATAGGGTAGGGTGATAGGGTGGGCAAGCGGTGGAGCCCCGCGCGCAGGCTGGAGCATGTGGGGCGCGAGGTGCGCGAGCTGGACCGGCGCATGGGCCGCCAGCGCGCGGAGCTGACGCGCCTGAACGCCGCCGTCGCGGACAGCGCCTCCGCGCGCGACGCGCTGGCCGCCGAGCACGCGGCCGCGCAGGGCGGCGCGGCCGGTCAGCTGCAGGCGCGCCCCGCCGCCGCCAGCCTGCAGCGTAGAAGGCCGTGTTCTCGCTCTAGGTCCTGGCTGACCGCATGTTGCTGTAAGCAAAAGTGCTATTGGCAGAACAGCCGCTGGCCATGCTGGATGCAGAAGCGTGTCAATGGCTTCAAACGCGTGCTGCCTGGCTAGCCACTGCACTGCAGGAGAGCTCCTGCCATGCTCGAACAGGTGCAGGAGGCCATGCAGCAGCTAGAGGTGACGCGCGCGGCCACGCTGCCTGTCGAGTCCGGCCGCCGTGGCAAAGCAGCTGTGCGGCGGCCAGGTGTACCTC
>JAABUH010002326.1_pt1 | contig 18451 bp, 12 predicted proteins | sample 5559121 | NCBI WGS metagenome assembly JAABUH01 (sample SAMN10711871, study PRJNA513364) | rock metagenome | isolation source: Antarctica rocks | place: Antarctica: Victoria Land, Battleship Promontory nord | collected 2015-12-28
GATGCTCTCAAAACTCATTGTACCTCAACTTTAGGAGACGTTGATATAAAGACGAGAAAAGAGACAGCGGGTTGAGAGTAACCCTATGGCTTACGGGAGGGTGGGGGAGTTGTCTCTTAAACGAACGTTTTTGAGACGGCCGATAGCAGAGGCTGCCGGAAGCCAGCTTGCGACCACTACTCTTTGAAGAAAGGGAGGAGAACTAAAGCCCAGAGGCTTGCCCCGTAGTTCTTTCCTTCGCACTGGCTTTACTCTTTCAGCACCAGTGGGGGCATTTGGCTCACCCGCCGGACCGCGTCGGGTCCCAGGTGGGCCGCGACCGCCGCCAGCGCCTTCTGCACGCGCTGCTCCTTCTCGGCCTCTTCCGCCGGGTGGGTGTCCCACAGGCAGAGCTGCGCCGGCACCTCCAGGCCGCTCACCCCGAACCCCAGCAGGCGCACCGGCCGCCCCGAGAACCAGACCTGATCCAGAAGGCGCAGGGCCAGCGGCCACAAAACGGCCTCGTCCCCCGTGGGCGAGGCGACCGAGAGCTGACGGGTGACCGTCACGAAATCCGACCAGCGGACCTTCAGCCGGACGGTCGCGGCGCAGACGCCTTCGTTGGCCAGTTGCCTGTAGACGGCGCGCACCTGCTCCCGCAGCGCCTCCCCGTCCGCGACGTCGCGCGGAAACGTTGTCTCCTTGGAGACCGACTTGGCCTCCCGCTCCGTCGTCCGCTCCCGCGCGTCCAGGCCCCGCGCGTGGCGCGACAGAAGCTCGCCGCGGAGGCCGAACCGGCGGCGTAAATCCTCTTCCGGCCACCGGGCGATGTCCCCGATGGTGTGCATCCCCAGGCCAGCCAGCTTCTCTTCCGTCTTCGGTCCCACGCCCCACAGGGCCGAGGCGGGCAGCGGGGCCAGGAAGGCAGCTTCCGTGCCGGGCGGCACCGCGCAGATGGCCTGGGGGAACGGCCCGTGGTCACTTGGCTTTTGCCGACGTCGGTGGTGATCTTGGCAACCAGCTTGCTGGCGGCGATCCCGAGCGAGCAGGAGAGGCCGAGTTCGTCGCCGATCTGCCGCTGGAGGGTCTGGGCCAGGACCAGGCCGGGTACGGGCAGGGCGGTGACGTCGAGGAAGGCCTCGTCAATGGAGATCTGCTCCAGCCGGGGGGTGAGGGCGCGCAGGCGGTCCATGACCTGGACGGAGGTGGCGCGGTAGGCGGGGAAGTCGGTCGGCAGGCAGCGCAGGTGGGGGCAAAGGGCGCGGGCCATGGGCAGGGCGGAGCAGACGCCGAAGCGGCGGGCCTCGTAGGAGCAGGAGGCGACGCCGCCGCGCCCGTCGGCGCCGCCGCCGACGGCGAAGGCGGTGCCGCGCAGGGCGGGATCGCGCCGCTCCTCGACGGTGCAGTAGAAGGCGCGTGGGCTATTCGTTGCTCTCTGGCGTATGTGCAGGAGGTCCACCGGGCCGCGCTGGCGATCCAGACGGAGCGGGAGGCGCGCGGCGTTTGTCAGCCTACCCGATGTCTGCCGCCGGTGCGCGTTCCTGTCACGGGAGCAACTGGAATGGCTGGCGCTGGCGGGGGCGCTGGATTGCCTGAGCAGAAGTCGGCGCGAGACGCTGTGGTCGCTGCCGGCGCTGCATCAGGGACACGGGGACACGCAGGCGGCGCACCGGCGGCGGGAGGCAGACGGGCAGACGGCGGCGGGAGGCAGACGGGCAGACGGCGGCGGGACTCGAGGTGCCGCCGCTGCTGCCGCGCGGGCTGGCAGACTTCTCCCGGCCCGAACGGTTCCACCGGCAGTGGCAGGCCATTGGGTTCTCTCCCGAGGGGCACCCTCTGCTGTCGCTGCGGGAGGAACTGACGGCGCAAGGCGTGACGCCCTGTGAGGGCATACGGCAGGTGAAGCCGGGCGCGACCTTGACGGTGGCGGGGCTGGTGATCCGGCCCCACCGGCCCCCGGCGGCGGGCGGCACGGTGTTCTTCACGCTGGAAGATAAGACGGGTATGGCGCATGTGACCGTTTTCCCGGCCATTTACGAGACGTGTGGATCAGACATCTACGGGCATGCGGCGCTGGCGGTCTTGGGCGTGGCCCAGAAGCGCGGGGATGGGGTCCTGCTGGTGGCACAGGCGGTGTGGCCGGTGGTCTAACATCTATTCCGTCGCGCTGCGTCTGCGGCTCAACATTAACCTGCACCAGCGCGGGTAGTCCGCCCCCGGTCTAAAGACCGAAATTGAAACCGCCTTCAATCGTCCCTGGGTTAATCGCACGATCAAACGAGTTTACTTCGTTTCTCGGTCACCTTGCGCCCGCGGGTCAGAATGTGTGCGAGAGGATCTGCCGCCTCATGTGTGGCCCGGATCTGATCTGCCCGTGCGTGAAGATAGTTGCTGGCTGTGATGGTAACGGAGCTATGTCCCAGCATCAAGCTGGCGTGGTAAAGGTCTTGTTCCGCCATCGCTGTCGCTGCCAGGTGCCGCAGTGAGTGCAGAGTAATGCGCGGCAGGGCGTGGCCCTGACCGCGGGCGAACTTGAGATAACGCTGGAACTGATGGCCCCAGGACTCGCGGTGAAGCTGCGTGCCGAACTCGGAAACAAAGAGGAAGCCGCTGGGGCTGGCCTGCGGCCGCACTCGCAGCCAGTCTGTCAGCATCTGGGCGAGCGGGACGCCGACGGGGACGGCGCGAGGCCGGCCCGACTTGGACTGGGTGACTGTCAGTGTCTTCTGTTCCAGGCTGTAGTCCTGGAGGCGCAGCCCAAACGTCTCGGAGATGCGCAGGCCGGTGGAGACCTGCACGCCGACGATGGCCTGATCGCGCCGACTGAAAAAGGTTCGGGCCGTCGCGTTACGGAACCGGGAAAGGGGGTTCTGGGTAGCCGACCAGTGCTGTGGGATCGCGGCGAGGATGATCCCGACCTCAGCGTGATCGGGCATGTAGACGCTGGCGCGTGACGACCTGGGGATTTTCCAGTCGTAAAGCCGCTCGCTGGGAAGGTAGCTCTGTTTGTGGGCGAATTTCAGGGCGGCCTTAATGACAATTGCCTGATTGCGGATAGTACGCTCGCTGAGCTTGCGATCTAGGAGCGTGAGCAGATAATCTTCCGCGTGCTTCGTCAGGATCTGTCCGACGAGTGTAATTCCCTGTGCGATGCACCAAGTCTCCCACGGCTGCAAGCTGCCCTTGTACATGCGCAAGGTCGTATCACGGATTCCCGCGATACGCCGCGCCCGCAGATATTCCTCGTGCAGCTGGGCGAGAGGGACATCCTCTTGCGGGCGCGTTAGGGACCGCTTCGTTCGCGCCTTTTTCTGAGGGACGCTCGCTGCCCTCTGGGGAGCGGACTGCGCTTCATGCGGGGGAGCAGATTGCCCCTCTTGCGATGCTTTTTGCGATGGTTTATCGCTTGTTTCATCCTCTGTTTTGTCCAAAGCCGAGATCACCATACACCCTTTCCCGAAATATGATAATGCAATATCAATAGATAATATAATATCATATTTCTGTCAAAAAATCAACCTGACTGCTGTTATTAGCAACCAGGTTGAATTAATGACTTAGAAAAGAGTGGAAGGGCGAACGATGGGACTTGAACCCACGGCCTCCAGTGCCACAAACTGGCGTTCTAACCAACTGAACTACGCTCGCCGTGATCTAACTTTCCTATTATACCCAGGTCTTCGCAGGCTGTCAACCAGTGCAAAGGCCGGGAGAAGAGGAAAGACTAGACGCCTTTGATGAAGCGCAAAGGGCCACGCTGGTTTCGGCCCCGGCCCTGGGGGTTGATGTCGGACAGGTACAGGGCGGTGGCGTACACGTCGCCGTGATCGGGTATTGAAGAAAGGAGGCTTTTCTTCGCGCCTGTCTTGAGTTCCCCCGTCGCCGGATCGTAGGCCGGGTCCAGGCTGCCGTCGGGCATCAGCGGGATGGGGAGCAGGTTTTTCTGGCCGATCAGGCCGTACTGCATGTTGCCTTTCACCGAGCCGCCGAGGAAGGCCGCCGAGGTCACTTTCCAGTGCTGGGAAATGTCCTGGCCGTCAATCATCTGCTGCTTCTCGGCATCCGTGATCTTCATCGCCTTGATGGCGTCCACATCGCCGTGGATCGTCCGGCCAAACTCCGATGTGATCACGATGTTGGTGTGATCGAACAGGCTGGTGCCGCTGTTCTTGTACTGCGTGGTCTTCAGGGAGTCCACGAGCGCGTGGAGCGGGTCCCACAGGTCCTCGGTCATCATCTGAGTCTGGTCCGGCTGACCGTGCGGGGTGCGTTTCGGTCCGTCCCAGAGCGAGCTTCGGTTGAAGTGGCTGTCGAACTTGCGGATGTCGCGCGTCTCGATCCAATAGCCGCAGCCCATGCCCTCGCGCAGCATCTCATACGTCATCATGGCCTGAACATTTGACTTGGGCGAGAATTTCGAGCGCGCCTTGTTGCCGTTGATGCTGTTGTAGGAGATCAACTCGTCCTGGGGCGACACATGGAACTTGGCCCGCAGGACGGGATCGGTGAACAGACGCTCGATCCGCGCGGGGTCGAGGGTACGCCCGACGTGGGACATGCGTAGGAACATCTCGCGCGCCGAGTCGTAGCTCTTCACGACATCCAGGGACGCATCGGAGCGGATGTGGTGGTGGACATCGCCCAGAAATGCCTCGATTTGCTGATTAACAGGGTCGCCCGACGACGCCTGCAAGCGCGCCAGCATTTGACGCAGGTTGGCCGGGGTCCCGCCATAGACGGTGTTCGCCTGCGGCGGCCCCAGACCGGTGTAGTAGCCTTTGCGGCCCGTATACTGCACCTCGTTCAACTCGCCGTCAGACAGCCAGTAGTGCCACGAAACGTGCGGCAGGACATAGGGCTGGCCGTAGACTTCGCAGAATGCCTGCATCACCGAGCGCTCATCGTCCTCTCGATCCGCCGAAGACTCAAATTCGTAAGACCCCATGTGCGCCCGGAGCCGGTCCCCGGAGTGGAAGTCGCCCGTCTCCATGCTGGACAAGATCGCCATGTCCGCGAACAGGTCTTTGCCCTTTTCGGCCAGATACCCGTAGCGGATATTGCCATGCGTCTGGATCTGATACCCCGGCTCTCCCCAGTGCAGCACGCGGTAACGCTCCTGCGAGGGGTCGTCCATACGCATCAAGACGTTGTTGGGCGTCTCCACCGGGGAGAACATGTCGTAGCTTTCCCAGCCACCCTCCATGAACCAGTAGATCAAATAGTGCGGCCTGTCGGCCTCGGCGACCTTGTCCCGGATGCGCCGCTCCTGCGTCGCGCCGTAAGCGGGCAGCCCGTGGTTCAGGAAGTAGCCCAGGAAATCGGCGCAGGTCAGCGCGCCGACCACCTGGCGGGCCGAGCGTCCGAGGAACCGGCGGCGGCTCCCTGCCGCCGGGTTTTGCATTTCGGGCGGCGGTGCTCCGAGGCGGACGCTCTGATGGTCAATGTCGCACGGTTTTGTGAACGGTTTCATAATTGGTTGTCTTCTTGCGGATGCTGTGCCGTGAACCATGCCCTGAAGGGCACGGCTAGACGGCGCGGACGCCGGAAAGCACCGCTTCGCGGGGCTAAACGTCCTATCCGAGTGCCGCGAAGCGGTACTTCTTGGCGTCTTCGCCGTCTAGCCGTGCCCTTCAGGGCATGGTTCCTCTCCGTCTCTACCTTCGCGCCAAACGCAGCTTGATCGGCGAAGGAGCGGCTTTGGGATCGCCGAGATATTCCGGGCTGGTCACGAGGGCGCGGACCAGTGGCTTCAAGGCAAAATGGGTCTGGTGGACGCTGGCCCAGAGGCGCTTATAGAGGCCGCGCTCATCGGCATCGTAGCGCAAGGGGCGCCCGAAGAACCAGATGAAGTGGGTCTGGATAATGGCGCGGTGAAAGCGCTCCTTGCGCTGGGCGGCCAGCGCGAATGCCTCCAGTCCCGCGCCCTTGAAAGGGTAGGAGGCGACGGCATGGCGGTCCGAGTCGTCAATCGCCTTGCCCCGGTCATCCTTCTCCTGGTACTTGCCGTCGTCGGTCCAGCGCGTTCGCTGGTAGGCCAGAGGCGTCAGGACCTGATGGCACGAGTAACAGATGGATTTCGGGTCTACCGTCGAGGCCGCCGTCAGCGTCCCGCGCGCTTTGACCACTTCCGGCGTCACCTCGAAGACGTATCCCAGGAACTTTTCGCAGACCTGCGCGGCATAGTTAAAGTGGGGCAGGCCCGGTTTGCCTTCGATAAAGCCGGGCATGGTCAGTACGCCCGAATGGCCGCAGTAGACCGGGCGGGCTGTCCGTCGCCCGTCCGGCGTGATCGTGTAATCGGCAGTCATCAATTCCGTGTAAGGCCGGTCCGTGTGCAGCAGGTAGCGCCACAAGCGCGCCGGCTCATCCTGGGTGGGCGTCCCGTGGCTTTCCAGATAAAGGCGGACGCGGCGGTAGTAGAACTTTTCGAATTCCGCCCCTGCCAGGTAGCTGTCCGCCAGAGCGGACAGCGACGCGCCGTGGTCCAGCCGGATGACTTCCCCCACGGTCGGCGGCCGTCCGACGAGGTCCTGGGCCAGCTTCACGAGCTGTAAGCGGCGGCGCGTGGCCGGGTCGCGGGTGGCGGCCAGCGTCCGGGGCCGGGTGAACAGGAAATCCGGGTGGAGGACCAGGGCGCGGCATAGGCCCACCCAGGCGATCTGCGGCACGCTTTCCTCGGCCACCTGAGCCGTCAATGTCGGCGCATTGGCTGCGGACAGCAGGGCGCGCGGCCCGCCGATCTGCGACCAGGCGAAACGCAGCGGGGAATGCTGGACATTGTAAGACGCCGAAGCATCCAGCGTGACCTTCGCCCCGACCGGCGCTTCTGCCGGCGCGCGAAGGCGCACGATGGGGGAAGAGCGCGCGGCGTACACAGTGATCGGAACTTGGGTCTCGTTGTCCACATGACCGGGGTAAGTCACCCGCAGGTGATAGAAGCTGTTTGACGGCAGGGCAGTGCCCGGTGCGAACAGCAGGCTTAACTCGCCTTTATGCGCGTTTTCATCCGAGTGCAGGTCCGGGCCGACTGTATTGTAGGGCGTGAAGTCCTTCGGCTTGAAGACCGGCCAGTGCTCATGGCCGAGGGCGTCATTGGCGCGGACGACCAGCGCGGGAATCTCGTCGTCGGCCGCAGCGGGGATGTACGAGACGGCATCGGCGACCACACGTTTTCGCGTGTCCTTGTTGCTGATCTCCACGCCGCTTTTTGGGCGGCGGGGGTCAAAACCGAAGGCTGTCTTCAGGTCGAAATAGGAGGCGTTGTCTATCGTCTGGTCCAAGAGATAGTGGGCCTCGCCGCGCGGTGGGGTCGGGGGCGTCGGCGGGAGGGTGAGCCGGGTCTGACCCGGCGCATAGACCGCGACGGGGACGCTGGCCGAATTGACCCCGGCCTCGTTTTTGCGCCAGGTGAGCGCGATCTCATACCGTCCCGGCACCGGAACACGCAGCGGCACCGTCAGCCGGCTTTGGCCTTTGTTGTTGTTCCCATCGCTGTAGCCGTCCTTTGCGTTCGTGCCGAAGGAAGCCCAGGCCCCATCCGCAAGGACGTCAGGCGAGTCGGACCCGATGACGGTCTCGGTCTTCCCCGGCAGCGGGCCGCGCAGGACCACGGAATGGAAGGTGACTTTGCCGGTCGTGCCCTCGTTCGAGACGACGAGCCGCTGCGTCTTGTCGCTGGGCTTCAGCGTCCAGACGCCCAAGGTCGCTTCCGGGGCTGCCGTCACGGCGTTCTCGTTCACGAACAGCGTACTGATGCCCGACGCTTGAGGCAGTACGAAGACCTCCGCCTGCTGGATCGCCTCCTGGCCGTCCGAGTCGCTGACGACGACTTGGAACATCAGAGGCCCCATCTTCTGGGCGCGCGCCGAGGGCGCGGCGGTCACCGAGCGCAGGAACATCTCCGCATGGCCCATTTCGTCGGGGCGGGGCGCGCGGAACAAGAGACGCTCATACAGCCGCGTGATCTGGTCGCGGACAGATCTGCCGGGGCTAAGACCAGGGAGCGGCATCGCCTCCGGCCTGGCTGCGAACGGCCCGGATTTGCCGAGATAGGCGCGGGAAGACGCTTCTGCCGCCAGTTCGCCGACCGCCGACAGGTAGGAAGGCGTCGGGCGCGTGGACTCGTCGAAGCGTGTGACAAAGTCGGCTCCGCCAAGCTGTGCCAGGTTTTCCAGATACTGGTCGCGCCCGCCCCGCCGCCAGTCGTCGCCGAACAAAGTCGCGATCTTGTGACGCAGTTGGTAGTAGCTTAAAAACGTGTTGTCTTGGCCGGAGACCCGCCTCGGCCCGGAGTACGGCAGCAGCAGGGCCGGGGGAAACTGCTCATCCGGGCGCGGCCCGCTCGCGTCAGGTGCGGCGGTCTGGGCAAGCGTATTCATAAACTCCCGCAGGCGCGTTTTGTCCGACTCCGACCAGGCGGCCATTCCAGTCGGCGGCATCCGCTGTGCGGGATCTGTGGTGGAGATGCGCGCCAGCAGTGAAGAGGGGTTGTGCAGGTCCAGCCGGCCCTCGGAGAGAAGCTGGCGGTAGCTGCTTTGCGCGTCGCCGGGGAAGTGAAGCTGGGAAGGGTTGCTTTTGGTATGACACGCGACGCAGTTTGCGTCCGAGCGTGTTAGGAGGGGCCAAATATCCCGCGCGAAGCGCTGTGATGAGTCACTGCTTTTGGCGACGGCCGGCTTCGCGAGGTCGGTCTGCTCTCCCTGGACTGGATGGGGCGTCAGCCAGGAGGCGCCGAGGAGGAGCATGAAGAGTGTCGTCGCCGCGCCTGCGACATACGGGCGATTATTTTGCCGCTTGCGCGTTTGGCTCTTCGGAAGATTTGGGCCTTGCATGGGTGTTCCAAGCTGTCATCGCTGGTTTCAAAACAGCCTATTTTACCACATCCTGCGACTTATAGCAAGCATGGCATTACTACTATGATGACCACTGTGACGCAGATGACCGCTGTGACGCAGCCGCACCGTGCCGAGATAATGAACTGGGCGTCGTCAAAACATCAGCGGTTTTCGCGCCTGGGTTTCACTTGGTAGAGCTGGCACAGCAGGGCTGGACCCGGCCCGGTCAGCAGGGCGCCGGCCACCTCGATCGGCGTGTGGAAGCCGGCAGCGATCAGCGCCCAAGCCATCACTCCTGAGAGGGGCAGGCCGACGCACAGCCAGCGTGGGTCCCGCACGGCCAAGCAGGTCATGGCGGCCAGGCAGAACGTCTCGTGCCCGCTGGGGAAGCTCGGATGCCCCGGCCACACCTCCCAGCGCTTTCCGCTCTCGGCCAGCGTGACCGCTAGGCCGACGCCCAGGATGCAGCGCGCCCAGTACTGAGGAACGTGGCTTGGCCGGGGCGGCGCGAACGGGGCGATCAGGAGCAGGAGGGCCGAAACCGGGTTGATGGCGGTCGCGATGAGCTTGGGCAGGAAAAGCATGGATACAGCTTCGACGGCAGGGGCCTGCATTCCTGTTCCAAACAGATCCCAAACAGGCGAGGCAGGCAGGATTCGGGGGGGAAGTGGGCGAACCTGATGCCGAGGACCTTTGCACCATGCCCGATCTGGCTTCGTTTCGCACCCCGTCCGTCGCCGAAGACGCGCCCCCGGATGGCCCGGACCCGGCCGCCGAGAGTGACGTCGTCCCTGCCCTCAGCGACCCCGCGCTGTACCTGAACCGCGAGCTGTCCTGGCTTGCGTTCAACGGGCGCGTTCTGGACGAGGCGCGGGACCGGACTCAGCCCCTGCTGGAGCGGGTCAAATTCGTCGCGATTACCCATTCCAACCTCGACGAGTACTATATGGTTCGCGTTTCGGGGCTGCAGCAGCAGGTCGCGGCGGCCATGACCGACGTTTCCCCGGACGGCATGACCTCGGCAGAGCAGCTCACGCGGCTGCGCGCCCGCGTCGGCCCCATGCTGGCGGACGCTGCCGGGCTGTTCGAGAGCGAGCTGCGACCCGAACTTCGGACGGCGGGAATCGAGGTTTGCGACTACGCCGCCTTGTCCAAGCCCCAGCAGCGCGCGCTGCGCGCCTACTTCGAGCGCGACGTTTTCCCGGTCCTGACGCCGCTCGCCCTGGGGCCGGGGCGTCCCTTCCCGCACATTTCCAACCTGAGCCTCAACCTTGCCGTGGTCGTGCGCGACCCGGACCTGGGCGAGCGGTTCGCCCGCATGAAGGTCCCCGGCGTCCTCCCCCGTTTCGTGCCCTGCCCGCCCGAGGAGGGCGGTCAGGCGCGGGGCTTCGTCTGGCTGGAACAGGTCATCGCTGCCAACATGGAGTCGCTGTTCCCCGGCCTCCAGGTGCTGGAAAGCTACCCGTTCCGAGTCACGCGCGATGCCGACCTGGAGATTCAAGACGACGAAGCCTCGGACCTGCTGCAAACGGTGGAGCAAGGGCTGCGGCGGCGGCAGTTCGGCGACGTCGCCCGGCTCGAAGTCACGCACTCCATGCCGCCGCGCCTGCGCGAGCTGCTGATCGAGAACCTGCTGGTGGACCCCGCCGATGTCTACGCCGTGCCCGGACCGCTGGGCCTGTCCGACCTGATGCAGATCTGGAAGCTGGACCGGCCCGACCTCAAGGACCCGCCCCTGATTCCCGCCATCCCCGCGCCGCTGGGCCGCCCCACCGAGTCCGTGCTGGACGTCATCGGCGAGCAGGACCTGCTGCTGCACCACCCTTACGACTCGTTCACGCCCATTTTGGACTTCATCAAAGCGGGGTCCACCGACCCCGGTGTGCTGGCTGTGAAACAGACGCTCTACCGGGTCGGCAGCAACTCGCCCATTGTCAAGTCGCTGGCCGCCGCCCGCGACGACGACACGCAGGTGGCCGTCCTGGTCGAGCTGAAGGCGCGCTTCGATGAGGAAAGCAACATCGAATGGGCCAGGGCGCTGGAAGAATCCGGCGTCCACGTTGTCTACGGCCTGGTCGGGCTGAAAACGCACTGCAAGGTCGCCTTGGTGGTCCGCAGGGAGCAGGGCGGCGCCCTGCGCCGCTACGTCCACCTGGGGACGGGCAACTACAACCCGATCACGGCCCGCATCTACACGGACCTGTCGCTGTTCACCGCGCGGGCCGACATCGCTGCCGACGTGTCCGAACTGTTCAACCACCTGACCGGCTATTCGCGCCAGCGCCACTACCGGAAGCTCCTGGTTGCCCCCGTCAACATGCGCGAGCGCCTGATGCAGATGATCGCCCGCGAGGCCGAGTGGGCGCGGCGCGGCAGGCCCGCCCGGCTGATCCTGAAAACGAACACCCTCAGCGACACCCTGATCATCCGCGCGCTCTACGCCGCCGCCCAGGCGGGCGTCAGGATCGACCTGATCGTGCGCGGCGTCTGCTGCCTGCGCCCCGGCGTGCCCGGCGTCTCGGAGAACATCCGCGTCGTCAGCGTCATCGGGCGTTTTTTAGAGCACTCGCGCATCTACTACTTCCACAACGCGGGCCGCTTCCAGATCCTCTGCGGCAGCGCCGACCTGATGCGCCGCAACCTCGACCGCCGCGTCGAGGTCCTGTTCCCCGTCGAGGACAAGGCGCTCAAGGAACACATCCGCGACGAGATGCTGGAAGTTTATCTGCGGGACAACGTGAACGCCCACGAACTCCAGCCCGACGGCTCCTACGTCCGCCTCCGCCCCGCCGAGGGCGAGGCCCCCTTCAGCGCCCAAGACTGGTTCCTGGCCCACAGCGGCGCACACGGCGAGGGGGAGTAGCGTGACCTACCCCTCTCTCGACTCTTTCGCCGGTCTTTCCTACATAACAAGCGCCGTGCTTTAGGAAATCCCCATCGCGTCTACGTTTGTGGTAGAACGTGCAATGACTAGTGGGCCGCAGAATGAGGGCTTTGCAGTGACACGAGCAAATCAATGGCCTCCACCGATTCCGCGTAATACGCCTGACCCTGAACAGAAGCAAAAAAGCTGGCTGCGCCCTTTCTCCGTCTATCTCGGATTGCTCTATTTCACATTCACTGTTTTTCTGGTCTGTCTCCTCGTGCCGAGTTGTCGAGACGTCATTCTAGCGATAGAGCGGCATCATGATTTAGATCCCGAGCCGTCGTACTTACAGCGTTATTTTTATCTATCATGTTTGTACTACGCACCTCCGTTTCAGTTCACAGCAGGGTGCCTGGCCGTCGCATCTGCGGTTGGTTTAATCGTCGCCTTATGGAAGTTCGCAGTCGCCGTGAATGGACATGGCCGCTTTGGACGGGCGGCTGTCTGTTGTTTTGCTTCGGCATTGCCAGGCTCACTCGGTTGCTATCTCGCCTATTGTGAGTACGGTTATCTTGGATGATGCCATCTCAGGTGGAGACTAAACACATTATCTGCTGCCTCTGGCGTGGCATCCAGGTCAGAGCCGCAAAATCCCTGCGAAACTCCCGCAAAAATAGCGTTGCAGATGCGCGGCGTCTCATGGAATAATGCTGAAAGGCCTCTTGCAGCCTGCTCACCGAATGTGCTTGCGGACCGGGATGATGCTGGGACTCTGAGATGCTTACCGTGCCACTACAACCAACGAAATCACTGCCGATCAACACGACTGCCCGGCTAAAAGCGGCGGATGCTGCCACGTCAGACGCGCGCCGGGCCGGCGGCAGGCGCCTCGTCGGCGTCGCGGCCTGCCTTGCGCTTTCCGCCTGGGCCGTTGCTTTCGAGCACCTCAACGACCCCGCTCTGTTGCCGCTCTTTTTGTTTTTTGCCGGTTTGTCTCTGCTGTCCGTGCTGTTTCCGGCCACCGGCCCGCGCGGGCGGCGCGTCGGCCTGATCCCCGCCGTCGGGCTGGCCGCCGTGCTGCTGCTGCCGCCGCTCGTCGCCCTGCTGCCCCTGCTGCTCGCTAATACCGCTTACGCCTTCTCGCGGGACATGCCCCTGCTCCGGCGCGGTGCCTATGAGCGCGGTCTGTGGCTGATCCTGGCGGTTCTGGCGGGCGGGTTGGTACATTCGGTCCTGCACGGGCCGCGCCCGTGGGACGCCCCTCACACGCCTTTGGAGCTGGCCCTGGTCACGCTGACCTACGGCGGCGTGTACGTCCTGGGGCGTCTGTTCGGATTGGGCAAGCACCTGGGGGCGGGGCGAACCGTGCGCCGACACGCCTGGGCAGGCTGGCGCTTGGAGGCCGTGACACTGGCCGCGACTGCCCCGGTCGCCTTCCTGATGGCGCTGTCTTATCCAGTCCTGGGCCTGACCGGCGTCGGCGGCGCGGCGGCTCTGCTCGCCCTGATGCTGGTTATCGCTCACTTCGGGTTCGAGGTGGCCGGGCTGCACGATCAGGTCCGGGCAATGGAGAAAATCAGCGCCGTGAGCGTCTCTCAGACCAGCGCGGCCAAAGTCATCGAGCGGTTTCTGCAACTCAGCGGCGGCTTGGTCTCCTGCGACCGAACGGCGCTCTGGCTGACCGATGACGCGCACACCCGGCTGGAGCGGATAACAGCCGCGCCCGCCCGGCCCGACTTATCCACTGTCTTGCCCGTCAGCGTTCGCTTCGGCGAGGGTTTGGTCGGGCGCGTCGCCGAGCGCAAGATGCCGCTTCTCGTCCGCGACGGCGCGCGCGACCCGCGCCTTACGCCCAGCGAGCAGCGCCGCCGGGAGGCCGACTCCTTCTCGATAATGCTCCTGCCCCTCGTGGCGGGTGATGAGACGGTGGGCGTGGTCCAGTTCGAGCGCGACGCCCCCGGCACCTTCACTGGCCGCGATCTGGCCCGCGTCCGCGCCCTGGCGAACCAGACGGCTGCGACCATCGCCAACGTCCACTCCCACCGGGATGTCTACAACCAGGCCGTCACCGACAGCCTGACGGGCCTGTATAACCGCCGCCACATGCAGGAAGTCTTGCTAGACGAGCGCCGCCGCGCCCATCGCTACGGACATCCGCTCTCGGTCATCATGCTGGACGTGGACAGTTTCAAGACCTACAACGATACCTACGGCCATGTCCAGGGCGACGTCTTGCTCCGCATGGCGGCCGCTATCCTGCGCGAGAACGTGCGCGATGTGGACATTGTGGGCCGGTATGGCGGCGAGGAATTCATCGTCGTCCTGCCCGAGACCCCGTCTGCCGAAGCCTATCAAACCGCCGAGCGCCTCCGCCAAGCCGTCGCCCGCACCGTCTTTCCCGGCTTCCCGGCCGACCCGGATCTCGCCGTCTTCAAGACCATCAGCCTAGGCGTCGCTGCCTTCCCGGACACCACCGATGACACCCAGGCCCTGGTCACACTGGCCGACAACGCCCTTTACCGCGCCAAGCGCGGTGGTCGCAACCAGACCGTGATGGCGGGGGCTTAGAGTGTGTATAAAAAGCTGATCAAGACCCCCTAGTCCCCAATAATGGGGGGACCGGAAAGGCCACAGTGACCTCTGGCTCCCCCATTATTGGGGGCGGGGGGGCACTCCTCAGCCTTTCTATACACACTCTTAGGAACCCACCCCGGCTCGTTCCTCTGCACTGGCAGACTGCCCCAATAACCGATTGGAACAAATCGGAACGATAGACGCGGAGGGCGCCACCCCTCCCTGCTAGGAAGGGGGATGAAAAAGACTCATCAGCCTCCCATTTTAGGAGGGTCGCCGCCCAGGGTTTTATTGGGGTCGGCGGCGGGGTGGGTTCCATAGAACCCTTCCAGCGCCGCGATCATTCCGTCTACCGTGGACGCGCCTGCCAAAACATCCGACGCCCGGCCCAGCATCTCACGCGCTGTCTGCGCTGTGCTCGGCCCGATGCAGGCGACCATGACGCTCTGGGGCAGGGCCGCGCCGCCCAAAGCCGCCACGAAGTTCTTCACCGTAGACGATGAGGTAAACGTCACGGCGTCAATCGTCCCCGCCTGGAACCGTTCGCGCACCTCATCCGCCCCCGCACCGTCCAGGACGTTCTCATAGGCGATGGCTGTGTTCACCGCCGCCCCGCGTGCCGTTAGCGCCTTGATCAGCCCCTCATCGCCTTCTTTCGCGCGGGGAACCAGGATGTTGTTCTCGCCCACGTCCCCCGGCAGCTCCGCCCCCAGTCCTGCTCCCGTTGTCGCCTGCGGCTGGAAGTCCGCGACTAGACCCCTCAACGCGAGTGCCGCCGCCGTCGCCGGTCCGACGGCGGCGATCCGGGCCGCTGCCAGCGCCCGCCCATCCTTGCCCGCCCGTGCCAGCCGGTCGCAGAAGGCGTGGACGGCGGGCGCGGAGGCGAAGCAGACCCAATCATACGTTCCGGCCCGCACCACGGCGTCATCGAGAGCCGCATACCCATCCCCAGGCGGCACGATTCGGATCAGCGGGAACTCGACGGGTTCTGCCCCGCGCGCCCGCAGCTTCTCCGCGAACTCCGATGCCTGCTCGCGCGCCCGCGTCACCACGATGCGCTTCCCGGCCAGCGGCCCCGCGTCGAACCAGCGCAGTTTTTCCCGCAGCCGCACCACCTCGCCTACGACCGTCACAGCGGGCGCTTTGAACCCCGCTGCCTGTACCTTCTTCACAATATCGCCCAGCGTCCCGACCAGTGTCTCCTGCTGACCCGCCCAAGTCCCCCAGCGCACCAGGGCGACGGGCGTTTCGGGGCTGCGTCCGTGCGCCTGGAGCTGACCCGCGATTTCCTCCAAATTCTCCACGCCCATCAAAAACAGCAGCGTGTCGGCGGCTTGGGCGATTCGGTCCCACCGCCGCCGCCCCTCCGCCTGCCCTGCCGTCCGTGTCCCCGACTCACGCGCGTCGTCCCGCTCGTGCCCCGTGATGACCGCGAACGACGAGGCGGCATCCCGGTGCGTGACAGGGATGCCGGCATAGGCGGGCGCGGCGATGGCACTGGTGACGCCGGGTATCACCACAAACGGCACGCCCCGCTCGCGCAGATATTGCGCCTCCTCGCCCCCGCGCCCGAAGACGAACGGGTCGCCGCCCTTCAGCCGCGCCACCACCTTGCCCGCTTTCGCCCGATCTGCCAGCAGCGCGTTGATGTCCTCCTGCTTCATCGCGTGCTTGTCCGCCTGCTTGCCGACATACACCTGCTCCGCGTCCGCCCGCGCATAATCCAGCAGACGGGGGTGCGCCAGCCGGTCATACACGACTACATCCGCGAGGCGCAGCGCCTCCGCCCCGCCCACCGTAATGAGCGTCGGGTCGCCCGGCCCCGCGCCGATCAAATAGACTGTGCCTGTTACCATGCTATTATTGTACCCAGCGGCGTCTGTCTTGTTTGCCCGTTTTAGCATTTAAGCAGGCGCAGGCGATAAAGTCACCGGGTTTGACAGAAGGGGATCATCCATGAGCGACGGTGACCTGAGCAAAAGTTACGACGGCATTTCGGCTTACGCCTGGGATTGGATGGGGGGCGACGAAATCCAGTCCGACCTACCGTTTTATCAGCGGAAGATACAAGAGGTTGGCGGCAGGGCCCTTGACCTGGCCTGCGGCACGGGGCGGCACCTCCTGCGCTACCTCAAACTAGGCTTGGATGTCGAAGGGGTGGACGTCTTGGAGGGGATGCTGGCACGGCTGCGCGAGAAAGCCGACGCGCAAAACCTGCGGCCTATCGTTTATCGGCAGTCAATGGAAGGCTTCGACCTACCGCACCGGCGGTGCTTCCATCATTTGGAACCTGGTGGACGGTTGCTGATCGAGACGTTCATCCCCGCCGAAGCCTGGAACCCGGAACTGGATAGGCGTCTCGGAGAAAACATCGGGGAATTCAGCACCTGGGGGCCGACGGAGCTGCCTTCCGGCGAAACCGTGACCACGCAAGTTCGGATGGACTCGATTGATCGTTTTGAGCAGGTCAAGACCGACAAGCGTCGGCATGAACTCAGCCGCGAGGGGGAGGCCATCAGGACAGAACTTCACACCCTCCGCCTGCGCTGGTACTTCACGCATGAGCTGTCCCTGATGCTGGAAAATGCCGGTTTCGTGGGTGTTTTCATCCACGGTGACTACTCAGACAGCCCGGCGACTGCCCAAAGCAGTGAAACGGTCTACGCGGCGACAAAACCATGACAGAGGCCGCTCCAAACTCAGGGCTGCCTACCAGATTTCGCCATGCTGGACGGTCACAAAGCGGGGTCTTCACAGACAAGCCCCGGCGCCTAATCCCCCAAGCCCGCCTCTGCCAGCGCGCGGTCTTCCTCTGCGAACTCGGCGTAAAGCGCGGCCATCTTCGACTCGTCCCAATTCGGCGAGGCATGGCGGCGCGTCCGAAACTACAAAAAGGCCACGAAGTCCGCCACTTCCCGCAGTCCGCCCTCGTCCAGCCGCTCCAAGTCCTGTTTCACTTGCTCTTTCAGTGTCATGTTTTTGTGATACCCGCCTGAGTAACCGTCAGTTTTTCTAGAGATAGGCTGCCAATTCGCATCGGAGCGCAAGTCCACAGGCCAAGCGCTTCTGCAAGTGCCGCCAGCCGATCTGAAAATAGCTCAGTTGCCGCCTCTTGTGGCCGTCCACGCGCCGCCGCTGTCCGCGCTTGCTGACCCAGACGCCCGCATTCATCAGCCAGATGTGAGCCAGGCAAACACACAGGAGCAGTCGCGAGACACGCTCTGGGTCACACAGGTGTGTTGTCTCAAGCCGGAAGCCGAACTCCTCAAAGTCACGGAACATCTCCTCGATGTGGAACCGGACGTTATAGAGAGCCAGAATGCGATAAAACGTCTGCGGATCGGCGGGCAAGTCTGTGAGAATGTACCAGGGTTCATCGTCCTTGTTGTCCCGGCTCCAGCCGCAGCACAGACTCAGGGTCTGCTCTGGCAAAGCCGGGAGGCGGATGTCTCCCACGAAGAGGCGTCCGCCGGGTGCCAGTGGCAGGGAGACGATCTGCTTCCTTTGCCCATCCGCCTCAACGAACCAGCGGTTCTTTTTCAGGCGCAGGCAGAAGTGCCAGCCGCGCGATAGACACCAGCGGGTCATCGCCAGACTGCCGTATTCCCGGTCGGCCAAGAGCGTCACTTCCACCGAAGGGGACACCAGAGCGGCGACCTCAGACAGCAGTGCCTTCTGCTCGGCGAACTCGCTGCATCCCATCGTCGGCAGCATCCGCCAGCCAAGCGGCAAGGCGCGGCCCCGGTAGGCAACCGCCACGAACAAGATCGGCGGGCGCCCGCCCAAGTCGGTGGCGTCCAGGATCAGGCGGAGGCGGCCCCCGGCAAAGCATGAAAGCAGGAAGCGGGCGACCGGCTGATAGAGCGTACTTGGCTCGATGGCCGGGTTCATCAGCAGGCGGCGCAAGCGCTGGGTGAGACTGGCGGCTCCTGTGAGCAGCGGCAGCTTAACGGCGATGCGCGGCAGTTGGCTGTTGCCGGCGGCGAACAGGCCAAAGGTCAGCAGGCTCAGGTTGGTCAGCTGCGGCTTGGATGCACGACAAAGAAAAGCGCGCAGGCGCTCTCGGACGGTATAATAGGTTTGGCAGGCGATAGGCATTGGGGTTCTCCTGTAAATGGTCGGTGGTACTTCCATGTTACCCGAAGCCCCGACTGCCTATTGCCCTGCTACACTTCTATAAAAACTGACGGTTACTCAG
>JAABUH010002328.1_pt1 | contig 18429 bp, 23 predicted proteins | sample 5559121 | NCBI WGS metagenome assembly JAABUH01 (sample SAMN10711871, study PRJNA513364) | rock metagenome | isolation source: Antarctica rocks | place: Antarctica: Victoria Land, Battleship Promontory nord | collected 2015-12-28
TCGTACTTCTCGGTTTACGGAAAGCGAAGAAGCAGACCCGATCGCCTTCGCCCCCACCGCCGCACCGTCCAACAGCCCACCTCCCTCCTCAACCAGTTGAACACCACCGTACACCGCTTCCTCCCCTATGGCCGACTTCCGTCTCGAACTCGAAGCGATACGACATGTACAGACCGCCATCTCGACATGAGGTTCCCGCTTTGAACCGGAACGACAAGTATGCAGAAGATCGACTGGACCATCGAAAAGTCTATGCCCCTCCTCCTGAGGCCTACCATCCCACGCCAGCGAGTTACGAGTACTATCCCCATGCCCTGGTTCAAGATCAGCACCGTGAGCGGGACAGGATGGAGAGAGAAAAGCAGAGAGAGAGGGAGAGGAGAAAAGCTGCGATCCCAGTCCCGCCACCATCGAGGCAGAAATACGATTATTGGGCAGCGCCGCCTTCACTCCCGGCGAAAGGAAGGAACGATCTGGTAATTCCGCCGTATAATCCGATGGGGACGGGGAGGGACATGGCACCGCCTCCACCACCGAGGGTGAAGCCTTAGGCTATGGCACGTAAACGGGGAGTGAAGTGCAGGAGGTGGGTTCAAGCGGGAGGACCCATTGGGTCCATCGCTGACCATTGCTTCAGACCCTGCAGAAGCCCAATCCTAGCCCTCTGCGCAGGCGCGTGCCTGAACTCTCCATACCAGGGATCCTACATCGACATCCCCAAAAACATCAAGAACATCAATGCCGCCGCGCGCTCTGTCGATCTTGCCCATCATGACCCCAAGGTCCTTCTTTACACCTGTATCATCCATCGAAATGGCGTTCGCGTATCTCATCATCCATAAGCCATATTCAGCTTCATCCGAGACTTGCGACTCTTTTGAGATTCTACCTTTACTCATCAGCATCTACTTCTTCGCCTTTTTGATTCTTTCTTTGATGGTATAACGACATTGAATGCATGAGATGTGATAGATGTTTTGACAAAGCCAACTTTATCCGTCACGGCTAAAGAAGAGGAAATGAGGCGGCGCCAACTGGGATAGTCCCGCTAAACGCCGATTGAGCTTTCGAGCTATACTTCAGATGATTTCTCGTCTGCCTATCTTCCGAGTCACTTTGCGCTACCTCGCTTTATTCCGGCTTTCCGACGTCTGCGGCTTCTTTGATCGGCTCGAACCTCCCTCAGGAAGGCAGACGCCCATCATGGTGAGTTTTGGGATCTCAAGATGCAGAAAGAAGCCCTCGGACCTGTGGGAGTCGCGGGGATGATGCGGGATTCAGTGAAGAGGGTTGAGGATGTCGCTGACGAGCTTATCCCCCCTCTATGCTTGGCTATCGTCAATGCAGCCGCGTGAGTCTTCAGCCCGCTGGCAGGGATTCTTGCTGAAATTGGTATCTATCAGCTCCTAAGGCCAAGCACTCGAAGATGGTCACGCTCGTCAACTATCGATTGAAAGTCACCCTGTGAGTCGCCGCTTGGACCGCACAGCAGTGTAGCCTGTTGGAAGAATATCGGGTGGATGCTCATGGCTATACAGGAACGATGGCCGATCCTTAGTTGGTCAGATGTTGGCGTATGACAAGCATATGAATTTCGTCCTTGCCGAATGTGAGGAGTTCCGGACGGTCAAGGTGGGTCTCAGTCCGCTTCCAGCTAGCTTCTCCCAGCTGTAGCAAAGTAATCGACGAGGCTCACGCGCGATGTAGGGGAAGAAGACAAAAGGGTCCGGCGAGAACGAAGCGGCTCCGACGGTGCAACAAAAACGGACTCTCGGCCTGGTGATCCTGCGGGGAGAGACGATTGTGAGCGTGAGCGTGGAGGGACCACCGCCGGTAGGAGGGGATGAAAAGTCGTCGATGCTTGCTGGACCGGGACGGGGAGTGCCGGCGGGTCGTGGGATGGGACTTGGGGCGGGTGCGTGGGCGTTCATCACGGAAGCAGTCTCCCTGCTAAGGGTCAGGCGAAGCCTGGCTCAAGCTGATACGCGTGGTTCTCAGGTGCGCCGGCAATGGCTGCTCGCCCGATGGCATATGGACGTCCTCCCCCTGGGTTCCCACCTGGAATGCCTGGATTGCCTCCTGGAATGCCCCCTGGCTACCCAGGTGGTATGCCCCCAGGCATGCCTCCTGCCGGGTACGATCTCAACTTTTTCTGGCGGAATCATCTGCTGATCAAGCTTCATCAGTATGCCCCCCGGTTTTCGCCCTCCAGGATTCCCCGGAGCGCCGCCAGGCATGCAGTTCCCGCCGCCGGGTCAGATGCCCCCTGGGTAGGTCATGCTGTGTACAGTCCATGTTCCATATTGATCAGGCCCCAGATTCCCCGGTCGTCCACCTCAATGAGGAGGAGAGGAGGAGCGAATGTAGATTGTGGAATGGTACCGGTTTCCCTTGGACTCGCTACGAACGTGTCTTTGCATGTCACTACCGATCAATGTGCGCATTTGACACAAGATCGGGCCTGCCTAAAGCATGCATGCGAAAATACTGAACCAAGCCGGAACCGCACGTCCCTGATTTCTGGTTCCGAGAAGCAGATTGATGCATATGTTTCCTCTGAAAACCTTGCGGTTTGTAACTCTCGCGAGCGAGGAGACTACCGTAACGAATCACCCTACGTAAGAGGAGGGGAGGGAGGAAGACGACGAGTGAGCAGCGCTCTCGGCAGGTTACGTGTTCGGTGCTCTAGGAACCCGGGTGAGGATGTCTTCTTGTCAGGTGTTTGGTGCTCGAGGAACCCAGGTGAGGATGTCTTTCTGTTGTTGTGGATAGGCCCACCATATCCGTGCTACCGTCTTGATGCAGGTGCCCGAGAATTTTACATGTGTAATGTTATATTCGTTGTCGTAGTAGAAACGACCAGGTAGTAGGTGTGGGTAGTCGGATGCGATCTGATCAGAAGCTTGAATCAACGCGGCATAGGCGAAAGTGGCTCGTGTGAAGAGGTAGGCATCGAAGTATGGAGCGCAATGAGGATTCTGTGATGATCCGCCTGGGTCTCTAAGAATGAGAGGTTTGTTCGCTTGGTCCCACAACCAGCTCAAGGTGTTTTTGACACGGTCGTGGTTGTAACCTTCGTTATGGGATGATATGGCGTCTTTGTCGCAGTGAGTCTTTGGGATGCCTGTCACGCTGGGAGAGCGTAGGCTGCTCTCAGAGTAGTATTGCGGATGCTATCAGGTACCCGCACGGGATGGAGCAGAACGGATGGCGCGTTGTACAGAGTTGCATAAGACTGTGCCTAGATCAGTCGCGTTCATGCATCGCTTTTCCACCCACTTGTCACAGTCCTTGCCCGCTTGAAGGGGTTAAGTTTGTGCTTGAGATGCATTTCGTCTTTAGGTGTGTACGGGGCGTTTGAGATCCGGCCCCTTGGAAAACCTCCTCGCATGTGCGCTTGATCTCTTCTGATGTAGCGGTGAGGACGTGCAGAGATTGTTCGTCGTTCGTTATTGGCTCACTCAGGCCCGGATGAGCTTTGAAGTATGCTGTCAATTGCTTCCCGAAGTTATCGAAGGCTTCGTGTTTCTTAGATGGTTTCACTAGGCGAGGCCTTCTTGGTTGATTCTTCCATGTGAGGTGGTGACCACCGGGATCGCGAAGTGGGAAGGGATGGGTCTATGATCGAGTGTGGGGTCTATAATTCTATCGACTGTGGTTATGCTGCCTCCTGGAACTTCTGGACCTATTGCTGTCCTGTCAATGATGGACAGGGCCACCCCAGCGTTCCATGTGTTACCCTTCCTTGTGAAATCTTCGAGAAGGTCAATCTCACCCCTTGATTGCCAGAGGTCAGAGCCGTGGTGTTTTGTCAGAAATGGGCGGTAGGGGTTTGCTGCATCCCTGAGAATCCTGTCTCGCAAGTAGTGACCGTCAGAAAGTTCTTCGGTGGATAGTGCCGTGTTCACATCCCCCGTGATTATCCAGCGTGCGCGGTTGTCGAGGACCTCTCATATCTCATCCCAGAAACGAGCTTGTTCGGGGGATACTGTTTTTGATAGTGGCGCGTAAGTGGCAACTATGAGTAGATCGGTCCGGGTTCTGGTGCCTGCGACCTCAGGTAGATGGATCGTGAATGGGAGGATGCTGCGTTTATGGGTATTGCTGATCATGGCCCCGCTCGTTGAACTTGGAATGTTGTGCGTCACGCCGATGAGGATGCCTGTCTGTGTTGTCACTGGAGAAGCAGGTGTGTGCAAGAATTGGTATAAGGCTCCGAGCTCGACTCGGATTTTTGTTGGAGTTCCGTATACGCTGGGTTGTAGGTCTAGGTGTTACCGATGAAAACTGCGATGGTTATGCAGGTTGTGGGTTGGATGTGGAGTGCGACGGGCGAGAGGACAACCTCGAATTTGGATCCCGATTTCGCCGTTGTACTGAGTGTACCGGCCTCGATCAAGATATCCAAGTCGCCGGGGCTCTATCGAATTGGACGTTGCCGGTGGCCGCAGTAGTGCTGCCCGGTGCATTGGACTGCCAGGTGTTGGAGGAGGCGTTGATGATGAGTCCCGCTGCCGCTGCGTTGAGGATTTTCGAGGCGAAAGCTGTTGTCGCAAAGACGTGGATCGGCAAAGGGTGCCGTGATGTTGTACGCGGCCGATGATGCCCTGTCATTCTCCTTACAGGGCGCCCATTCGCATTCGGTACCCTTGCCGCGAAGAGCTATGAGCCATGCGCGAAGATGGTGCCAGGCGAGCTTGTTGGTATCGTATGCGATGGGAGGGAGGAAGATTTTGAGGGTGCGCGGGTCCCTTTTGGAGCCGGGTCTGGCTTCAAGCACCCAGCACCCTGATGTTGTTGTGGAATGGAGTGGAAACCGTGCCGCATCGGACCTGTAGATCGGATTCGCGTACCTCACTGATGGTGGAGTTCATCGCTTCTACGGGCGGTACCGCTAGCTGCGGTCACCTTGTAAGCCAAGATGGTAGCAGCGTGAAGAATGGACATGGTGATGTAGTCGGCGAGAGTCAGGGGGAGATGGACGGAGTGCTTTTCTATAAGAGGAGTTTTATGTCACCGCGCATACGCGTTTTGGATTTGGCGCGTGCTCCAGGTGTTGTGTGTGTTTGTTTCATACAGTAAGTAATGAGGCCAAGGAGTGGAAGCGGAATCGGTGGGGCGGGAGCAAAAACTAACCCCAGCGGTGGGTCGAACACCGGACCTTTCGGTGATAAAGCACCATGCCGGAATGCGATAGCCACTGCGCCACAAGGGCTATCACCGGCGGGCTGACATTTACGAAACTCTGACCGGCGTGGATATACTCTATCGAATGTTTTGCAAACGTTGACTGATGATCTACGTGCCGTTGAAGTCGAGTCGCGAATCCTTCTGATCCTCGAGTCCTTCCTCGCTCCTTCCTCGCATTGTCCTCCCTCTTTATGCCATCCCACGACCTCCTCTTCTTTTATTTTCCACCATGTCTTCCTCTCACTACCTATCGTATCGTACCCTACCTCCTCAGTATCTTGAATCCTTATCTCTTGACAATCTTGGAAGCGATCCTTACTCATCATGGGCGGCAACGCCTTCCCCACCCCAGCTCACCGCCTCACCAGCCCACAAATCACAGCCCTCTTCGCCTATGCCAAATCTCACCTCCTCGCTCACCTCTTTCCCGGGGATATCGAGATACTCAAGTATACAGAGGAGAAGGTCAGTCATGAGGATATAGACGTGCTTGTTCCGTGTGAGTGGGCGGTGGGGATGAAAGGTCAGGAGACGGGCCTCGTCGAGTACAACGCGGATACTCTCCTTATCGAAGCTTCACCTTCGGAGGTCAAGAAGCAGGCAGAGGCGGTGAAGAAGGACGGTTTCCAGGAGACGAAAGAGGACCTCAGTCACGAAGCGAAGAAGGACGGTTCGGGCGAGGTCAAGACGGACGGCGTGGATGAGGCGACGGGGTTCACAGCATTCTGCATGAGCGTGGGGACCGCTCTGAAGGGCCTCTGAAGGGCACCAAGTGGATCCGCGGGGGCTACGAGATCTCCACAGCCGTCCCATGCCACCTCGTCCCCGGAGCCGAGCTGGACGAACCCCCGAACAACGAGGTAAGTCCCCTCACCCTACCGTTACCCCTGCTGTTTCGTGTAACTCAGCTGAAGTGGAGTCAGGTATACTACCAAATCGACGTGCTCATGATCCCACCCGAACGACTGCACTTCCCCCTTGTCTCCACCTCTTTCGGATCCACCATCCTCCTCCTCTCCACCGCCCTGCGCGTCATCTCCCAGTCCCTGACACTGGACATGACACACCTCGTCCTCCGCCAGTCCCCCTTCGTCGGGCTGCCAGCAGTTGACGTGTTCCTCACTTCCGATGCAACTTGCTTTTGTACCTGGACCGGGCTGGACTACCCGCTGGACGAGGGGAATGGGAAGCGAGGAAGAAGCATGGAAGTGGATGACCGAGGTCGAACCGGATTCTATCATGGGTAGAGCTTGGGGAAGACTCGCGAGGCCGAGAGACAGGACGAAGCAAGATGAGAAGCGTGGCAAGCCTGGCGATTTGGATCGGTTCATCAAGTGGCTCAGGTCCCCACGGAGCAAGTGGTACGACCCGAACACAATTATTCTGCGCCCCAAGGAGGTCCCTCAGGACTCGCAAATCGGAGCCGCAGTGAAACCGACGCTACTCGATCCGGTGAGACCGAAGTTGCTGGAGTCGAGGGCGGTCGCGGCACTGAAGCATTGGGGTAAGATGGAGGAGTATGAGAGGGGGATGGAGGAGAGGAGGGCCGTGGCGAGGGAGATGGCGGGGAGGCAGAGGAAGAGGGTCGAGGCGAGGGAGAAGGTCATGGCTACTCCCGGGCGACGCAGAAGTCAATACTTCCAATGAGGTCAAAGCGAACACGAGTCAGGTTGCCACCAAATTCGCGAGTCCCAACGGGACTGGTGTCGACGGTCCAGCCGAGGGAAAGACAGAGACTCTTAAGGAGGTCGCGGTAGCGTCTGCGGACGAGACAGTCGCGAGTCTGGACGAGTTGAGAAAAGCAATCAATCCAGACCAGGTCCAGGTCGTAACTACAGATGAAGTCAAGCTCGCTACGATTGAGGATACCAAGGGGACCGGTTCGGACGAAGTGAAGATTGGGCTTCCGGACGAGGTTGGAATTGCGACGTCGGATGTGGCGAAGGTCGTGGGCCCGATCGAGGTCACAGCAATGACTCGGGACAACGCAAAGCCCACGAGTACGGCCGACGGCGATAATCAGACGAACAAGGAGGAGTGATCTGAGGGGGGGGCCTGAGCTTGTCTTGTAGAGGGGGAGTAGGATCTTGTTTGGGCGGTCTTGTGAATATCCAGCTCTTATACGTTACGACATCCCTACGATCTTGACGACGATCTACCTTAGAGACGACGATGCGATCTTCCGAGTTATGAGATACATGATAGGTTACATAATTATTTTGAGACAGATAATGACACCTCTCACTCCCTCATTGTCAGGTTTCCCACAAAGACAAAATGTGACACTATCGACATCGCCCCCATCCCTCACACTCCTCAGCCATCTCGCGATCGTCGTCGCCTATCACGCGTCGACCCGGTCCGCACCACCTCATCCCGCCCGAACCCCTCCCCTTCGTCTCCCCCTCATCCTCCACCACCCCAAACCCAAAGGGTATACTAGGCGGCTGTGACGAGACGCTGTCATTCCTCGGACGCGTCACTCTCGCCTTTACCAATCCGCTCGATCCATCTTTGCTAGGGGTTTCCTGGGTCTTGCTCGAGTTCGAGTTCGAGTGTTGAGTATACGGTGCTTGGGTTGGGAAAGAGGGGATGGGCGGTATGAACGGGTCATCCACCGGACTTCCAGGGTGCTCAGGCGTGGTCGCGCGTGAGATCTGGCGATGTGGCGGTGAGACGGGACTCTGTGTCGAGGTTGGGTTGGAGTTTTGCGTGAATGGCAATGGAGCTTGGGTTTGAGGGCGAAAGGGGAAGGTTGGGATGAACGGGTCTGATACGGGACTCTGGGGGCGTGGGGATCTTTGAGCTCGTTGAGGGTTCGCGGACCGCATGGAGTTGTATTCGGATTTGGAGCTGGTCGCTTGGGATTGGGATCGCGCTTGTGGGTGGGAAGGCGACTCGAATCGTCGATCACTCGGAGCGAGGAGGATCTCGGGGATAGGGAAGGACGGAGGGAGGGTATAGCTCGAAGTCCCGGTGGTAGTCGTGATCGTCGTATCGCCTTCTTTCCTCATCGACAGAATATCTACTCGGACGAATTCATAACCATCACCATCAGTTCAGTCCAGTCTGGTACTTTGGTCTAGAGGGACAAACCTGCGAGTCGAGGCTCGTCGACGACAACCCACCTCCCATCAGACTTCCGCCGCCGCTTGCGACAGTGTAACTCCTCGATTCGCTCGTGGGAGAGGTGCGAGTGGATGAAGTGATGCTCGAAGGCTGGGAGGGTGGGGAAGGAAGCGGCGCAGAAGTCCCAGCTGTGAGAGGGATGGGTCAGACTTCGAGCTTGGAGGGGTTATGGCAGGGAGGGCAGGAGGGGAAGACATACCGGCACGGATAGGGTGACAAGGAGGGAGTCGATTGGGACATGATTGAAATTCAAAGCGATACAGGCCAGTTTTAGACAGATTGGTGGACAGTAGTAAGAAAGGCAAAGGAAGAGGGAATCCAAAATTGGACAGGAAGAGAGAGGGTATTGCTACATGTAAGACCATTCTCAAGGATTGTCTAGTCTCATAATCCGGCGAGGAGGTAGAGCGGCCGGACCGCTTTTAGAGTCAAGAAGATTATCGATCGCAAGAGCCATCTACAACAATCACTACCAGGCGCTCATACTCTCACCCTCCTGATCAAGATTTCTTTCCCCTCTCCATCTAGGAGCTCGCTCCCAAAGTGTACTTTCCCCACACCTTATTCCATGCCACCTTCCCTCCCTTCTCAATCACATCCCCATGACAAGGTATAATTCGATCCCACTTGGCGGAATTGATCGGCTCCAACTCTTTCTTTAACAACCTAACCAACCGCCATACCACATGAGCACTCCATCGATCCGACAGGTCGAGTTTACGTATACGTACGTTTTGTCTCTAGCCATTCCACTGGCCGCCGGTCCATGTACTCCTCCTCCGGGACTCATACTTCTACCCCCACCGACCAATTTGCTCAACATCGGTAATCCCCCTGCGCGAGAGTACTGCTCGTTCGCGGGGAGGTTGAAGAGCATGTCCGCGTTGATCAGGGTTCCGCTCGGATGGTGGATCACCACGAGTTCGTGGTTGGTGTGCGCTATGACTTGGTGAATCGAGATCTTCGCTGTCTCAGAGGGTACGGTGAAGCGTGGAAAGCGGACCACTCACCTCTTGTTCGAAGCCATACTTCTGGTTCTCCCCACCAGAACCAAACAATCCCGCCCACTGGATCCCCGGCTTCTTATCCTTATGCCGAGCCGTCCCGATCGGTCTGACCGCACTTATCAGCTCGACTGCCATCCCTCTCCCTCAGGTGGACCACGTACTTCGCATTCGGGTAGGCCTTTACGAAATCCTCGATATAAAGCGAATGCTCCCCATCAGGAGTGACCAACCACTGTACCTCCCCCATCTTGGCGATCGTCCCGGCCGTCGCGGGAGTATGAGGGGAAGAGACGTAGACGAATACTTCGGAGCTGGGGAGGCGGATGGCGGTGGATCGGCCGCCTATGGGGAAGAGGCCGCCTCGGGTCTGCACGCAAGCATCAGCGGGCTCTTCGATCATGCAGGACAGCGCCCAAAACCTCAAACCAGGGCTGGATAGGTTGATAGAAAGGGGTCACAGGGGGACGAAGAGGGAAGAAAGTGGACAGTCGGGAGGGAGAGAGGGAGGGGAACGCACGAAGGGGACTGAGAAGGTGATGATCTCGGGTGTGACCTGTCGAATCACCATCGTCTTATCCCGCGGATCCTCCGAGTTCTCGGCAGCTGACACGGCCGAGACGGCGGAGGGTTGGGTCGCCATGGTACGTGCTTGACTCGTGGATTTTGGTTATATATATTGAGTCGATCCGGGTAGTGGCAGACGTGAGAGGGGGACTAGGCTCCTTGGGTTTACGAGAGGGCGATCACGAAAGGGTTCGAACACGTCATCCTTTTACGTACGATCCAATATTGTCATCCTTGTTTTGGCAGTCCCACACTTCCACCACCTCGTCCGATCCTTCCGCCTCAGCGATAAGCTTAATACGCTGGACGGTTTCACAAAAAGCATGACATCGAGCCCAAGAATGATTACCTCCAACTAGATCGCTTCGATGACCTCCTCCATCGTCTCGTGCGCACTGCCTTCGTCCACCTCCATCTCTCCCTTCGCGCCCTCATCCACACCGCCCTCGGCACGCTTCACCCATCGGTACACCTCGACATTGCATAATAGACCTTTCTCGCCGTCTGTTCGTATCGCCAAGCCTTCGGGTACAAAGTTGATTTCCGCTGGAGAGAGCTCGGATGCAAGGACCTTTCCTGCAAGATGCCCGTCCGTCTTCAGCTCTTCTGGAGGGAGCTGTACTTCTGAGAGATCGAGTCTTGGCGCATCTGGTTGTGAGGCTGGATCAAGCGTTAGTCGATAACTGTACAATCCAATGTCAGCTCCGCTCAGTTCATAAGGCTAGATCCTATGTAACGTGCCGGTCCGAGCCAGACTCCAATTCCAGGTCATGCGTCCAGATATTCGGTCCTTCACCTTCTTCCGCTTCGGTAAGGTACCCCTCCAAAGCTTCAGGGCTATATTTGCATCTATCCATCCCATCAGCCAGTACTACATAGCAGCAAGCTAAGAGACCCACCCAGCTCGGCCGGAAAGGAAGACGATCGTCCCATCTGTACCGTTTAGACTCCTCGTGTCCTCCTTGAAAACAGCTGCACGCTGCCGTGCCATCTCCGACAGTCGTAGCTTCCGCTTGCTTCGAGAGTTGAGATCTGTCCTCCCAACCTTTGATATCATCAGCGCTAGTCACCTGAAGCGGGGGAGACATGCCGTAGCACAGGAGACACCCTCCACGACGATCGACAGTCCATCGTGCCCATTTCCCCATCCCCTTGTTCGCACGCCATTCCGCTCGGTCGCCGTATATCTCACCAATCGGGGTACGACCCTGACCGTCACGTACACCACGTCTCCGTCGCCCGACTCCTTTGGGGCATCCGGTATCCACCGGATCCATCCAGCATGAACCAGGACCATCCCAATATCGGAATCATCAGTGTAGACATCCGTTCCCCAGACACGTCGATCCTCACTGCTTCGTCCGAGCTCAACGTGATTCGGTGGACTGGGCGCAGCTTCATCCCATATCTTCTCCCCGCGAATGACCCAGCCGTTACCGAGGAATGCGCCGTTGATTCGGACTTTGACAATCTTGCCTTCGCATCCTTCTTTCGTCGATCTCGTCTTCGCCAGTGTCCAATCGGATCCCTCGTATACCTCGTCGGAGAGGACCGAACCGAGATCGGGCACGGTCTTGAGCCAAGCTTCCACCGGAGAACTCGTCACTTCCGGCCATCGCTTCACTTCCTTTGTCAGAACCGAGAAGTCACGCGGTGAGGCTGCTTGGACTGGCGACTTGAGCTTCTCCTCCTCGCGTTTCCGCTTTGACTTGCTGACGCTACCCCTACGATGAGCCGATTCCTCGACGGCCGCATCCATTCGCGGTCTTTTCTCGCGGGGGTTGTAGCTGTACTCTCTCTCCCTATCCCTCTGGGATTGCGATTCCAGCTTGGCTGAGTAGTTGTATGGTCTCGGCTCACGTTGGGGCGCAACTTGCTGAATGACACTCGGCTCGGCCCCGCTAGGGTATTGAGGTGTCGGTTCCGGCTGATTGAGCACTTCGATTCGCGGATATCCCCGACGATAAGGGTCGGTATAGGTACTGGCTTGACGTGGAGGTTGGAATGGCTTGGCTTCAATCGCAGCCTTCTCCTTCTCCTCCGCTCGCCGGCGTTCCGATTCCCTCTCCTCGAGACGCCGCCGCTCGATCTCCCGCTGCCTCTCCCTTTCTCGCTCCCTTTCCCTCTCCCTTTCCCGTTGCCGCTCCTTCTCAGCCCATGACGACCCGAACGTACCGTATCCGAAACCCCCGCCGAAGCCCATGTAAGAAGCGGAATAGCCAGGATTATTCGCATAGGATGACGGGAAATTGTACACCGGATTCTGCCCAGCTGCTGGATTGGCACTCTTCGGGGAAGCTGCGGGGTCTGCAGTAGAGGGCGCCCGGGCAACTGGCGATCGCTGAACATCGCGTTCTCGGGGAGCCTGACTGAGTGGAGGTGGACCTGTGAAAAGGTTGCGCGATCCTGGTTGTGGAGGAGCTTTGCTGGGACTGGTCTGAGTAACACCGCTGAGATTGAGTAGAGCGCTGTCACCGCGCGAGCTTGAGTTGCTGAGTGTCCGATGGTGGGCTGATGCTGGAGCTTCCGCTTGTCCCGCCTGGCCCGCCTGACTCACAGATCCGGACCGCTCACGCCCATTCTCGAAAGGCGAGGGAAGAGAGCGCGATCCGAGGGACGAGAAATTGGGTAAAGGCAGGTTTGGACGTGGCGTAGAAATCGTACTGGCTGTTACGGGTTGAGGAGATACCGAGGGCTTGCTGGCAGCTCCTTGAGGCGGGGCGGAGGTAGGAGCTGGTGCGGACCGGGCAGTGGTCGGGGAAGACGGTAGAGGCGGACGATACGAGCTCGAGATGGCAGTGGTGGTGCTCGGTCGGCTGGGCGAGATATCAAGTGCTGGGTGGGGTACCTTGACGTCCTTCTCCCTTTCGCGCTCACGCTCGCGCTCTCGTTCTCGTTCTCGTTCTCGTTCTCGTTCTCGTTCACGTTCTCGTTCCCTTCGCTCCCTCTCTAGCCGCTCGCGCTCTCTTAGATCGTGCTCACGAAAGCTACCAAACAGTCCGTATCCGCCACCAAAATCCCGTCCAATCCCTCCGCTTAATCCCAGACCCGCAGGTTCACGACGAGGGGGAGCTGTTGCCGAGCCTGGGGTGGACACGGGACTCAGTTTCGCCGTCGTCGGCGCACTTGGGTTGGATCGATCGTCCCGAGCAGGAGTAGACGCTGACGTAACGGATGGGCTCGTGGTCTGGCCACTGAGATGAAGGTGATGATGGTGATGGTGGTGATGATGCGGCAGGGCGTGGGAGTGCGGGTAGACAGCCGAGGATGACGACGTGCTCGGACTCTCCGCAGGACGATTGAGAAGTGTCGCTGCGTTGCTGTAGCTGAATGGCTTCGACATGTCTGTCTCTGTCAGGATAGGACAGAAGATAGTGGCCGAACATACCTCGCTGCCATTCCCTTTCCCTCTCCCTCTCGCGTTCTCGCTCCTTCTCACGGTCTACTGATCCATAGCTCGGCCTTAAGCCATTCCCAGGTCCCGCTGGAGAGGGAATCACGGACTGACCCGTCCGCTGTTCCGGGCTGGCCGCAGGCTTGGGGGCAGCGCTTGGAAGTGGTGGTATCCTGCTGTATGGCTGCATCGGGAAGAGCTGGGGAACGACGGTGGAGCCTGTGAATACTGCTGAAGAAGATCTTGGGTAGGATACCGACTTGAGTCTGGTTCGTCCAAGATATGGAGATAGACTGAACGAGTGTAAGAATGGACGTGCAATCCCCTTCGATCGTTCTGTACACGCCGACTCCGCTATTCAAAGGAACCAGATTCAGGGTCAAGCGGATAATTACGAAACTTGCCGTGGCATCTTTGCTCAGGCACCTTGTTTGTGTAACCCTTTGACTTTCGGTCCAAAAGGCGTGTTTGGTTTTGAACGTTGATTTCTTTCATGGAATCTTGATGAACCCTCCTCCAATCATCGCATCCACAGATAGAGCACACATCCTTCTACACACGAACAGGCCGCCTTTCCAAGCTCAATGGGATCAACAATAGCTTCCTCCAGTTACCGACTTTCCACTCTCGAGACGAGATCGACATTTCTGCTCAGCTCGTCGAGATCATCCAACACAGACACTTTCCGAGCATTGCGGTCCATTTCTTGCCAGCTCTGTACAGACACCCTTCTGGGTGAGACTAAGCGGTCATGGTTCGCGAGGTCCGTCAGCCTAGTCTGATCACGCCGCAACGACCTCGGGTATCATCCTCAGCTACTACGACCGCTTCGCGATACCCACGACCTGCTCCTGCGGTCTCCTCTACGATCAAGGTCACAAAAGTTCCTATCGTCGGGACGGGGAAGAGTCGAGTCGTCCTTGGGGAGAGGCAGGACAATGTCCCGGCGGTGCCGCCAAGAGCTGGAAGTGTCCGGAAGGATACCGTCAAGGAGGGACGAATCTCGCTGGGTTCGCCATCTCGACCGACACCTCGGGCCACCGCAAGCTCGCCAGTACTGGAAATCGTTCATCAAATCATCGATTTCCGTCCCCGTGCTTCACCCCTTCCTCCTAGTCCCGCTATTGGCTGCCTGCATCTGAATGATGACGAGACAATGCTCCTCGACATGCGGCCTGCGGAGATGTCGTCAGTTATGACCGAGACGGACGACAGTGGAGATGAGGAGCCTGCCCCGATGAAGCCTTCAGGAAGGCTGATGACCCCGGCAGACAGTCAGGAGGTATCAGTGAGTGTTCCCCTTCTTAGAGCCGTTTGGTGGTTGACAACATTCCAGGCTGGGTCACTTCACCGCTTCGTCCAGCCCCCACCGTCTTCACAGCGACACCCAATTTCTCGCCTGCCCACGCCGCCATCTTCGCAAGCGCAGTCCGATCAGGAGCATACCGTCTCACAGGCGTCCTCATCCCGCATTCGTCCTCGCCCCTCTCTGACCCCTCCTCGGTGGACTTCCACCGCTCCTTCTATCCTCCTTTCTGCCTCTCAAGATCCGTCTCCGAATCCACGTTCGAAGAAGACTCCCCGTATCGAGTCGGCAGCCTCTGTACCGCCGCCTGGAAGACTACGGTCACCTTTCGGCCTACAGCACAGGAGAGACGTCAGCATCTCCCCTCAAATACAAGGGAAGGGCAAGTCGCGGTCTCCACCAGCCACACTGTCGGTGTCGGCCAAATTGAACCGCTCAGTATCACAGGGCGTTTCTAGCTCCTCAACCTCTCGAACACCGCTGCCCCCTCAAACCCGCTCGATCCCCTCCACAGCACCACCTGCTACTCGTCGTCCCCGAATATCCGGCATAAGTCGCTCCGCCACACCTAAGACTGTTCAATCCAAGCCACTTTCGCGACATCAGACTCCCCTCGCATCGGCGAGATTTCGGCGGTCTCTGACGCCGTCCGCGCGAAAAGTGCTGAGTGGGGTACGAGTTGGGTTCTTGGAAAAGGAGATTGAGGCGAGTCCGGGGGACGACCCTTTGCTGCTGAAGGGTCCTGAGGTCGACGAAGTGGAGAGACAATGGCCAAAGGTGGAATCATGGAAAACAGGGCTAGGCTTAGAGCTCGGTCCTCTACCGATGACGGCGGCAATGTCTTCACCTCGGCGCTCGCGAAGTGCACCGCCTGTCACAGCTGCTCCAGTACCGGTAGACGATAAAGACCTTAGGCTCGATCATTCTGGAATTCAAGACGATCAATATGACCCTGGTCAAACTTGGGCTTCGGACGACGACACTGACGTAGAAGACACTGGCGATCCTCGGGATGATACGTTCCTCCATGTTCTTGGTCGGCGAATAGTCCATACTCAACCACTTTCGCCTGCAAGGCATATTTCGGAAACTATTGCCCCGCCTGTCCGCCTTGACGAACCAATCGGCAGCCGCCCTAGGGTCGATGGGGGTTCATCGAGCCAGACTCCAAGATCTCATGACCCTGATCGAATCTCCCTGATGCTGGAAGAAGCTCGAACGAGACTTGGATCGACCATGAAGGAGCTGGCGGCCGAGTCAGACGATGAACCAGAAAGATCGCCAGAACAGTCAGCAGCCGAAGCTGACGGGGCGGATCCAGCAGCTTATCCGGGAGATCATATCGCCGATGAGCGTAGCGCATCTCTCGCTCCACACGCCGCGAGTGATGCCTTCGACGAGGAGCACGAAGGAGACGCGACGCGGGAAGCCGAGGATGGGGAGTGGGATATCGCAGTCGCCAAGTCCTCCAACAAATGCAGCGCTTCGCCGGGCTTCAAGCAGATTCCGAAAGACGCGTCGCATTCACCTTCACCCGAGACCACACATCGATCAGCACAACATGAGGAGAAGGTGGATCGGTCCGCAGAGGAGGGCAAGGAGTCAACCGGGACTCCCGACGCGGAGAAATCCCAGGCCGACCATACGGGCGATATTTCCATCGAGGCTGAGAGTGATGATTGGTCTCTCTCCGAGCCAAGTGGTGAGCGATCAATCGTGGAAGCGCATCAAGGGCAACCCGGATCCCTACAAGACTCCGAATATATGTCAGACGAGAAGAGCGACCAATCAGACGGAGATCAATCGTCCTCGGAAGATGAGGACCATGAGGAACCCTTGCCAGCAGAATCGGGCGAGAAGATCGTCATCAGGGTCATCAATCGCGGAGTGGTCAAGATCGAGGATGAACAGGTTGCAGTGTGCCTGGGGCTTCCCAACGAGCTACCCGTGCATGCAAGTCTCAGAGAGCTACCCAGTACCTCACTGTACCCTTCACTGTCCACCCTGCCTACTTTGCCCACGGAGCCCGTCCTGTCACAGCCGCTACCGTCTCCATCGCCGCCCATCGCGCTTACATCCGAGCACGCCCAGCCCAGGGTTCAGCGTTATGGCAACGCCTCTGCCATCGAGGCGATGCTTGGCCCCAGGAATAGCTCGAGCTCTAGCTCAGTCCGACCTCCATCAAGACTCTCGCAGGAGGTCACGACTGCTTCGACGGAAGACGGTCCCTCCCGGTCAAGGATGTCACTGCGCGACGAGCTGGCTTTCGCGATCGCCACTGAGCGGGACAACGAAGGTGATGAATCAATGCGGTCTGTGGTGGAGGTTTCCAGTCTGGACCCGAGAGCTGCCGCTCGGGCAGCCGCAATCCTCAAGCTCGTAAGTCCCCACTTCCATTCTCCCTCCAGTGGAGCTGATCTTGCTAGAATCATGCGTACATCGAGCACGGTGTCCTCCCTCCCACCCCTAACCCAACATCCAAGCCACTTCCACCTGATAAACCTCGCCGGCTTCAATCTCGGCAGTTCGACTCGCCACATTTCGACACTCTCTCGTCAGAGCGCAAGTTGAACAAGGACGAGCTACTGCACGAAGCTGAGCTTGAGATCGTTGCGACTCGCCGAAGCCGTTCTCGATCCCAATGCAGAACTGAGAGTGGGTGGGAAAGCGAGGAGTCAGAGAAGATGGTTTTACCGGGAGGGTGGAAGAGCACCCCTGGGAAACGGAAGCGGCGGGAACATCGCTCGCCTCAAGCCTCGGATGAACCTTCAGCTCGGCGGGCGGAGGTCAATAACGGTAGACCGTGGGGAGTGAAGGAGTGGAAGCGGCTCGAGAAACTCTACAAAGTGGAACGGGCGGCTTGGATGAAGAAGCGGATGATCCAACCTCTACCTGCTGCGGGCAGTCCTTTCTTGAAAGCGCGCGCGGTGGAAGAATGGGACGCGGAGAATGTGGTCAACCGCTTCTTGAAGGACGAGAGAGTTGTGGGTGATTCTAACGGGGAGTGGGATCGGTATGTTGAGACCTGCAAACGCGAATAGTGGGGACTGACAAGATGAGCAGAGAGGTTGTCGAGCTTCGTATCAACGCGCTCGAAGGTCGGGTGTGGAAGTTCGGGCAAACACCCACGGAGGAGGTCCAGCGAAGCCCCAAGCGAATCCGAGCGAACCCTGCGAGCGATTCTACCACCACAGCACCGCCGAGCACGATTCGAAGGATGCTGCGCTATGTGTTCCCGGCTTTCAAGACCACCGCCGCGAACGACGCCAGAACACCGAACGAGCCCAGAATTGGACGGGACGATAGAGTCGCTCGACCTGATAACAAGCTTCTTACCAAGCTGCGCGAAGCTCAGAAAGCTGAGCCTGAGAAGACGGCAATGAAGCAGGTCCTAAGCAGGCGTGTCCCGTCAGTTACGACCTTGACCCTTGAGGTTGCCCACCCATCGGCCTCGACTTGGACCCCTGCTCTCCCCATCCTGCCATCGATTCCCGCACAAACTCCCGCCCATCCTGCAGGTCGGCTAGTCACGGCCGAGATCAGGCCAGGACCATCGCTGTTGGCCCGAACCCGCCCCGCTACCTTACTGGACCCGTCGAATATTCCCCCACCTTCCTCGAACTCCCCATCTCTAACCACATCCACTCCGACCCCTGTTACGCTCCCGCCCCCCACACCTATCACTCGCTCTCTCTACCCACCCCTCAATCCCCCACTTGCGCTTCGCTCAAACGCCATCGCCCGCCTCTTCCCCGATGATTCACCCGTTTCCACCACATCTACCGCAAAATCAACCCCGCCAGCACCAATCGCTATCCCGTCTGGAAAGGGCAGCCCGA
>JAABUH010002332.1_pt1 | contig 18394 bp, 23 predicted proteins | sample 5559121 | NCBI WGS metagenome assembly JAABUH01 (sample SAMN10711871, study PRJNA513364) | rock metagenome | isolation source: Antarctica rocks | place: Antarctica: Victoria Land, Battleship Promontory nord | collected 2015-12-28
TGGGCGGCGGGCCGACGGAACCCCGCCGGCGACTCGACGGTGGTCCGACGGCGGTACGCTGAGCGGCCTATAGAACTATGGACTTTACAAGATCTTCTGTTAACTCTATTATATAAATAGTATTAATTTGATTTGATTTGAATTCATACACCCTTGTGACATCGGTTTAGGCCCGACCCATGGGGGAAACTATGCTATGTGTATCGAACGAACAAAACCCTCTGAGGGAGAAAACCGCTCGCCGACTACACGACGACTTCACGCCGTCGAAACAATAAAATTGACACTATGTTATCAGTAATGAACCTATAGCTTCTATTCAGCGCGTGACGCTTGAGTAAACTCTTGATGAGAGTGTCTGTGCTGTTTGATTATGACGCATCGTCTTTGTTCTGCTCTTCATTGACGATATTCTATACAAACGATGTTTCGATTTGATTCTCGATTCGAAGATGAAAGACGTTTTCTTTGCACTCATGATGCTCATGATTGTAATGTTGAAAACTGTGTTCTTTTGCTCAATGATTGTCATTCATTGAGCAGAGAAATATGTGATAAAAGAGAGACGCGTACGATGAGAAGATAAAGTATGATTGTATTAGATAACTCTATTCTGCTCTTGATTTGACTTGTGTCACGTAGACGTTGAATAGATTGTTAGTATAGATGTGCGATTGCAATCATTTGATGCATGACTCTGATCGATAGTAGAGAATGCGTTCTGATCATTCTCATGAACTCTCGATTTTTCATGTAGATAGATGTATGATCTGACATCAAGTAAAGAAGATGAGTTCAAGTCTTCTCAGTATATCAGCGTGATCAACGAGTCATTACTTCTTCGAGCACTGTAGTCACGACTCTCAGACTCATTATTTGAAACGACTATTTTATTTGATATCTTTTCATCAATTACTTGACAACACTGTCGATGTGATGAAGATGTTTTGATATCGACGCAATCAACGAGTCACAAATTCTTCAATCACTTGTAATTACAATTTGCAGACTTTTCATCTGAGTTATCTATTTCACTAGTAATATCTTTTCATCTCTTACTGACATTGACATGTCATTAATCTTCTTTGTAAATTGATTGTGACTATTAAAAGAAATGTTGTCGTGTAAATAAAAACTCTGCATGATGACTTTTCTGATCACGCAACGTTTTAACATTGTTCAAACTGCGTCAAATTAAGATCTCTTGATTCTTCTGACTTTTATTCAAACACAGAATAGAATCAAAAGATTCATAGTCAACATCATGTACAGATGAATCTCATTGTCAGTTTAAATGTTATGAGTCTGCATAAAGTGAATCATATGAATGTATTTTAACTAGAAGTTCAAAGCTAAAGAAGAAAGAAGATGTAACACGTTGAAAATCTTGTACTCATGAAAACACGCTAAATCACTAGCGTGTCAACATCAGCTCTGTACTAGTTTAAGATAGTCTGACATGATCTATGTTAAACTAACTTGAAGTGCATGTTTGCAACATTACTTTCTCTCTTCATTTAGCAATGTTCTCATTGTTGCAGTTCAGTTGATCTTTCTTGAGTCAATTTCTATCTTGAATTGTTCAAATAATGTTCATGAAAGTCATTGATAACTTTTGAACAATCTTCAAATTCACTTTCATCAACGTTGTATCAATGTAAATCGATGTCATATTCTTTTCAATTGACATGATATTGTAGTCATTTATCTTGTTTGTAGTGTCTGAAGTTCAATATGTTTTTCACTTTTCATTCATCTTCATCTTCAATTATTATAAAGTCAAACAACTCATTTTGTTGTTCTTTTAAAGTGTCTTTTGAATCTAGTTGCAGCAGATTTAACACAAACTTCGAATGAATCTTCATAGTCAATGACAGTTTCAGTCAATATGCATGTTCAATCTCAATCAGTGTTATGATTCTAGTCTTCATTTATTCTTCGTCTAGTCTTCGCTCAGTCTTCACTCAATCTTCGCTTAATCTTCATTTAGTCTTCATTTAATCTTCATCTGATGTCAACTTTATTGAATTTAGCACAGAGCTAAAGCACACTCATATAACAGTGAGTTCTTTTTTGTAGATACTTTTCTTTCTTAGTATTTATTTATTAGTTATATTACACTCATATGACTCGCTTTATGTTAATCTTTAACATTAGATAAATACTCATCAATTCTACTATCGACGTGTAAATGATATGAAACAATCTACTTCGTTTATTCAGAAATTTTCAAGAAATTCTTCAAATTTATATCACTTTTTATTTGTAAGAAATTCTTTGAATATTTAAATGAATTAAGAACAATCAACTCAAGCTTGTGAATCAGATGAGTCAAAATAATCTGTGTCAATCAATGAATCTGACTACTACGTTCATTTGCAAAGAATTGATCTCTTTGATGAGCTAGTCAACTAGTGAGTCTGCTTCAAAGATGCTGTCAATGCAATGATCTATTTACTCACATCACTCTATCTATCAGCGAATCGATTTATCTCATGTTTCTGTGTCAACTAGTGAGTCTGCTACAAGAGCAAATAACGATTGATCTCATTGATTGAGCTAGTCATTCAAAGTGAGTTTACTACAATGACAATTCACTCGATTCAGCAATGAATCATTTTTTATTCATATCTTCTACAACTTATCTTTATTCACAAAATTGATAAACAACAGCAAGATGATATGTACTGAAAACAGAATGAAACATATATTATATGTTTGAAATCACGAAAATATGAGCTGAAATTTGTTCATCATTGAATATTTGAAGCTGAATAAAAAGAGTCTGCTTGAATGACAAGAATAGTGAGTCTGTTATAAAGACATGAACAAAACAAGCTTTGCTACATGCATGTAGTAGAGACGAATCAACAATGAATCTGTTACAAAAGCAGACAATGATTGATCTCTTGATTGAATCAATCAATGAATGAAACAAGCTCTACTATGTAGTAAATCTGAATCAGAAGTGAGTCTGCTTCAATGACATGATCAGAATCAATCTCTTCAATGAGCAAGTTGACTAGTGAGTCTGCTTCAATGATTATTCTTTCTCTTTCATAATGAGTTTGCTACAAAAGATCATCACTTTATTTCTCTTTTTCTACATAATGAGTCAACTACAATAGACATTTTTGATGATTTGAAAGATCAATAGAAAGACTTGATGAAATAACATTCATGTGAACATGAATAGTCAAGAGAGAGAGATAATGTTATGATTCTAGTCTTCATTTATTCTTCATTTAATCTTCGCTCAATCTTTGCTCAATCTTCGCTCAGTCTTCATCTAGTCTTTGTTTAATCTTCATTTGATGTCAACTTTATTGAGTCTAGCACAGAGCTAGAACACACTCATATAACAGCAAGTTCTTTTCTGTAAATACTTTTCTTTCTTAGTATTTATCTATTAATTATATTACACTCATATGACTCACTTTATGTTGATTTCTAACAATCAAAATCTTGAAGAGTTCTAGCGTTTTATCATCTAGTTTCTTTAATGATCTTAAGATCATGATGTTTCTTGAGTTCAGAAACATCATGTCATTTATCTTGTAAATCATTTCTTTTTGATGTTTATCAATCTGTTTCTTCATTGTGACTCTGACTTTTGCTAATGCTTGCTTGATCATGTTATGATTTCAGTCTTCGTTTATTCTTCGTCTAATCTTCGCTCAGTCTTTGCTCAGTCTTCGCTCAATCTTCATCTAGTCTTCGTTTAGTCTTCATTTGATGTCAACTCTATTGAGTCTAGCACAAAGCTAAAACATACTCATATAACAATGAGTTTTTTTCTGTAAATACTTTTCTTTCTTAGTATTTATTTATTAGTTATATTACACTCATATGACTCGTTTTATGTTGATCTCTAACATTAAATAAATACTCATCAATTTTACTATCAACGTGTAGATGATATGAAACAATCTACTTCGTTTATTCAGAAATTTTCAAGAAATTCTTTGAATTTGTATCACTTTTTATTTGTAAGAAATTCTTTGAATATGTAAATGAGTTAAAAACAATCAACTCAAGCTTGTGAATCAGATAAGTCAAAACAATCTGTGTTAATCAGTGAATCTGATTACTATGTTCATCTGCAAAGAATCAATCTTTTTGATGAGTTAATTGACTAGTGAGTCTGCTTCAAAGATGCTGTCAATGCAATAATTTATCTACTCACATCGCTTTATTTATCAGTGAATTGATCTATCTTGTGTTTCTGTGTCAACTAGTGAGTCTGCTACAAAAGCAGATAATGATTGATCTCGTTGACTGAGCTAGTCATTCAAAGTGAGTCTGCTACAATGACAACTCACTTGATTCAGCAATGAATCATTTTTTATTCATATCTTCTACAACTTATCTCTATTCACAAAATTGATGAACAACAGCAAGATGATATGTATTAAGAACAGAATGAAACATATACTATATGTTTGAAATCACGAAGATATGAGCTGAAATTCATTCATCATTAAATATTTGAAGCTGAATAAAAAGAGTCTGCTTGAATGACAAGAATAGTGAGTCTGCTACAAAGACATGAACAAAACAAGCTTTGCTACATGCGTGTAGTAAAGACGAATCAACAGTGAATCTATTATAAGAGCAAACAATGATTGATCTTTTGATTGAGTCAATCAATGAATGAAACAAGCTCTACTATGTAGTAAATCTGAATCAGAAGTGAGTCTGCTTCAATGACATGATCAGAATCAATCTCTTTGATGAGCAAGTTAACTAATGAGTCTGCTTCAATGATCATTCTTTCTCTTTCATAGTGAGTCTGCTACAAAAAATCATTATTCTATTTCTCTTTTTCTACATAGTGAGTCAACTACAATAAACATTTTTGATGATCTGAAAAATTAATAGAAAGACTTGATGAAATAACATTCATGCAAACATGAATAGTCAAAAAAGAAGAGTAATGTTATGATTTTAGTCTTCGTTTATTCTTCGTCTAGTTTTCGCTCAGTCTTCACTCAATCTTCGCTCAGTCTTCATTTAGTTTTCATCTAGTCTTCATTTGATGTCAACTTTATCAAGTCTAGCACAGAACTAGAACACACTCATATAACAGTAAGTTCTTTTTTGTAGATACTTTTCTTTCTTAGTATTTATCTATTAGTTATATTACACTCATATGACTCATTCTATGTCGATCTCTAACAGATTAATGCTAGTGATCATTTCATGTATTTGAATATATTCTTCGCTTTGCTCGCTTTGATTCTAGCTCAAGTAATCTCATATTCAGTTGAATTCAAATCGAAGCTCATATGAGAGTGAAAGCTCTTATTCAGAAAGAATGCTGACTGTTCAATTGATGATGAAATAGCATTGTTATCGACGAATTCAGTCATAAATAATCAAATGAATCAATCATCTTGCATATACAAGCAATAACTTCGTAGATATCATTTCACATTCTGATTCATTCTTTCTGTTTAATCATCAATTTACAAATGATAGTTTGTGAATAGTTTTATCTTGATATCAAGTCTCAGACATAAAGACTTTCAGACAATCAATATGAACTGTGAATCACGATCGAATATTATTGATCTTGATAGTTCATGAATTCTGAAGATTCATATCAACAGTAGCTTAACTGTTTATTCTGCGAAGATTTCTTTGTCATTTGATCAACACAATATATAATGTCATTTCTTAAACAATCGATTTATGACTGTCAGAATCGCGTTGTTTTCATCACTTTCTGATAGATTGATAATGAAGTTTAATGATATATTCTGTCATTGCTGCTTGAATATAAACAATGACTTCAGCAGTTTATTGATTCAATCTCTCAATGCTTTTAATCTACAATAAACGTAACAGTTTTGAATGTAATGCTTGATTGTTGTTCTCATCTTCAATCAGCAATATGATCATCTCAGCAAGTTCAACGTTCAATTCATGTCAGAGTGATCATTAATCAAAAGATCATATGCTTTTCTTATTAATTGAGTGATCATTGACTGAGAAACTCATAGTCTATCATCTTTTCAGAGTACTTCATCAAGTACTTTGCAATTGTCTAAATTAATATCTTAACAAGTTTTTCTGTTCTGTTTCATGATTATTTGAATATTAAAGCACAGTTGATTCATTTAATTTTCGACTATAATCTGATTCTAAATAGAAATCACTTCTTCGATCAAATTTTGATTAACTTTCAATTCAAGTTTTAAATCTGAGTCAGATTCTGAGTCAAATCTGAGCAAAATCTGAGTCAGATCTTGATCAGCTTTCTGATCATTTTCTTGATCAGCTTTTATTGACTGCAGTTTAAATTTATCTTCAAGCAATAGCATCTAATGCTGATATAGCTTTCGATCATCATTTGCTTCAACTGACTTAACATCTAACATTCTGATCAGCACGTCAACTTTCAGATTCTATTTTCTTGATTGATATATGATCTTGAAGTTATATTTAAATAACTTCTCAGCTCATTTAGCTTGTCATCTAATCAGTTCTTTGATGATCATGAAGTACTTCAAATTCAGATGATCGATGAAGATCTTGATTGAAATATTCATACATTTCAATTCAAGACATCAATGTTTCAAACAGCAAATAATAATCAGCAGTTCTTTATCATAAATTTCATAGTTGCATTTTGCAAGAATCATGTTCTTGCTATAGAAGATCATTGAATGTAAGATGTCTTCATCATCATATTGAGACAATACTTCATCGTTCACATAGTTTGAGAAGTTCGTTTTCAGAATAGCTTCTCTGATCAAGTCAAAATGCTTCAGAATGAAGACTTTCATTATCTGTTACTTTAGTTTTTCAAAAATTATCTGACAAATCTCTGTTCATTTAAAGAAATGATCTTTTCAAGTCAGCTTTATCATGAGTTGAATGATCTTTGAGAAGTTTTTTATGAATCGTCGATAGAAATTGCAGAAGTCAATGAAGATCTGCACATGAGTCAATGATCATGACACTTCTCAGCTTTGAATCACATCTACTTTTCAAGAGTTCATTTGTAGATCATTGATGAATATCAATAGTTCAAGAAACGAGATTTTCTGAATCTTAAATTCACACTTGTCTATGTCTATCTGTAGATCAACTTCACGAAGCTTGTCTAGCACTTCTTTCACGTAAGTTCTATGTTCTTTCAATGTTTTACTGTAAATGAGAATATTATTTAAGTATATCTGACAGAATTTATGCAGACATTCAAACAACACATCGTTGATATAATGCTGAAAAGACGCAGACTCATTAGTCAATTCAAAGAGCATTACTCTATACTTATAAACATTGAAGAAAGTAACAAAAGTAGTTAAATTCTCGCTTTCTGAACTCATGCGCAGTTTATTGAACGTGATGATTATGTTGAGTTGAGTCAGATACTTACTGTCTTGAATTCAAGCTAATACTTCGTTTATCAAGAGTATTGAATAACAATTTCTTTTGATCAAAGCATTTAGTTTTCAATAGTTCATGCAAAAGCGAAGACTATCATCTTTCTTTTTAACAAATAGTATTGACGAAGCAAAAGAAGCTTTGCTGAGTGTGATGAACTTCTTCTTCAAATTCTCTTCTAGATACTCTTTGATCTTCTGTAGCTTGTGACTCAACATAAAGTACAATCGACTTTTAAAGAGTTAACTCTCATCTTCTAATTCAATCTTATGATCATATGATCGATGCAAAAACAACTGTGTTATCTTTTCTTTATTAAAAACATTCAGAAAGTCATGATAAACTATTGAAAGCTTCTTCTTCAGTTCATCTAATGACATGACAGAGATCATTTCATTCAGTTTCGCGAAATCTTCGACTGAGCTAAGCGCTTTATTGATTTCACTAATGATCAAAAAGAAGATCTTGATCTTCTTATTCTTGACTAAAGTTCAATACACAGCGATTTTGATCATGACAATATTGATGAGTCTCTTTTTCTCAGTTGACTGAAAGAGATGAAGTTGATCGAGATCAACTTAAGTGCTTTGCTTTCATATGAGTACAGATTCAATGAATTGAACAGATTCAATGAACAGATTCACTAGTTTCTGATTCGTGAGTCGCTTCAAGATGATTGTCAACATAATCATTAAGTTCAAGTTCTTTTGTTTCATTTTGCAGATCTTGCTTGACTCAGATCTGTGAAATGCTGATTGACTGCTTGCTTTCAAAACAACAGATTTTAATGTTCAAATCTTCCATGATGATATTAATTGATCATTTGCAGAATCTATCAAAATTTGATTTCTTTTCAATCAAAGATTTTCAATGATTATCTTGTGCTGATCTAGACAAGTTATTAATAAAGACATCATTTCATTCTTGTATTCTTGTATCATGATCAATGTATACAAAGCATGTGTAATCAACTTTCAATCAAAGATTTCATCATACAATTGAATCAACTTTAATTTTGACAGTGATATTGACTGAATATCAAAGTGTTCACATAGTTCTGACATCAAAGATTCATCAATGAAAGTTATGTTAATGACTTCAATATCTATCAGAGCGAAAGATCTGAATATCTTTTCTAGATTATTCAAGATGATGTCAACAATGAATGACTTGAAATCAAATGAATTGTCAGACATGCTGATGAAACAAAATATGAATATATCGCTCTCAATCACTACTTTGATGAAGACAGATCGTTTTTCAAATTCGCAGCGATCTCATGCACTTGAGTCATCTTGAAGCAGTCATATGCTCTATGTTTTAACTTCTTGCATTTGAAGCAAAGTTCTTTCTTAAACAACTCTTTCTGAATAGAATCGAGATTCAATCTTCTGAGTTTCTTTCATGAAGAAACTGATGACGTGAGTCAAGCAATTGATGTGTTAAAGACAGAGCAAGCAGCTTGAGTCACTGATGCTTTGATGATTGATTGAATGTTCAATTCAGTTAATTTAACATCGACTTGCATGCAAATATCAACAAACTCATTCAAATTTGTAATTCATTCATTGAGCGTTGCTCGCTGAAGATCTGAGCTGATCTTATGCTGAAAATCATCTAGTAAAGTCTTGTTATTGTACTTTAGTTCTGCACTAAATCTCTGAAATTTCATTCAAAATTCATGAAAAAAGATCTTGTTCTGATACAGCTTCAAATACTGTTGTTAAGTCGTGTGATGATGATTGAAATTCTCGTACATCTTATTGATAATTGATAACACTTTTTCGATTTCTAGAAATGAGTTCAAGAAGATATCTTGCATGCGAGATGCAATATGTTTGATCGCAGCTTCATTAACTCAACTTTCAATGTATGCAATCTTCAATTCTTCAATAGAAAAATGATTCTTGTTTATCTTCAGCTTGTTTTGCATTTAAGACAGTCAATTGTTTACATTCTGCGTTGAATCTTCAAACAGAAATGAGTTGAGTAACTTGATTGACTTCAAGAATTAATTTTCAGAAGTCGAAGTGCTTTATTGACTTGATGCAGCTTTTAAATAATGTATAATCACATTCTTGTTTTTAACTTCTTTCTGCAGATGCATCTGTGTAATCTTCAATGTGATATTTGTCTCATTGACATCTTCTAACATCTGAATCATGTCATTGTGAATCTTGATTTCGATGTTGTGCTGTTGATATATGTACTTGATAAAGACAACAATGTCATCTGCTTCATTAGTGTTTATTCAAGCATTCAGTTCAGTGTTGATGTTGATCTTGATTATTTCATGATCAAAAAACAATGCATTCGTGTTCTTTTCTTCTGTATTTGATGATACATTTGTGTTTTTTTCTTCTGATGCTGCTCAATTCTGTGATAGAAGTGATTCTCTTTTAACATTTTGAAAGTCGTAGCGAGCAATGCTCACTGATTCTTGTTGCGAGCGTGCACTTCAAGTTAATCTAACATAGATCATGTCAGACTATCATAGACTAGTATAGAGCTGATGTTGACACGCTAGCGATCTAGCGTGTCTTCATGAGTAAAACTCACGACGTGTTGCATCTTCTTTCTTCTTCAGCTTTGAACTTCTAGTTAGAATACACTCATATGATTCGCTCTATGCAAACTCATAACATTAGTTCAAAGCTCATTAATCTTGCTATTAACGTGTAGACAATATAAAAACAAGCTACATAATTCAAATCAGAAGTCGAACTCAGAAATTTTGACAGCAGAATCAGAACTCGAACTCAGAAAGCTTAATAGAAATCAGAAATTTCTAAAGAAGAATCTTGATTCAAAATCAGAAATTTCGATAGAATCAGAATCAAAGAACATGAACGCGTTGCTCTTGATTAACTCTTTATTAAGCTCGTCATCAGAAATCAGAAATTTCAGCAGTACTTGAACTCAGAAAGTTCGATAAAGTACTAGTCGTTGCTTGAACTCAGAAAGTTCAATAAAGTAACATCAGAATCTCGATCAGCAATTTTCTACTCATACAATGACTAGAAGCACAGAATCAGAATCAGTGAGCATTGCTCACTATGACTTTCAAAATCTTAAAAGAGAATCACTTCTATCACAGAATTGAGCAGCATCAGAAGAAGAGAAAGACATGAATGCAATGTTGAACACAGAAGAAAAAAACATGAATGCATTGCTTTTTGTTTACAAAATGATCAAGATCAGCATCAATGAAGAGCTGAATGCTTGAATAACAGTTAACGAAGCAGATGATCTCGTTGTCTTTATCAAGTACATGTGTCAACAGCATGATATTGAAATCAAGATTCACAATGACATGATTCAGATGTTAGAAGATATCAACGAGATAAACATCATATTGAAGATTATGCAGACACGTCTGCAGAAAGAGAATAGAAACAAGAACATGATTATACATCATTTAGAAGCTGCATCAAGTTGACAAAACACTTTGATCTCTGAAGATTGTTTCTTGAAGTCGATCAAGTTACTTGATTCATTTCTGTTCAAAAATTCATTACAAAATGTAAACAATTAACTGTCTTGAATGTGAAACAAGCTGAAGACAAATAAGAATCATTTTTCTATCAAAGAGTTGAAGATTGCATACATTGAAAGTCGAGTCAGTGAAGCTGCGATCAAACATATTGCATCTTGCATGCAAAATATCTTCTTGAACTCATTTTTAGAAGTCGAAGAAGTACTATCGATGATTAATAAAATGTACGATGATCTCAATCATCATCATACGACTCAACAACAGTACTTGAAGCTGTATCAGAACAAGATCTTCTTTCATGAATTTTGAATGAAATTTCAGAGATTTAGTGCAAAACTAGAATACAATAACGAGATTCTACTAGATGATCTTCAGCACAAGATCAGCTCAGATCTTCAATGAGCAACGCTCAATAAATGAATCACAGATTTGAATTAGTTTATCAACATCTGCATGCAAGTCGATGTTAAATTAACTGAATTAAACATTCAATCAATCATCAAAGCATCAGTGACTCAAGCTGCTTGCTCTGTCTTTAACACATTGACTGCTCGATTTACATCATCAGTTTCTTCGTGAAAGAAACTCAGAAGATTGAATCTCGATTCTATTCAGAAAGAGTTGTTTAAGAAAGAACTTTGCTTCAAATGCAAGAAGTTAAAACATAGAGCATATGACTGCTTCAAGATGATTCAAGTGCATGAGATTACTATGAATTTGAAAAACGATCTGCTTTCGTCAAAGTAATGATTGAGAGCAATATACTTATATTTTGTTTCATCAGCATGTCTGATGATTCATTTGATTTCAAGTAGACTGATCATCAAGTCGAGTTTTCATATCTACATTCTGACTCAACTCAAGTACTCAAGTCGAATCTTCTGACTCAATTCAAATACTTGAGTCGAATCTCATGACTCGACTCGATATCAATCTCAAGTTGAGTCAGAACTCGTTGACTCAACTTGACTCGTCAAGCAATTGAATATAACATCAAGAGAACTAAATATAGAAATTTTTTCGATTTTTCGTCTTTGCATTATCTTTTTGATAGAAAGTCATAAAGAGAAACATGAAGAAAAACATGAAAAAAAACATGAAGAGAAACATGAAGAAAAACATGAAGATTATTTAATAGAGAGCTTTAATAGAGAGCTATGATAGAAAGCTATGATAGAGAGTCATGATGAGAAACTATGAAGACTGTTTGATAGAAAGTCATGAAGAGAAGTCATGAAGAGAAGCTATGATAGAAAAACATGAAGACTATTTGATAGAAAGTCATGATAGAAAGTCATAATAGAAAGTCATAATAGAATATCTATCTATCTATCTTCATGTCTTGACGAGTCGAGTCGAGTATTTCGAGTCGATACTCGATTTCAACTTTCTGACTCAACTTGAATACTTGAATCGAACATCTCAATTCAACTCAAATACTCAAGTCAAGAATTCTGACTCAAATCAAGTCTTGACGAGTTGAAAACTCGACTCGATCTCGATGACTCGACTCGACGCGATCAGTCTAATTTCAAGTCGTTCACTGTTGACATTATCTTGAATAGTCTAGAAAAGATATTCAGATTTCTCACTCTGATAGATACTGAAGTTACTGACATGACTTTCATTGATGAATCTTTGATGTCAGAACTTTGTGAACGCTTTGATATTCAGTCAATATCACTGTCAAAATCAAAGTTGATTCAATTGTATGATGAAATCTCTGATTGAAAGTCGATTACACATGCTTTGTATACATTGATCATGATACAAGAACACAAGAATGAAATGATGTTTCTATTAATAACTCATCTAGAACAGCACAAGATAATCATTGAAAATCTTTGATTGAAAAGAAATCAAATTTTGATAGACTTTGCAAATGATTGATTAATATTTTCATTGAATATTTGAACATTGAAATTTGTCGTTTTGAAAGCAAGCAGTCAATCAGCATTTCACAGATCTGAGTCAAGCGAGATCTGTGAAATGAAACAGAAGAACTTGAACTCAATTGTTACATTAACATTCATCTTGAAGAGACTCATGAATCAGAAATCAGTGAATAGATTCATTGAATCTGTTCTCATAGCAAAGCAAAGCACTCAAGTTGATCTTGATCAACTTCGACTTTCTTAATCAACTGAAGTAAAAGAGATCATCAATATTATCATGATCGAAGTCGCTGTATATTAAACTTTAATCAAGAATAAGAAGATTAAGATCTTCTCATTGATTATTAGTGAAATCAATAAAGCGCTTAGCTCAGTCGAAGATTTCACAGAACTGAATGAAATGACATCAGTCATATTATTGAATGAACTGAAGAAGAAACTCTTGATCATCTATCACGACTTTCTGAATGTTTTTGATAGAGAAAAGACAATTCATTTATCTTTGCATTGATCATATGATCACAAAATTGAATTAGAAGATGAGAGTTAATCTTCTAGAAGTTGATTGTACTTTATATCGAGTCACAAGCTGCAGAAGATCAAAGAGTATCTAGAAGAGAATTTGAAGAAGAAGTTCATTACATTCAGCAAAGCTTCTTTTGCTTCGTCAATACTATTTGTTGAAAAGAAAGATGATAGTCTTCGCTTTTGCATGAACTATTGAAAATTGAATGCTCTGATCAAAAGAAATCATTACTCAATACTCTTGATAGACGAAGTACTAGCTTGAATTCAAGACAGTAAGTATCTGACTTAACTCAACATTATCATCACGTTCAATAAACAGCGCATGAGTTCAGAAAGCGAGAATTTGACTACTTTTGTTACTTTCTTCAATGTTTACAAGTATAGAGTAATGCTCTTTGAATTGATCAATGAATTTGCATTCTTTCAGCACTATATCAACAATGTATTGTTTGATTGTCTGCACAAGTTTTGTCAGACATACTTGAATGATATTCTCATCTATAGTAAAATCTTAAAAGAACATAGAACTCATGTGAAAGAAGTGCTAAACAAGCTTCGCGAAGTCGACTTGCAGATAAACATTGACAAGTGCGAATTTGAGATTCAGAAAATCTCATTTCTTAAACTACTGATATTCATCAATGATCTACGAATGAACTCTTGAAAAGTAGATGTGATTTGAAGCTGAAAAGTGTCGCGATCGTTGACTTATGTGCAGATCTTCATTGACTTCTGCAATTTCTATCAACGATTCATAAAGAACTTTTCAAAGATCATTTGATTCATGATAAAGCTGACTCAAAAAGATCATCTTTTTGAATGAACAGAGATCTGTCAGATAATCTTTGAAGAACTAAAGCAACAGATGATGACAGTTTTTATTCTGAAGCATTTCAACTCAATCAGAAAAGCTATTCTGAAAACGAACTTCTTAAACTATGTTAATAACAAAGTATTGTCTCAATATGATGATAAAGACATTCTACATTCAATGATCTTCTATAGCAAGAACATGATTTTCGCAGAATGCAACTACGAGATCTATGACAAAGAACTGCTGATCATTATTCGCTGTTTGAAACATTGATGTTTCAAATTGAAATGTATGAATATTTTAATCAAGATCTTCATCGATCATCTGAATTTGAAGTACTTCATGATCATCAAAAAACTGATCAGATGACAAGCTAAATGAGCTGAAAAGTTATCTGAATATAACTTCAAGATCATATATCAATCGAGAAAATAGAATTTGAAAGTCGACGTGCTGATCAGAATGTCAGACGTCAAGTTAGTTGAAGCAAATGATGATCGAAAGCTATATCAGCATCAAATATTATTGTCAGAAGATAAATTTGAGCTGCAATCAATAGAAGTTGATCAAGAAGATGATCAGAAAGTTGATCAAGATCTGACTCAGATCTTGCTCAGATTTAACTCAGATTTGAAACAAGAATTGAACGTTAATGAAGATTCAATCAAAGAGATGATTTCTATTCAAAATCAAATTATAGTCGAAAATTGAATGAATCAACTGTGCTTCAATATTCAAATAGTCATGAAACAGAACAGAAAGACTTGTCAAGATATTGATCTAGACAATTGCAAAGTACTTGATGAAGTACTCTGAAAAGATAATAAACTATGAGTTTCTCAGTCAATGATCACTTGATTGATAAGAAAAGCACATGATCTTTCAATCAATGATCATTCTGACATGAATTGAACGTTGAACTTGCTGAGATGATCATATTGCTGATCGAAGATGAGAACAACGATCAAGCATTACATTCAAAACTGTTATGTTTATTGTAAATCAAAAGCATCGAGAGATTGAATCAATGAACTGTTGAAGTCATTGCTCATATTCGAGCAGCGATGACGAGACATATCATTAGACTTCATTATCGATCTATCAGAAAATGATGAAAATAACGCGATTCTGACAGTCATAGATCGATTGTCTAAGAAACGACATTATATATCATGTTGATCAGATGACGAAGAAATCTTTGCAGAATAAACAGTTAAGCTACTGTTGATATGAATCTTCAGAACTCATGAACTATCAAGATCAATAGTGTTTGATCGTGATTCTCAATTCATATTGATTGTCTGAAAGTCTTTATGCTTGAAACTCAACATCAAGATGAAACTATTCATCGACTATCATTTACAGATCAATGATCAGACAGAAAGAGCGAATCAGAATGTGAAATGATATCTATGAAGCTACTGCTCATATATGCAAGATGATTGATTCGTCTGATTATCTATGACTGAATTTGTTGATAACAATGCTATTTCATTGTCAATTGAACAGTCAATGTTCTTTCTGAATAAGAACTTTCACTCTCACATGAGCTTCAATTCAGATTCAACTGAATATGAAATCACTCAAGCTAGAATCAAAGCGAGCAAAGCAGAGAATATATTTGAACACATGAAATGATCACTAACGTTGATCAAGCAAGTCTTAGCAAGAATCAGAGTCACAATGAAGAAACAGATTGACAAGCATCAAAAGAAAATGATCTACAAGATAAATGACATGATGTTTCTGAATTTTAGAAACATAATGATCTCACGATCATCAAAGAAGCTAGATCATAAGATGCTAGAACTCTTCAAAATTCTGATCAAGATTGAACATGTTTATTGATTGAAACTATCATCAACTATGAAGATACATTTGAAGTTCACATCAAATCTGCTGCAACTAGATTTGAAGAACTCTCTGAACGAACAATGAATAAACTGATCATCAAGTCAAGTTTTCATATCTACATTCTGACTCGACTCGAGTACTCGAATTGAATCTTCTGACTCGACTCGAGTACTCGAATCGAATCTTCTGACTCGACTCAAATACTTGAGTCAAATCTCATGACTCGACTTGATATCGATCTCGAGTCGAGTCAGAACTCGCTGACTCGATTCGACTCGTCAAGCAATTGAATATGACGTCAAGAGAACTAAATATAGAAATTTTTCCGGTTTTTCGCCTTTGCATTATCTTTTTGCATTATCTTTTTGATAGAAAGTCATAAAGAGAAACATGAAGAGAAACATGAAGAGAAACATGAAGATCGTTTGATAGAGAGCTTTGATAGGGAGCTATGATAGAGAGCTATGATAGAAAGTCATGACGAGAAACTATGAAGGCTGTTTGATAGAAAGTCATGAAGGAAAGTCATGAAGGGAAGCTATAATAGGGAAACATGAAGGCTATTTGATAGAGAGTCATGGTAGAAAGTCATAATAGAGAGTCATAATAGAATATCTATCTATCTATCTTCATGTCTTGGCGAGCCGGATCGAGTATTCCGGGTCGATACTCGATTTCAACCCTCTGACTCGACTCGAATACTCGGGTCGAACATCTCGATTCGACTCGAATACTTGAATCAAGAATTCTGACCCGAATCGAGTCTTGACGGGCCGAGAATTCGGCCCGACCTCGATGACTCGACTCGACGCGACCAGTCTAACAACGAAATGAATCGTCTGACTCTATAGTGATCAACGACGAAGATGAATGAAAAGTGAAGAACATACTGAACTTCAGGCACTACGAACGGGGCAAACGACTACAGTATCGCGTCAATTGAAAAGAATACGACGTCGATCTACATTGATACAACGTTGATGAAAGTGAATTCGAAGAATGCTCGAAGGTCGTAAATGACTTTCATGAACGATATTCAAACAAATCAAGATAGAAATCGACTTAAGAAAGGTCGATCGAGCTGCAGCAATGAGAACATTGCTAGATGAAGAGGGAGGGTAATGTTGCGAGCGTGCACTTCGAGTTAGCCTAACATAGATCGTGTCAGACTATCATAGACTAGTATAGGGCTGGTGTTGACACGCTAGCGGCCTAGCGTGCCTTCGTGGGTAAAATTCACGACGTGTTGCACCTTCTTCCTTCTTCAGCTTTGAACTTCTAGTTAGAATACATTTATATGATTCGCTCTATGCAAGCTCATAACAATTCTGATTCTGTGCTTCTAGTCATTGTATGAGTAGAAAATTGCTGATCGGAATTCTGATGTTACTCTATCGAACTTTCTGAGTTCGAGCAACGACTAGTACTCTATCGAACTTTCTGAGTTCGAGTACTGCTGAAATTTCTGATTTCTGATGACGAGCTCAATAAAGAGTTAGTAAAGAGCAACGCGTTCGTGTTCTTCGATTCTGATTCTACCGGAATTTCTGGTTCCGAATCAAAGTTCTTCTTTAGAAATTTCTGGTTTCTATCGAGCTTTCTGAGCTCGAGTTCTGATTCTGCTGTCGGAATTTCTGGATTCGACTTCTGATTGGGTTGGTTGTGTAGCTTGTTTTTGTATCGTCTACACGTCGATAGCAAGATTAATGAGCTTTGAACTAATGTTATGGGTCTGCATAGAGCGGATCATATGGGTGTATTCTAACTAGGAGTTCAAAGCTAAAGAAGGAAGAAGGTGTAACACGTCGAAGGTCTTGTACCCACGAAGGCACGCTAGGCCACTAGCGTGTCAACACCAGCCCTGTACTAGTCTAAGATAGCCTGACACGACCTATGTTAGGCTAACCCGAAGTGCATGTTCGCAACACTAAATAGTATTAATAGATTTATAAATCGCTCTCCCAAAATATAAAAATTAATATATAATAATTTTCAATTCTCTATTAAGGATAGGTATCAGACAGTAGCTCCCCTATATTTTATAGATAGGCTATCACCCTGGTATCACCTAGGATCACTCAGGCTCGCGCGAGCGTAGAGCGACGCTCACCCTAGGCTGGAAGAGGGGGGCAGATTTTTGTTCCCTTAGCTGTCGTCGGCGTCGGGCACTCTACAAGGTACACTTTTTGTGTACGTGAGTGCAGCCGCGAAAAGCGCAGCCGCGGCGAAGGAGTACGGAATCTTGAGCTTAACCTATTATCTAAAAGACTAAGTAGAAGATCTATATATCGAAAGGAGTGACAGCGACCAATTAAAGTCGACTATATAACAAGAAGCCGTTCGCCTTACTGAGTATTTTCCTGCTCGCCTTCTTGGAATGATCAAAAGCAAGCCATGCTATTCCAAACTCCT
>JAABUH010002334.1_pt1 | contig 18375 bp, 23 predicted proteins | sample 5559121 | NCBI WGS metagenome assembly JAABUH01 (sample SAMN10711871, study PRJNA513364) | rock metagenome | isolation source: Antarctica rocks | place: Antarctica: Victoria Land, Battleship Promontory nord | collected 2015-12-28
GGCGCGCGCGCGGCGCGCGCCTCAGCGCGCCTGCAGCCCGGCATGCGAGGGCGGCGGCCGGGCCGTTGAAGTCGGCGGTCGCCGCTGCCGTCGTGATGCCGCTGGCGGTGCAGCTTCCGGCCTGTTGCGCCTGTGCGGTGCCGGGCCTCTGCCGTACTCATGCACAGGCATGACAGATACCGTACCCAAGTACCTGGCCCAGCAGCAAGGCGTGCATTGTGTGACAGGGGAGTGCTCTGCACATCATATTGAAGCGCACTTGAGGTCGGTGTTGATGAGAGTGTGGTAGCCTTCTCGGCCGCCCCTGCCGCAGCGCCCATGCCACATGCATCAGCAATGTGGCGACCCACCTATGGCGTATGCACAGGCCTGCATGCACAAGCCCTGCATCATGGCGGCGCCTCCGTATCGCCGCATGCCGTGCGATGAGGAGCTGCCCAAATCAGCGGCGCTCGCCAGCGACCCCATTTGCTTGACATCACAGCACAGCACCAAAGTGCCCGGGACGTGCGAGACCGGAGGCCGGGGCACGCCAGAAGACGTAGTTGGAGCCGCCCAGGCGATGTGTCGCGTCCATGGCCGCCTTCACCTGGCCGGCCGCGTACGCAAACACGTCCGCGCTGGGGCCTGCGCGCGCGCGCGCGCCCTGCCCACGGCGCGAGGGGAGGCGCTGGCTGCGCGGCGTGTTTGCGCGCCGGCGCGCACGCACGGGCGGGTTGGCCACCTGTCTGCTGCTCGGCAGCGGCAACCGCACTCGCCGGCCATCATACATGGGCGACCGCCTGCGCTCCGCGCCGGCTGGCCTGCATCTGCACCCACAACGCACCGCATTGGCTGGGGCCCCAGGCACGCGGGCGGGGGGCCGCACTGGTGGCCGCGCCGTCCGCATAGCGCGGGTGCATGAACAGCTGCGCGGTGCCCCACAGCACGCGCTTGCCGCTGGTCGCCTGCAGCTCCTCCGCCAGCGCGACCACGCGCTCCAGCGCCGCGTTGCTCTCCGCTAGGCTGCCGGCCTCGGGTGCAATGTCCCTGCGCGCGCGCGCCGACGGTGCGCGTCGTGGCTGACCAGGCCGCGGGCATGTCCGGACGCAGCCTGCTGCGTCTGCTCGTTAACAGGGTTCTGCCGCTTCTGCTCTGGCGAATGCCGGCGATGTACATGGTGACTGCGAGGCGGCAGCGCAGGCAAGCGGCATGTTGCAAGCAGCACCTCCGAGCTGCACGGCAGTGGCGCTGAGCGCAGTGCGCGGCCCTGCTCGCCCAGGGCGGCGCCGCTGGATGGAGCGCGGAAGCCAGCGCGGCCCGGCGCGCCCCGGCGCGCAGCGTCATGGCCGGCGTATACCCTAATCATACCCCTCATCAGGCGCACCGGTCGTGGAAGCACCAGAAGTCGACGCCCAGCTTCTCCAGGAACTCGAACATGACGCGCATGCGGCGCAGCGCCATGTCCAGCTCGCTCAGCGACGCGTCCTCCCAGGGCCAGACCTGCATTTGGCAGCCCAGCATGTCGGGCCTGGCAGCCGTCTGCGTGCACTTTGTGCAGTCTCAGGGGCCAGCTTGCCGGACAAGCGACACAGCGCTCCCAACGCGCGCAGCTCGCGGCACGCAGTGCAGTAAGCATAGCACCGCAGCAAGGCCATGCCAATCGCCTACTGATGGGGGACCGGGTGTGAAAGTCTCACCCTGGTGGCTGAGCCAAAGGGGTCTGAGCCGCCGCCCCGCAACATGTGCCAAAACGCAACGCTGAAGCGCAGCCTGCACGCCAGAGCCACGCACAGTGCCGCGCGTCAGGAGCGCGCGTCCGCGTCTGCAGCTCCAGGCGAGGTAAGCAACTGAGCACACAGAAGCGGCCAGAGAAAGTGCATGACAGCTTTTCTGCTGAGCAGAGCAGGGCCTTCAGGTAGACTTCAGCAATGAGCTGGCGTGCGCACCACTCCTTCATGGGCTTGCCCATGATGACCTCCTCGGCATTGTAATAGTGGAACGCGAGCGGGTTCATCGAGTCTGGGCCCTCATATACAATCTTGCTGACGTTTGCAAAGAACTCCCCATCAGGCATGCCAGGTATGGCACACTCCCCCGCAGTCTCTTGTACGCTGGCAGCCAGCGCCGGCGCCCATAGCGCTGCCTGCGACCGGCACGCATCTTGTTGATATGTTTTGGGATTCTGTCACAATCAGTCGGCCACCAAGGGCGCTGGGTTGCTTGTATCTGGACTATGTGGGTGTCTGTACACCCGTATGTAAAGCAGGTTCTCCAGAGGAGCACCATGCTTGCAATGCAAACTTCCGCCATGCAGTACTTGCGCTAATATACGAGAGGCTGACATATGAGTACAAGAACTACAAGAGGCTAAGATACGGATACAAATTACGTTGCGAGAGCCGATGGGGCCTGGACTCTGATGATCATATGTCTACGAAGCGCAATGCAGTGTACTGTGAGGTCGCACCAGGCCTACAATAATCCACGTGCGCATCATTATTGGACGTGGTTGCCTGTTTGTGCTGCCAGGCTAGCAGAAAACTCTGTCTCGGAGCAAGCGCAGCGAGTTCCTCCCGACAACCCTAGTTGTTAGATCCTGCCAACGCAGCGCAGCACGCAAACTATGATCCGTGACTGGTGTGTGCACCAAGGGGCGCGCTGTACTGTCTCAGCCTGCTGGCCCAGCACATCTGGCTGCAGCGCCCTGTGTGGTGGGCTGGTGGCCAGCAAGTGTAGCACGGGCCAGGTGGGCGTTCAGTGCAATACACAGGGCCCTGCCATTGCGACCGGCAGCTTGTGAGTACCCCTTGATGCGGAGCACTGGCCCTCGCAGTTAGCATGGCCCCCATTGGCCAGGCCCGTGGGTTGGTAGGGCAGGCCCAACCTCGCTGCGCGCAGCCGAGCGGGCACGTGCACTGGAATGGCACTCTGGGCTGTGCCTGCCTCGCAGGGCGCCGCCGGTGCAGCGGCCCAATCACCTGCGGCCACACAAACGGTGTTCACGCCGCTGATCAGCTCAACGGGGTCGTCCCTCATCAGCTGGTGCGCCTCACAGGCAGTGTGTGTCTGCTGCGCTGCGCTGCTTTCCCCCTTTCCTGGCCTGCGCCTGCACTTGCATGGTGGCGGTAGACAAGACCTGCGGCATGGTGCAGGAGCACGCACGGCGCAGCCCCGCACCGGCAGGAGCCGCCCCCAGGCGCCCACGGCCGAGCGACCCGGCGGACGTGTTTGTACTCGACTTTGACGGAGTGATCGTCAACTCCGAGCCCGAGGTGCAGACCTGCTCATACCACCAGCCAAGACCAATGCCACTCAGTGAAGAGGGGCAACATAGCTGTGACTATGCAGTGTACGTGGTGCTGCCTGTATCGCCGGGCAGCAGTGCTGGGCTGCACCAGCAGCGCAGCAGTGCAAGGCTTTGCAGTGCCAGGGGCCACTTTTCAGCCAGCCTGCCGCTTTTCGGGCGGCGTCGCGGCGGGCGCCGGACACGTGGAGCATCCTGGCGCGCCCACCTGGGGCGGCTGCGCGCGCAGGTCAGCCAGTCGGGCTTCCAGGCCGCGGCGCGGTATTGGCCGCGCGCGTTCCGCGGCGTGGGCACGGAGACGCGCCTGCGCGTGCTGGCGGACATGGCGCGCGCGCGCCCGGTCCTCGTGCGCGGCGCCGAGGCCATGGTCATGGTGCGCGCTGGCCTCTAGACGGGGCGGGGGGGGCGGCGCAGACGCGCATGCCCTGCGACTGGTGTCGCACAACAGAGCGGCGCGGAGCAGGCTGTGGGGGCGGCGTGGAGCTCCCCTCTCCCGACTGCGCATGTGCCGCCGCGACAGGCGCGGCTGCTGCTGGAGGACCCCGGGTGCGGCGACGAGATCCTGGGCGCCTGGGACGCTCTGCTGCCGGCGACGCTCGCCAGGTTTGGCGCGCGGCTCGCGCTGCTGCAGGCGTTCCTGGAGGGCTTTCGCACCGGCCTGTTCGTCAAGGACCGCGTGCGTGCGGCCCGGCCCGGACGCCTGAGATCTCAACCTGCAGTGCGGTCTGTCAGGCAAAGGCGGCCCATGCGCCGACTGACTGAGCGAATCGCATGTGCACCGGATGGTTAATAGGAGGCAGCCGTGGAGTGTGGGAGGTGAACCACTATGTTTCAGGGTTTCAGCCCGCGAGGTGGGCAGCTCAGTGACGCGCGGCCAGCCGGGGCGCGCAGCACGCCTGGATCCACCGCAACCAGACGTACCCAGGCGTGTACGAGGCGCTGCGCGCATGCGAGCACCCCTGGTACGTTGCATCTTCCAAGGCCGCGCACCGCATCTCGCCGCTGCTGCGCAGCCTGCTGGGCGTGGACATGGACGAGGCCTCGCCGCGCCTGTTCGCCGGCCTCATCCCGCCCGAGGAGCGCAAGATCGCCGCGCTGCGGTGCGGCGCGCGCGCTCAGGCAGGGTAGGGGCAGGGGTAGGGTATCCTATCCTGCCCCTGCGGTGCGGCGCGCGCGCGCGGGCAGCCTCCTCGAGCAGCTGCTCCCAGCTGCCGGGCAGCATTGCGCAGTGCCCAGGACCAGCAACGGCCGGCAGGGCCCAGCGTTGGAGGATGTTCAGGCAGCCGGCGGCTCTCCAGGGCTGTTGGCAGGCATCTGCCAGTGTGGGGGGCGCCGGCTGCTCGGCGCCGCCCTCACCTCTGCAGGGCGCCGGCTCCCTCTGGGGCGAGTCCTCCCTGTGAGCGCCACCCGCCCGGTCGCGCAGGACGATCACGCAGCGGCCGATTGTGCGCAGAAGCGGCGCGCGCGTGCACTTTGTAGACGATCGGCTAGAGACGCTGCGCGCTGTCAGCCAATCGCCCGGCCTGCGCCACGTGCAGCTCTACCTGGCCGCCTGGTGCGCGCGCGCGGGCGCCAAGGGGCCAGCCCCTGGCTCGTCCAGCCTGTGACGACCTGAGCAGGCTGCCGCGCGCACGATCGTACTGCCTTGCTGCTCTCCTGCACGACGGTCAGCGGATTCGAGCATCATGGGCATGGCGGGTGCATGCATATGCAGTGCCGGCGGCCTCACTCGCCCAGGCCCTTGTCAGCAAGCAGGGCATGGCAAGCTGTGCTCCGCGCACGGTTGCGGGCCGGCATGGCCCTCCGCTGGGCCAGCTCCTGACAACAACACGCGCCGCCCGGGCGCCGCGCAGGGGCTACAACACTGCGGCCGAGCGCGAGGCGGCGCGGCACATGGCCGGCGTGCGCGTGCTGTCCCTGGAGCAGGGCTGCGCGCTGCTGCGCTGGGGCGTGGCGGCCGGGGTGAGCCCCTGGGGCCGCGCTGCCTTCTGGCCCTAGCGCCATTTGCCTGCGCAGCGAGTATTGTGCCGAGCTGGTGTGTGCTCGGCAGCAGCACAGGAGGGCGCTGCACGGCATGCTGCCGCGCTTGCTGCAGCCGGGAGTCGCCGTGAGGACCTGCTGGTTCTGCAGTGGCCCTTGCCGGCAGCGTCATGCAGCGCCAACACAGCATGCCTGTTTGTGGCATGATGTGAGCAACCGCGCCACCTGGGCAGGGCGAGTCCATGTCTGTGGCGCCGTCTGTCGGCGCTTTCCTAACGACTGCGCCCCTGGCAGGAGTACGACTGGGAGCTGGACGCGTTGGACTCGCAGGCTGCCCTGGACGCGGCGAGCCAGCGGTAGGCGCTCAGGCGGCGCGCGAGGGCCGCTCTTGGGCCGCTCTAGGTGAAGCTTCAAGGTAGGTAGACGCGGATGCGTTATGGCATGAGTGGATCTCCCTCCCTTAGAGCTGCAAGCGGTTGGCAGACAGGCGGCGCGTCTTTGCGGTGCACATTGAGGGTGACGCATGAGCTGGCAAGCGGGGTCCAGCCGGTCCTGGTGTTTGACGGCACAGCTAGACGCGCAGGCGGCGAGCGCCGGTAGGTGAGCATAGAGCTGCGAGCTGAAGATGCTTGCATAGGCTGGGGCCTTGTCGGCGCAAGCAGGTGCGCTGTCGGCGCTGCAGGTAAAGAGGTATTAGGCGTACAGGCAGCACATGCGTGGGCAGCAGCAGCCTTCCTGGCACTGGGTCGGCGCGCGCGCAAATGTACCAAGAGATGCCAGGGACACCCAACGCCGTGACGTGCAATGAATGCTGTGGGCCCCGCTACGATCTCGCCTTGCGTGGACGGTTGCACGAGGGTCTGGCAGGAGGTTGACGGCCCAGGCAGGTCGCATGCCGTGCTGCAGCGGACGTTTTGGGGTGTAGTTTTTATGCGCCACACACCAGTATTGCTGTCAAATTTGTTACCTGCGCCGCTGCTGGCGTCAGGGAAAGCCCAGTGTGCAGTAGCTGCTGAGTTTGACAGGCAGGTCGCTTGATCGGCTGCAGCTCTCACTTCAGCATGCCAGCCGGCACTGCACGTTGCCGGATAGCACGCCTGACTGTCCTGCATGTGGCCGGTACCCTGCTGCGCGGGCTTCCGCTGCAGTGACAGGGATGCGTGCTCTTTTCTGGGTCTGCTGTCTGAGCGGTTGCTGTCTGAGTGAGGTCGACCTTGGGTGTTACGGTAGGGGCTGCGCGTGCGCTGGGCGGCGCGAGGGCTGCGCATGTCTGTGGAGCGCGCCGTGCATGCATCACCGGGCTGGGCTTGAGGTGGGGCGCATGGATCTTGGGGGGTGTGCAACGGCGCGCGCCAACAATGTACAACAACAGCGGTGGACCAGGTTCTTTGTGGGGATGAGCATGGCTGAGCAGGCACTGGGAATGTGAGCGGAGGCGTACACACACTCCGGGAGTATTGTTTGCTGAAGTGGCAGGCTGCCTGGTGCGTTTCCAGAGAGACTTGGGATTTGAGATTGATTGCATTTGATGACCTACGGGCAGGTGCGAGGATGCCTGCGCTGGTGGCGAGCACAGCGCCATGCTGCAGAAGGCATAGCCGTGAGTCGCTGCAATTGATGTGCGTTTGTGTGCGACAAGTGCACCTCTGCTAGCTTTCAGTTTGTGCGTTTTCAGGCCCGTGTGGCTGCTTCACGCAGCAGAGCCTGCCCCGCGCATGCCAGGCAAGAGCAAGGCAAGGCGCTGGGACTTGCAAGCGGGCAGGCACATTGCGAGGAGGACAGCCTGATAAACCAATCTGGCCATTGCATCCCACGTGTACAGATGCAAGCTTGCTGAATATGTGTGTGGTAAAGCCACAACCATCTCATCCCGCTTGACCTTTCAACACATCCGACGGTCACCTTTAGCAGCCAATGCTGGCGCACCTACTTTGCCGCATGTGCATGGCTACAGAACGCATGCACTAATGCATACACCGGTGCATGCACCAATGTGTGAGTACCCATGCACCTACAAATGCACCTGTATCAGCAAAGAAGTGCAATTGGAAACAGGCAGTGTGGCAAAAACGAAATGAAGGTGCTCTGCTAGTCCTCCTCCGGTGGATTTTAAATCACTTTTTAGCAGAGATTCCAAGTACACAGCAAAGCTTGCAACCGCTTGCCCAGGCAGACACAGTGCAGTGCCGTATCAAGCTCGAATCAGGAGGTGTGTGTTGCCTGCAGGCCGCCAATCAGTGTGCATTCACCGCAAGGACTGGGCCTGATGCTACGTCCTAGCACCGTGCGTAGCAGTATGCGCTTCGCATACTCAAACGCTGGTGCCCCTGCTGCCACTCGCAGGGCAGCGGACGCAACTTGCAGGTACCCGTACACTTGCCGGCTGAAGTTATGTTGAAAGACGCACACTGCTTGGCTGAGCTGGTGTGGGGGCCTGCAGCGCTACCACTGATGGCAGGACCAGGGGCCGCCTGGCAGCAAGCACCTATCGGTGCGCTTCGCGAGTTACCAGGCATTTGTTTCGTGACCAGGCGTGCCTGCATTGAATAGCGATGCGGGTCCGCCTGCAGGGCAGTTGCGCGCTGCCGGACTGGAAACGGCCTGCGCCTGGCTGCCCAGGGCGGACGTCGCTCGACAGCGCTCTGCGCGTAAGCTGCCCCGCCGAAGACAGAACTTTCTATGCTGCTCATGCCGGACGCGCGCAACAACATCTGTGCGGTGGTGCCAGGGCGACGGATGTCGAGACGCCGCTGCAGGTGAATTTCCGCAAGGTGGACACCTTTGACCTCTGGGTGCGCGCCCCGCCGCACCCCTGGTTCCCGCAAGGCCCGCTGGCCGCTGTTGCTGAAGCCCCGAGCTGACCCGGCAGCGCGCAGCTGTGGCTGGAGCTGGACAAGGCGCCCTCGCCGGACGAGCAGGAGCTCATTGAGATCGTGTTCCAGTCCTGGTACACGCTCGGCCGCCTGGGCGGCTTCAACTCCCTGAACCTGCAGGCATGCCTGCACTCTGCCCTTGGGTGCCCGTCCCGTCCAGCAGGAGGGCGTGGCACGGGGGCTCTCTTGGGCGGCCAGCTGACAGCGTGCTGCCTGTGGGGCTCCGAGGTGTGAGTGTGACAGCGCCGGCTGTGCATGAGGCCAAGTGCTGCACGCAAAGCACAGCGGCACGGCAATCGCTCTTCATTTGGTGGCACCGCTTCTGGCTCACGCTGCTGCCGCGGGCGCAGATATTTTATGCTGGCGACGTCGCCACCAGCAGCATAAAGTACAACTCGGACGAGCTGGCCGACTCGGGCACCTCCCTGTTCCACGAGCTGGGCGAGCTGGAGACGCGGGGGCGCTGGTGCCGCATCTGGTGCGCGGCGCGCCTGCCAGGGGTCACCTTGTGGAGGATCTGCAGGTGGTGGAGTGGGCGGGGCGCACGGGGCAGTGGCGGCGCCAGGTCCCAGCCCTGTTGCGACACCTGCGCACAACGAGCTCAGCTACTGTGCTTGCTGCACACACTGCCGAGCATACGTGGTCGTGTGTCACGAGACAGACGGATGTGGCAGGTGGTGAGCATCTGCGCCATGCTTATGTGATGTTGTGCTGCACTGCATGCGCTGCATGGCACTGCATGTGCAGGAGTCTGGCTGGTACCAACATGGGTGTGCTTCTCAATCACCAACGCGCGGTGACTCCTACTGTGCAAAAGGCGTGGTGGGGAGCAACATATGCGACTTCTTGCCCCTGCGCGCAGGGTGAACATGGGCACAGCGGACGAGTTTGCGCTGGACATTATGATCAACGCGCTGGACACCCTGAGCCGCGAGTGCGCGCCCTGGGCACGCTTGTTCAGGACATGTCTTCACGCACAAAGATTTGCTGGTGCGGTGCGGTGCAGTTTTTCCCTACCACTGAGTCTACCTGCGGGCTGGCGTGCAGGGAGATCAGGATACGCCAGCTCATCATCGGCGGCATCAACTCAGACTGGCCCGTGCCGGTCAGGGTGAGTCATGGCGCAGGCTCCCTCACTGACATGTCCACACAGTGTCCAGCACACCAGGTTACATCTTACGTGCGCACCTATGTTACAGCAGGTGCACTAAAACGGGGTGACACGCTGCGCAGGAGAAGCCGGACCTGGACGGGTTGCCGCCAGGACTGGACACCCAGGACCTTTAAAACAGCGTGTTGCCACAGCGCCTGCCTACCTATGTTACCTATGTTACAAGCGCCTATGGAAGCAGACTGTTGTACACGCTTTGCCCAGCGCCCCAGCATGGGGCGCAGGCACGCCTCTCAAAAGCCACACGCGGTCGCCCGCCCGCGCTGGGCAGCGGCCGCCCCTACTCTACATCGTCCAGCGCCGTGTGGTTGCGCAGCGCGGCGCCCAGCGCGTCCGGCAGCACGACCTGCCGCACCAGCACGACCACGCCCGCGGCCGCCGCCGCCGCGCGGAACAGCTCGTGCGCGTCCACCTGCGCCACCACCACCTGCGTGCGCGCAGCCTTATTAGGGTCAAATGGGGGTGGCGCTCTGGCGTGCGAGGCAGGGCAGTTGTGCTGGCCGCCACTTCATCCTACTGCAGCAGTGAAAAGAGTGGCAGGACGCAATTGTTGCAAGATGGGTCTGCAGGACAGCGCCAGGGTGCGGGCCTCATCACACAGTGTCCTGCGACAGAGTGCGAGCGCGCGCGCCTCGTCGATGCCATCCGCCTCCAGCAGAGCAGTAAAGCGCTCAGCATCGCTGGTCGCCTCGAATGTGACCACGCCATCCACTACCGCGGACACGGCTAGCAGGCTGTCCCCGTTTGGCCGCGAGCGTCCCAGCACCTGCCGCGCAGTGGCGCGCTGCAGCGACCCAGGAAGTGCACGGAGTGCAGCATCCCGGCATGCCTGCTCGCAGACACATAGCATGGCTGCACAGAGGCACGGCCCTCCATGCCCTCCCTGCTGCAAACATGATTTCTGACCACCTGATCATGTTTGGCCGTTTCCAGACGCCTGCACTGGTGCAGCGAGTGCATGCTTTGGCCTCCACGCGCCTTGGTCAGCTCGCTCTCCAAGCGCGGCCGCGCTACGCGCGTGCGCAGCGTGAAGGTCATGCCGTCCGGCGCCTCGCGCGTGCTGGCCGCCAGCACATATACGGCCTTGCTCTGCACCCAGGGGCTGCCATCGAGCACCTGCGCGCGGTGGCCACAGAGGCCTGACACACCACTGCCGCTGGCGGCCTCGCCCACTGTGCAAAGACGCACAGACCCCGTAGGCCTGCGCCGCACTGCAGGCGTGGGAAAACAGTGGCCACAGCTTGCTGGCTGCGTACTTGGCCGGGAGCTCGTCCGCAGCACTCCAACCAACGTGAAACACTTCAGCGCACTGAACAGCAGAGCTGGGAGCGCGCCTCATAACTAGAGGCGACCAGGCGCTGGAAAGCGCGCTGCTCGGCCTTGTGCTCGTCGGAGGCCAGGTAGCGCAGCAGTTCGCCGGGGCTGGACGGCAGGCTGCTCGGCTCGCGCACGGGCGCCAGCGGCGCGGCCGGCAGCCGCGCCTCTGCGTCCTGAAAGTCGCAGGACATGTTCGACTCACCCCAGCGCTCCGGGTCCCAGCCCTCCTCAAAGCTGGTGACGACATCCGCCGCAGGCGCGTCCGCGTCGCGAGCCGGGTATATCAGGCGCCGCTCCTGGCCTGCGCAGACGCGGCAGGCAGGGCTCACGCAAACCGCCTGCGTGACAAGGGCTCTTCTTGGCATAGTCGTAGACCGAGGCCCACGCATTGTAACTGCCTCCGTAGCTGCCAGGCTCGCGCCATGAGCATCGCAGCGTGCTCGTCGCGTCTGTCAAGGACGTGGGATTTGAAAGCGCACGAAGCGCAAATGACAGCCTCTGACAGAGCCACGCGTCTGGCTGCAAGGCCGCGGCCCTTGCCACCAAGGCACACGGCCGAGAGCAGCTCAGAGCACCAGCTGACACAGCGCAAAACGACTTGCTTTTGCCTCCTTCACAGGGAGGAGGAGCACCGTTGGGATAGCGCAGCACCCTCTCATAGTGCCCGCTGGCCTGCACTGATACCCGTAGCTGACGCGTGCAGCGCGCGTGCTTACAGGGTCGTACTGGTGTGCTTGACGCGCAATGAAAGCTTGCGGCCGGCATAGCTGCACACAGCCGAGGGAGGCGGATCCCCGCACAACTCCAGCAGGCGTTGGATGGTGGTGGTACTACAAGCCTCAATCAGCAGAGCTAGGGCTGCTTTCTCCTTGCATGAGTTACTACAGTTGCTGACAGCACACTGGGGACTTGCAAGCCGTATCAGGCTTGTGCACAGGCCGCCACAGCGGGCAACACCACAGAGGTGGCAGAGCGTGGCAAGCGCACGACGCGCGAGGCAGGACCAGCTGTGTGTGAAACGATGAGATAACTGTACAGGACACTTGAACAGGATAGTTCTGCTTGTCGCGCTTGCAACCTCATGCACATTTCAGGCACATGGAGGCTTCTCCCTCTCAAACACCATTGGACTCCTTCCCAGGATTAGTCTCCGCTCAGCGTGCAACACTGTTACACCATGCGGCAACACCAAACAAAACTGAATCTGAGACGCTATCAGAACACAACCGCTTGTCAACCCGGTGTCTGTAGCAGGAATAGAAACAGTGCGCTCTGCACTACTATGTGCTGGTGCTTGACCCAGGATTGGACACCCCCTGCAGCCGGGCAGCTAAGCTCAGAACAATTAGGCCAACCTTATCCGGCTTGGTAGCCGCCACATGGTTGAGCCGGCCATAAACCAGGCAGCATTGGGGGACAACACAGCACCCAATCAAAGCATAGCCATAGCAGGGTGCGACTTTGGCCCCAGACAAATGCATATGCACACACTCACACTCGTGATACCTTGCACAGTGAGAGACCCCCTTGCCGCTCAGGTGTATATGTGGCGCCTACGTCGAAATTCTGTGTTCAAATACTTCTGCGCAGCATGCCCGGCAACTGCAGCACAACAGCGCACAAAAGTCACGACGGTCACCCCCGTCCTGAGTCAATTCCCAAGCAATGGCAAGTTCTGAAAACATAGCAAAGCTCGCAACCCTGCCAGGGTGCACGCTCCGCCCGCATGCGCCTAGGTCCAGTCCCTGCCTTTGAGCAGCACGGCCCCAGCTCAGAAGCGTTGCGGACTGCACCGCCGCTACGTCATGACTGGCAGGACCTGCATTTGCTGACCACACAACATGAAATCCAGCGGACAGAGTAGCTGCCCCACAGCTGGCGGCGCCGCAGGGCCTGTCAGCGCCAGCGGCCGCGCTAAGGGCACGTGCAGTCTCTGACTCCGCGGTGCACCCGCATCATGACTACGCTGCGCCCGCATCATGGACCGCGCTGCGCTCTACCAGCCAGAGTGAGGAGCGTCCATGCCCCGCATTACGGCGCGACCCTGCCGGCCAGCCGACTGGCCATGCCGACCTCGGCGTTGAGGGCATACTGCAGGCGCACAGCCAGAAGTGCTCCAATTCTCCGCGCCTGAGCACGTTGCGCCCCTCAGGCCTCTGGCGCCCTGGGCGCGCCGCCCTCGTTGATGGCCCCGAGCGCCTCGTGCGCGATCCCGGCGCCCTGCACCATCGCGCGGAAGGCGCCCGAGCGGCGGCCCAGCAGCGCGGGCACGCTGTCGTACTCCAGCGCCTTGCCGTCGTGCATAACCAGCACCTGCGGCCGGGCGCCAGCAGGTGGGGTAGGGGATAACGTGACAATAACCCTACCCTGCGTGTGGCGGCACCGGCGCATGGCGTGCAGCTGCGTCCGGCGCTTGTTTGCATGTTCACTCCGCGCTGCGAGATACTCGTCATGCAAGGCCAGCGCAGGCGCTGCAAATGCGCGCATGGTGAGCGCAGTGGGCTCCTGCCCCGGTCGAGCATGCGGCTGCGCCTGAGCGCCAGAGCACCCCATCCCACTCCCATTCACAAAGACGCGGCGCACCGTCGCCGCCGCCGCATATGCCTCGCAGGTACGCAGGCGAATCAGGGAGTGCTCCCAGCGGCAGGGAGCGCGCGTGCCCCATGCGCGGGGCGCCGCGCGCACCCGCGTGGAGTCCATGATGGTGTTGAGGCGGTGCGCGATGGTCAGGATGGTGCTGTCCGCGAAATTGCTGCGGATGGCCGCCTGGATGAAGGCGTCCGTCTCGCCGTCCACGCTCGCCGTCGCCTCATCCAGCACCAGCACCTTGGGCCTGCACCGGTCACCGCCCGCGTGTGTTGCTGCCATCTTGTCATTTCATCAGCCCTTTCATCAGGCCCCATCCGCACAGGTACGCTCCGTGGCTTCAGCAAACACACACACCCCTGCTTGGCTCAAGGGCTCACGGCCGGCAGCCTGTATGGAGCTGGGCCCCCAACACGGTGCTGGGCCAGGCAGGGGGGTGCTTGGCGCGGCCCCGCGGGGCCGGCCCGGCCGGGCCAGGGGCGCGCCGCCGCAGCAGCGCGCGCGCGACGCACAGCAGCTGCCGTTGGCCGACGCTCCAGTTCTCGCCCGACTCCACCACGCGCGCCTGCAGGCCGTCGCCCTGCGCGGCCATCCTCGCCTGCGCCGCGCCCGCGCCCGCGTGACGATACGCGCGCAGCCACGCAGGCCTGGCAAGGCCGCTGAGGCCGCGTGGCTGAGCGGCTCTGGGCTAGGGTCGAGGGTTGGCAGACCAGAGAAGCACTCGTGCAACTCAGTGCGTCCTAAACACTCGTGCAACTTAGTGCGTCCTAAACACTCCCGCACTCATGCCGCCGACCTCTCGCCCAGGGCTCTGTGCTGGCGCACTGGCGCCGGAGCACTGACACACCCAGCCACGGGCATCGGGACGACGCCTGCAGAGTCATTTGCTCTACGCTCAGCAAGCGCCCGGCGGCGGCAGGCGCGCTGAGGCCGGGGGCAGCCGCGCCTTGAGGTCGACGCGCTCGAGCGCGGTCCAGATCGCGTGGTCCTCGTGCTCGTCGTAGGGGTCGATGTTGCTGCGGACGGTGCCGCTGAACAGGACGGGCTCCTGCGGGATGGCCGCGATGCGGCCCCGCACATCCTGCGCAGAGGCCGGGCACCCTCAGCCCCACCCCAAAAGAAATCCGGCCTTGCGAGAGGGCACTGCAGGGGGCTGTCCCAGACGTGCTCGCAACGCCCTGCGACAGCCCGGACTGCTGCGCCAGTACACCACAGAGGCTGAGCAGGTGCCCTTGTGAGCCGCTGCCAGCCACAAGGCAGCGGTGCAGGCGCAGCGGTGGCGGGCGCGCAACGCGGCGCGCGCCCGCGCATGCCGTGCCGCTGCAAGCATGCCTCTGCGCGACAAGCGCGCGTAAGGAGAGCCCGCGAGGGTTTTCCCCGGGCGGCCGCGCCTGCAGGCCCATCGCGAGCAGGCTGTGGCCGTCGAGGACGATGTCGCCCGCGTGCGGCTCGGCCAGCCGGAACAGCGCGACGATCAGCGAGCTCTTGCCGCTGCCGGTTCGGCCCACGATGCCCACCTTCTCCGCGCTGCCCACCGTGAACGTGACGCCCTGCGCGCGACACCCTAACCCTGGTGGCCCACCATGCCCACCTTCCCACCTTCTCCGCGCTGCCCACCGCGAACGTGACGCCCTGCGCGCGACACCATAACCCCGGCAGTGGCCTGGACCCAGCCCGGCGCCTCGGAGGCGAGCTCGTGCAGCAAGCGGATGGAGAGGCGGCGCGAGCAGCCCTACATAACCCTACCCCTTCCCACCTAACCCAGCCGCGGCCGCGCCGCGTCTTGAGCACCGGCGGCAGCCCGTCGCGGTAGCGCATCCAGACGCTGCGGTACTCCACCACGCCCGCGGACGGCCACTCCGGCGGCGGCTTCCGGTCCGGCACCTCGCGCTCCCGCTCCTGCGGTACTCGCTGGTACTCCAGCATGCGCTCCACGGCGTTGAACCTGCGCGCGGCGCAGCCGCGCGGCGTCACATTGAGCGCAAGGCCTTCATGGCCGCGCGCGGCGCCATGCCGAGCGCCGCGGGCATCGCAGCGGCTGCTTGCTGCAAGCGCACGTGCTGTGTCGTAGCGTGCTGTGTCGTGCGTTCAGGCAGCAGGAGCGCTGCTGCCAAAACGCTCTACCTGTGGAGCGGAGGAGCACACAACAGCAACAAGCGCACTGATGCACTCAGCGCGCAGGCCCAGCACATGGGCAGACGGAGCTCGACCAGCAAGCGATTGAACATGGCCACCCGCGCAGCTGCTGCAGCTTTCGGCCGGGGAGCCGGCCCGCGCGCTGGCGGGCGGCGCACTTGTTCTCCATGACGGCGGCGGACGTGACGATGACCTGCAGCAGCGCTGCGAGCTCGCCCGTCTGCGCGCGCGCGCGGCGCGGGTCAGCTGCGGCCTCCGCGGACCGCATGCAGGCGCGGGCCGCCAGCACGCGCGTCGCGCCTGGGCGGCCGGCGCACCGAGCTCCAGGGCTCGCCCGCATGCGGCGCAACCTCCTCTGCAGGCATGCTCTGGCGCTGCGCGGTGTCTCAGGCAGGGTAGGGTGTTGCCCAGTGGCCCAGTGCAGAACCTTTGAGCTAAGCGCGACAGCTGCCAGGTTCCTGTAGCATGATACGGGCGGCGGCAGCGCCCGCCGAGCATGCCGGTGCAAGGGCAGGCCCGGACAGCGGCCGCATGCAGCGGGGGGCGCGGGGGACGCAAGGGGCGCGGGATGCGCGGGGGTCGCACGCGCTCGAGCACCAGCGCGGACTTGCTGGCGCCCAGCTGGCCCTTGAGGCCGACGACCAGCATGGAGATCAGGAATGCCAGCAGCGCGCCGATCGCGTCCAGCGCCAGCGCCAGCCACTGGTCCGCCGTGTGCAGCGCGTAGAAGGCCCTGGCGCCCCCCCGGTCGATCGACCAGTTGGGGCTAGGGTCAGGGCTTCCTGTTGCGCGGGCAAGGCCGCGGGCATGGACCAGCGGCCCCATGATCTGCTGCGCCAGCCTGTGAGCCAGCGGGCACAGAGATGCAACCAGAGATGCAGCGCGGTCGAGCAAAGCACCAGAAACGCCTCGTCCGCAGTAGGATCTGCGACCGGGCGCGCCCGCGCATGCAGCCGCCGCAGGGAGCGGGCGGGCCCCAGGGGGCGCGCCGGTGGTTGTAGTCGACGTGCCGGTCGCTGTCAGCCGCAAAGCGGCGCTCGTAGCCGTACGCGCGCACGGTATCGATGCCCGCCAGGCTCTCCTGGAAGTGCGAGTAGATCGGCGAGTGCGAGATCTGCGCGGGCGCCGCCCGGCGTCAGACCCCGCGCGCCCCCGCCTGCGGCCGCGGCCTGAGGGCGCCGCGCCCTGCGCGCGCGCACCGCGGAGCGGCCTGCGCGGCCGTGGCAGCACCCGTCCGACCGCCGGGGGGCGCGCGCCCTCCGTAGCGCAGCATGCAGGGCCCCGGCGCTCACACGCGCGCTCCCCAAAGGCGAGCAGGACTGGCAGGGCACTGAGTGGGGCGCGATATACCGCAGGGCACCAAGCGGCCCGCAGCAGCTGGGTAGGTACCCTGTACCCTGTAGCCTATACCCGGCCAGGCGGCCGTACCGCATCCACACGCTGCAGCTCGATGTAGGAGCGCGTGTAGAACATGTGGACGACGCCGTACACCACAAACATGGGCGCCTGCCGCGCAGCCGCGCCCGCTAACCGCGCCAGCTCCTGCCCCAGGGCGCGAGGCGCACTGTGCAAAGCGAGGCTTGCTCGCTGGCGCGCCGGCGCGCTTGCCAGGCGCCGCACGATCCGCGTCGCAAAGTCTAAGGCCATACATGCGGCTGCGCGGTCCACGGCCTGGCGTGTAGCACTACACGCATGGGAATGTGACAGGGGATCTACCATGCAGTGGTGGAGGCGCAGGCGCCCGGGCGATGGCTATCACGCGGCGGCAGTGTTGCTGCAACGCTGCCACCCGACGGAGGACCTGCCAGGTCCCGGCTGCCGACATGCGGCACTGTGCGCCCCGCTCGGGCCATGCAGGCCATGAAGCAGTGAATGCGGAGCGCAGACGCGCCCCGGCGGGGGCGTGCCCGCGCGCGCCGCGCGCGCGGGCGCGCGCCGGCGGGCCGCGCACCGCGCCGAGCAGGAACCAGGGCTGATACACGCAGATGAGCACCAGCAGCGCCAGCAGCTGCGTCACGCAGATGACCAGCGAGAAGACCACATGCGGGACGGTGTGGTCGACGTCAGAGATGTCCTGCCGCCGCGGCGCAGCGGCGCCCGGAATTATGGTATAGGGTAGAGTAGGGTGTGGTACGGCTCGGCGCGAGCGTCGGCACGTGCATTCTGCAGACACAGGGCGCCGGCCTCCCGTGTGCCGCATGTGCGCCCGCGCTCGGTTGCCGCATGCGGCGCGCCCAGCGCGCGCGCGAGCGCTGCTTGATGCGCGCGCAGACACGCCGGGCGCATGTCAGCCGCAGGGAGGGATGGCGGCGGCGGGCGCGCAGGGGTGGGGCGGCGGGCGGCGCAGGGACGCGCCCTGGTAAAGCGGTTGAGGATGCGGCCGGCGGGCGTGGTGTCGAAGAAGGACATCGGCGCACGCACGACCTGCGCGCGCGCCCGGGCGCCATCAGCTGGGCAGGGGCGCGGCAACGCTGCTGCGCAAGTCGCGGGCGCAGCACGGCAGGCTGCGCGGACGGGCAGCGGGCGCCAGGCAGCGCAGCCCGCCCGCCGGGACTTGTTTCCAGAGGAATTGGACCCGCTTGGGTGTTGTCTGTGCGCGACGCGCAGCCCCGGGCCTCTCTACATGGGCAGAGTGCCGCGCATCCGCTTTGGCATGTGCCGCGCTGCTGGCCGCTGGCCGCCATACGGCTGCCGCACCCCCGCGCTAGCGGCTCGCTCCTGCAAGCTATGCGGCTCACTCCGGCTAGCTGCACAACAAGACGCTGCCGCACTGGCACCATACCGGGGGCTGGCCGCCCCACCGGCGCCCTGCAGGCAGGCCCGCGCCGCGCACCGCGCGCAGCGTCTTGTTGTGTATCTTGATGCTGGCGGCGAGGCCGAGGATGCCCAGCAGCACCGTGGACAGCGTCTCCGTCCCAATGTAGCCCGCCGCGAAGCCGATGTAGCCCGGCAGGTAGCCGAAGTCCAGCCGTGCCTGGGCTGTGCATGCGGGCGCCTGCGCTAAGGGCCGCAGGCTTCCCCTCGTT
>JAABUH010002336.1_pt1 | contig 18364 bp, 14 predicted proteins | sample 5559121 | NCBI WGS metagenome assembly JAABUH01 (sample SAMN10711871, study PRJNA513364) | rock metagenome | isolation source: Antarctica rocks | place: Antarctica: Victoria Land, Battleship Promontory nord | collected 2015-12-28
GTCCTCGACGACGAGGTCGACGCGGACTTTGGCGACGAAGTCCACCGAGTACTCCGCACCGCGGTAAACCTCGGTATGCCCTTTCTGCCGGCCGTAGCCCTGGACTTCGCTGACGGTCAGCCCGAGGACGCCGAGCTGTTCGATGGCTTCCTTCACCTGGTCGAGGGTGAACGGTTTGATGATGGCGGTGATCAGTTTCATGGCTCAGACCTCCGCTGGAGTGGTGGCTGGGGGCAGTACACCCGCCTGGGCATGACCGCCCAGGCTGAGGCCGCCGCCGCGTTGCGGGGCGAAGTCGTAGCCGGATTCGGCGTGTTGGGACTCGTCGATGCCGAGCATTTCCACCTCATCGTCCACCCGGAGACCGAGGGTGAACTTGATCGCGTAGGCGATGATCGCGGTCCCGATCATGGAGTACGCCAGGACCGCGCCGACACCGACCGCTTGGCGCCACAATTGGTCGAACCCGCCGCCGTAGAACAGACCGGTCACCGCGGCCGGTGCTTCTGGGGCGGCGACCACCCCGACCATGAGGGTGCCGATGATGCCGCCGACCAGATGCACCCCGACGACGTCGAGGGCATCATCGAAGCCGAACCGGTACTTCAGCCCCACCGCCAGCGCGCAACCGATGCCGGCGACCAGACCGATGGCCAGCGCACCCAGGACGTTCACCGAGGAGCACGACGGGGTGATGGCCACCAGGCCGGCGACAATGCCGGAGGCACCGCCGAGGCTGGTGGCGTGCCCATCGCGCAGGCGTTCGGTGAGCAGCCAGGCCAGCATCGCCGCACAGGTCGCGACGGTGGTGGTGATGAACGTGGTCCCGGCGGTGCCGTTGGCGCTGGTCGCCGAGCCGGCGTTAAATCCGTACCAGCCGAACCACAACAGCCCGGAACCGAGCATCACGAACGGCAGGTTGTGCGGGCGCATCGGCTCGCGGGGCCACCCTTTGCGCTTGCCGAGGATGAGGACCAGCACCAGGGCGGCGGCCCCGGCGTTGATGTGTACCGCGGTGCCCCCGGCGAAGTCGATGGCCTTGAGCTTGTTCAGGATCCACCCACCCTCGGCGGCGGAGGCACCGTTGGCGGCGAACACCCAGTGCGCGACGGGGAAGTACACAATGGTGGCCCACAGCCCGGCGAACAGCAGCCACGGCCCGAAGCGCAACCGGTCAGCGACGGCACCGGAGATCAACGCGACGGTGATGATCGCGAACATCAGCTGAAACGCCACGAACACCGTCGCGGGGATCGTGCCCACCAGCGGGATGTCCACCCCGCTCACCGCGGGCGTGGACCCGACCGCGGCCGCGGCCTTCACACCGTTGCCGCCGATCAAACCTTTGAGGCCGAAGAACTGGGTCACGTCACCGACCACACCGCCCTTGTCTTGGCCGAAGGCCTCCGAGTAGCCGTAGAGCACCCACAACACCCCGACGACTCCCATCGCGGAAATGCTCATCATCATCATGTTCAGCACGCCCTTGGCCCGGACCATGCCGCCGTAGAAGAACGCCAAACCCGGCGTCATCAACAACACCAAAGCTGCACTGGCCAGCATCCATGCCGTGTCACCGGTATCGGGCACACCCATCGTCGGGAAGTTCACCTGCTCGCCTCCAGTTGCTCCGCCCGGGGACCGTGCCCCCTGGTAGTGGCGTTCCGGGAGAGCCTGCGGTCTGAGTGTTTCCCGGACGCGCCCACGCTGTTTCGGCTGTGTGAATGCCGCCCCCAAGTGTTACGGGAAGGTGTCGTGACCAGCATCGCGGCGAGCCACCTCGGGTGGCTTACCTGCCGGCAACACGGTGCTGACCCATCGGCAACACGGCCAGCGCATGGTGTGGTCATGGGACTGGGCTGAGCTGGCGGAGACGGGACCGATGTGGCGAATCCGGGCGCGGCTGGTTGATCGGCCGGGGGCGCTGGCCGGGTTGACCCGAGGCCTCGGGGAACGGGGCGCCAACGTGCTGGGGGTGACGGTGCTGCCCGTCGCCGACACCCCCAGCAACGGGGAAGCGGGCGCCGGTGGAGTCGTGGATGAGCTGGTGTTGCGTGCCCCCGCCGCGGTCGGTGAGGGTGACCTGAGGTTGCTGGTCGAGTCCGTGGGTGTGCGCTGCATAGGCGTGACCCGGGCCTCGGTGCACGAGCTGGTGGATCCCCAGACCGCGGTGCTGCAGGCCGCCGCCGCCGCCCTCTCCGGGCGCAGCAGCACCTATGAGGCGCTGCGCCTGGTGCTCGGTGCTGACGCGGTGTATCCGATCGGGTCCGCGGCGGTCACCGGGGACAGGGGGCTTGGTGCGGTGCAACTACACACCCGTGGGCACCGCGCCACCATGACCCTGCTGGGCGGGGAACAGGTCCTCGCCGCCCGCGGCTGGGCACCGTTCACGGCCGGGGAGCTCGCCCGGGTACCCGCCATGGTGGCGTTGCTGCAGACGGCCGGGCGGCAACCCGATCTTCCCCTGCACGTCCCCAGCCCGTCGCCGGTGCCCATCGTCGTGCGGGTCGCGACGCCAGCGGACGCGGCCACGGTCACCGTGCTGCACCGTCGGCGGATGGCCGCGCTGCTGTTCGCGTTACACCGCGCCGGGGTTTCCCGGGTGCCCCCGGGGTGGGCGCACCGCTACATCAACCCACCCCGGGGACGCACCCTGCTCGCGGACGCCGCCGGTGAGGTGATCGGCTTCGCGCAACTGCTTGCCCACCCCGATGGCGCCCACACGGCGGAACTCTCGCTGCTGGTGGAGGAAGAATGGCAACACCTGGGCGCGGGTACAGCACTGCTGGCGGCCGCACACACCATCGCCCAAGCCGGCGGCGTCAAAACCCTCATCGGATGGCCCCTGACCGACCCCGCGGCAGCCCAACGCATCGCCGCCCGCGCCGGACTTGTCACAGCACTGCGCACCGAGTCGGGTCTGCCCGCCATCACCCTCACCGCCACACAGCCACTACCCGCCCCGGTGAGGATTGCCCAGTTCACCGGCTGAAAGCCGACGATCCGGGCCACCGTGGTTTGGCTGCACCGACCGGGGCGGCGGGCGCAGCGAGAAGATGGGAACGTGATCCGCGCTCCCGTGGTCTTCGACCCCCTATGGTGCCCAGCTGCGGTCGGGTTTGGGTGGAGCAACGGTTACGGGTAGGAAACGTGGGGAGACCCGGTGTGTAACACCGGCGCTTTAGGTTTTGCGGTCATGACGACGAGTAAGAGCGAGACCTTCGTACCGGCGGAGTCGGAGGGCACGGTAACACCGGCCGCGTCTGACGTGACAGCGCTGCGGGAGACACTGGAGGATTACACGCTCCGGTTCGCGCCGCGCAGCTACCGCAAATGGAGCACGGGGGTTGTTGCGGCGTCGGCGCTCGGCGGGATCGCCTACCTCGCGGACTTCTCGATCGGCGCCAACATCGGTATTTCCTATGGCACCGGGAACGCACTGCTGGGGATCGCTGTGTTCGCGGTGGTCATCGTGCTCAGCGGTTTCCCGCTGGCCTACTACGCAGCGCGGTACAACATCGACCTGGATTTGATCACCCGGGGTAGCGGCTTCGGGTATTACGGTTCCGTCGTCACGAACGTCATCTTCGCGACCTTCACCTTCATCTTCTTCGCGCTCGAAGGTTCGATCATGGCCCAGGGTCTTGAGCTCGGCTTGCACATCCCGTTGTGGTTGGGTTATGCCGCCTCGACCCTGATGGTCATCCCGTTGGTCATTTACGGGATGAGGGCGCTGGCCAAGCTGCAGGTATGGACGACGCCGCTGTGGCTGGTGCTGATGGTCGTGCCCTTCGTGTACCTCGTCGTCCGCCATCCGGACTCGGTGGGATCGTTTTTCGCCTACTCCGGCAAGGACGGGCAGGGCGTGAACTTCGGGTCGGTGATGCTGGCTGCCGGTGTCTCCTTGTCGCTGATCGCCCAGATCGCCGAGCAGATCGACTACCTCCGCTTCATGCCACCCAAGACCCCGGAGAACACGCGCCGGTGGTGGGCGGCGGTGCTGCTCGCCGGGCCGGGGTGGGTCCTTTTCGGGGCCATCAAGCAAATTTTGGGGCTGTTCCTGGCGGTGTACCTCATCGCCAACGTCGCCGGTGGTGCCACCATCGCCAACCAGCCGGTGCACCAGTTCCTGGAGACCTACACCAACATGGTGCCGCACTGGCTGGCCCTGACGTTGGCCGTGATCCTCGTCGTGATCAGTCAGATCAAGATCAACGTGACCAACGCGTACTCCGGGTCGCTGGCCTGGACGAACTCCTTTACCCGGGTGACCAAGCACTACCCGGGACGGCTGGTCTTCGTGGTTTTCAACCTGGCGATCGCGTTGGTGCTGATGGAGGCGAACATGTTCGACTTCCTCAACACGATCCTGGGTTTCTACGCCAACTGCGGCATGGCCTGGGTGGTCACGGTGGCCTCGGACATCGCCATCAACAAGTACCTGCTCAAGCTTTCCCCGAAGGTTCCCGAGTTCCGGCGCGGCATGCTCTACAACGTCAACCCGGTCGGGTTCGGCTCCATGCTGCTGGCGGCGGGCGTGTCCATCGCGGTGTTCTTCGGAGCCCTTGGGGACACCCTCAAGCCCTATTCGCCGTTGGTGGCGATCCTGATCGCCCTCATCGCGCCGCCGATCCTTGCGGTGCTCACCAAAGGCAAGTACTACCTGCGGCGCACCGACGACGGCATCGACCTGCCGATGTTCGACGAGCACGGCAACCCCTCCGGGGACACGCTGCTGTGCCACGTCTCCGGGGTGGAGTTCGAGCGTCCGGACATGATCGCCTCGGCCCGCCCGGGTCCCGACGGGCAGACGCAGTACATCAGCTCCCTCATGCTCAGCACGGACAAGACGGGGGAGCATGTCCTGCCCAGCCAGACCGTCGCCGCCCCATAGGGTGGGCCACGGATGCCGCACCGAGGGTGCGGGCCGGTGGTTGTTGCGAGCAAAAGGGAGGCGTGGATGAATCTCAGCCCACGGGAGATCGACAAGCTCCTCATCCATGTGGTGGCTGATCTGGCGGGCAAGCGCCGCGACCGGGGACTGAAGCTGAACTACAGCGAAGCCGTCGGGCTGATCAGTGCGGCGATCATCGAGGGGGCCCGCGAGGGCAAGACCGTCGCCGAGTGCATGGAACTGGGTAGGCAGGTCCTCACCGGCGATGAGGTGATGCCCGGGGTCCGGGAGATGGCGGCCCTCATCCAGGTGGAGGCCACCTTCCTCGACGGCACCAAGCTGGTGTCCTGCCACGATCCGGTGGGGGCGTAGCACCATGCCTGCAGGCGCGCAGTACCTCTACGGGGAGGACCCGGTGGCACTCAACGTCGGGCGGCGCACGGTGAGGGTCCGGGTGAGCAACACCGGTGACCGGGCTGTGCAGGTGGGATCGCACTACCACTTCTTCGAGGCCAACCGCGAACTGGACTTCATGCGATCCGAGGGCTACGGGATGCACCTGAACATCGCCGCGGGCACCGCCGTGCGGTTCGAGCCCGGCGACACCCGGGACGTCGAGCTGTGTATGTACGGGGGCAGCGAACAGCTCATCGGCTTCAGCAACCTCGTCGATGGCAGGGTCGCGGACCCCGACACCCGGCGCACCGCGTTGGAGCGCGCGGCGGCATCGGATTTCACCGGGGCCACCCCGGCGCGGCGGGAGGACGACCCCCGATGACCACCCTGCCCCGCAAGACCTACACCGACCTGTACGGGCCGACCGTGGGCGACCGGTTCCGACTGGCCGACACCAACCTCATCGTGGAGGTGGAACGGGACGCCAACACCGGCTTCCACGGCGACGAGTCCGTCTACGGGGGCGGCAAGTCGATCCGTGACGGGATGGCCCAGGACCCCACGGCCACCTCAGCGCAGGGTGCGCTGGACCTGGTGATCACCAACGTCGTCGTGCTCGACGCCGTCATCGGAGTCGTCAAGGGCGACATCGGGATCAAGGACGGGCGCATCGTCGCGGTCGGCAAGTCCGGGAACCCGCACACCCAAGACGGTGTCGACCCACGGCTGGTCATCGGGACGGGAACCGACGTCATCGCCGGTGAGCATCTCATCGCCACCGCCGGCGGGATCGACTGCCACATCCACTTCATCGCCCCCCAACAGGTGCAGGAGGCCCTGTCCAACGGCATCACCACGATGATCGGCGGCGGCACCGGGCCCACCGACGGCAGCAAGGGCACCACCTGCACCCCCGGTCCCTGGAACCTCGCGCGGATGCTGCAGGCCCTCGACGGCGTGGCGGTGAACGTCGGACTGCTCGGCAAGGGCAGCGGCTCCCGGCCCGAGGCGCTGGCCGAGCAGGTCGAGGCCGGCGCCTGCGGGCTGAAGGTGCACGAGGACTGGGGGGCGACGCCGGCGACGATCGACACCGCACTGAAGGTCGCCGATGCCTACGACGTGCAGGTGGCCCTGCACACCGACACCCTCAACGAGTCCGGGTTCTTCGAGGACACCCTCGCGGCGATCGACGGCCGCGCCATCCACACCTTCCACACCGAGGGGGCCGGCGGTGGGCACGCCCCCGACATCATGCGGATCGCCGGCGAACCGCACGTGCTGCCCTCCTCCACCAACCCGACACTGCCCTACACGGTGAACTCCGTCGACGAGCTGCTCGACATGGTGATGGTCTGCCACCACCTGCGCCACGACATCCCCGAGGACGTGTCCTTCGCCGATTCCCGGGTCCGCGCGGAGACCATCGCCGCCGAGACCGTGCTGCACGACGAGGGCGTCATCTCCATCATCTCCTCGGACTCCCAGGCGATGGGGCGCATCGGGGAATCCTGGGTCAGGGCCTTGCAGACCGCGCACCACTGCAAGGACCAGCGCGGCCCCCTGCCCGAGGACACCGCCGCGGACGGCACCTCCCGGAACGACAACTTCCGGGTGCTGCGCTACGTGGCCAAGTTGACCATCAACCCCGCTCTGGTCACCGGCACCGCGGAGCACATCGGGTCGATTGAGCCGGGCAAGCTCGCCGATATCGTGCTGTGGCCGATCCACTCCTTCGGGGCCAAACCGGCTCTGATCATCAAGGGCGGCGTGGTCTGCTGGTCGCTGATGGGTGACCCGAACGCCTCCCTGCCCACCCCGCAGCCGGTGTACTACCGGCCGATGTTCGGTGCGCTCGGCACGGCCGCAGCGGCGACGCGGGTGACGTTCATGTCGCAGGCCGGCATCGACCGGGGGGTGCCCGAGCAGCTGGGACTGGCCAGCCAGGTCCTCCCGGTCCGGGGCTGCCGCACGGTGGCCAAGGCGGACATGGTGCGCAACAACGGGACCCCGACGATCACGGTTGATCCGGACACCTACAAGGTGAGCATCGACGGCCGCCCCGCCACCATCGAGGCGGCGCGCACCCTGCCCCTGGCGCAGCTGTTCTACCTGGCATGAGCGTGTCCGCCACCGAGAACCTCGACGGGCTGCTGGTCAGTCTGCAGCTGACCGACTCCGCGTTCCCCAGCGGCTTCTACACGCTCTCCCACGGCCTGGAGGGTTACGCGCAGGCCAAGGCGGTGGACTCGACATCCCTGCCCGGGTTGTTGGCTGATCTGCTGCGCCACACCATCGGCCCCACCGACGCGACAGCACTCGCGGTGGTGCACCGGGCGGCGTCGGCGGGGCAGTGGGACCTGGTCGTCGCGGCAGATCAGCGGCTGCACGCCACCAAGCTGAACCGCGGGCTCCGGGTGGCCTCCACCCGCACCGGCAAGCAGATGCTCGACGTCGCCCGCGAGGCTTTCGGCGGCGCCCTCATCGACCGGTACTGGCAGCTGGTGGTGGACAAAGTGGTCCCCGGGTCGCAGGCCGTCGCGGCCGGCGTGGTGTACGCCCAAGCGGGGGTGGCCGTGGACCGGGCGGTGGCCAGCGACCTGTTCGCGTACGCGGTGAGCTTCCTCGGGGCCGCACTCCGGTTGCGCCTCACCGATCACCGTCGCGCCCAGGTGCTGCTGCGGCAGATCTCACCGGTGATCGTGGACGTCACCAAAGAAGCCCTCGGCCGGGAACTGGCCGACCTCGGCGGCTGCGCCCCGATGGCCGACGTCATGTCCGGGCAGCACGAACGGGCGCAGGCCCGACTGTTCGCCACCTGAGATCAGGGGTCAACCGCGCTCGTTCGACACCCGGCCAACGAAACGCAGACAACAGAGAAGGACAAGGCATGGCGGACAACATGGTGAAGGTCGGCATCGGGGGACCGGTCGGCACGGGCAAGACCGCCCTGATCGAGGCCCTCGTCCCGGTGCTGACCGCGCGCGGGCACCAGCCGGCGGTCATCACCAACGACATCTACACCCAGGAAGACGCCGAACACGTCCGCCGCACGTTGGACGGTGTGCTCGCCCCGGACAAGGTCGTCGGGGTGGAGACGGGCGCGTGCCCGCACACCGCGGTCCGCGACGACCCCACGATGAACCTCGCGGCGGGCGCGGAAATGCTGGAAACATTTCCCGAGGTGGACACCCTGCTGTACGAGTCCGGCGGGGACAACTTGACGTTGACGTTCAGCCCGGTGCTGGTTGACGTGTTCCTGTTCGTGCTGGACACCGCCGGGGGGGAGAAGATGCCCCGTAAACGGGGACCGGGGATCACCGACTCGGATCTGCTCGTCATCAACAAGGTCGACATCGCCGAGTACGTCCGGGTCGACCTCAACGTGATGGAGTCCGACGCCTACCGGGTGCGCGAGGATCGTCCGGTCGTGCTGACCAACTGCCTGACCGGGGATGGCATGGAGTTCATCGCGGACTTCATTGACGGTTACCGCCGGGTCGGGGGGTGACCGCCACCGCCGACCGGCTCAGCCGCCCGCACTACACACCGCACCGGATCCCGGCGCAGGTGCTCCGTTACGCCGGCGACCCCGATACTCTCGGGGTGGGCCGACCCGGCAAGGTCGGCCTGCTCGAACTCGGATTCGAGCCGGTAGACAGGCGCACGGAGCTGGTGCGGCATTACCAGAAAACGCCGTTGCAAATCATGCGTCCGCTCTACATCGACCCCCACCGGCCCGACCTGCCCGTGGTCTACCTCATGTCCACCGGCGGAGGAATCGTCCAGGCCGACCGCCTCCGCACCGACATCGACTGCGCCGCACACTCAAGCGTGCATGTGACGACGCAGGCGGCCACCAAGGTGCACCGGATGGACGCCGACTTCGCCACCCAGATGGTCAACATCGGCGTAGGTCCGCACGGCTACGTCGAATACTTGCCTGATCCGATCATCCCGTTCGGGGGATCACGGTTCTATCAGCAGACCGTCCTGACCGTGGATGCCTCAGCGACGCTGCTGGTGGGAGAGACGGTGATGGCCGGTCGTCTGGCCCGCGGCGAGCGCCACGACTACGACGTGTTCGCCGCCGACCTGGAGCTGCGCCGACCGGGCGGGGAACTCATCGCTATCGACACCGTGCGCTTGCAACCCCGGCGGGCCCCGGTGACCGGCCCGGGCATCCTCGGGGAGAACACCCTCATGGCGACCTTCGTCGTCACCACCCCCCTGCAGTCGGCGACCGCCGTGGCCGAGGCCCTGCACGCGGCGCTGCACCACCACACGGTGCACTACGGCGTCAGCGTCCTACCCCACGACAGCGGTGCGTGGGCCCGGATCCTGGGCGTCGACCCTCCCGCCCTGCACGCAGCGATGCGCTCGACCTGGAACGCGGTGCGCCAACTCCTGCTCGAAGTACCCGCACCGGACCTGAGAAAGACATAAGTCACCGTCGCCGCCGGCCAGGAAGACGCAAAGGATGTTGCCGGTGCCTGGGTTTCGAGGGCTTTCTCTCCCGTCGCGGCGATCTTGGACACAGCCACGAAGTCGAGGTCCAGCGAGCGGGTGCATGCGGTCTCGACGGGGCCGGGCCACTCGATACTGCCCTCCGCGGGGATCACTTCACCAGGAGTGATCGGCACCTTCACCGGTTCGGGCCCGGTCATTGGATGGGCCGGTGCACGGTGACGTGCTTGGTCTGGTCCGGGAATGTGGCCTCCACCTGGACCTCGAGCAGCATCGCGGGCACACACCGTCCATCACCTCGGCGCGGGTGGGTACCTGCTGGCCCGAGGACATCAGCTCAGTCACGGTGCGCCCGTCCCGCGCGCTCTTCATGAGGTGATCGGTGATCAGTGCGACCGCCTCCGGATAGTTGAGAGGGTGAGCCCACGGGCCTGGTGGTGCCGGGCCAGCTCGGCCGGAATAGGAGACCAACAACCGATCTGCTCGTGGGGTGACAGGCGCACACGTCCTCCAGTTCGTTCAGGTATCACAGGGTATCGAGGGGGTGTTACGGGCAAGTGACGGCTAACTCACCGGCCTGACTTTTGGACCCGAAGGCGTAATGACAGCGAGGTAGTGCGGTAACAATCGGCTCCTAATGTCTGATGGCATGAAGGCACAACGGTATGCGCTGAACGCAGGACAGTATGTAGTGCGGTGTCGGCGATGACGACCGTCGACGCGAACCCGTATGCGTGGCCGTTTGACGGTGCCGTGCCGATGGAGCGGACGGCGCTGCTCAACATCGACTGGCAGGTGGACTTCTGTGGGCCGGGTGGCTACGTCGATGCGATGGGCTACGACCTTTCCCTCACCCGCGCCGGGGTGGAACCCACCCAGCGGGTGCTGCAGGCGGCCCGCGGCGCCGGCATGCTGGTGTTGCACACCCGGGAGGGACACCGACCCGACCTCGCGGACTTGCCGGCGAACAAGCTGTGGCGCTCCCAGCAGATCGGCGCTCCGATCGGCGGGGAGGGCCCTTGCGGCCGGATCTTGATCCGCGGCGAGGTGGGCTGGGAGATTGTGCCTGAGCTCGCCCCGATTGACGGTGAGATCGTCATCGACAAGCCGGGCAAGGGTGCGTTCTACGCCACCGACCTCGACCTCGTGTTGAAGACCCGCGGTATCACGCACCTGATCTTGACCGGGATCACCACCGACGTCTGCGTGCACACCACCATGCGCGAGGCCAACGACCGTGGCTATGAGTGCCTGCTGCTGTCGGACTGCACCGGTGCCACCGACAAGGACAACTACGCGGCTGCCCTGCACATGATCACCATGCAGGGCGGGGTGTTCGGCGCGGTCGCCACGTCGGAGCAGCTGCTGGCGGCGTTGTGAGCACCGCGAGCACACTGCCTGCGGCGCTGTCGTCGGGTGCGTCGGCAACCGCTCGGGTCGAGGTGGCCTACGCCGACCTGGCGCGGGGTGAGCGGCCGGAGGCGTGGATCGCCGTCCGCGCGCGCGCCGAAGTGTTGGCGGAGGCCACGGTAATCGACGCCCGCGTGCGCACCGGTGCGGCACTGCCGTTGGCCGGCACGGTGTTCGCGGTCAAGGACAACATCGATGTGGCCGGCCTGCCCACGACCGCCGGCTGCCCGAGTTTCGGGTACCGGCCGCGGGAGTCGGCCCCGGCGGTCACTCGACTGACCGCCGCAGGCGCAATTGTGATCGGCAAGACCAATATGGACCAGTTCGCTACCGGCCTGGTCGGGACTCGCAGCCCCTACGGTGCGGTGCGCGACGCGCGGGATCCACGAAGGATCTCCGGCGGGTCGAGCTCCGGCTCCGCGGTCGCGGTGGCACTCGGGACGGTGGACTTCGCGCTCGGTACCGACACGGCGGGTTCTGGGCGTGTCCCGGCCGCCCTGCAGGGCATCGTCGGGATCAAGCCGACGCTGGGGCTCGTGCCCGGTCTCGGGGTCGTGCCCGCAGCCCGCTCCTACGACACGGTGAGCGTCCTCGCTCCCACCTTGAGCCTGGCCGAGGTGGTCACCGCCGTGCTGTGCGGCCCGCACCCGAACGACCCGAGGTCGCGGTCCTGGCCTGCTGATGCCCCCCTCGCCGCCCGACGCCGCCCGCGGGTGGGTGTGCCCTCCTCTGATCAGCTAGTCAATCTGGGCGCCGCGCACATCGGCCGCTTCGCACAGACGACGCAGCTGCTCGTCGAGGGCGGCGCGGAGCTTGTAGCGGTCGACGTCTCCCCCTTTCTGGCGGCGGCCGAGTTGCTCTACGGTGGCGCGCTAGTGGCCGAGCGGTACGCGGCGGTGGGCGCGTTCCTGGACACCACACCCGATGATGCTGATCCCATAGTCGCGGCAATCATCGGCGGGGCCCGCGACATTCCGGCGGCGGCGATGGTCACCGACCTGCAGCGCCTGGATGAGTTCCGGCTGTCAGCCCGTGAAATGTTCGCCCAGGTTGACGCCCTGCTGCTGCCGACGACAACTGAGCACCCCACGATCGCGCAGGTCCTTGCTGACCCGATCGGGGTCAACGACCGGCTCGGGACCTACACCAACTTCGCCAACCTGCTCGACCTCGCGGGCGTGGCGGTCCCGGCCGGGCAGGTCGAGGGCACCCACTTGGGTGTCACCGTGCTGGTCCCGGCCTTCCACGACCGGGTCGCCGCCGACGTCGCCCGGCTGCTGAGCGCGCCCGACCCGCACCAGCCCCCGGCCGAAGTCGTCGTCGGAGCCCAGCCCGCGCTGCCACTTGTCGTGGTCGGTGCGCACATGTCCGAGCAGCCGCTGAATGATCAGCTGACCGAGCACGGCGCCCGGCGGGTCGGGTGGGTGAGCACCGCAGCCGAGTACCGGCTCTACGCCCTGCCGACGACCCCACCCAAACCCGGCCTCGTCCACACGCCAGGGCGCGGAGCAGCGATCCGCGGCGAGAAGTGGTTGCTGCCCCCGGCCGGGCTGGGCACCTTCCTCGCGTCACTGCCACCACCGCTGGCCCTCGGGCCCGTCCAACTCGCCGACGGTGACTTCGTCACCGGCTTCCTCTGCCCCGCAGCCGCCGCCGAGACCGGCACGGACATCACGGCCCACGGGGGGTGGGCTGCCTTCCTGCGCACAACACCCTGACTCCTGCCTTCTCTGCCCTGTGAAAGGATCGCCATGTCCAACACCGTCACCGCACCGGTCGAGCATCTGGGCCTCGAGTCGGAGTTCGAGCACGAGCCTGTACCCGCCGGGCACCGCCGTTCCCTGGCATCGGTCTCGGCCGTGTGGTTCGGCTTCCCGATGATCCTCACCAACGCCATCTTCGGTGGCACCATCGTCTACGGTCTCGGCTTCTGGCGTGGCCTCGCCGCGATCCTGCTCGGCAACCTGGTGCTCCTCACCTACGTCGGTGCCCTGAGCTACGTCGCCGGCACGACCGGCAAAAACTTTGCCCTCACCGCCGCCGAGACGTTCGGTCGCCGCGGCGCCACCATCGCCGCTGGTTTCCTTTCCACCGTCGTCATCGGCTGGTTCGCCTTCCAGACCGGCCTCACCGGGGCCACCCTGCACACCGCGCTGGGGTGGAACGAGACTGCGATGATCTTCCTCGCCGGTGTCCTCTACATCGCGATGACCTTCATCGGCATCCGTGCGCTCACGATCATCGGGGTCATCGCCGCCCCGTTGTTCGTCGTCCTGGCTATCGTGGCGCTCGTATTCGCAGCCCACGGGAGTGGCTTGTCCGGTATCACCTCCTACACCGGGGGCGGTGCCGGCGCCGCGGTGCTCAGCATCGGCGCCGCCGTCACCATCGTCATCGCCGGATTCGCCGACTCCGGTACCATGACCGCCGACTTCACCCGCTGGTCGCGCACCGGCCGGGAAGCCGTCCTCGCCGCATTCTCGGCATTTCCCATCGCCAACTTCGTTTCGCTGCTGGTCGGCGGTATCGTCGTCGCCGCCGGCGCCGCGACCACACCCGCGGACAGCGGCGGTGACTTCCTCCCGATCCTGACCACGCACGGACCGGTCCTGTCAGCGATCGCGGTCATCTTCGTCTTCGTCAACCTCGGGTCGGTCTGCACCCACTGCCTCTACAACGGTGCCGTCGGCTGGAGCCAGCTCACCAACAGCCGCATGCGCCTGCTGACGATCGTGCTCGGCGTCCTCGGTCTCGCGGCGGCCCTGGCCGGCGTGTGGAGCCACTTCGCGACCTGGCTGAACCTGCTCGGCATCTTCGTCCCACCGATCGGAGCTGTCCTCATCATCGACCAACTCGTCCGACGCCGCACGGCGCCGCGGGCGATCAGCCAATGGCGCGTCCAACCTTTCTTGGCCTGGGCCATCGGCTCCCTCGCGGCGTACGCGGTGCACGTGTGGGCGCCGCAACTCAGCGAAGCTGTCGCAGGCCTACTCGTAGGCGCGCTGGCCTACAGTGCCATCGAAGCGTTCACCCCACGATTCACAACGCGGGTCGCGGCCCCGCCCGCGACGGAGCCCGTAACGTGAGGCCGGTGACCACAGCTGACCTCACCACCCTGTCGGCCACCGAGCTGATCCGCGCCATCCGGGCCAGGGAAGTCTCGCCCGTGGAGGTCACCGAGGCTGCGCTGCAGCGGATCGACGAGCTCGACAACACGCTGCACGCGTTCTGCGAGCTGACCGCCGACCGGGCTCGCTCCCAGGCCCGCAGCATCGCTGACGCGATCGTCCACGGTGATGATGTGGGCCCGCTGTCCGGCATCCCCCTCGCGGTCAAGGACCTCATCGCCACCAAGGGGATCCCCACCCGCTGCGGCTCACCGGCCTACCGCGACTTCGTCCCCGACGAGGACGACGTGGTCGTGGAGCGGGTCACGGCCGCAGGCGCGGTGATCCTGGGCAAGACCACCGTGCCCGAGTTCGGTTACAGCGGCGTCGGCCACAACCCAATCTCGGAAACCGCGCGCAACCCGTGGAACCCGGGTATGACACCGGGGGGGTCCAGCGCCGGGTCTGGGGTGGCGGTGGCAACCGGGATGGCCCCACTCGCCCTGGGCAGCGACGGCGGTGGCTCGATTCGCATCCCCGCCGCGCACTGCGGGATCTTCGGGTTCAAAGCCTCGATGGGCCGGGTGCCGGCCTACCCCGGCTGCCGCGACGAGCGCTACCCCGGCATCTCCAGCTGGGAGAGCCTCGAGCACATCGGGCCCATGACCCGCACCGTGGGCGACGCTGCACTGCTCATGTCGGTGCTCGCCGGACCCGACCCCCGCGACCGGCACTCGCTGCCCGCCGGCGACGTCGACTGGCTCACCGCACCCCGCGGGGGCGTGCGTGGGCTTCGGGTTGCGTTCAGTACGGACTGGGGTTATCTGCCCGTCGACCCGGAGGTCCGCGAGATCACTGCCCGCGCCGCTGAGGTCTTCGCCACCGAGCTCGGCTGCGTGGTCACCGAAGCGGACCCCGGGTGGGAGGATCCGGCCGAAGCGTTCTGGTCGTTGGTCGTGAACGACACCGACCTGAGCGGGATGCGCACCATGGTCGCGGAGTACGGGTCGGAGATGTCCCCGCACCTGGTGGAGCTGCTGACCAAGCCGTGGACAGCCGAGCAGCTCACCGACGGCCAGACCGCCCGCAAGCGGCTGGTCAACCGGATGTGGCGGTTCATGGGGGACTACGACCTGTTGCTCAGCCCGACGCTCACCGTGCCACCGTTCCCCGTCCACATGCAGGGCCCGGAGAGGGTCGAGGGTCAGATGGTGGCCTCGACATCCTGGTTAGGCTTCACCTCACCCATCAACATGACCGGGCAACCGGCAGCGAGTGTGCCGGCCGGTTTCACCCGCCAGGGTCTGCCTGTGGGCCTGCAGATCGTCGGGCGCCACCTCGCCGACGCCAGCGTGCTCCGGGCGTCCGCGGCCTACGAGCAGGCGGTGCCCTGGGCGGACCGCTGGCCGGCCCGAACCGCGGCGGGCCACGCGTGAGCGGGCTCGGTGGGCTGAACCCCTCACCCGGCGCGCTCGTCCTCGGGTTGGTGCAGGCGCAGGTGCCCGTCGTCACCGAACCCGGCCACCTGACGGACGCGGCCACGAAAATCGCCACAATGATTCGCGGGGCGAAGGAGGGCATGCCCAGCCTGGACCTCCTCGTGTTTCCCGAATACAGCATTAACGGGCTGAACCCGAAGAGTTGGATGGACGATCGGCTGCTCTGCGACCTCGACGGCCCCGAGATCACGATGCTGCGGGGTGCCTGCGCCGACAGCGGGGTTTGGGGTTGCTTCTCCTTGATGGAACGCAACCAGAACGGCGCGCCCTACAACAGCGGTGTGATCGTGGACGACACCGGGGACATCGCCCTGTACTACCGCAAGTTGCACCCCTGGGTACCCCTGGAGCCATGGCAGCCCGGTGACCTCGGAATCCCGGTGTGTGACGGCCCAGGCGGTGCACGCCTCTCACTGATCATCTGCCACGACGGGATGCTGCCCGAGGTGGCCCGTGAAGCGGCGTACAAAGGGGCCAACGTCATCCTGCGCACCGCGGGCTACACCTATCCCATCCAGCACTCCTGGCGGATCACCAACCAGGCCAACGCCTTCTCTAATCTGGCCTACACCGCGTCGGTCTGCCTCGCCGGGCCCGACGCAACAGGAATCCGGTCCCAAGGGGAGGCGATGATCTGCGACATTGACGGCACGATCCTCGAACAAGGCGACGGGCTCGCCGACCGGATCGTCACAGCGGAGGTCGTGCCCGCCCGCGCGGACGAGGCCCGAACCCGGTGGGGGGTGGAAAACAACATCTACCAGCTGGGACACCGCGGTTACGTCGCCGTCGAAGGCGGTGCCCGCGACTGCCCCTACACCTACATGCAGGACCTGGTCGCCGGGCGCTACCGCCTGCCGTGGGAAGACGAAGTGAAGATCACCGACGGCACCGGGGCCGGTTTCGGGCCGCCGACCGACGGCCGAGCGGGCAAGCCCGACGCCGCACCGAGAGGACCGAGCGGCGGATAACCACCGCACAAGGACCAACAAACAACAATGAGCCGCCGCGCGACGAACCCACCGGCACCCTCCACACCATGGTCGGCGACCCGCCGGCCCGGATGAGGTCCAGGGCGTTGGCTCGGTGCCCTCAAACTCAACGGCAGTGCGCTTGTCCACCGACCGGCACTGAGACCCCTGCTGAGCACTAGATCGTGCGAGGTCCCCATCGTGTTCTACACGCCGGTTTGCGTAGCTGTGCTCGCCAGGGCGGCGAGGTTGGCGTCTGATCCGCGAGGGCCTACCAGACATACCCCTACGGGAAGCGAATCGACCGTGGGGCCGGGCAGTACGAGGGCGGGCAATCCGGCAATGCTCGCCAGGCAGGTGAGCCGCAGCGTACCGGCTCGCAGCAGTGCCTTGTCAGCGTCGGAGGAGGCCGTCGGTGGTGCTGGCGTGCTTGTCGCCGGCTGGATCAAGACGGTGCCGGGTGACAGCCGGTCTCGCAGCAGCCCGGCGGCTCGCATGATTACCCGTTCGGCCTCCGCACGTTGCTGTGCGGTGATTACCTTTCCCCGGGCGAAGCGCTCGGCGATCTCGGGCTCCAGTGCATGGGGGTGGGTGGAGAGCCACTGTCCGTGTACCTGCCAGGCTTCGGCGGCCTGCACCAGTGTGAAGGCGGCCAGCCAGTGGTCGAGTTCCCCTTCGCACAAGCTTGGGACCATCTCCAGTCGTAACTCCAAACGGGCTGCGAGGGCACGCGCGAAGCGGCGTACAGCGACTTCGACGTCCGGGTCCGCCAGGGCGAACACGTCATCGGCGAGCAGCATCCGGCTCAAGGGGACCACGTCGGTGGGAGGGAGGAGCCCCTCAGCGACTCGTTGGAAAGTCACCGCGTCGCCGGCCAACCACCCCACGGTGTCGAAGGACGGTGCCAGCGGCAGCAACCCTTGGACCGCCAGTACCCCGTGGCTGGGTCGAAACCCGTACAACCCGCAGTAGGACGCGGGCACCCGGATGGATCCAGCGGTGTCCGTCCCGAGCCCCACGTCGACCAAGCCGAGGGCAACGGCGCTCGCAGGTCCACTCGAGGACCCACCGGGGATCCGCCCGGGGGCGGCGGGGTTGCGCGGTGTGCCGTAGTGGACGTTGGTGCCGCCGAGGCTGTAGGCGAACTCGTCGGTCTGCACGATGCCGGTGATATTGGCGCCCATGGCGAGCAGAGACTGCACCACCGACGCGTTCGTGAGCTCAGTTGGGGATTCGGCGAGCCACGTTGGGTTGCCGGCACCGATGCGGTGCCCGGCCACGGCGAACAGATCTTTCACGGCAACGGTAAGCCCGCGTAGTTCGCCGCCCTGGGCGCCACGAACCAGCGGATGCCCGCGGACCCGCCACAGCACGCGGTCATCACACTCATCTGGAGTTGCCCGCCCCTCCGTCTGTTGGCCCGGCGCGGCGGTGGCCGAGGGGCTGGTGCTGACGTGGGCCACGGAGATCCGCCAACCCTCTGGACGCTTGACCCAGGCTTGCGTCTGCAGACCTCGCACACCGTCCGCGCGCACCGTCTCGGCGACAGCCACCGCTGCACCGGCCTGCAGCGGCACGACATGCAAGCGCAGCACCTCCCGCCGCGAGGCACCCCCGCTGGCT
>JAABUH010002337.1_pt1 | contig 18352 bp, 17 predicted proteins | sample 5559121 | NCBI WGS metagenome assembly JAABUH01 (sample SAMN10711871, study PRJNA513364) | rock metagenome | isolation source: Antarctica rocks | place: Antarctica: Victoria Land, Battleship Promontory nord | collected 2015-12-28
CGTTCCTGGAAGCGGCGTTCGCCCAGCTGGGACACCTGCGCCCGGGGGAGTGGTCGGTGCACAAGGTCCCCAGCCGTGGGGCCGCCTCCGGTGTCGCCCGCTACGAGCAGTACTCCCACCTGGTCGACCTCGCCGCCGCCGTCGAGTCCAACCCTTCGTTGGCGGCCGTTCTGGGCAACGCCTACGCGATCGCCCCGGACGTCGTCGTCTCCCGGGAACCGGTCAGCGACGAGGAGATCAACGCCCACCGGTTCCTCGTCGACGACACCGTCGCCACCCATGCGTCGCTGCGAGCATCGGTACAACCCAACCCGATCCTGCACGCGGTGGTGTCGTGCAAGTGGACCCTGCGCAGCGATCGCGCCCAGAACGCCCGCAGCGAAGCCCTCAACCTCATCCGCAACCGCAAGGGACGCCTACCCCACGTGGTCGTCGTGACCGGCGAACCCACCCCCGTGCGCATCTCCTCGCTCGCACTGGGTACCGGAGACATCGACTGCGTCTACCACTTCGCCCTCCCCGAGCTGGTCGCCGCCGTCCGCGACAAAGGCGGCGAAGACACCAAGGAACTGCTCGACATGATGATCGACGGCAAACGCCTCAAAGACATCGCCGACCTCCCCCTCGACCTCGCCGTCTGACTCCACTCCGTCCAATCACCCGGGGGGACTGTGGATCTAACGGTGTTTCCGGCCCGACGCGCTGACGAGTGTCAGCGGGGAAGGTGCCGTGATGATGACGACACTGAACGACATGACCGCGAAGAAGAACCCCGAGCCTTCAGCTGAGGAGATCGCAGCCCGGGAGCTGGTCCGTTTGGCCAAGGAGCAGGGGTTGTCCTTGACCGGGCCCGACGGGCTGCTCAAGCAGTTCACCAAGTCGGTGCTGGAAACGGCGCTGAACGAGGAGATGACGGAGCACCTGGGGCATGAGAAGAACCGGGTACCCGGTGCCCGAGACTCGACCAACGTCCGCAACGGAACCAGATCCAAGACGGTGCTGACGCACGCCAGCGGACAGGTCGAGCTGGAGGTGCCCCGCGACCGGGAAGGCACCTTCGAACCGGTCATTGTCAAGAAGCGATAGCGACGGCTCACTGAGGTCGACGAGATCGTCTTGTCGTTGTATGCCCGTGGGTTGACCACCGGGGAGATCGCGGCGCATTTCGACCAGATCTATGGCGCCTCGGTCAGCAAGGAGACCATCAGCCGGATCACCGACAAGGTGATCGAGGAGATGCAGGCCTGGTCCACCCGCCCCCTGCAGGAGGTCTACGCGGCGATCGGGGTCAGCTTGGCCGGGGAGAAGGACGTGTTGGGGTTGTGGGCCGGCACCGGCGGTGAGGGCGCGAAGTTCTGGATGAGCGTGCTGAGCGACCTGCGCAACCGAGGCGTCAAGGACACCTTCTTCGTGGTCTGCGATGGCCTGAAGGGTCTGCCCGAGGTGGTCGGGCACGTGTGGCCGCTGACCACGGTCCAGACGTGCATCATCCATCTGATCCGCAACACCTTCCGCCTCGCCTCGCGGAAGGACTGGGACGCGCTCAAACACGACGTGAAACCGATCTACACCGCGGTCAACGCCGAGGCCGCTCGCGCAGCGTTGGAGGAGCTGACCGAGAAGTGGGGCCCCAAGTACGGTGCGATCATCCGGCTCTGGAACAACGCCTGGGAGGAGTTCATCCCCTTCCTGGACTACGACGTGGAGATCCGCACCGTGCTGTGCTCGACCAACGCCATCGAGAGTCTGAACGCCCGCTACCGCAGGGCCGTCAAGGCCAGAGGCCACTTCCCGACCGAGCAAGCCGCCATGAAATGCCTGTACCTGGTCACCAGATCCCTGGACCCCACCGGGCAAGGCAGGGCACGATGGACCATACGGTGGAAGCCAGCGCTCAACGCGTTCGCCATCACCTTCGCCGACCGCTGGCCGGCAGCAGAAACCTACTAATGAAAACCGCCGGAAACACCGTTACCGAGACAGCCCCGTTCACACGGCTCTTGTCATCTTGGTCACCAAGCCGCGCGAGTCACCGATCAATGGGCGAACAGGCCGGGGTGTCTGGTGGTGATCCCCTGCTGTTGTCCGTCGTTGATTTTGCAGATGATGCCGTCACTGAAAATGCGGGCGCCGAGTGCTGGCTTGGTCGGCAGGGTGTGTGCTCGTCGGCGTGCTGACGGGCAGATGTCGGTTGCAGGTTGGTGGTGGTCGGCGTAGTGACGGCTGGGCGGGGGCAGGGTGGTGTCACGTTTTAGGTGATCGACGGTGGGGCGAGCAGCCGGCCGTGGGCGATGAACCCGATCAGTGCCCACGGTGGATCGGCCAAGCCGAAGCGTTCGCGGTAGCGCAGCGCTGCGCCGGCGAGCAGGTTCAGCCCGTGCCCGAGCAGTGTCTTGTGCGGCGCCGGGCGGACCCCCAGTTCCCGGTCGACCTGCGCCGCGCGTTGCACGGCCTGCTGGTAGAGCCACTGAGGTTTTCTCAGTAGTTTCCGCGTTGGAGTGTGGAGAGCACGATGGCGGCAGCGACGATATCGCTGATTGTGCTGGGGCACAGGCGGATGCGGCGTAGGCACTTCCAGCGCTCCTTGAGTTCGGCGTTGGCGCGTTCGCCAAGGGCCCGCACGGCGGTGAGCAGGGTGTTGTAGCTGGTGTTGTCGATGACGAGGTGGCGGCCCTTGATCGGGGTGTGCATGGCCTTGCCGGTGCCCCGGCGTAGCCCTTGTCAGCCAGGGTGGGAAGTCCGCGGCCGGCAGCGGCATACAGCGCGCCGAGACAATGGGCGCGGGCGGCGGTGATGTCGTGGACGCTGCCCGGTTCGACCGGAGCGGACCAGACGGGGAACCCAGCTGGGTCGGCGACGATCTGCACGTTGCCGCCCTGGGTTTTGTGCTTGCCCGAGTACCACAGGTGGTGGCCGTGCTCGTTGCGGCGGGCGACCCGGTCGATCTCGATCAATGTGCCATCCAGGGACACATGCGACCAACCCAATTGTCGGCCCTGCTCAAGCACGTCGTGCAGGTCAGGAGCTTGTTCGGCGATCACCTCGATCGCCTCGTGCAGGTAGCGGTAGGCGGTGGAAATCGGCAACCGCGCTTCACCGGCCAACTGGCGCAACGAAGCGTCGTCCCGGAACCAGCGCAGCACCAACTTCGCCTGCACGCGCACCGTAGCGGCCCGACGCCTGGCCCTGGTCCCGATCCGACGACGGTGCGCGGCCAGCCACCCCGACACGATCATCAGGGTTTCGGCAGGCACGTCACAGATGGCAGAGTAGGTAAACACGTGGGGTCCTTTGCGCTGGACGGGTTTCGTGGTGAAACCGATCCTCAGGCAAGGACCCCACGTCCTACCCGACCGACACGCCGACCTCGCTGGTCACACCAGTCACACCAGCCCCAACTGAGAAGACCTCACTGTACGTGCGACTCCGGTACCCGCCGCAGCCAGCGGCGCACCGTTGACACCGGCCGGTCGAGCCGGGCCGCGATCGTCCGGACGCCCGCGCCGTTGGCCTTGGCAGCCAGCGCGGTGCCAATCACCTCGGTGCTGTCGGCGCGGCGCACGGTCAGCACGGTGGGCAGCAGGATGTGGGTGGCGCCGCAGTCAGTGCACCGTGCCCGCCGCGGCCGCACCCGCCAGACCTGCTCGCCCCGGCCGCGCACGGTGCGGACACGCCCATGTCCGTGCGGGCGCAGCGCAGCCGAGCAGCCCGGGCAGCTCATCGTGCCCGCCTGCAAGATCCGCTCGGCCCGCTGCGGGCAGGGCACCACGATCACCGGCTGCGACTCCGTTCATGTCAGGAACGCTTGCCTACCACATGGCATGAGCGGCCCGCTGCGACACCCCCGCCGACACCGCAGCACGAGCCAGCGGCTGAGCTGCCCTGTCGTAGAGGCCGTAGAACTCCAACTGCGCGATCAGGGAACCAAAGACTCCCCGTCCCGTCGATGGTCTTCCGTTGGTGACGACGAGCTCGTACTCCGCTGTCATTCCTTGGTTTAGTGAAGGGCTTCAGCGATCAGGTCCAGGGCGGATAGCGGCGCGAAGCCGTAGTGGTAGAAGTCGGTGCGGTCAAGACCGAGGGCCCGTGCTGCGGCCACCTTCGCGCGCAGGTTATTGGCGCTATCGCAGTCTGGAACCGACGGCCGGAACACTGCCGTGACGTAGGCGTCGCCTGCGACCTCGACGTATCGCTGGAGTTCTGCGGCGACACGCTCGGGGTCGTAGGCGTAGCCGAGCGCCTGTACACCGCGCAGGATCCCGCGCAGCTGGTCCCAGTCGATGCCGATCTTCCATGATGTGTCGGCGGCCAGGTCCCCGGTCGGAAGGCCGTTGGCATATCCCTTCACGACGCCGGACAGGTCCCCGAATCCGACGGGGACGTCGCCTGCGGCCAGCGTGACCTCTTCGGCCAGCGACGTCACGATCTGCGCCCGCATCGCCAAGTAGCCCGCCATCTGCCCGTCCGCGAAGTTTTCGACCTCTTCCCGGTCGACGTCGATCGCCATTTCGGTCTCGCCGGACTCGAAGACTGCCCGGATACGGACCTTGGCATCGCGCTGCACAGCCTCGGCGTCGACGCCCGCCGTTTGGGCCGCGCCGACGCAGTACTGGCAGAAGCACAGCCCCATCAGGAACCGGGTGGTCGAGCTCAGCGGCAAGAAGTACCGCTCATGGTGGTAGCCGTGCTCCAGCGGAGCATAGTGCAACGATTCGGTGGCGATACTCGCGATGTTGTAGCGCGCGACGTCGCGAGTTAGCCCGACGCAATACGCGCGGGCGGCGGGGTTGGCCGGGCAGAGGTCGGTCAGCAGGGGCTCACCAAAGCAGGTCTTGATGGACCACGGCTCGTCGCCGCGGCCCATGTCCCTGTGCAGGTAGACGGTCCAGGCGTGCACCTCGATGTCGGCGTCGGACGCCGCCGCGATGAGCGCATTGAGCGGGTCGAAGTCCGACTGCACAAGCTCGCTGACGACGGGACGCAGCGGCCCGTCCCGATACACCGACTCGTCCGATCGGAAGAACACCGCGCCAGGTTCGAGGAAGCGCAGCGCAGTCTTAGGGTTGTGCGGGAAAATGTCACGACCATCGTGGTACGACACCGACATTGCCACGCCGGTCGCGCCGGCTCGTTGGGAGATGTTCGACACCACCCGACCGGCCCCTTCTCCCCAGACGTCGACGGCCGAGGCGAACAACGAACTCTTCATCTCATTCACGCTGCCTTCCTGTCGGTCGACGTCCACCGACGCGCTCGTGCGCCGTATTGCGCAGATTCCAATGCGGGCTGCTTGCCGCTGACCAGGTCGGCCGCGATCCGGCCCGTTCCACACGCCCAGGTCCAGCCGAGGTGACCGTGCCCGGTGTTGAGGAACAGTCCCGGCACTCTCGACGGTCCAAGAAGCGGCGGGCCGTCGGGCGTCATCGGTCGAAGGCACGCGCGAAAGGCGCCGGCGTCGAAGTCAACAGAATCGCCGAGCACCTCGCGACCGATCCGCCGGAGCCGTTCGATCCGGTCGTCGGGGCAGCTCCAGTCGAAGCCGACCATCTCCGCCGAGCAGCTCATCCGGAACCGGTCACCGAGATTCGACCACGCGACTAGCGAGGTCTGCTCTACCGTGGGCCGTGTCGGAACCCGTTCAGGATCGAGGATCGGGAACGTCGCCGAGTAGCCCTTGACCGGGAGAATCGGTACGCGCAGACCGAGCGGCGCGAGTAGCCGTCGGCTGCCGACCCCGGCGGCTACGACGACTAGGTCGCTGTCGATGTCGCCGGAGCGCGTGCGCACTCCGACCGCGCGACCGCGCCGGACGACGATGTCGCTGACGGGCGTTCCGAACACATATGTAGCACCGAATCGCGACCGCGTGATCTCCACGATCTCCTGGCAGAAACCGAAGGAATCCCCGACGGCGTCGCCAATTCCGTAAATACCGCCAGCGAAAATACCACGTGCCTGCTCCAATGCCGGCTCCAGCGCGATGATCTCCCCCATGTCCAGGACCTGCTGTTGCACGCCGTGGTCGGCGAAGACCGCACGGTTCCTCGTCGCGGCCTGCAACGCGCCGGCGTCGCGGAAAAGATAGAAGGATCCCTCGCGCCGGACGTGATAGCCGAGGCCCTCCGACGACTCCAGCTCCTGCTGTACCTGCTGCGAATACTTCGCCAACGTGAGCTGCGCGATGCTGTTGTCCTTCGCCCGCGATGACGTGCATTCGCGTAAGAACTGCAACCCCCAGGTCAGCATCGCCGGATCGAGTGAGAGCTTAATCCGCAGGCCGGTGTCCTCAGCGCCGAGCACCGACCGGACGAGTTCTTTCGGCGCCGACGGCGCGGCCCAGGCAAAGGAATCATTCGGGGCGAGGAAGCCGGCATTCGCGGCGCTGGCGAGCGTAGCCGGGCCGACGGCCTCGTCCACCACGATAACCTTGTGCCCTTCCAGGCCTAGGAAGTATGCTGTCGCGACGCCAACGACGCCAGCACCGACGACGGTGATCCGCATAGGGGAGACCTCTCCTGAATGTCATTGTGTAACGGCCGATTCAAGTCGGCTCGCCATGTCATTGTGTTACGGCCGATTCAAGTCGGCTCGCCGCGAATTGCCCTTCCTGGCAGGGCGTCGAGCACGATCTCCGAGTCGCGAACGATCGACTGCCCGCCGACCAGGACGTGTCTGAACCCGATTGACGTCGCGAGCGGGCGTTTCAGCGTCGCGGTGTCCGACACCAGCTGTGGGTCGAACACCACAATGTCCGCATCGCACCCGACCTGCAACCGGCCCTTGCGTTTCATTGCAGGCGCTACTCCTTCAAGTATGCGCGCAGGGTATAGGGAGCATTTTGCGAGCGCCTCCGGCAATGGGATCATTCCGGTCTCGCGGACGCCGATCCGGAGCGTGCGCGAGTACGTCCCGGCGTTACGCGGATGGGCGCGGACGTGCGGCGGGATCGGCCAGTCCCGCTGGTCGAACGGCGCTCGGTCGATCGACGTGAACGGAATCGCGTCGGATGCTATACAGGCGCCCGGCAATGCCATGTTGCGGGCCAGTCGGTACTGATTGGACTCCTCGTCATAGAACTTCGCGTACACGGGCGCACCGGGATCGGCCGCACGCAGCGCGACCAGTTCGTCCACCGTCTGTATGGCTTCCCCCGTGCGCGCGTAGATGAGGTCGGTGACCTCGAACCCGAGGACGTGCAGTCGCGACGGTTGGTAGTAATCGCCGCCTATGAACGACCAGCCTGCCCCGTAGGGATAAGCTTCCGCCGTTACTGTCGATCCCTCGAGCTGAGCCTTAGCGACTACGCCGAAGGCTCGGTCGAGGTACCGGTTCGATGTCGAGTTGATGTGGCAGAAGTGCATGTGTGCACCGGTCATCGCAGCCGCGTGGTAGATCTCCCACGCTCCGTCGACCGCGACGCGCGGGTCCTGCTCGACCAGTGGCCTTGCGTGGGTGAACGTTGGGGCGCCTGCCTCGGCCGCGAGCTTCGCGATCTCGACGAATTCGTCAGGACTCGACTTCGGGGAATAGCCGAGGAGGATGCCGATGCCGAGCGCGCCTGCCTCGAGTTCGGCACGCAGCATGCCGACGATCGTGTCCGCATCCTTCGCTGTCCCGACCGACAGCCAGCCCGGGTCGTTGAAGCGTTCGCCAATCTTGTCGACGTTCATGGCGTCGAACGGCGATCCGTCCATCACATGTTGGCGCACCGCTGCCCACGACGCCGAGAATCCGAAATTGATCGGCCTGCCCTCGCTCTGCGAGCGGCGGTAGGCCAGGTTCACCGGGCCGGCGCCGGCCTCGAGTTCGAGCGCCGTGGTGACGCCGTCGAGCGCCTGCAGCCGCAGCTCGCCGATGTCCTGCCCATGCGAGTGCAAATCTATGAATCCTGGGGCCACTACGGATCCCGCCGCATCAATCACACTGACGCCATCGACAGGAGCGGCCGAGAGCAGCGTGATCTCATCGCCGTCGATCCCGACGTTGCACACGGCATCGAATTGCGTCTCAGGGTCGATGACGCGGCCGCCCGTGATCACGAGGTCGTGCATGGCTCCCTTTCGTCGCCGTTCGCCGGTCACGCTCATCGAGCCGCATCCACAATCTTCAGGTAAGGCTCGAGGTAGGACGCGCCTTCCTGCAGTGGGGCGGGGCCCTTCGACGTGCCGTCGTTGTTGAAGTACTGCGACACGTTGTCCTTGGTGATCGTAAGGCTAGGCGCAGGGGTGAAGTCCGGCATCTTCTTGGCGTCTCTTATGGCAAGGCCCATGGCGAGTAGGAAACGCGACCATTGGTCGTAGAACGCCGCGCTCTCGGCGATCCAGGGTCCCCCCGAGGCCACCTGCTTGATTGCGTCGGCCGTTCCAATCTGTGATACCAGCATCGTCTTGTCCGTGCGGTTGGCCTGCGCGACCGCACGCAGGCTGCCGTTAGCCATATCGTCGTTGTTCGCAAAGATCATGAGGTTCCGATCGGCCGGGACAGTCTGCAGGAGTTGCGTCACCGCCTTGAACGCTCCATCGAGGGTGCCCTTGCCGTCGGTTTGCTGGCCATCGTTGGGATTGCCGAGTGTGGTGCCGGTTATCTTCAGGTCCGAGGGCTCGTACTGCTTCATGCCAGGAAAGCTCTTCGTATAAACGGAGTAGAAGTTCTGGGCAGTGAGCTGGTCCGACGCGCTGTTCGATCCTGCGATGACGATTAGGACCGTTGTGTTGGTCTCGTTCCAACCTTTGGCTTGCGCGTTCTTTACTGCGACCTCGCCGAGGCTCTTTCCCACGACTGCGGAATCCGTATTGTAGAAGGGGCATCCAGCGATCGGGACGTTGACGGCGACACAGTTCTTTTTCGCACCTTCCAGGCGCTTGCTGATGGCGACGTTGTCGCTGCCGTAGGCCCAGTCGACGATCAGGCTGGCGTTCTGCTGAATCATGAGGTTGACGTTTGATAGCGCGGTGGCCGGGTCGATGTTGTTGTCATAATGCAGCATTTTCGCGCCCAGCGCTCCGCCGTCGGTGGTCATGTGGTCGCCGATAACTTTGAACGTGGGGCTTGAATCCAGGACATTGCCGTAGCCCCAGGTGACGCCCTCGAGCGGCTTATTGCTGGACCCCGACGAACCTGAGCCCGACGAAGTGGAACCGGAGCTGCACGCGGCCATGGCGAGCGAGGCAGTGAGGACGCACGCTATCAGGGCGATCCGTGTTCGTAGCGATCTGATCTTCATTATCGTTCTCCTTATCGGTGCGGGGAGCGCTCGCGAAGCAGGGTGTAGCCAGGCAACAGGACGCGCGGTCGACACGTTCGACGGTGAAGATGGACGTGATCGCCGCGGAGTTGCTGCGACGCCGATCGGAACGGGTCAGCCGAAGTGCTGTCGGATCAGCGTGCGGGCCTGGCTGAAGACCACGGCTATGACTAGGACGATGCCCTTGATGATCGTTTGGTAGTAGCTCTGGACCTGCATCAGGTTGAGGCCGTTACCGATGCAGCCGAGGATGAGGACGCCGAGGATGGTGCCGCCAATCCCTCCGACCCCGCCGGTGAGCGCCGCGCCCCCGAGCACGACCGCCGCGATCGAATCGAGGGCCAGTGTGGCGCCGACGCTCGGTGCGATGCCGAGCAGTTGGCTGGTGAGCACGATACCCGCCGCACCCGAACAGACACCGGAGATGGCGTAGGACGAGATCGTCATGGCACCCACTCGCACACCGCCGAGTTCGGCGGCCTCACGGTTCCCGCCCGTGGCGAACAGCCGTCGGCCGAACGCCGTGTAACGCAGCGTCACGCCGGCGATAATTGCGAACGCGACGAGGATGAACACCTCCTTATTTACCCCGAATGAGGTGAGGCCGGCCCAGAAGTCGCCGCTGTTACTCGTTACCGGCTTGGTCTGGCCACCGGTGATCGCAAAAGCGGTACCTGAAGTGATCGATGCTGTCGCGAGCGTAGCGATCAACGGATTGACGCTTAGCCTGGTCACGAGCGCACCGCTGACCAGTCCGGACAGCAGACCGACGACGAGGGCGCCGACCGTGCTGAACAAAACGCCGTGACCGTTGATTAACAGGCCGTACGTAACCGAGCTCAACGCCGCGACGCCGGTGATCGAGATATCGAAACCACCGCCGATGATCACGAAGGTCTGGCCGATCGCGGATAGACCGAGCGGCACGGCGAGCGTAAGGACTCCGTCGATGTTGGGCCCGCTGAAGAAGTTGTCGACCTGGGTGCCGAAATAGATCAACGTGGCCGCGAAGAACACTAGCGTTCCGACGATATTCGGCGTTCCGATCCGACGCAGGTCGAACCGCGGATGGCGCTCGACCTCGGCCGCCGTCCCAGGGGGCGCCTCGGCCGACTCGCGCGTCGTCGAAGAGGGCATTGGAATATCTCGCATCCACTAGTGGTGAGGTGGTTCAGCCGGTCTGCGCGGTGATCAGCAAGGTCTCGCGGTTGAGTCGGTCGCCGCGCACCGTGTCGCACAGGGCGCCGTCGCGGAAGATGTGCGCCACGTGCGCCAATTCGACCGCTTCGTCGACGTCGGTCGTCGCGATGACGACGGCCGCGCCCTTCTCGGCGGCGAGCCGGCGGACTACATCGTGGATCTGCGCGCGGGCGCCGAGGTCGACGCCACGCGTCGGCTCGTGCAACAGCAGGAGAGTCGAGTTCTGCGCGAGATGCGCACCGATTAGCACCTTTTGCTGGTTGCCACCGCTCAACTCGGACACGGCTTGACCGATGCTACGGTACTTCAAGCTCGTCACAGCCGCCATTGAACGGGCCAGCTCTGCCTCCTTGCGGGGAAATACGAATCCCGCTCGGGTAACCCGGTCCAACGCCGACAACGTCATATTACGAGAAATCGATGCATGCAACACCAATCCCGACTTCTTCCGATCGGGCGGCACGTAGGACACACCGTGGCGGTAGGCACGGCGAACCGACCGGAGCGGCCGGACCGTGCGGGCGTCGATCTCAATCGTCCCAGTGGTGTGCGGATTGAGGCCTGCCAGCATCTCGATGACGGCATCGTGGCCAGCACCCCGAATCCCGAACAGACAGGTGATCGCACCGCTGCGGATGCTCAGCTCTAGCGGCGCGGACAGACCTCGCAAGGACATCACTCCGCGCAGTTGCACGGCCGTCCCGCCCTGCGGTCGCGGCGCCCCGAGCTCATCGCGTTCACGAGCGAGATCAAAGCCCAACATATCGTGCCCCAGCTCCTCCTTCGTGCGCCCGCCCAGCGGGCCGAAACTCGCCCGGTGCCCATCGCGCAGGATCAAGATTCGGTCGGCGTGCGCCATGACCTCGTCCAGCCGGTGCGAGATGAGGATGCACACGACGCCCGACGCCTTGAGCTGTCCGACGACGTCGAACAGTATCTCAGCCTCGCGGGAGGTGAGCGCCGCCGTCGGCTCGTCCAGCAAGAGGACTCGGGCACGCCTAGCCAGGGCCTTTGCGATCTCAACCAGCTGCTGCTGACCGATAGACAGCGACCGCATCTTGGTTCGCAGGCCGACCTCGAGGCCCACTCGTTCGGCGAACGGGCGGGCACGCCGCTCCAGGCTTCCTGTGGTCGATAGCGGCCCGGTCTGACCGAGCAGGATGTTCTCGGCAACGGAGAGATCCGGCGCGTAGCTGAGCTCCTGAGGAATCAGCACGATGCCTGCGCGCAGCGCCTCCCGGGCATGCCGGAACTGCAATGGCTCGTCGCCGAGGGTGACCTGTCCGGTGGAGGGCCGGACGATGCCCGAAAGCACCTTCATCAATGTGGACTTGCCAGCGCCGTTCTCGCCGAGCACGGCGAGCAGTTCGCCGCTCTCCGCGCGGAACGACACGTCCACGAGGGCCTTGGTCGCCCCGTAGGCCTTGCCAACGTGCTCGACGTCCAACACCATCGGCGCGTGGTCGCCGGACGCCGTCGGCCGGACCGGGCTGGGTTTGTCCATCAGAACTCCAAAGTGAGCGACTCTCACGGTCGTCCGGTAAGCCGGAGCGACTGTGATGCCTACATCTGTGAACTAACGCTCGAATGGTCCTTACATACTGCAACCGTCTCGAGCATTGGACAAGCAGGTGGCAGGAAAGTCAAGCTGTTGGGTTGTCGTAGGCGTCGCCGACACTGCCGATCAAGGCCGCGAGTCCTCCAGGGCGAGTGTGTCGGTGAACCGGTTGTGCACCGCTGCCCAGCCGAACAGGGAGGTGGCTCGTGACGCAGGGTCCCGTCATAGCGGCTGTTTGTCCGGTTTCGCGGTTCGGGTGAATTAAGGTGAATTAAGCGGATGGCTGTGCGGGGGTCCAGGGTGGCGGTGCGTCGGGCGGCGGCGATGTTGGCTGCGCTGGCCAGTCTCAGCGCGGTGGTGACGGTGTTGCGTATGGCGGCGAGGACGGCGGGGGCGTTGCCGGTGCGGACTCGGTGGGCGTCTTCCCCGTAGGTCACATCGCGCACCCAGTGCACGGAGTTTTCTATCGACCAATGACCTCGAACGAGCGCGGCGAGCTGGTGGGCGTCGGCCTGTTGGATGGTCAGGTTGGTGATGCTGTGCACGACTTCCTTGCGGGTTCGTTGGCCGTCCAGCCCGCCGGTGTATCGGATGATCCGGAAGACCTGGGCGGCGCCGGGGAACACGATCCCGTCCGCAGGCACGACGTGCAGATGACGTTGCTCGGTGCGGTCGTGACCGCGTGAGGATTGCCGGATGCGGGTCGGGTGCTGCTCGCGCAGTCGGTTGATGACCGCCGCGAGCAGGCTCGGCTGGTTGCCTTTGACGGTCATGACGTATCCGGCCCCGGCGCACTCGAGCAGCCGGGTGGTGGTGTGCTGGGTATGCAGGGCGTCCAGGGTGAACACCATCGCGGCCGGGTTGTACCCGGCCGTGCGTAGATCGTCGACAAGTGTTGCCATGGGGATCTCATTGGTTTTGCTGGGGATCTGCCGTTGCGCCAAGACCAGCGACCGGTCGTGGGTGGCAGCGGAAAGCAGGTGCGGGGCGCGGCGTTGGCCGACCCGGGCGCCGGGCACGGTCTTGCCGTCCACGGCGACCGCGATCCGGTCAGCGCCGGGGGCACGGTGGGCCAGCCGACTGGCGGTCCACGCCGCGATCACCGACTCCAGGGCGGCGGCGTTCACCCGGGTGGCCATCCGCCGGATGGTGGCTTCACTCGGCATCACAACCGCGCCGGTCAGCGGCTCTGGCGCCGCCCCCAACGCGAGCAGCAGCTCGGGGTCCGCGCCGCCAGTCCACTGCGCTGCCCCGACGAACGATTCGAAACCCGCGCAGGCGAACGCAACGACCAGCACCCCCAGCACGTACGCCAACGGGTGTCGCCGGACTCCGCCACGGCGAGGATCGGGCACCGCCGTCAACACCGCCAGCAGGTCACCGGCGTCTTCGGGCGAGAACGCCACCGCACGCGCGGCGGTAGGCAATGATTGGGACACGGGTGCGGCTCCTGCTGATGGGCACTGGCATAGACACCGTGATCATCAGCGGGGCCGCACCCGCTCTCACGCACCTCCAAAGCCGGAGGTTCTATGACACACCAGTAACACCAGTCACACCGGTCACCCGGCTACGAATCGCCGATGTGACGGGGCCCTGGCTCGTGACATGACGGGGGGTGACCTTCGTGTTCGTGCTCGTCGTCGATTGCCGGTTAAGGTCCGGTCCGGGTAGCCGCCAGGGGCCGGGTCACCAAAGATCCGGGTTAACGCGATGCGAGACCTGGTCGCGATGCGAGACCTGGTCGCGATGCGAGACCTGGTCGTAGAGAAACTGTCAGGCGAGCGGGCGGTCGACCTGTGATCGGGCAAGGAACTGCCGCGTGTCGACTGACGTATGGTAGAGATGGATGCGGAAGCATAATGTTCGCCTCCCCCGCTGCCACCCATCTGGTGGATCACCCCACTTGAGGAGACCCCGTGAGCAGCCCCCACTTCAGCACCGAGGCCGGGCGAACCCCGATCGCGGCCGGCCGATACGTCGACGTGAGCGCGATCAAGCCGGTTGAGTTCGTGCCGGGCCTCGAGTTCCGTCCGGTGCTCGGCGAGAACACGATGACGAACTTCGTGCGGTTCGAGCCGCACACCGAGGCGCCGGTGCATGTGCACGAGGAAGAGCAGATCGTCATCGTCCTCGACGGAGAGTTCGACTTCGAGATCGACGGCGACGTGCGCAGGATGAAGCCCGGGGACGTCGCCGTCGTCCCACCATGGGTGCCGCATGGCGCGAAGACGAAGGAGACCGGCTGCTACGAGGTCGACGTCTTCAACCCGCCGCGCAAGACGCTGCTCGACCACGCCGCTGCCCAGCGGGCCGTCGCTGCGAGCGCGTCGGAGGCCGACGTGGAGAACCCCGTCTGATGGAACTAGGGCTCGGCGGCCGGCGTGCCGTCGTCACCGGAGGGTCCAAGGGCATCGGGCTGGCGGTTGCCACGGAGTTCGCCCGCGAGGGTGCGCACGTGGCCATCTGCGCGCGGAACCCCGAGGAGGTGGCCGCGGCCGGCAATCAGCTGCGCGAGCTCGGGGTCACCGTCCACGACGAAGCCGTGGACGTGACCGTCCCCGATCAGGTCTCCGGCTTCATGGCCGCCGCGGCCCAGGCGCTCGGCGGGATCGACATCCTCGTCAACAACGCCGGCGCGGCCCATCCCGGCACGTTCTCGACCCTGACCGACGAGGACTGGCACGGCGACCTCGACGTCAAGCTGTTCTCGCAGATCCGCTGCACCCGGGAGGCGCTCCCCCATCTGCGGCAGAGCTCCGCGGCGCGAGTGATCAACATCAACGCGGTCTACGCGAAGTACCCCGACCACAGGTTCTTCGCCACGACGGTCAACCGCGCCGCCTGCCTCAACCTCACCAAGGCGCTGGCCCTCGAGTTCGGGCCGGAGAACATCCTCGTCAACAGCGTCAACATCGGGTTCGTAGTGACGCCGCAGTGGGAGAACATCCGCAATCTGCGGGCGCCGGAACTCTCGCAGGAGGAGTTCTTCCGGACGTGGGCAGCCGAGGAGGTGCCGCTGGGGCGCTTCGGGGAGGCCTCGGAGGTCTCGGGGATGGTGACGTTCCTGGCCAGTGACCGGGCCAGCTACATCACCGGCGGCTCGATCGACGTCGCCGGCGGGATGGGCAGGTACGTGTGAGCGGGTCCAAGGCGGCCGGTTGCTAATGTGCCGGCTGCTCAGCTGGGTCGCGCGGTCCGACCGCACACTGCGCGGCGACGAGCTCGAAAATGCAGCGGTCGACGTGCAGCGGTGTTTGCCCAAGACGTTAGTCCTTGCACTGGCACACGGAGGTATGTCATGACAACCGTTAATAGCCGGAGCCCCGAAGGTGTCCGCTATGACATCGTTCTCGCCAATGGACGAGTCATTGACCCAGAGACGGGCACCGACCAGGTCGCCAACGTGGGAATTGTGGGCCACACGATCCAGGCCATCACGTCGGACCGACTTGATGGCGCCGACGTGATCGCAGCGGACGGACTCGTGGTGGCGCCCGGCTTCGTCGACCTACACAGCCACGGTCAGGGGCTTGCCGAGCACCGCATGCGGGCTCTGGACGGCGTCACGACTGCGCTCGAACTAGAAGCTGGCGTGTCGCCTGTCAGGCGTGCTTACGCGAACAGCGCCGAAGATGGACGGCCTATCAACTACGGCTTCGCCGCGTCCTGGGCCGGAGTCCGGATGCACGTCGTAGCGAATGCTCCATTCGACGCATCTATCGGGGACATGATGGACCGGCTCGGCTCATCAACTTGGCGGTCGACCGCCGACGCCAGAGAATCCGATCGAATCTTCGAGCTGCTTGAGGAAGAGCTCGCGGACGGCGCCCTAGGGATTGGCATACTAGTTGGTTATGCGCCTGAGACGGACCCAAGCGAGTACCTGCGACTCGCAGGGCTGGCTTCGGACGCTGGGGTGCCGACGTACACGCATGCCCGGCCTCTGGTCGAACAGGATGCTCACACCCCAGTCGATGGAGCAGATGAAATTGCCAGGGCAGCCGCGGAGTCAGGGGCGCACATGCATTTCTGCCATATCAACTCGACGTCGAACCAGTACCTCGATAGAGCGTCCACCCTCATCGAGCGCGCGATCCGGGAGGGGGCCAGCATCACGGTTGAAGGTTATCCGTATGGCGCTGGCATGACCGCTATCGGTGCCGACTACTTCCAACCGGACCGGCTGCATGTGCTCGGTGTCGAGCCGACCGACCTCGTCTACGCGAGGACCGGAGAGCGCGTCTCCGGCGTCGACCAGCTGCTCGACCTCCGCTCGTCCGATCCAGGAGGCCTAGCATTTGTCAACTATTACGATGAGACGAGCAATCCCGAACGACTGATCCAGGCAATCTCGTTCCCCAAGGGTTCGATCGCATCCGACGCCATGCCATTTATGAGCAAGGAGTCGATCTTTGACCCTAACCAATGGCCGATCCCCGCCTTTGTTCGCACGCACCCGCGTAGCTGCGGCACCTACGGGAGGACGCTACGCATCGTTCGCGAGTCGGCACCCATGAGCTTGATGGAGGCTATAGCACGATGCACTCTCTACCCGACGCGCGTCGTGGAACAAGCCGCTCCCAGCATGCGCAGGAAGGGCCGAGTCCAAGTTGGATCCGACGCGGACCTCACCGTCTTTGATCCCCAGACGGTCACCGACAACGCCACCTATTCCGACACAATGGCGCGGTCCACTGGGTTCGTCCACGTCCTGGTGAATGGCACGTTCGTCGTCCGCGACGGTGAACTCCGACTTGACGCGCGACCGGGCCAAGGCATTCTAGGTCAGCGATAGGAGGGTAGGGTCATTCAATACAGTTTCGAGGCATTCGCCGCAGCCGCCGAAGAATTGCGGATACCCCGGTCCGCCGGTCGCACCGGCGGCTGCTTCGACTGGCTGAGTCATTCAACGCCGCCGTGAAGAGTTCGAGCGAGTCAACCGCACCGTCCACCCGACACGCGAACACGCCCGCACCGACATGACCCGATAAATCGAATTCCGCTACAGTCGGCACTCGGCTACCGAGCCCCGCAAGAAGTTCACGACGAGTACTTAAATAGTCAGCTCGCAGCCTGTTACAATTAGACGACAGGCCGGAAAGCGCGAAGCCGCCCGCTTCAGTCGACGGCGATACGACGGACACCCGCATACGCTGGTGAGCGGTTCCTCGCCACTGTGGATCACGTGCCTGGGACCCATCTCGGAGTCACGCGGTTGGGGCAGAGCGGCGATCTTGCCAACGTCTACCGCTGAACTGCTTGGGCGCAGGATAGCGTCGTCGTAAGCTGGTCTCGAGTTCGTTGACAGAGAAGGGATGACACCGATGCAGATCGTTCGTACGCCCGGGCAGTCTGCGATGCTCCCCGGCGCCGTACGGGCGGGCGCCATCCTGTACACCTCCGGGATCGTGGCGCCCAGCGCCTTCGCGGCCATCAGGACCGGGGCGAAGATTCCGGCCGAGCAACAGATCGGTGAAGCGCTCGAGTTCCTTGTGCAGACGCTGCGCGGCGCGGGCGCAGAGCCGAAAAACGTACTGAAGGTTGAGGCGTTTTTGTCCTCTGCCGATCTGATGACGGAGTGGAACAGCCGCTATCTCGAGGTATGGCCCATGCCTGGTCCCGCGCGGACCACACTGATCGCCAGCTTCACCAGCCCGGTCATCCACTTCGAGGTGCAGGCCATCGCCGCGGTGGACTGACACTGAGTGGACTGAGACTGTCATCCTGTTCGTCGTCCGACCAGGTGAACCTCCCCCCGCAGGGCGGCTCCGACGGGCAACCTTGATCTCTCGCACAGCACCGCATCACGGAGCTCTCCTACCCGGCTGGTTTCATCGCTTTGCCCCCTCCCCCGAGCGTTGCCCTGCGGCGCGCCAGTCGTGGTGGTGGGAAGGAGTTCTGGTGGGTGATACAACTTCTGCGTGACGAGTACGGGCGTGGCGGTGGTGCGGGATCGGCGACCCCAGTGGCGTGGTGAGCGCAAAGCCGTGCTTGTACGTATGCCCGTCGAGGTGGCGCAGCGGTTGGCCTGGGCTGCGCAGCGAGAGAACCGGTCGGTCAGCGAGCACGCGGCCGCAGTCCTCGCTCAGATCCTGCCGGCCGCGGTCCAGGTGCACACACGGTTGGTCGGGCAGCGGCCCGATCATGTCCGGGATCTGGCGCATGGTGGGTTCGAACAGCGGTGAGTCGTGCCGGTAGGCGCCGGCGCCGACCAGGGCAAGGGGGATGCCGGTGCCCGTCGGTGACCACCGAGCGTTTGGTGCCTTGCTTACCGCGATCGACCGGGGACCGACCCGGAAGTTCCCCTCCGCAGGGCGATTTGGTGATCGACCCATCCAATGACAGGT